>Ga0335080_10000798_pt1 | contig 29643 bp, 23 predicted proteins | sample Lox_Sample_34_FD_206720 | JGI IMG/M metagenome (GOLD analysis project Ga0335080, IMG submission 206720) | Soil microbial communities from Loxahatchee National Wildlife Refuge, Florida, United States - Lox_Sample_3.4 | ecosystem: Environmental > Terrestrial > Soil > Wetlands | place: USA... | reverse complement strand
GCCGTGCGGGCACTGCTGGGGATGCGCCGTGAACTGGAAAATGGCTGGGTAGTGGCCTTCACCATCGACGGACCGCGAGGGCCGAGGCATGTGGTCAAACCCGGGCCCCTCCTGCTGGCCCGGGCCACAGGCGTGCCCATGGTGGTTTTTCATATCGCGCTCGCCGACGCCTGGGTCCTGAACACATGGGATCGCCTGATGATCCCCAAGCCTTTTTCGCGGGCTCTGATGCGGGTCAGCCGCGTCATTCCGGTGCCCGAGGATGCCGACGATGCGCAGCGGGAACGATATTTGGCCGAACTGCAGACAGCCCTCGATCGCGTCCGCGAGTTTTCCGAGGCCAATGTGCTCAAGGCCGGAAACCGCGAATTTCCCTTTTACCGCCGCATTCCTCAGCGCAAAGCGGTACCATAAAACTTTCGCCGGTTACAGCCGAGAGATCAGCCCATGAGCGCCGTCATATTGGATGGGAATCAGATCGCGAGCCAGATTCGCTCCGAGGTCACCGCGGAAGTTCAGGCGATGGCCGAGGCGGGCATGCGCCCGGGGCTGGCGGTCGTGCTCGTGGGCCACAACCCGGCATCCGAGGTTTACGTTCGCGGCAAGGTCAAGAGTTCCGAGCAGGTGGGAATTTACAGCGAGAAGCACACTCCGCCTCAGGATGTCTCGACCGAACAACTGCTTGCCCTGGTCGCCGAACTGAACCGCCGCGACGAGATCGACGGCATTCTGGTGCAGCTTCCCCTGCCGCAGCAGGTGGACTCGAAGACAGTTCTCATGGCCCTGGACCCGGCGAAGGACGTCGACGGTTTCCATCCTGTGAACGTGGGATTGTTGTCGACGCAACGGCCGGGCCTGGTGCCGTGCACGCCCGCCGGCATCATGGAAATCCTGACGCGCAGCCGGATCCCGGTTGCCGGCCAGGAGGCTATCGTGGTGGGAAGAAGCGACATCGTCGGGAAACCCACGGCCATGTTGCTGTTGAACGCCAATGCGACGGTGACGGTCTGCCATTCCCGTACGCGAAATCTTCCCCTGGTTTGCCGACGGGCGGATATTCTGGTCGCCGCCATCGGGAAAGCAGGAATGATCACCCCTGACTACATCAAGCCGGGCGCGACCGTGATCGATGTGGGCATGAACCAGATCACGGATTTTGCCGACTTCGAGCGCCTGTTCGCCGGGAATCCTAAGCGGGAGGAAACTTTCCGCACCAAGGGTTCGACCCTGGCCGGCGACGTTCACCCCCGGGTTTCGGAGATTGCCGGTGCCCTGACGCCGGTTCCGGGTGGCGTCGGTCCTATGACGATCGCCATGCTGATGGCCAATACGGTAAAGGCTGCAAGAATGCGCCGCGGAGTGGCCGGGTACGCTCGCGTATGAGACCGGGTCAGATTCCGAGTGCTGCCGCAGAAATCGCATCATCGCATCTTCGAACTCGTTTCCGGGAGCGAGCCAGGGCTTCTATACATCGGCTGGAGCCTTCTTGCTGAGAGTCGGCCTCACCGGCGGAATTGCCTCGGGTAAATCAACCGTAGGCGAAATGTTGGTTAACCTCGGAGCACATTTGATCCAGGCGGATGCGATCGCTCATCGCCTCACGCAACCGGGCGAAGAAGCGTACCGGCAGGTCGTAGAGCACTTCGGCAAAGACATCCTGAATCCCGATAAAACCATCAACCGCCGTCGGCTGGCGGAGGTGGTGTTCGCGGATCCAAAAGAAAATCGTCCTTCGCGCGTTGAAGAGCTTAACCGCATCGTTCACCCCGCGGTGCTTCGAGCCCAGGAAGATTGGATGGAGCAGGTCGGGCGAAAAGATCCCGATTCGATGGCCATCGTGGAGGCTGCGCTGATTCTCGAGGCCGGAGCGGCTGATCAGTTTGACCGGCTGGTCGTGGTTGTCTGCCGGCCCGAGCAGCGGGTCCATCGTTGGGCCTCGGCGCGCCATGTCGACGAAGAAACCGCGAGCCGCGAAGTGATCCGCCGCATGGCCGCGCAACTCCCCGATGAGGAAAAAGTCAAGGCTGCCGATCATGTCATCGACAATTCCAAATCCCTGGAGGCTACACGGAAACAGGTGAATGAAGTTTTCCAGCGGCTCACGTTGGATATGGCCGCTTCAGGTCGCCACAAAGGACAAGCGGGACATTGAGAATTTACAATCGATGGCATCCCGGTGTTGATTTTGACGGGGGGTTTGGGCAATGAAGCTGTTACGACCTGCTGTGCTGGCCGTGCTCCTGGCCGGCGCCTTCTTCTATTTCACCACCTATCGCTCGGGGCGACCCTGGGCGCCCGATTGGATCTCACGCCCGGCGAATGTCGAAATCAGTGAAGCCGCGGGCAACGAGCAGCTTGACTCCGAAGAACAGAACAACATCAGCGTCTATCGCAAGAGCATCGGCTCGGTGGTTAACATCACTTCGCGGGCCATGACTTTCGACTTCTTCTATGGGCTCGTGCCGGAAACCGGCCAGGGATCGGGCTTCATCATCGATAAAGACGGGCACGTTCTCACCAACTATCACGTCATCGCCGACGCCCGGCAGATCGAAGTGACTCTGCACAATCGTAAGAAATACCGTGCCACCGTGGTGGGCACGGACCACTCGCACGATCTGGCTATCGTTCAGATCAAGGCTCCCGATCTGGTGCCCATGACGCTCGGCGATTCGACTAACCTGCAGGTAGGCCAGAAAGTCTACGCCATCGGAAATCCGTTCGGGCTCTCGGGGACGCTCACCCGTGGCATCGTCAGTTCGATCCGCTCGGTGCAGGAACCGAATGGCATGTTCATCGACGAGGCGATTCAAACCGATGCCGCCATCAATCCGGGAAACTCGGGAGGACCGCTGCTCAACTGGCATGGGGACGTGATCGGCATCAACACCATGATTGCCTCCAACGTCGGGCAGAGCGCCGGCATTGGATTCGCCATTCCCATCAACACCGCCAAAGCAATCTTGAATGATCTGGTGGTCCTCGGCCATGTGCGCAGGCCTGCTCTCGGAGTGCGCTCCATCCCCATCGATCCTGAGCTGGCCGAACAGATGGGCCTGGCCGCGGACTACGGCCTGCTCATCGTGCAGGTGGTGCCGGGAGGAGCCGCCGACCGGGCTGGCCTGCACGGTGGCAACGAGCGCGCCTTCCTAGGAAACACCGAGATCATGCTGGGCGGGGATCTGATCGTAGCGATTGACGGCGATAAGGTTGAGGATCAGCAGGATCTCACTCAGATCATGAACAAGCATCGCGCCGGTGACGCGATCCACATCTCCATCTATCGGGGCAAGAGAAAGTTGGACGTGCAGGTAACGCTGGGCGAAGCCCGCGAAGAGGTCTGACCCTTCACTCTCACGGACTCTCGCTGGTGGGGATCGGCTCCAGATCGACGCTCACGTCATCCCCTTCTTTGAGGTGAATCATCTTCCCCTGGCTCTCGGCCTGTTGCATGAAGTCCGGATCCGTAAACGCACTCCGTTCCACGTCCCAGGCAAAAATCTCATAGTCGCCCGGGGGAACGCTGCGCAGGGTAAACTGCCCTCTCGGGTCAGACACACTCTGGCGGAAGTAACGAGCCTGGCCCCGGCGCTCATCGGTGGGAACAAGTACTACCGGCACGTCGGGAGCCGGTTGCTGGTCTTCCGATACCGTCCCACGAACCCGCGGAGCCCCGGGAGTCAATGCCAGGTCCAGCCCGCTCAGAGCTTGCCCGCGGGCAACCGCGATGCCTGCGTCCGCCATGTCCGCGGAGCCAGTCCCTTTCACATAAAAGCCGGCCGGAACGGATGCCAGATTGATGGCGTAACGGCCCTCGGCGACATCCTGGAAAACGAAGGTTCCATCGGCTCTGATGGATACGTGTTCGACACCGGGAACGAAGCTCTCGCTTCCCGTACTGTCCATGCTCTCCAGGCTTGCACTTACATGCGTGAGATCCACACTGTTCTTGCCTTCAACCCGAATTCTCCCGCTGACCTCCACTCCCGGCGCGATCATCACGACTACATCCTGAATGTTGCTCTTGCCGACCCGGATCGCTCTTCTGCCCCAGACGGTTTTCTCTCTTTCCGACCGGCTGGGTTTTTCGGCAATCAGAATGTAGTCTCCCGCCGGTATGCCGCGGAGCTCGAAGTTGCCTTTCGCGTCGGCCGCGGCTTCGTAGGGGAAAGAGGCTATACTTCCTTCCTCGTCCACCAGCGTGACTTCAGCCCCGGCACTGGGCTTCCGCGTAACCGAGTCCACCACGCTTCCCCTCACTGCTACCGTGTGAACGGGGGTGAGCGTCAGATCGATCCCACCGATTTCGTCGCCGGGCCTCACGGTAAGCACGATCGAACTAGCCGCATCCCTGGTGCCGGGATAATAGGTTGGAACATACCCGTCTCCGGTGACCGTCTTGCCCCCGGGCGGCTGACTCGAGATCGCCCGAACGTAATATTTCCCGCCCCCCAATCCTCCAATCCGGTATTCACCCGTCTTGCCCGTAGTCGCGCTCGATAACTCGCTGAGTTCTGTCTTGCCGAACCGATACCGGTGCCGCACGATCTCCACAGTCACACCCGACAAAGCCTTTCCCGATGTATCGGCGACATGACCGCTGACAGCAGCCCCGGGCATCACCCGAATCACCACATCGTCGACTCGCTGACCCGCCTCGAGCACCACCATCTTGCGCACGAGCCCCGGGGTCGCGTAACCGGCCGGAGACGCCGAAACCAGAAAACGTCCAGGATCGAGATTTTCAAACGAGAACCGGCCGCTGGAGTCGGTCCTGCCCGTTTCTCCTTTTGGCGAGAAGGAACCGTCGGCCGGTCCGACTCGAATGCGCCGCAGAAATACCGGGACATCCCGCAGAGGTTGTTGGCTGACGCCATCGATCACCGAGCCGGAAATGGAGCCGGGTTGCCGGGTTTGACCCGGCTCCTGGGACCTTAATGGGCAGGTGGCAAGCGCCGTGATCAGTATTGCCAGAAGGGGACTTCTCATGCGGACTCTCGGAGACACGCGTGGACGACGCCACCACCTAATTTATACTCCGCATCGAGGGATTCCAAGTGGCGGATGCCGCGGTGGGCAAAGCTTTTCCGCTCCCCGTCGGCGTCGGCTGCGCCAGGTCAGAATGAAAACTCTTGCGGGTCAGACTCAATTCCATCGCTTGCGCGTCGTTCTCGTCGCCTCCCGAAACCCTCTCAACATCGGCGCGGCCGCCCGATCCATGAGCAACTTTGGCTTCCGCCAGCTCCGGGTCGTAAGTCCCTATGACGTGGCCTTTCGCGATGCCCGCTCGGCGGTGGGCGCGTCTTCGGTGCTCGAGAACGCACAGGAGTATAAGACCGTCCCGGAGGCCATCGCCGACTGCACACTGGTGGTCGCAACCACCGCCGTGGGACATCGTGAACTGCAGCATCCGCTCCGCCGATTGGAATACGGCGCAAAGCTCATTCGCCAGCATTTGCGCTCCGGAACGGTGGCCCTGGTGTTCGGGTCGGAAAAATTTGGCCTTTCCAACCGTGATCTCAGCTATTGCCACTGGTTGATGCGCATTCCGACACGAGATGAGCACGTCTCCATGAACCTCGGGCAGGCGGTGGCAGTTTGCCTTTATGAACTCATTCGTGATGCCAGGGCCGCCTCACCAACCGGGCGCACAAAGATCGCCAACGCGGGAGAAGTCGAACGCCTGAGCAGACTGTTGCTCGACATCCTGCACGCCAGCGGCTACATTCGCCCCCGTGCGGCCGAGCATACGGAGGCGAAACTACGCAGGCTGGTTCGCCGTCTCCACCTCCAGGCCTCGGACGCCGAGCTGATGCTCGGCATGCTTCGGCAGATTGGCTGGAAGATCCAATCCAGGGAAGCCAGCCCGGCCACATAGAACTCCGGCCCACCGTCCCCGCAAATGCCGATTTCCCTTGACGCCGGAATCCATAATAAGTAAAAGTTCTAATTCGTAAGGAAACGCAACCAAACTGGCCCTTAATCGTAAGCTTTCGAAACCGCCGGTTTGGTGATCGAAGGAGGACGGCATGCGCGCTCCGCGAATATTGCACTGGATGGTTCTGGCATGGAGTTTTACGGCACTTCCCTTCTTCTGTCGAGCGCAGGCCACGTATCAGTCTCAAATCCGCGGCGTGGTGACGGATGCGACCGGAGCCGTCGTCGCCAATGCTACCGTGACCATTACCGAGGTCGACACCGGTTTATCCCATAGCGCAAAAACCGACAGTGCCGGCTATTACATCTTGCGCGCCTTGCGGCCCTCCCGGTACATCGTCAAGGCGGAGGCTGCCGGATTCCAACCCCTGGAGCAGAAAGACGTCGTTCTGGCCGTCGATCAGGAGACCAGTCTTAACTTCACCTTGCATCCCGCCACTACCAGCACCCAGATCGAGGTCAAGGAAGCCGCGCCCCTCCTGGATACCGAAAGTTCATCGCTGGGAACGGACGTCACCAGCGAGTACGTCAAGGAGATCCCTCTGCTCAATCGCAGCTTCTTCGGACTGGTATTTCTGAATGCCGGCGTGAGTGAGACCGCGGGTTCGGGGGTGGCCGACAATTACCCAAGCGGCACAAACTTCGTCTCCAACGGCCAGCGCAACGCCACGGCCGAGGTGCGCATCGATGGCGACTTGATCAGCGCCCCGGAGCAGGGGGAAGGCGGCAACAGCAACATCTACTACGAGCCCTCGGTCGAGGCGGTCCAGGAGTTTAAGGTTCAGAACAACAGTTTTTCCGCCGAATTCGGCAACAACGGCGGCACGGTCGTCAACATGGCGCTCAAGAGCGGAACCAATGCCTTCCATGGCAGCGCCTGGTGGTTCGGGCAGCATGAATGGCTGGATGCCAACGATTTCTTCAGCAACCAGGCCGGGTTGCCGCGGCCGGGCCACTCGCGGAATCAGTACGGGTTCTCCCTCGGCGGGCCTATCATCAAGAACAAGACCTTCTTCTTCGTCGATCTGGAGCGCGTGCTCGAGAACGATCCCGTGCCGATCGTCGCCACCGTGCCCACGGCAGCCGAGCGCCAGGGCGATTTTTCCAACACTCTCATCACCGACCCCGACACCGGCGACGTGGTTCCCAACCTTATCTTTAATCCCCTCCAGGTCGACAACAACGGTGTGCGCGCGCCTTTCCCCGGCAATAAAATCGGCAAGCAATGGTGGGACCCCATCGGTCAGAAGATTTTGAATCTGTTCCCCTCGCCCAATCAACCCGGCAACCCCGACGGCACCAACAACTTTCGCGACAACACCAATTCGGCGAGCAAGTCCTTGCAATTCGACATCAAGCTGGACCATCAGATATCCAACACCCAACACGTGGCCGGACGTTACAGTCACGAGCACATGTCCAACGTGGTTCCCACCATCTTCGGCGATGGCGAATTCGGCTCCTCGGGCGACGGTGTCAATTTCCTTCAGACCGTGAATAACGCCGGCCTGCAGCATGACTGGACGCTCAAACCGACACTCCTGCTCAGCAGCCGTTTTTCCGTTGACCGCGTCTACGCTCCCGGTTTCAGTACTTATCCCAGCGCGTCACAGGTGGGGTTCCCGGCAGTGTTGGGAAATGCCAATCCCGGCATTGACCGCATGCCTGGGATTCTCGTGGATTCGCCCTGGACTTCTCTCTTCGACCAGTGTTGCGTCGACACCAAGTTTGCCCACACGCTCTACTCGTATTCTTCCGCGCTCTCCTGGACCCATGGAAAACACAATTTCAAGTTCGGCGGCGAGCAGCGCCTGTTCTACAACAACTTCCAGCAGCCCAGCTATCCCACCGGCTATTTTCATTTCGCTCAGTTCGTCACCGAAAATGTGATTGACGCATTCAATCCCGATCAAGGCAATCCGTTCGCGGACATCCTTCTCGGAATCGGCGACTACGGTGGCATCGCCATTTACCCTGAAGTTTTCGACAAGTCCAAAGAGACTGCGTTTTACGCGCAGGACGACTGGAAGGTCTCATCGCGCCTCACTCTGAGCCTCGGTCTGCGCTACGAATGGAGCACTCCCTACAATGAGCGCCATGATCGCCTCCAATTCAGCGATTTCAACGGCGACACCGGAGTGAAGATTCCCGGGCTGCCCTTGATCTCAGGCGATCTCAAGGGCACGACCATCTTCGCGACATCCGACGATCGAACTGTGCCGGTCGACCGCAACAACCTGGCTCCGCGCGTCGGCTTCGCCTATCAACTGGACTCCAATACCGTGGTTCGCGGGGGCGCCGGCATTTACTACGGAATGAATGTGGCCACGAACTTCCAGTATCCGGGAACAGCTTTTCGCAAGGATGGCTCGGTCTTCTTCACTCTGAACAATTTCCAGAGCCGGTACGCCACTCTCGAAAACCCCTTTCCCGCCGGTTTGCCCCTCCCCCAGGGAACAGCCTATGGACCTCTTGCCATGTGGGGATATTCGAACGCCAACGACCTTGGAACTCAGACTGCGCAAAACGCCGACATCTACCAGTGGAGCCTTGGAGTGCAACGGTTGCTTCCCGGGCAATTGGTGGTCTCGGTCGACTATTCGGCCAACCGCAGCACGCACCTTCCTTGGGGGGGCGCAGGCGGAATCTGCGGCTGCGGCCCCACCACCCGCGATCGCAATTTCATCCCCTCCTCGGTCCGCGACCAGTTCAACACCGCGGCCCTTTACAACCTGCTGCACAGCAACGTGGCCAATCCTTTCTATTCGCTTTTCAGCGGCGGCAATGCCACGTTCAACGCGCCCGATTCCATCTATGTCGACCCCACCATTCCCTTGATCAACCTGCTTCGGCCTTACCCCCAGTTCGATGGAGCCTTCGAGGGTCTGCCGCTGCTCGAGGCCCAATCCTATTACAATGCGCTGCAAATCCGCTTCCAAAAACGTGCCAGCCACTACATCAGCTTCGAGGGCGGCTACACGCTCTCCAAAGCCACCGACGACTCCTCTTCCGGACGCAATGCATTTATCGGATCGCTCTCCTCGGACAATCCCCAGGAGCTCGATCGGTTGAACCGCGAACACTCGATCAGCGCCAACGATGCCACCCATCGCCTGGCCATGGCGGTCATCGCCGACCTGCCCGTCGGCCGAGGACGTTGGATTGGCAATGGCATGAACCGGATTCTCGACGCCGCCGTGGGAGGATGGACGGTTTCCACCATTCTCACCTTCCAGAGCGGACAGCCCATCGACATTGGGATGTCGGAGCCGACTCTCGACGACGGAAATCAGCGCCCCAATATAGTGTGCAATCCCAACAGCGGCATAAGCGCGCACCACTCCGCTTTCACCGGCGCCAGCACTTTCAATTTGGACTGCTTTGCTGATCCCGGTTATGAGCAACCCGGAGACGCGCCCCGCTACTTCTCCGACCTGCGAACCGACGGAATCCACGATATCGACCTGTCCTTGTCCAAGAAATTTACCCCGCGGGAGGGAATCACGCTCGAGGTGCGCGGAGAATTCTTTAACCTGTTTAATACTCCTCGCTTCGGACCGCCGGACACTCTGTACGGCGATTCCACTTTTGGCCAGATTTCTTCGCTGGCGCAAGGAAGCACGCCCCGTCATGGACAACTCGGGGTTCGGATTGAGTTCTAACGTGGTGCTTGACGCAAATCGCGCTCGTGCTACCTGTCTTGTTTTCGTCGTGGTGCTCCTGTTCGCAGGACGGGCGGGCGCTCAAAGTAATCGTGCGGATTGGACCCACTACGTTCGCATCGGGGCCTATGGCTTGACCCCGGATAATCCACAAAAGATCGTGACCGCCGCGACCGCGGACGGTGTTAATGGAATTGAAGTAGACAACGACATTCCCGGCCGGTACGAGAGCTTTCTCGATCCCCAGGAAAAGCTGGCGGCCATTCGCCAGGTTGCTGCCGCCGCGCACCAGGCCGGCAATCACGCCTTCGTTTACATCGCCGGCCTGGAATGCATTACCGCCAATGCCGAAAACAGCCCGCACACTCTGGCCAAGGATCATCCTGATTGGCTTCAGCGCAAGATTACCGGTGAGCCGGCCGTCTTTGCCGCAGGCACAGCATTCTGGATCGCCAAGGGTGACGAGGACGTATGGGTCAGCCCTTACGCTACGGAGTGGCGCAAAACCTACATGGAACGGGTCCGGCAGATAGCCGCCACGGGCATCGATGGCATTTACGTGGATATTCCCTACTGGATGACCCACTTTGAGGGCTGGGAAGAGTCATGGGCCAGCTTCGACGACTACACTGTGGCCGCTTTCCGGAAGCAAACAGGTCTCGATGCGCGAAAAGACCTTAAGCTTGGAGATTTCGCCGATCCCAACTTTCGCACGTGGGTCGACTTTCGCATCCAGTCGCTCACCGATTTCATGCAGGAGATCGATCAGAATGCGAAATCGGTCAACCCCCGGATCGTAACCATAGCGGAAATTTATCCCGGAATCGAGGAGGAGGCGGTTCGGGTCGGCGCCGACGTCTATCAGATGTATGCGGTCCTCGATGCCATCGCCCACGAGTATGAATTTGGAGAGGGGGACCACATGGCCTCTTCCCGCAGTCCGCTCGAATGGCTGGAGTACCAGGTGGGGATGGCTTCGTTTCGCGCTTTTGCCGCCGGCAAACCCACCTGGATTCTTAACTACTCCTGGGATGGGGATCCGGCCGTCGACGCCAGGCAATCCATGGAAAATCTTGCCATGTCGCAGGTGATGATTGGCGCCAATTTCTGGGACGCGAGGGGTCACGTGATGTCCGAGTCGAACGATCCCCCCACCCGGCGGCGGATATTCAACTGGATCGCGCGCAATGAAGATGTTGTGTATGCGGCCCGCGCTCCCATACATCCCATCGGAGTGTACTTCTCCCCTTCGACCCGGAATTATTTTGCCGCGGACTTCGTTCCCTCGTTTCGCGGGCTGCTGATTCTACTGATGCAGAAACATCTCGAGTATCAGATAGTTACGCCGCGCAGCCTGGCCTCGTTTCACAGTGACACCCTGGTCTTGCCCGACGTGCGCACGCTCGACGCTCACGAGCAGGCCAGCCTTCGCGCCTATGTCGCCTCGGGGAAAAACCTCGTGGTGAACGGAACGGATGCGGCCGGTCTGGCCGGAGCGGCCAATGTTGTTCGATTCCCAAACGACCCGGGCCGCGACTACATGACAGCGTTGCTCAATGACTTCGAGCACGCCACTCCAGATATGGAACACGACTTTCTCGCGGCGCTGAAACCAGGCTCTGACATCGTCGTGAAATCATCGCCCACAGTAGTTGCCCACATCGCCCGAGTGGGAGAACAGGATTGCGTCTTCATTGCCAACTTCGGAGGTCTGCGCGGTCATGTCAACCCCGTGCAGCGGCCTGAGACTGGGATGCAGGTCGTTTTCGCTGATCCTTCGAAAAAGCGGATGCGATTCGTGCCATTTCTCGGGGAAACTCAGGAACTGCAGGGCAAGCCAGGGCAACAGGGCAGGGTTTTTGATCTTCCTCCGGTTGAGAAAGGCGCAGTCGCCTGCGTGGGAGAGAATTAAGCTGGGTCGCCAGGAGCGACCATGAGGCTGAGCGTGTCGACAGGCAGAGAAACCGTGCTGAACGAAGAACGGCGCCGTGCCATTCTCGAGATCTTAAACCGTGAAGGGCGGGTTTTGGTCACGGAACTGTCCCGGCACTTCCGCACCTCCCAGGTCACCATACGAAAGGACCTCGAGGTGCTCCACGAGCAACGCCATCTGCATCGCACCCATGGCGGCGCTCTCCCGGCCCGTGACCGGGCGCTGGAAGATCCAACGCTACGCGAAAAAGAGCAGTTACACCGCAAGGAAAAGCTGCACATCGCCGCCGCCGCGGCTCGCATGGTCAACGAGGGCCAGGTTGTCATTCTGGATTCGGGCACGACCACCAGCGCCATCGCCCGGGCGTTGCGCCACTTCAAGAAACTCACCATCGTTACCAACGCCGTGAACATCGCCGCCGATCTCGCCGGCACTGCGGTCGATGTGATCCTTACGGGAGGAGCCCTGCGCAAGAATTCCTTCTCCCTGGTTGGACCAATTGCCGAAGAAACCTTGCATCACCTCAACGCCGATCTCTTGTTCCTGGGGGTTGACGGCTTCGACGTCCAGTACGGCCTCAGTACTCCCAACCTGCTCGAATCGAAGGTCAATCGCGTGATGGTCGCAGTCGCCAAGCGCACCGTCGCCGTATGCGACGCAAGCAAGTTCGGACGGCGAAGTCTTTCCCTGATTGTGCCGACTGCGGAAGTGCAACAGGTCATCACCGACCGCGGCATTGCGAAGTCCGACCTGAACGCCCTCCGCAAGGCTGGAATCGAGGTTATCCTTGTCTGACTCTTCCCGGGATGGCGGCCGCGCGCCTGGCGCTTTTTCCCGCGCCGAAATTCTCTCGCAGCCCGAGTCGTGGAGTCTTTGCCTGACGAAACTTGAGAAGAGTGGTCTGCTTCGGCTTGTCGCCGAGCGGTTCGCCGGCGCCGGCGGCTGGCTCTTTATCGGGTGCGGCTCCAGCTACTATGCCGCCCTGGCGGCTGCCGCAAGTATGACCGCTCTCAGCGGGAAGGCGGCTCACGCTCTCCCCGCATCCGAGCTCTTACTCTATCCGGATGTCAGTCTGGCTGCGGCCGCCGAGCGCGTCCCGGTTCTGATCTCGCGTTCGGGACGTACCTCTGAGGTTCTCAAGGCGGCGGAGCTCCTGAAATCAAGACATATTCCGGCGCTGGCGATCACCTGCGCGCCCGGCCAGCCCCTGGGAGATCGCGCCGAAATGTCGATCGTTCTGCCCGATGCCGATGAGCAGAGCACAGTCATGACCCGGTCCTTCAGTTCCATGTTGCTCGTGCTACAGGCTCTGGCCGCGGTCCTGGCGCGCAAGTCTGAATTCTGGAATGCGCTGCTGCGAATGCCCGCGCTGGCTGCCACGGCCTTCCAGCCCATCCCTGACAGGATCGCCGGCTTTGTCAGCCGTCAGCAATTCGCCGATTACGTCTTTCTGGGGCAGGGTCCGTTCTATGGTCTGGCATGTGAGTACGCGCTCAAAGTAACCGAGATGGCTTTGTGCTATGCGCAGTCATTTCACACCCTCGAGTTTCGCCACGGACCGAAGTCGATTGTCGGACCCGAAACCTTGGTCGTCTTCCTGCTCTCGGAGAACTCCTACCCGGCAGAGTGCGAGCTTCTGGTCGAAATGAAGGCGCTGGGAAGCACGACGATGGTGGTGACGAACCAGGCCGATGAACGGGCGCGCGCTGCCGCCGACTTTCTCGTAGAACTAGCGCTCGATGTGCCCGAGCTCGCGCGTCTGGCCGCATATCTGTTTCCCGGACAGCTCCTCGGCCTCTGCACCGGCCTGCAGAAGGGACTTAACCCCGACTTGCCGCGCAACTTAAGCCGCGTGGTCACACTTGATGATGAAACCTCGCCAGAGAATCGCGAGCCGGCGAGGCCCTGAGCCGACGTCGACGCCGCGTTGCAGTTGATGATCGGTGAATTACGGTTCTAATCCAGAGCCGCGAGCTGGCGCTCACTGGGTTCAGCCATCTTCACCTGGCGGCATTCCCGAATCTCCTCGATCCGCGAGGTGATGATGGGCGTCCGATATTCGGGATGGCAGAACTCAAGGTGCATGCCGCGACCGATAAAGCGGACTTTCAGCATCGAGCCTCCCCAGGTCGATCCTGAAATGCCGACCTGCACTGGATTGGGACAGAACGTGGGATGCCCGGAAATCATCGCCTGACTGTCGCCGAGAAGAACAGCTGTGTAATGGTGATGCTGGGTTTGAATCTGCAATACGGTGGCCGGCGGCAAGTCTGCGAGGAAGACGCCCCCCTCAACTTCCGATTGAACGATGTTTCCGTTGATCTCGGCGCTCAAATTAGGATGAGGCGAAAACATGGACCCACACCGTGAACATGATAACAGAGGACCGGACGCAGTCCATTCCATCTCCTACTCGGCCCGCAAACGAATGGACACGTCCATCCCGCTGCAAGTCCGAGCCGTCTTCCCTGGAGAATTTCTGCCAGCCAACTCAGCGTCCCAGATAACTTATTCTCCAGATGGAGTTTGACCCGTCATCACTGACGAGCAGCGAGCCGTCGGCGGCAACTGTGATCCCCACTGGGCGGCCCCAGACGTTCCCGTCATCGAGCACGAAGCCAGTGAGAAAGTCTTGGTATTCGCCGCTGGCCCGGCCCGTCTGGTGCATAGGCACTCGAATCACTTCGTAGCCCGCGCGCACGGCCTTGTTCCAGGAACCATGCTCGGAGGCAAAAATGTCCCCGTCGTACTCCGCCGGAAACTGCTTCCCTTGGTAGAACGTGATCTCAAGCGACGCATTATGAGGTTGCAGAAGCACATCGGGCACGATCGCCTTGTCCCGCAGTTCCGGGTGCTTTCCGCTTTGACGCGGGTCCTGGTGGCCGCCGATGTACCACCATGGCCAGCCGTAGAATCCACCCTCCTGCACCCGCGTAATGTAGTCGGGTACCAGGTTGTCGCCTAACTCGTCCCGTTCATTTACCGAGCACCACAAGTCACCGGTGGTCGGGCTGACCGCAAGCCCCCCTCCCGGATTTCGTATCCCGTATGCATAGATTTTCATGCCGCTGCCATCCGGACTGAACTCCAGGATGTCGGCCCGGTTCTTCTCGGAACGATGCGTGTCCGGATCGTCGTCGTTGGAGGCCGATCCCACGCCAACGAACATCTTCCTGCCGTCGGCGGAAAACTGAATGTCGCGCGTCCAGTGGCCATTGCCGGCGGGAAGGTCCGCGATGTGCTGGGGTGGGCCGCTGGCCCGCAGATCGCCATTGCGATAGGCGAAGCGGACGATCGAATTCGTATTACCGATGTAGATCCATTCCGGCTGCGGACCGGGTGGATAAAAGGCAATCCCGTACGGTTGCTTCAAACCACTCGCGAAGACTTGCGTCTGCTCGGCTTTGCCTTCCGGGGTAATGCCGCGAAAAACCCGAATACGTCCGGCGTGGCTTTCCGCCAGGAAGACATCCCCATTCGGCGCGGTTCGCATCAATCTCGGGTTATTCAGGCCAGTGGCATACTCTGCCACCTTGAAACCTTCCGGCACCTTCGGCCACGCGTTTGCTGGACGCGGTACCAGGTCGGGGCTGTTGTCCGAGGAGCGGGTCTGGTAGGGCTGAGGAAGATCGTTAACCGTTATCTTCCGCACCGTCCCCGGCGACTCATACCGAAAATCCGTGAAGGGCAGTGTTTGCGCCGGGCCTTGGAACTTCGAACTGGCAACCGTTTGAGCGGGCGGCACATCCATCGTGCGCGCCGCGAGACTCTTCAGATACGTGACAACTTCCCATCGCTGCCGGGTGGACAGGACGCTCCAGGCAGGCATTCCATGCTCCGGTTCGCCTACGGTGATGTACCAAAAGAGTTCGCCGGGCGATGCCATCCCAGTGCTCTGGCTACGCAAAGTTGGCCCCTTATCCGTCCCCTTCGCCTCTTTTCCATGACACAACGCGCAATCTCTGCCGTAAAGCACCTGCCCCGCCCTGACTGCGGCGTCGCCCTCAACCGGATTGGTCATCTGGGTCGCGGAAACCGGCGCGTTGTGGAACGTCGCAGTTTGCGCGTGCAGCGTCGCAGCGCCCAGAAGCATGGTCGCCACGGCCGGGAACCGTCCTGCAATCAGTCGTTTTGTCTTCATCAGTTTTCCTGCAACTGGTTGGACACAGCGGCTGCGATCGGGTTAGCAGGCATTCTTATTTGATCTGTTGTCAAGGCGCTCGGCCGTGCGGCTTCGATCTCCGGAAGCCGGGCGGGGTTGCTTTGCGGTCGGGCGTTTACGGAGAAACTCTTATCGGCGTCGCCTGTGTGGAAGTACGGGCAAATTGAAACCGCAGCAGCCATTGGCTGCCGGCCTGCGTGGCAGCGAACTTCCAGTTACGTGCGGCATTCACAGCCAGATTCGCAAAGTAACGGCTCGGCCCCGGTGTAACCGGCCTCGCGCTGGAAACATCCCCCGACGGGTTGACTTCGACCCTGACCACCACCTTGATCTTCCCTCGTATGGTGTTCCTCGCGCTGCGCGGCACGTTGGGCAGCACCCGTTCGCGCACTTCGTCACTGGCTTCTCCGCGGCTTTGAACGCCCTTCGCCGGGACCGCAGCCGGGGGCGGCGAAGTGGCCCTTTCGCCCGCTTGGTTTGGTTCGACCGTCCTCTGCGCCGGCCTCGCTCGCGAACCTCGCCCCAGCCACAGCGCAACCACTGCCACCAGCAACAAAGCGGCCAGTACAACCACCCAAGGCCGCCAACGCGAGGATGGCTTCTTCAAAGGAACGCTGGCTGGCGATGGCGCCTCGGCGGAATCCCGCTTCAGCAAGCCCGCGATCTCGGCCAGACTGGCTCGCTTCGTCGCATCGACGCGCAAGCATCGGCGCGCGATTCCTCCGAAGGGCTCCGGAACGCTCTCCGGAACTTGGGGATCGACGTGCTCCGCCCGCTCCCACGGCGGCAGGTACTGGGTCAGTGCCGCGACCAGCAGCAGGCCCATGGACCACACGTCAGTCGCCGCCGACAGCCGGCCGCTTCCGAACTCCGGCGCTTCGTAGATACTCGGCTCTTGCTGTTCCCTGTAGGGATGTTCCGGGCTCCACAGATTGTCCGTCGAGAGTTTCAACTGGTCGGCCACGGCCATGATATTGGATGGCCGAATCTGACCATGAACCAAACCCTTGCCATGAAGATATCCCAGAGCATCCATCAACGGCGGAAGCATGTCTCCAGTTTCCGACGGGCTCAAGGGGCGTTGCGGCAGAATCTGCGATAGATCCTCCTCCGCGTACTCGGTGATAACGTAAATCAGGTCTCGCTCGCCGATGCGGCAATGCCCGCTGTGAAAAACGCGCACTAGATTAGGATGCGATAGTTGCCCGGCAATCGCCCACCGCGCCAGCTGATCTTTCTTATTTTGTGCCGCCACAAGTTTGATGGCCGCCCGGCGAAACTCACGGCCATCGCCGTCGGTGAGGAACACGAAGCTGTGCTCCGAGCCCCCCAGCCATCGCCGCAAAGGAAATCTTCCATCGACAATCTGCCCCTGCCATGCTTTGGCGGCCTCGCTCGCATTGCCCGTGACGGTTCGTGCGCTGAGCATGCCCTATTCTAGCCGATCATCCTTTCTGGGTTGCCCTTTTCACCAGGCCGTCCCCTGGCCGCAAAAAGCGGCGTCTGGAGGCACCCTAGAAACGTGGAATCTCCCAGCGACTAGGAAATGTAGTAGACTGTGCTACCCTGCGGGCACCGGCTTCGGACCGCGGTGATGTATGAAAGTGCTGGCCAAGAAAGTCCTGCTGATAGGCTGGGATGCAGCCGACTGGAAAGTCATCAATCCCCTGCTTGACCAGGGACTGATGCCCACGCTGGAAGACATGGTCGACCACGGCGTGATGGGCAACCTGGCTACCCTTCGCCCCATACTTTCCCCGATGCTCTGGAATTCCATCGCCACCGGCAAGCGGCCGGACAAGCACGGAATCCTCGGCTTCATGGAGCCGGATCCGCAAACCGGCGGGGTTCGCCCGGTCACCAGCACCTCGCGCAAGGTCAAAGCGCTGTGGAACATTCTCACCCAACGCGGATATAAGGCGCACGTGCTCGGATGGTTTGCGGGTCACCCCGCCGAGCCCATCAATGGCATCTCCGTTTCCGATCTCTTTCCCTATGCGGTTGGCCCACTGGAAAAAGATTGGCCTTTGCCGCCCGGCGCTGTTCATCCCGAATGCCTGCGGGAGACCTTCGCCGGGCTGCGCATGCATCCGGCGGAGGTCACCGAGGCCGCGATCCTTCCCTGGATCCCGCGCGCCGCAGAAGTCGATCAGGAGAAAGACAAGGGTCTGCAGTCGTTCGCCAAGATCCTCTCCGAGAATTGCTCCATCCACAATGCCGCCACCTGGATACTGCAGAACGAGCCCTGGGACTTCATGGCCGTCTACTACAACGGCATCGATCACTTCTGCCACGGCTTCATGCACTTTCATCCTCCGCGCATGGAGGGCATTCCCGAAGACCGGTACGAGATTTACAAAGATGTCGTGAACGGCGCCTATCGCTTTCACGACATGATGCTGCAGACTCTGATTGACCTGGCGGGTCCCGAGGCCACGGTGCTGCTGGTCTCCGATCACGGCTTCCACTCGGATCACCTGCGCCCGCGCGGCATCCCGGCAGAGCCTGCGGGACCGGCGGTGCAGCACCGCCCATTCGGAGTCATCTGCATGCGCGGAGCCAATATCAAGCAGGACGAACGAATCTATGGCGCAACCCTGCTCGATGTCACTCCCACGGTTCTGTCTCTGTTCGGATTACCGGTGGCAAATGACATGGATGGCCGCGTGCTGGTTCAAGCCTTCGAAGAGCCCCCTCACATCGAACGCATCTCCAGCTGGGAGGATGAGCCCGGCGAGTGCGGTATGCACCCTGCGGACCTGCGCATGGATCCGGCCGCCGCCCAGGCGGTGCTGGAACAGTTCGTGGCTCTGGGATATATCCAGCCGCCAAGCAAAGATCAGGCTAAGGCGGTCGATGTGGCGGTCAGAGAACAGAACTATAACCTGGCTCGCGTTTACCTGGACTCCCGCCGCTATCACGAAGCCGCCCGTCTGCTGGAAGATCTGGCGAAGAAATGGCCGGATGAAGTCCGGTTCGCCCAGCACCTCGCGCAATCCTATCTCGCCGTCGGCCGCCGCTCCGAAGCCAAAGAAATACTGCTGAAGCTGATGACCTACGAGCCCAAGCCTCCGGCACCCGCAAAGCAAGGGGATGCTGGCGAGGCCGATGCGGTCGAGCCGGCAGCGGCTGAAGATGCCACACCTGTCGGCGTAGAGAGGGAAGAAGCTTCACCCGAGGAGATGGCTGTTCCCCCCACCGGCACGCCTAAGCCTCGCCCCTGGGCAGATTTGCTCATGGGGATCATCCAATTCGAAGAAGGAAAGATGGATGACGCCTTGGTGTCCTTGCTCAAAGCAGAACAATTTGATCCGCGGTTACCCGACCTGCACTTGCGAATCGGCGAAACTTACTTGAGACTCCGCCGGACTGGCGATGCCGAACGGGCGTTCCAGCGGGCGATTGAGATTGACGGTGATAGTCCCGAGGCCCACATGGGTCTGGCCTTGGTCCGTCTGCGCCAGCGGCGCAACCAGGAGGCCGCGGAGCAAGGCTTGATCGCGGTAGGCCTGCAGCACTTCCTGCCCCTGGGACACTTTTATCTGGGCGTTGCCCTGGCCCGTCTCGCTCATCGCGAGCGCGCCGCTCTCGCTTTCGAGACTTCGGTGAGCATGCTTCCCGGACTGCTCGCCGGCCACCGCTGGCTGGCTGCGCTGTATACGCAACCCGGCGGGGACCCGGAGAAAGCGGCTCGCCATCGCAGCATCTATCTGCAGCTAAGGCGGCAGAGGCAAAGCAGAGCGCCCGCATGAGGATGTAGAACAACGTGGGCGGTGCAAACCTTTGCATCTTGACCGATGCCCGGAGCCGGGAGGATAATCTGCGCCTCAACACGCGTCTGCAAGGAGAAAGCCATGGCGCCGCAAGACTCGCAAGACCTGCCTTCCAAGACCAAACCAACAGCTCAGCTCAACTCAAAACTAGACGGCAATCTGCGCGCCTACATTAGCGCCGCAAGCGCAGCCGGAGTGGGCATCCTGGCCCTGGCTTCATCAGCCGAAGCTAAAATCATCTATACGCCGGCGAACTTGACGGTTGAACAGTTCGCCTACACTCCGCTGGACATCAACAACGACGGAGCTGCGGATTTTCAGTTCTATGCCTTCTTCACGACCCTAGGACTCCACCATGACGAGGGAGCACACGGCGCAGCCCTGATCGTGGGGCCGGCGCAGAGCGGCAACGGAATATGGGAAATCAGCAGTCAGGGCACGTCATGCGCGGCGGCTCTGCATCGCGGGCGCCGGGTCGGGCCAAAGAAGCGATTTCAAGCCAAGAGTTTGATTATGGGGGCAACGAGCGGCAGCTCCGGCCGCAGTGGTTTTGCTGTCGGCCCGTGGCTCAATGTCAAGCAGGGCTTCCTCGGCTTGAAGTTTGTCATTCACGGAAAGACGCACTACGGGTGGGCGAGAGTGAAGATGGGGGGCAGCGGTGGAGGAATTAACGCTACTGTGACCGGCTATGCCTACGAGACTGTGGCCAACAAGCCCATAGTGACGGGTCAGAAGAAGACCATGGCAGTGGACGCCGCAGCAAGTCATGCCATGCCAACCCATGCCGCAGCAGCCGGGCTGGGCCGGTTGGCCCAAGGTGCGGCCGGACTGGCGGTTTTGCGGCGCCGGGAACAGGCCACCGGAGAATAGTCCAGCGAGCTGAAATGTGATCACCATCGTTTCCGGCTTGCCGCGCTCCGGCACTTCGTTGATGATGCAAATGCTCGCCGCCGGCGGCATGCCGGTTCTCACCGACGGCGAGCGCCAGGCCGACGCGGATAATCCCCGCGGTTACTACGAGTGGGAAGCCGTGAAGCGTCTTCCTCAGGAACCCGATCTCATCGCGCAGGCGGAAGACAAAGCCGTCAAGGTAATCTCGCAGCTCCTTTTTTCCCTGCCTCCGGGCAGAAGCTACCAGATCATTTTTATGGACCGCCCGCTGGCCGAAGTTGTGACCTCACAAGCTGAGATGATCCGGCGCCGGGCTACAGTAGGCGCCGCCCTCAGTCTGGCCCAGTTGATTGCCGCACTCCAGGCTCACAAGAATCAGGTCGACGCCTGGCTGAAAGTCAGGCAGAACTTGCGCGTTTGCCGTGTGTCATATCCCCAGCTCTCGCGGGAAGCCCGGGCGATCGCCGAACTGGTGAAGGAATTCGTGCGCAGCCCCTTGGACACCAATGCCATGGCAGCGCAGGTCGATCCCCTGCTCTACCGGCAACGCTCGCCAGCGCAGAGTTGAGAGGGTTGTTGTTGTTTGGTGTGGGAGCTTGAAACCGAGGCCGAGCCGGAGGAACCAGCAGTAGTGCTAGCGGTGGGACGTGCGGAAGAGAAGCGGAAAAACGGGCGGCAGTTGTAACTGCCGCTACCAAACTAAAGTGCTATGTGAGCCATTGTCGCTCGTACAGTGACAAAGTTTGCCTAGTAGGACAAGAAATCTACATCCTTTCGTAATGACCGCGGCCGGTACGGTTATCCAAACCCTTGAAACTTCAGGCCTAATTTGACCCCGTTCAGGGCCGGTTTAGGTGTCTGGATTGCGAGTGTTTATACCGCGCCCCGAAGGCCGCCCGGGCCTTCGAATCGCAGCCCTGGCCTATGAAAACTAGAGTTGACGCCATCCTCCAGCGCACAGCCGTCGTGCTCATCGCTTTCTTCTGTTTTTCCTTAACAATGTCCGCGGAAGAAGCTCCGGCGACTGGTGTGCGCTCCGATTCCTTAACCGCATTGACCCCGGCCGCGCCGCTGCCCGTACTCAAGGCTACCGTGCCGCTTGCGCCGGAGCCGCCGCACCGCTTCTGGGATAAACAGAACGCGATCCTGTTTGGCGTGGTCGCCGCCACCAGCGCGGCAGACTTTGTCGTAACTCGCCAGAACCTTCAGTCGGGCGGCAAGGAACTCAATCCGGTCACCCGCGTCCTCAGTGGCTCGACCGCCGGCCTGGCGGCAAACTTCGCCGGTGAAACCGCGGGCGTGATCGGCCTCAGCTACTTCTTTCACAAGACCGGTCACCACAAACTGGAGCGCATCACCTCGATGCTGAATGCCACCGTTTCAAGCGTTGCCATTTCCTACGATCTTACGCACCGTTAAACTCCATCCATCTCGTGAACGTCCACGTCGGCTCCGGCTTCGTTCGCGGAACGGCGCACCCGGATCGATCTCTCGTCCAGTAGCAACCGCCGCAGCGATCGCAGGTCGTTGAGCAGGCGATGACTGGTCTTGACGTGCTTTTCCAGCTGCTCGAGCTTGTACAGAACCAGCCGTAAAGCCTCCAGCCGGCGCTGAAACTCGGAGGGCGAGTGCGCGGACACGTCGGCCTCGACCTCCTGCCGCGCTTCGAGAACCGCAGCCGCCAGCAGTTTCAGATATTCCTGCGCGCCCTCGATACTCTCAAATGGTGTTTCCGATGGATCGTTCACAGGAGCATCTCCCTTTTAGGATTTAACAATTCAGCCATTCGATCGTCTCCTACGCAGGCTGAAGCACGCCCTGCGGCTTCGCTTCTGGGCGAGCCTGGCTCATCTTTTGCCGCAGCAATGACGCCCGTCGGTCCAGGAGTGGGGGCATGCACATCGACAAGAGCAGGATCAGCCAGAACAGTTTCTGATACTCCGCCGAGAGAAAGAAAATGGATACGGCGAATCCCAGTACTCCGGCTTCCATGCCAAGCGCCATCTGGCTCAACAACTCGCCGCGCAGGCGAATCGCGCGGCGGCGTGACCGCTCCAGGCTGGCGCAGCTCACGCCGATTAACACCAGGAACAACAGCAGCGCGGGAATACCCGTCTCGGCAGCAACCTCCAGGTAGGTGTTGTGCGCGATGGAGACAATGGTGTCGTCCCGGTCGCGGTAAGCGATCATCGACGCTTTGAAATTTCCCAACCCCACGCCCGCCAGCGGATGCGCCGACAGCATCCTCAGACCGGCTCTCCACGCGACCAGCCGGGCGTCCTGGGCTTCCCGGTCCGAGTAATTGGGATGAACCAGGCGTTGGATGGGAGCAAGGGGCAGAAATAAAATCACCGGAGCAAGCGCCGCGACCAGAGCCAGGTTTCGCCACCGCTTTCGCGAGCGATACAACAGAAGAAGGGTCGCGGCGACCAGGCCCAGAAATCCTCCACGCGATGCCGCCAGCACCATGGCAACTGTGATCAGGAAGATGGACCCCAACAGGAATGCGCGTTGCCACGCCTTGCGCAGAGGCTTCATCAGGCAGAGGGCGATCGGAATACACAGCACCGCCGAGACTGAGAAATAGTTCGGATCGCCGACCACCGCACCCGGACGGAACCCGGAGTAGAGATTGTGATACACCTGCCACTCGCGAATGACATAGAGCGACGCAAACGCCACCGCTCCGACGGCCGTTAACAGCGTCCAGCAAAGCCGCCGGGCCGAGTCCACCACCGCCAGCGTGATGAAGAATAGAAGCAGAAATGACGTGTAGCTCTGAACTGCCTGAGCTCCCGCGCCCGCCGCCAACCGCTTCACCAGGTAGGACGTCAGCGCCAGCCCATAGAACACTATGAACAGCCGCGCTTGCCAGGTTTGCAGGAAGTTGGGCGGGCCGCTGCGGCGCGTCAGATAAAACCCGGCATAAGCGATGCACGACAGGCCGATCCATTTGAACATCGTGAGCCCGGCGATCTCGGCGCCCCAGAAGTGATGGTCGGACAAAGGCATAATGCCCACCAGCAGGGTGAAGAAGATCATTCTGCCGCCGGACCGCGGGCTGCGGAAGAGAATTCTTTCATCGTTCGGCTCGCAGGCGAAGTTCGACTTCGGCAATTGCGTTTTCGATCACGCCCATGACCTCGCCGTCTACGGAGTGCGTCGTGTCAACGATCAGATCGGCGAATTGCCTGGTGGGCTCGATGTGCCGGTCGTGCATCGGCCGCACGGACTTGAGGTATTGCGTGACTACAGAGCTTACCGTGCGGCCTCGTTTGGCAACGTCCCTCCTTAGCCGCCGGATCAACCGCATGTCCGGCTCGGCATGCAGATAGATTTTCAGGTCCATCAGTTCACGAATCCGCGGATCACAAAGCGCAAAGATACCTTCGACCAGCAGCAGCGCCTGTGGATGCACAGTTTGTGACTCGAGGGTACGCGTATGCGTCGCGAACGAATAAACCGGCTTTTCTATGCTTCTTCCGGCGCGGAGTTGCTGCAGATGGCACAGCAGCAGATCGTGATCGAGTGCCGAAGGGTCGTCGAAATTAAGCCGATCGCGCTCGTCCCGGCTCCGCTGGCCTTGATCCTTGTAATAGGAATCCAGATCAAGCACGGAGACATCCCCGCGGTGGCTCGAACAGATCCTGCTGACGATCGTCGTCTTTCCCGCGCCAGTGCCTCCGGCGATTCCTATGACGATCGGCTGCTTGCGCTCATTCACGGACAACGCTCCGCCGTTCTTAAGACAGAGACTACCAGTTTGTTGCGTGTTCAAAGGCTTTCGTCTTGGATCGGTTGCGAACGAGGATTGAGGGAGGGCCAGGTGGGCCGAAAGACTGGCCGGTATTCGGCCTTCCCCGGCCCACCATCAAAGCGGGGGCGTCCAAGACTGCTTGGGCGCAGTTATTCGACAGTTCGCCCTGTGAGTTTGAGGCGGCGGCGCAGGAGCCGTCCTGCGGCCAGAAGCCCGATACCCAGCGGCAGCGCGACCAATGGATGGCTGGCAGCGTCCAGCCCTACGACCAAACCGCTCCAATCAAGATTGACGTTGCTGGCGCTTACCAACCCAGGAGACAGCAGGAGACAAACTAACAGACAGCTTTTCATGATTTGGAACTTCCTCAGAACCGTGGAGGGAGTTGCACGGAAGTTATGCTTCTACTTAGCACTCGTAATGCCGAAAGCCCGCTCCCTTCGCCGGGAGCCGGACATGTAAATAAAGCCTTTAGTATTAATTAGATACATGACTATCAGAGAATTCTTCCCCACTCCCACGACAACCAAGCCCGCCATTGTTGCAGCCGCTTGCGACTATCCTTTACCTTGGCTCTGCAAACTCTGCAAGCGCTTGCAACGTTTCCCGTCGAACCGTTTTCTAGGGCTGAACTTGGGCAACGAACTTGACCTCGGAAAAAGGGCTTCCCTTCCGCTTGAGCAGAGGTTCGGCGGTCCCCTTGAGCGTGGTTTCGAAGAAAGCCAGCGAATACTCGTTGATGATGTCCATCACCCTTTGGCGATCCGCGCTTCCACGGTCGCTCAGCCGCCTCGCGGGCGATGTCCACGCGGTATCGGAGAAGTTTCCGTGACCGACATTGGCAATCTCAACCAGGTAGTCTCCCTGCCGTTCCAGGTCCCGCCTCATCATTCCCGACTCACCGTTGGCAACTTCAATCCAGCGGTCGTATGCTGACGTTGGGGCGGCTCCATGTGTTGGCATCGCGTCCAGCGAATCGGTAATCACCAGCAGCGGCTGGTCGATACCCTCAACGCTGGCCTCGCCAAACAACATGCCATCCAGATCTGCCGCCGCTTTAAATCGGTGATCCATCCAGCAAGCCTGGGCCGCCACCGCGCCGCCAAACGAATATCCGAAAACGCCCACGCGATTCAGATCGAGCCGGCCCGGCAGCGTCCCGAGCTGGCCTTCCTCCTGGAGTTGGTGCAGGCGGTCGAGCACAAGTACCAGATCCCCGGCTCGGAGGTGCACTTCCTTCTGTACACTCAGCAGTGAAGACTTCAAGCTTTGTTCGCTGGCCGTGTCGAGGAACTTGTCGGCCCTCGCCTCCACCACGCGGCCATCGGGGAAGACCACACGCGCCGAACCATAGGGATGATCCACTCCAACGACTACGAACCCGTGGCTGACGAGATATTCGACCTGCGACATGTTCTGATTGCGGACTCCATGCCACGAAGGCGAAAAAAACAAGACCGGATACGCGCCATCGCCGGCGGCAACTGCAGCGCCCGGTACCGCGTGTGTCTGAACCAGCGCGAGGTATGAATTCAAGAACGTCGTCGCCGAGCGTTGCCGGTAGGCTTCGCCTTTGCCCTCCGGGGATGAGCTGGCCGGGTACCACACCTGCGCCATCACCTCGCGATGGCCTGGGGCATATGTCTCCGCACGGTTTGGATCGCTGAAGTGGTAAGTGACCGTCCCGATGCCATACGGTCCAGTAGGCTTGGGTAGCTTGAACACCGGATAAATGGTGCTCAGCGTGACCGCCGTGAGCAGCAAAGCTCCGATTGCAGAGGACAACACCCATGGCAGGCGAACGGCGCCGCGCCAGAGAACCGCTTCTATCAGGAGCAACCCAGCCACCGCCGCGTACGCAGGAATCATCTGCCAGCGAAATCTCTCGAGAATCAACTGGACAAGACCTAGCAGGCTGACAACCAACGCCGGCGCCATGCGGGCCCAGCCCGGCTTCCAGGCTCCTCCTGAACGAGCGGCCAGCACAGCCGCCGCTGCCATCACCAGGAGGATTTCGCAGAGCCGCATGACTCGGGGCAGTTACGACCGGCCGTGAAAAGCGTGTTTGAGGGTTCGGGCTGTGCGCACGAGGCAGCTCTTCAGGCGGTCCCGCAGCGCCGAGCGTCCGGGCGGCGTGGGTTTCACACCGAGTTGACGCAAATAGTAATTTGCCTCGAAGACGCGGCCCTGCGGAAGGTTCACCAATTCGCAGTTGATGCTCAGCGAAATGGAAACGTTCTCCCCGTTCTTGAGCCAGTGCGGCGCGTTGACCGGCAGATGCACGACCTTTCCCGGTGCCAGGCGATAAACGTACGCCCGCTCCTGATACTGCGGTTTGTACTGGGCCGCGTTTTCGTTGGCCGCCCAGAAGTACTCCAATTCTTCATCGCTCAGCACTTCGCGGTCGGTCTGGTCGAAGATATTGATGACCTTCTCCCCGCCGATTTGCAGCAGGAAGTTGCACTCATTGTCGATGTGATACGGGGTTACGCGGCCGGGAGAGGTAATCATGATCTGCGCCTCCCAGTCTTTGGTCTCGATCGCCAGATCCCAGCCGCTCAGCTCCGTGAACTCGTGCTTGAACTGCTCCATCAGCCGCTGGTACTCGGGATCCAGTTCGGTGTGCTTCAAAATCGCCCAGGAATTCGCCGAGTGAATCTGAAGAATGCATTCTTCGAGTGAAAGCGGAGGTGGCTGCGCCTGCTTCCAGCCTTTATCGACCACCAGGTCGCCGGCCATGTACGCGTAGTGTTTCGGGTTTCCCGAAAGCGATCGCGCCAGCCGGGCCAGGCGTGGGATTTCAAACAGCGGATGATCGGCCAGGGTGTGCGAAAACATGAATGACCGCAGGTTGAGGTTCTCGCGGAAGACTTCGATGTCAGTTTCTAGTATTGGCTCGTTTTCTTGCGGAACAGGAGTGGCAATGGAGTTCATAAAGTTTTCTTGGTAACGAGTAGTGACGGGCTCTCGCGTCAGTTGTTCAAAGTCAGGTACAGTCCCGAATGGCAGGGGAAAGAGTGTTCGGGGTAAAAGGGAATTATTCCGGAATGAGTATCCACGTCCCAGCGGTCCACCAGGCGGTACCCGATCGCCGTCAAGGAACCGATAAACTGCTCGCGGTTGAAAACATACTGCGGATGAAATGCCGGCCCTCCATTCTGCAGGGTGACAAATGGCTTCCCGTCGTAGAGAGGTAGTTTGTTCAGAAGCAGGTGACGTGGCTTTCGTTTCGCACCGGCCAGAAGACTGGAGAGCGCCGGCGATTCAATGTACTGAATACAGCCTGCCGCGATCAGTATTTCTGCCCCGTCCACGTCTTCCATACGGTTAGTGAATGACAGACCGTGGCAATTCTGTTTCCTGGCCAGCGCCTCTCCCTCTTTCGTGATCTCCGGCAGATCGCAAACCATCCATTGCAGACCGTCGGGATAATCGAGGTAGGCCGCGTACGAGTAAAACTGCAGTCCGATGTGCCCGCCCAGGTCGAACAGTCGAGATCCCTCTTGCAGAAGCGATCGCAGCCAGAAAATGGCCGGGTAATCGTACGAGAATATTCGCGATCGGCGGTTTTCGAATTGCCGCGCGCACTCGATGGAATTGAAGCCGATCGACTTGGTTTTCGGGGCGGAGAGCCGTGCCTCCTCGAACGTACGGAAGACGCCGCGAAAAGAGCCCAGGGCATTGCCGGCAAAGCGCCGTTCGTAAATACGCTTCGCCACCACGCGGAGCCCGGGGGTGTTCTCGATTACGGCTTTGTAGGAAGAAATGGTCATGCGGGCCAGAGCCTCTCGTCGTTGTGGATGGTCGATCGGATTAACTTCGGGCCACAGCGGCTTCGGCCGCCGCCCGCGCAGGATCATCGCCCCGCACTGCTCGTTGCAGGCACTGGCACAGCTTCTGCGCCAGCACGCGGACATTAGGTTCTTTCATCATGTCCTCATGGTCGCCGGGAACGTCATGGACTTCCACTCCGCCCAGGGCCAATCCCCCCCAGCCCAGGAGATAGTCGTGACCCACGCTCCCGGCGGGCGGCGGGGTCCGCAGCAAAGTCACTCGTCCCGGATAACGCTGGGCAACGTAGCTGGTGGCGGCAAACCAGTTGATGTCTTCGATAGTTCCGTAGGCCTGCGGAATCGGCTTTCCGATCGCTTTGTAGAGCCTGAAGATCACCTGCGAGATCCTTCGCCGGAATCGGCCCTTCAGGATGGCCAGGCGATCAGGGCCAAACAACAGCGTGTGCAGGCGGTATTTGAAACGGTCCACAGCTTTGTCGATGGAGTTGCTGCGTAGCGACGACTTCAGGTAGCGCCATTCCGGCGCGTCCAGGAGAGCCAGAACCCCGACCTTCTCCCTCTCGCTCAAAAGCTGGCGGGCCATTTCGAATGTCACCAGTCCGCCGAACGAGTAGCCCGCGAGGTGGTATGGGCCATGGGGCTGGATCGGCCGGATTTCTTTGATGTAGTGCGCCGCCATCTCCTCCATCGAGGTCAGGAACGCCTGCTTGCCGTCGAGCCCGGGCGGTTGCAAAGCATATACCGGCTGGTCGGAACCCAGGTGCAACGCCAGGTCTCGAAATCGCACCACGTTCCCTCCCAGGCCGGAGATGATGAACAAAGGCGGGCGCGAGCCGCCGGTTTGCAACGGAACCACCGACGACCAGAGTTTCTCCGGCTCCTGCGTGCGCAGGATGAGCGCCAGTTTCTCGATGGTCGGGGCCTGGAAAAGAGTCGCCAAGGGCAGTTTCTTGCCGTATACCTTGTTGATCCTGGCGAACAGCAAACCGGCAAGCAGCGAGTGGCCGCCCAGTTCGAAGAAGTCATCCGTCACCGCCACCGACGACACATTGAGAATCTCTTGCCAGATCTTGCAGAGTCCCCATTCCACTTCATCCCTGGCTCGGCCCGTGCCCGGACTCACCGCCTGAGCAGCCTGCCCTGCCATCAATGTCAAGGTGGGATTGTTGGCTGCCTCGTCGCCTGCCGACATCGGTAGCTCTGAAATGCTCCGTTCAGGATTGGCCACGATTGCCCGGAACACGCCCTGCAGGTTTTCCAGCAGGCGGGTGACCGTTTCCGGCCGATACAAGTCGGTGTTGAACTCGCAGGAGAGCCGCCAACCTTCCACCCTTTCCACCATGAACACGTTCAGGTCGTACAAAGCCCCCGGCGATCTGGAAGGCAGGTCGATGAACCTGGCGCCGGTGAAGTCGACGTTCTCCACGAATGCCCGTTGATAGATGAAGTTAACCTGGAAGACCGCGGTCCGGCTGATGTCGCGCTTCATCCGGAGCGAACCCACAAGTTGCTCGAATGGCATGTCCTGGTGCGCCAGGGTCTCGGAAACCATCTTCTTCATTCGGAGCAGCAGTTCGGGAAATGAAGGATCGCCGGACAGATCGCCGCGCAGCACCAGCGTATTGATGAACAGGCCAACCAGGGCTTCGAGCTCAACCCGGTTTCGTCCCGCCACCTGCGTACTGATCGCGATATCCGTCTTCCCCGTATACCGCTTCAGCAGGACCATGAAGG
>Ga0335080_10000797_pt1 | contig 29656 bp, 23 predicted proteins | sample Lox_Sample_34_FD_206720 | JGI IMG/M metagenome (GOLD analysis project Ga0335080, IMG submission 206720) | Soil microbial communities from Loxahatchee National Wildlife Refuge, Florida, United States - Lox_Sample_3.4 | ecosystem: Environmental > Terrestrial > Soil > Wetlands | place: USA... | reverse complement strand
GGCCATCTCGCCCATCATGAAGCTGGTGAACAGGACCGGCAGCGAGTACTTGCCGACCGCCTTGTTGTAGCCGGTCCAGTAGCGGCCGCCGTTGTGGTAGAGCCAGGCGATGTTGTTGTGCGCGGCCTGCTCCAGCGGGGTCGACGGCGTCCAGTCCAGCGGGCCGCCCGGCCACAGCCTGGCAATCGTGCGCTGGCAGCACTCCTCGTGGTTCATCTCGTCCCGGGTGATCGAGAAGAAGCACTTGCGGACGGGGTCCTCCTCGTGCTGCTCGAACGCGTGGATGGTGGCGCGGGCGAACACCGCCGGGCCGGATGCGTCGAAGTTGGCGAGCACCGAGAACCAGTACATGATGCCGAGCCGCTGCTCGGCGGTGAAGTCGTCCGGCCGCAGCCCGTCCCACGGCAGGTCGGCCGGGTTCCAGACGGTCAGCTTGGACTTCTCGTAGATCGCTGCCAGCTTGGCGGTCTCGACCCGCCACTCCATCGGGTAGATGTTCGGCTGCGGGACGGCCGGCGCCGGCCAGAACCCGCCCTCCGGGATAACCAGGTCGTGTTCGGCATCTGCCACGTCAGCGCTCCGTCCTGTGCCCCGTGCTCCGGGAAGCCCAGCTATATGACAGGTTAAGGCCGGCGCTGCGTCATGTCGTCACACAGGGCGGATGGCTGGCCGGGCAGCGTGGGCAGTGGCACCGGCCGGGACGGCGCGCACCCCTCCCGGCCGCGATACAGTACCGGGTGTCCTGGGTTCCACCCAGGACGGCGCTGACCCAGCGAAGCCGGTGAGATGCCGGCGCTGTCCCGCAACGGTGATGCCCCGCGCAGGGGATGAGCCCGGACGCCTGGCCAGTGCCGACGCGCTGTCCTCGGAGGAAGGGCGGCTCGTTTCGATGCCTCGCCGGGTATCGCAGCGGGCGCACTTCGTCCTCCACGACCCGACGGAGGATGATCATGCGGGTTCTCTCCCGCCGTCTGCCGGCCCTCGCGGCCGCCGCAGCTCTCACCGCCGCCTGTGCCGCATGCGGCAGTTCCCAGGCAACCAGCAGCAGTACCGTCAGCCCGGCCGCTGCCGCGGCCAGCTTCCCCGCCACCGTGCAGGCCGCCAACGGGGCCGTGCACATCGGCGCGCGGCCAACGGCGATCATCTCGCTGTCCCCGACCAGCACCGAGATGCTGTACGCGATCGGCGCGGGCAGCCAGGTCAAGGCGGTGGACGACGACTCGGACTACCCGCCGCAGGCGCCGATGACCAAGCTGTCCGGGTTCCAGCCCAACGTCGAGGCGATCGTCGCCTACAAGCCGGACCTGGTCGTGGTGGCCGGCAACGCCGGCGGGCTGATCGGCCGCCTCGCCGCGTTCAAGATCCCGGTGCTGGAGCTGCCGGCCGCGACCAGGCTCTCCGACGTGTACGCGCAGTTCGGCGAGCTCGGCAAGGCCACCGGCCACCTCGCCCAGGCCGAGCAGGAAAGCGCCAAGGTGCGCAGCCAGCTCGCCCAGATCGCCGCGGCCGCGCCGCACCACACGGCGCCGCTCACCTACTACTACGAGCTTGACCAGACCTACTACTCCGTCACCTCGGCCACCTTCGTCGGGCAGCTGCTGCAGCTGCTCGGGATGAAGAGCATCGCGGACGCGGCGAAGGGAGCGGCGGCGGCCGGCGGCTACCCGCAGCTGTCGTCGGAGTTCATCATCAAGGCCAACCCCGACTACGTCATCCTGGCGGACACCCTGTGCTGCCGCCAGAACGCGGCGGCCGTCGCCCGCCGGCCCGGCTGGTCCGGCCTGACCGCCGTCAAGGAGGGGCACATCATCGCGCTCAACGACGACATCGCCTCCCGCTGGGGCCCGCGGATCGTGGACCTGCTGCACACCGTCGAGACCGCCATCGCCAAAGGCGGTAAGACGTGAGCCGGGCCGGTCCCGGGCCCGCGGCGGCCAGAACCGGGCCGAACGGGCGGGGCGGGCCAGTCCCCGGCCCGCCCCGGGCGCCCGCTGACCCGGCCCAGGGGCCAGCCGGTCCCGCCCCGGCGGCCGCCGGCCCTGCTGGCCGGTCAGCCGCTGCCGGCCCGGCACCGGGGCGGGCGGCGATCCCCCGGGTGCGGTCCGGGCGGGCGCTCGCCGTGGCCACCGCCGCCCTGGTGGCCGCCGTGGCCGTCGGTGTCTCGGTCGGCCCGGCGGGCCTGCCGCTGCCAGCGGTCGGTGAGGCGCTGCTGGCCCAGCTGCCCTGGCATCCGGGCCTGTCCGTGCCCGCTATCGACGTCACGATCATCTGGCAGGTGCGGCTGCCGCGGGTCGTGCTCGGCGCCCTCGTGGGCGCGATGCTGGCCGGCGGCGGGGCGGCATATCAGGGCGTGTTCCGCAACCCGCTCGCCGATCCTTACCTGCTCGGCGTGGCGGCGGGCGGCGGCCTGGGCGCGACGATGATCATCATCACCGGGGGGAGCCAGTCGCTGCTCCCCCCGGCCGCGTTCGCCGGCGCCGGCGCCGCGGTCGCGGTCACCTACCTGCTGGGGGCGACCGGCCGGCACCGCAGCACCACCGGCGGTGCCACCGCGTCCATCGTGCTGGCCGGTGTCGCGGTCGCCGCTCTGCTCACCGCCGTGCAGACCTATCTGCAGCAGGAGCACACGCAGGACCTGCAGCAGATCTACTCGTGGATCCTGGGCAGCCTGTCCACCGCCTCGTGGTCCGATGTGGCGCTGATCCTGCCGTACGCCGCGGTGGCCGCCGCGCTGCTGCTCGCCCACCGGCGGCTGCTCGATGTGCTCCGGGTCGGCGAGGCGGAGGCCAGCACCCTCGGCGTGGACATCGCGCGGCTGCGGCTGACCGTGGTCGCCGCGGCCACGCTCGGCACCGCCGCGGCGGTCGCGGTCAGCGGGCTGATCGGCTTCGTGGGCATCATCATCCCGCACATCGTGCGGCTGGCGGCCGGCGCGAGCTACCGGATCGTGCTGCCGGTCTCCATGATCGGCGGCGCGGCCTTCCTGGTGCTCGCCGACGTCGCCGCCCGCACCGTCCAGGCACCCTCCGAGGTGCCGATCGGCGTGATCACCGCGCTGGCCGGGGCGCCGTTCTTCCTCTTCGTGCTCCGCTCCAGCCGGGCGCGGCAGGAGCTCGCGTGATCACGCTCGACGGCGTCACCGTCCGGTACGGCACCGCCTGCGCGCTGGCCGGCGTCAGCGAGCAGGTCCCGGCCGGGCAGTGGCTGGGCGTCATCGGGCCGAACGGGGCCGGCAAGACCACCCTGCTGCGATCCATCGCCTGCCTGGCGCCGCACGCCGGGACGGTCACCATCGGCGGGCAGCCGGTCGCCGGGCTGCGCCGGCGCCGGCTCGCCCGGCTGGTGGCCTACGTGCCCCAGCTCCCCGAGCTGCCGCCGGAGATGACGGCCGGCGACTACGTGCTGCTCGGCCGGACCCCGCACATCGGCTACCTGCGCATGGAGACCGACGCCGACCGGCAGATCTGCGCCGGGCTGCTCGACCGGCTCGGGCTGTCCCCGATGGCCGGGCGGGCCCTGAGCACGCTGTCCGGCGGTGAGCTGCAGCGGGTCGTGCTCGCACGCGCCCTCGCCCAGCAGGCCCCGGTGCTGCTGCTGGACGAGCCGACCAGCGCGCTGGACCTCGGCCGCCGGGTGGACGCGCTGGAGCTGATCGACGAGCTGCGCCGGGAGCGGGAGCTGACCGTGCTGTCCGCGGTGCACGACCTGACCCTGGCCGGCCAGTTCGCCGACCGGCTGATGCTGCTGGACCAGGGGCGGGTCGCCGCCTCCGGGCCGCCGGCCAGTGTGCTGCGCGACGACGTGCTCGTGCCGCGGTTCGGCCCCGGCATCCACGTCATGGCCGCGGCCGGCGGCACGCTGGTCGTCATGTCCCGCCGGCCGGGCGGGCGGTCACACCCCTAACCTCACGCTCCCGGGCTCACACCCCCAGGCCCCGGCCGATGATCTCCTTCATGATCTCGGTCGTGCCGCCGAAGATGGTCTGCACCCGGCTGTCGGTGAAGGCCCTGGCGACGCCGAACTCGCGCATGTAGCCGTAGCCGCCGTGCAGCTGCAGGCAGCGGTCCACGACCCGGTTGCACAGCTCGGTGTCCCACCACTTGACCATGGCGGCCTCCTCGCTGGTGAGCCGCCCGGCCACGTGCTCCATCACCGCCCGGTCGGTGAACGCCCGCGCCACCGCCAGCTCGGTCGCCATCTCGGCGAGGACGAACCGGCTGTGCTGGAAGCTGCCGATCGGCCGCCCGAACGCCTGCCGCTGCTGGCAGTACGCCAGCGTGTCGGCGAACACCTTCTCCGCTCCCGCCAGCGCGGTGGCGCCGATCGAGATCCGCTCCCTGGGCAGGTTCCGCATCAGCGCGATAAAGCCGCCGCCTTCCTCGCCGAGCAGGTTGGCGGCTGGCACGGCCACGTCGGTGAACGACAGCTCGGACGTGTCCTGGGCATGCATGCCGATCTTGTCCAGGTTGCGGCCGCGCTCGAACCCGGGCATGCCGCGCTCGGCGACCAGCAGGCTGATCCCCTGATGGCCGGCGCCCGGGTCGGTCCGGGCGACGACGATCACCAGGTCGCAGAGCTGCCCGTTGGAGATGAAGGTCTTGGTGCCGTTGAGCAGGTAGTGGTCGCCGTCGCGGATGGCGGTGGTGCGGATTCCCTGCAGGTCGCTGCCGGCCCCGGGCTCGGTCATCGCGATCGCGGTGATGAGCTCGCCGGAGCAGTACCCGGGCAGCCACCGCTCCCGCTGCTCGGGGGTGGAGAGCTGGCTGAAGTAGTGCCCGTTGATGTCGTTGTGCACGGCGAACGCGGGACCGGTGGCGCCGGCCGCGGCCAGCTCCTCGTCGAGGATGAGGTAGTAGCGGTAGTCCGGATTGCCGCCGCCGCCGTACTTCTCGTCGATCTCGATCCCGAGCAGCCCGGCCCGGCCAGCGGCGAGCCAGACGTCCCTGGACACCACCCCGTCCCGCTCCCATTGCTCATGGTAAGGGGTGACCTCGCGGGCGATGAAGGTGCGCACCATGTCGCGGAACGCGTCGTGCTCGGAGGTGAAGATGTCACGCTGCATCGGGCGCGCCTTCCTGCGCAGTGGGCGCATGCGGTGGGCACATGCGGCGGCCGCGGCCGGGGGCCGCGGTGGTGGCCGCCTTCCGGGCGGGCTTATTTACCGGTCAGTAACAACCGTAACATCGCGGGCCGGGGACCAGCGGGCCCGAGATGGCGGCGGCGTGCCCGCCGTTCTGCGCAGGCCTGCCTGGAGACCAGGATGAGCAACTGCCTAAGTCCCGTTATTGCAAGTATTTTGCAACTTGCGTAGGGTGTGCACAGCCCGAGCCGCAGCAGGGAGGACGCGCGCCCATGGCCGACGTACGCGCCCGTTTTACCAGGATCCGCGATGGGCTGACCCCCTCGGAATGGGCCCGCACCGGGGCCATGGTGCTCACCATCGTCGGCCTCAACGTGCTGGGCTGGGTGATGCTGGCTGCCGCGGTGGGCGGGCACTACCACATCACGTCCAAGGAGGTCTTCGGGTTCGGGACCGGGATCCTGGCCTACACGCTGGGCATGCGGCATGCCTTCGATGCCGATCACATCGCGGCGATCGACAACACCACCCGCAAGCTGGTCCAGGACGGCAAGCGGCCGCTGTCGGTCGGGTTCTTCTTCTCCCTGGGCCATTCCACCATCGTGTTCGCGATGGCGCTGCTGCTGAACTTCGGCATCCGCGCCCTGGACCGGCAGGTCAAAAACGACGGCTCGGGTCTGCACAACGCGACCGGGATCATCGGCACCACCGTGTCTGGGGTCTTCCTCTACCTGATCGCCCTGCTGAACCTGGTCGTGCTGCTGTCGATCATCAAGGTGTTCAAGGAGATGCGCCGCGGCCGCTACAGCGATGAGGAGCTGGAACGCCAGCTGGACAGCCGGGGGCTGATGAACCGCGTTTTCGGCGGCTACGCCAGGCGGATCGACACCCCGTGGAAGATGTACCCGGTCGGGGTGCTGTTCGGGCTGGGGTTCGACACCGCGACCGAGGTCGCGCTGCTGGTGCTGGCGGGCACCGCGGTGGTCAGCGGGCTGCCGTTCTATGCGATCTTGTCGCTGCCGATCCTGTTCGCGGCCGGGATGTGCCTGTTCGACACCGCCGATGGCTGCTTCATGAACTTCGCCTACGACTGGGCGTTCGCCCGCCCGGTCCGCAAGGTGTTCTACAACCTGACCATCACCGGCCTGTCGGTGTTCGTCGCGTTCTTCATCGGCACCATCGAGATCCTCGGCCTGCTCGGCCAGGAATTCAACCTGTCCGGCGGGTTCTGGTCATTCATGGGGAACTTCGACCTCAACAAGGCCGGGTTCGTCATCGTCGGTGTCTTCGTCCTGACCTGGGCCGTGGCCCTGTCCATCTGGCACTTCGGCCGGATCGAGCAGAAATGGGAAGCCGCCGCCGAGGGCCCGCCCGAGTAACCACCAGCGGCCGCCGGGCGGGGTGCCTCGCCAGGCGGAGGAGAAGCGCACAGGAGGGCCGCCGCGCGGCGGCAGCGCAGCCAGGCCGCCCGGGTACAACGTGGGCTAACGCCGGGGCGCCGCCTCGGCTAGGCGGCGCTCGACTCGGTCAGATAGACGGCCCATTGCGGGTCGCCGTCGTGCGCGGCGCCGATCAGCCGCCAGTGCACGCCCCTCGGCACCGCCGGGTCGCAGCGCAGCGTCCAGCCCAGCTCCTCGACCAGCCGGTCGGCCTTGCTGTGGTTGCACCGCATGCACGAGGCGACGCAGTTCTCCCAGGTGTGGGTGCCGCCGCGGCTGCGGGGCACCACGTGGTCGATGGTCTCCGCCTTGCGGCCGCAGTAGGCACACAGGTAGTTGTCCCGGCGCATGAGCGCGCCCCTGGTCAGCGGGACACGGCTGCGGTACGGCACCCGCACATAGCGGCGCAGCCGGATCACCGAAGGCATGGCGAGCACCACGGAGGTGGACCGCAGCATCTTCCCGCCGGCGTCGTCGTGGACCACTTCGGCCTTGTCGCCGAGCACCAGGCACACCGCGCGGCGCAGGCCGACCGTGGTCAGCGGCTCATACGTCACGTTGAGCAGCAGCACCCGTTGCACGCCCGCCTCCCGCCTGCTGTGGTAGACGCCAAGCACAGCCTAATGGGCTCCTGCCCCGGGTACCTAGCAACCGGGGTTGTGCCACGGCGGGCGGCGCGCGGCGCCAGCGCGGAACCGGCACGTAGAGTGCGGTCCATGACCGGACCTGCCCTTACCCACGAGCCGATCCCATGAGCGGACCCGCCTATCCCCCGGCCCGGCGCGCGGACCTGGTGGAGCAGGTGGCGGGCCATCGGGTGGCCGACCCCTACCGGTGGCTGGAGGACCCCGGGTCGGACGAGAGCCTCGCCTGGCTGGCGGCGCAGGACGCGATGGCTGCCGGGCACCTGGCGGCCCTGCCCGCGCGCGCCGCGCTGGCCGCGCGCATCGCGGAACTGACCGCCACCGGCATGGTGAGCAGCCCGGTGTGGCGCGGCGAGCGCCGGTTCTTCCTGCGGCGTGAGCCGGGCCAGGAACACGCCGCGCTGATCACGTCGGCACCCGGTGAGCCGGACCGGACGCTCATCGACCCGATGGCGATCGACGCTACCGGGGCGACCACCCTCGACGCGTGGGCGCCCGACAACGAGGGCAGGCTGCTGGCCTACCAGCTCTCCCACGGCGGCGACGAGGAGTCGGTCCTGCAGGTCATGGACGTGGCCACCGGCGAACATGCCGATGGGCCCATTGACCGCTGCCGCTACACACCGGTGGCGTGGCTGCCCGGCGGGAAGTCGTACTACTACGTGCGCAGGCTGGCCGCTGGCGCCGTCCCGGCGGGCGAATCCCAGTACCACCGCCGCATCTACCTGCACACGGTCGGCACTCCGGCCGGCGTGGACACGCTCATCTTCGGGGAAGAACGGGACAAGACCGACTTCTATCACGTGGCGGTCAGCTGGGACGGCCGCTGGCTGGCGGTCACCGCCTCCCAGGGCACGTCGCCGCGCACCGATGTCTGGCTCGCCGACCTGGCCGCCTCGCCGCTGGCCGCGCCCGCGCTGCGCGTGGTCCAGGCGGGTGTGGATGCGCGGACCGGCATCCACGTCGGCCGGGACGGCCGGATGTATGTGTTCACCGACGATGGCGCGCCCCGGGGGCGGCTGGCCGTGGCCGACCCCTCCGATCCGGGCCGGGACGGCTGGCAGGACCTGATCGGGGAGGATCCGGAAGCCGTGCTGCAGGACTTCGCCATCCTGGATGGCGGGCAGGCCCGGCCACCGCTGCTGCTGGCCACCTGGGCCCGGCACGCCGTCAGCGAGATCACCGTGCACGACCTGGCCACCGGCGAGCGCCGCGGCAGCGTCGCGGTGCCCGGCCCGGGCGCCGCCGGGGGCGGCCGCCTGGGCGCCGTCAGCCAGCTCACCGAGCGGCCGGAAGGAGGCCACGAAGCGTGGTTCGCCTACACCGATCACCGCACACCGGTCACCATCTACCGCTATGACGCCCGCACCGGCGAGGCCGGGATCTGGGCGCATGCCCCCGGCGCGGCGCAGATCCGGATCCCGGCCGCCGACACCCGCCAGCTGACCTGCCGCTCGGCGGACGGCACCGAGGTCAGGATCGTCGTGCTCAGCCCGCCGGCGGACGGCCCACAGGCGGACGGCCGGCAGGCGGCCACACCGCTGGCCGGCGGGCCGCTGGCGGAGCGGGGCCCGGCAGCGCCGCGGCCGGCGATCCTCACCGGATACGGCGGGTTTTCCATCAGCGTGCTCACACCGGCCTTCTCCCCCGCCGCGCTCGCCTGGGTGGAGGCTGGCGGCGTTTACGCGATCGCCGGGCTGCGGGGCGGGGGCGAAGAGGGTGAGGCGTGGCACCGGGCCGGGATGCGCGAGCACAAGCAGCGCGTCTTCGACGACTTCCACGCGGCGGCCGCCAAGCTGACCGGCGACGGCTGGACCACCGCCGGGCAGCTCGCGATCTCCGGTGGATCGAACGGCGGCCTGCTGGTCGGGGCCGCGCTGACCCAGTGGCCGGACTCGTGGGCGGCGGTGGCCTGCTCCGCGCCGCTGCTGGACATGGCCCGCTACGAGATGTTCGGGCTGGGCCAGCTATGGAACGACGAGTTCGGCACCGCTGCGGACCCGGTGGAGCTGGGCTGGCTGCTGTCCTACTCGCCCTACCATCATGTCGCCGGCGGCGTCCGGTACCCCGCGGTGCTGTTCGCCGTGTTCGAGGGCGACAGCAGGGTGGACCCGGTGCACGCCCGCAAGATGTGCGCGGCCCTGCAGCACGCCACCTCGGCGCGGCTGCCCGCGCGGCCGATCCTGCTGCGCCGCGAAGCGCAGGTGGGCCACGGGGCGCGCGCCGTCAGCAGGTCCGTGCGGCTGTCCGCCGACACACTGGCGTTCCTCGGCTTCCACACCGGGCTCACCGGCACCGGCGGCGGCTAGCCCGGCGCGGCGGGCCGTGTCCCACCGCTGTCAGGCGGACAGGAGCGCCTCACGGTACTGGCGGACCGCCCGCTGCTCGCCGTGGCGTACGGCCACGGTGTCCGCCAGCGACCGGGCCGCGCGCATCATGATCTCGGAACGGTACTCGCGTGGCACGGCGAGCAGCGTGTCCAGCCCCAGCCGCAGCGCCTCTTCCGGCTCATCGGCCTCCAGCCGGCAGCGGGCCAGGCCGAAGCTGATCAGTGACCGGTCGAGGATCTCGTCGGGCGGGTACAGATCCAGTGATCCCGTGAACGCCGTCTCCGCACCCAGGTGGTCGCCGAGCATGACCAGGGTGTCGCCCTCGTGGAACAGCAGCTGCCGCTGCGTGTACCCGAACGCGGTGTCACCCCGCTCGGTGGCGGGCAGCCGGGTCAGCGCCTCGTGCGCGGGCCCGAGCAGGGTCCTCACCTTGTGCAGCGCCGGCCCGCTGCCGGCGTCCTCACGCCGGGCCGCCGCCCAGGCCAGTGCCCGGGCCTCCAGGACCGGCGCCATCACGCCGGCCACGCAGGGATTGCGGCCTGCCAGCCCGGCGCTGGCCCGGGCCAGCGCGCTGGCCTCCGCCGGGTCACCGTAGTAGAGGGGCACCAGCGCTTCCCGCACCGCCACCCAGGCCCTCAGGTGACGGTCGCCGGTCTCGTCCGCGGCGGTCCGGGCGGTGCGGAAGAACGACCTGGCGAGCCGCTGATCGCCGGCATTGATCATGATCATCCCGATCAGCCCCGCCAGCCGCCCGGCCAGCCGGCACAGCCGCTCGCTGAACTCCAGGGACTGCCGCCGCTCCGACATCCGCCGCACGTCACCGAAGTCCAGCAGGACGTCACACAGCAGCCGTAACGGCGGCACCGTCATGTACTGCTTGCCGTACCCGACGGTCGCCTCCTCCCACTCGTCCAGCATGATCGCTGAGACTGTCCCGCCCACCAGCGCGTCGTCCATCCGCCGCCGGATGCGGTCCACCGCGCCGAAGAACTGCCCGTCAACGGCGGCCGTGGAATCGGCGATCAGCCGCAGCAGCATCCGCCGGACCACATCGTCATCGTCCTCGGGACCGGAATCGGCGATGCTGACAAACTCGGCCTGGCCGGCACCGGCCGGGTAGGGCCCCGGCTGGCCCGGCTGGCCCGCCGGAACCAGGCCGGGACGGCTCTCCGGGCCCGGGCCGGCCGTCGGGTAGCCGGGCGGCTGGCCGGCGGCACCGGCCGGCCCGGCCGGCTCCGGCACGCCGGGTACCGCGGGGCCACCGGCCGCACGGTCATCCCCGTGCCCGCGCCCGCAGAAACAGGGGTCGGGGTAACCGAGGTCGGGCGGGTCGGCCCGGTAGACCGCGCACAGGTAGTGGAGGTATTCCGGTCCTGGCCGTTTCTGGCCGCCCTCATAGGCGGACAGCAGCGTCTCGCTGAACCTCGGCACGGCCCGGCCCTCGCTGACATACCAGGCACGGACCTGGGCAACCACGTCGGCAAGCGAGATCCCCAGCGCCAGGCGGTGGGCACGGATCCAGCTTGTCCCGGCCACCGGGGCGCATTCGTCGTGGATCTCCTGTGCGACCTGGCCGGGGGTGAGCCCGGCCACCAGGCCGCGCGCGCGGATCTGCCTGGCCAGGAAGATCTCCTGCTGGGCGTCGTACCCCGCCGGGCGACCCGGGCTGGCCCGGCTGGCTGGCCCTGACGTCGCGACCGGGCGCAGCGCGCGCTGTCCAGGCGATTCCGCGCGCTGTCCGGGCGACTCGAGGCGTCCAGGCATCCCGGCCCTCCCTATGGGCGACGCCCATCCCCCGACGGGCGATGATTGACCCAATGTAACTTTTACGTTGCTAAGCGAGAATCAGAACCCGGCGAAAACTCGCACAATCTCACCGAGACCGGTACGTCCGTCGCAATTTTCCTCTGCATGGTGCACCCTGCGGGCCTGGCGCGGCCTGTAACACGGCTGTGGCCGCACCAACTACCCTGGACGCCAGCATGGACGAGACGACCGAAGCCGTCAGCTTCTACCAGGCCGTGGGCGGCGAGCAGACGTTCCGCCGCCTGGTGCACGCGTTCTACCGCCGGGTGGCCGCCGATCCCGCGCTGCGCGCGGTCTACCCCAGCAGGGACCTCGGCCCGGCCGAGGAGCACCTGCGCCTGTTCCTGATCCAGTACTGGGGCGGGCCAGGCACGTACAGCGAGCAGCGCGGGCACCCCAGGCTGCGCATGCGGCACGCGCACTTCGCCATCGGGGAGGCGGAGCGGGACGCCTGGCTGCGCCACATGCGGGCCGCCCTCGACGAGATCGGCCTTGGCGAGCCCTACGACAGCCAGCTGTGGGACTACCTGGTGATGGCCGCGTACGGCCTGGTCAACCAGCCATCGGATCCGGGCCGGCCCGACCTCGGCCTCAGCCCGGCCTGACCGCTGCGCGGGCGCCTGCCGCCGGACGCGTTACCGCCCGGGCCCGTCACCGGCCGAGCACCACTCCTCCGGCCGCCATTGCCGGCCCGGCCTGCGCGGCCGGTCAGCCCCGGGTGAGCCGGCGGTAGGTGACGCGGTGCGGGCGGGCCGCCTCCGCGCCCAGCCGGTCGATCTTGTTCTTCTCGTAGGCCTCGAAGTTGCCCTCGAACCAGAACCAGTTCGCCCCGCCCTCCCAGGCCAGGATGTGGGTGGCGATCCGGTCCAGGAACCACCGGTCGTGGCTGGTGATCACCGCGCAGCCGGGAAACTCCAGCAGCGCGTCTTCCAGCGACGACAGCGTCTCCACATCCAGGTCATTGGTCGGCTCGTCGAGCAGCAGCAGGTTGCCGCCCTGCTTGAGCGTCAGCGCCAGGTTCACCCGGTTTCGCTCGCCGCCGGACAGAATGCCCGCGGGCTTTTGCTGGTCAGAGCCCTTGAAGCCGAACGCTGCCACGTACGCCCGGCTGGGGATCTCGGTCTTGCCGGCCCTGATGGAGGCCTCACCGTCCGAGATCACCTCCCAGACGTTCTTGTCAGGGTCGATCCGGGCCCGGTTCTGGTCGACATAGGAGATCCGCACGGTCTCGCCGACCTTGATGGCACCCGCGTCGGGCTGCTCCGCCCCGATGATCATCTCCATCAGGGTGGTCTTGCCGACCCCGTTCGGCCCGATCACCCCGACGATCCCGTTCGGCGGCAGGCTGAAGCTGAGGTTCTCCATCAGCACCCGGTCTCCGTAGCCCTTGGTGAGGTCCTCCGCCTCGACCACCAGCCGGCCCAGCCGCGGGCCCGGCGGGATCTGGATCTCCTCAAAATCAAGCTTGCGGCTGGCGTCGGCCTCGGCCGCCATCTGCTCGTACCGGTCCAGCCGCGCCCGGCTCTTGGCCTGCCGCGCCCGCGGGCTGGAACGCACCCACTCGAGCTCCTCCTCCAGCCGCCGCCGCCGCTTGACGTCCTTCTGGCCCTCGACCTTGATCCGGGCCGCCTTGGCCTCCAGATAGGTCGAGTAGTTGCCCTCATAGGGGTAGGCGTGGCCGCGGTCGAGCTCGAGGATCCACTGCGCCACGTTGTCCAGGAAATACCGGTCGTGGGTGACCGCCACCACCGTGCCCGGGTACTTCTCCAGATGCTGCTCCAGCCACTGGACGCTTTCGGCGTCCAGGTGGTTGGTCGGCTCATCCAGCAGCAGCAGGTCCGGCTGCGACAGCAGCAGCGCGCACAGCGCCACCCGGCGGCGCTCGCCACCGGACAGCACGCTCACCTCCGCGTCCGGCGGAGGGCAGCGCAGCGCGTCCATGGCCTGCTCGACCCGGCTGTCCAGATCCCAGCCACCGCGATGATCAAGCTGTTCCTGCAGTCTGCCCATGTCGGCGAGCAGCTCGTCCGAATAGTCGGTGGCCATCTTCTCGGCGATCTGGTTGTACTGCTCCAGCAGCGCCTGGACGTCGGCCACCCCTTCCTCGACGTTGCCGAGAACGGTTTTGCTCTCGTCGAGCACCGGTTCCTGGCCGAGCAGGCCGACCGTGAAGCCCGGCAGCAGCCGGGCATCGCCGTTGGACGGCTGCTCCAGTCCGGCCATCATCCGCAGCAGGGTGGACTTGCCCATGCCATTCGGCCCGACGACGCCGATCTTCGCGCCGGGCAGGAACGCCAGGGTGACGTTGTCCAGGATGACCTTGTCGCCGTGCGCCTTCCGCACGCCGCGCATCTGGTAGATGAACTCGGGCATGCCCCTAAGGGTAGGGGCATCAGGCACGCGGATCGGACGGGTGGGCCGGCGGTGGCAGGGCCGCCGACCCACCATCACGCCGTGAGTGCAAGGCTGGCCGCAGGCACGACACCGTAAGCGCGCGGCGGGCGCAGCCACCACTGCGCTGCGGGCAAGGATGCGCGCCGTCCAGCCCGGCCCCGGTCAGACAGGGACCCCGTCAGGGGACTGGCTCATCCCGGCCGCGAACGCGGCCACGGCACGCTCATCGAGCACGCTGCCGTCATCCTCACCCGCACCGTCCTCACCTGCACCGTCCCCATCTGCACTGCCCCTATCTGCAACGTCCCCGCCCGAGTCGTTCCCGGCCGCGCCGTTCTTACCCGCGCCGGCCTTGCCCGCGCCGTTCTTGCCGCCACCGTTCTTGCCGCTGGCCCTCTCCCCCGGCTGGCCACCAGGCAGCCCGGCGCCGTCCGTCCCGTCTGCCCCGTCCTGCCCGGCGGACTCCTCACCGTCCTGCGCATCCCCGGCGGCCTGGGCCCCGGCGTTCTCCGCCGCCGTCTCGCCCGGGGCGCGCCGGGTCCGCGAGAAGTGCGCCACCCCGCGGTTCAGGTCGTGCCCGATCGAGCTGGCCTCGATCTCGGTCTCGGTTCCGCGTGACCCGTCCTTGCTCTCGTACTCGCGCACCCGCAGCCGTCCCCGGACCAGCACGGGCTCTCCCTTGCGCAGGCACACGGCCACGTTGTCGGCGAGGGTGCGCCAGCACAGCACGGTCACGAACGAGGTCGGCCCGTCTCCCCACTCGCCCGTCTCCCGGTTGAAGCGGCGCTCGGTGTAGGCGACCCGCAGCTTCGCGGTGGAGGTGCCGGTGGCGAGCCGCTTGAACGAGGGCTCGCTCGCGACGAATCCCGCCAGGTCGATGTTCGCGTCGTTGATCATGGTCTTGTCCTCCAGTCGGCGGCACTCTGCCGCCCGCGCTCACCACAGTCGCGAACCAGGCCGGGGCCGGCCAGGCCGGACGCCAGCCTGTGGACACACCCGGCAGGGCCGCGGTCCTGTGGACGGCGGCCAGCCACGGCGCATCGTTGGGCGCGATAATCCGCCGGCCAGGGAGCGGCATGTGCAGCGGGACGCGGGCCGCAGGGAACGGGCCGGCAGGAAACAGGCGGACAGGGAACGCGCAATAGCCCGCAGGGAGGAAGACAAGCGCCGCCGGCAGCAGAAAGGCGGGCATAGCCGACGGAGGGTGCGGCCCGGCCGACGGAGGGTGCGGCCCGGCGGGCGGAGGGTGCGGCCCGGCGGGAGATACGGCGCGGGTCAGGCCGCGACGAGCTCGGACGGCTGGGCGATGACGTCCACCAGCGCCCCGTTGCGCATGACGGTGATGGCGAGCGGCTGGCCGATCGCTTCGGCGAACATGAGCCGCTGCAGATCCTGCGCCTTCTCCACCGCCTTCCCGGCCGCGGTCAGCAGCAGGTCGCCCGGCCGCAGGCCGGCCCGGTCGGCCGGGCTGCCCGGCACGACCTCACTCACCCGAAGGCCGCTGACGCGGCCGAACCGCTCCTGCAGCGGGGCGGGCAGTGGCCCAGGCACGCTGACCAGCCCCAGGTACGCACGCCGGACCTTGCCGTCCCGCATCAGGGCCGAGATGATCCGCCGTGTGGTCGCGTTGACCGGGACGGCCATCCCCAGCCCCACCCCGGCCACGGCGGTGTTGATCCCCACCACCCGGGCCTGGCTGTCGGCGAGTGCGCCGCCCGAATTGCCGGGGTTGAGCGCCGCGTCGGTCTGGATCACATCCTCGATCAGCCGGACGGCGGCCCCACTGCGGGTCGGCAGCGACCGGCCCAGTGCGCTGACCACGCCGGCCGTCACCGACCCGGCGAGGCCGAGCGGGTTGCCCACCGCGACCACCATCTGACCGACCACCAGCTGATCCGCCTCGCCAAGTTCGGCGGGTGGTGGGGTGGGGCCGGCCGTCCTGAGCACGGCGAGGTCGGACAGTGGATCCGCGCCGACCACGGTGAACGGCGCGGAGATACCGTCGGCGAACGACGCCGTCCCGGACTGCGCCTTGCCCACCACGTGCGCGTTGGTCAGCAGGAACCCGTCGCTGGTGAACACCACGCCGGAGCCGAGGCTCTCGCCGCTCCGGCGCGGGCCGCCGCCGGAACGCGGCTGCGGCACGCGGAGACTGGCCACCTTCCCGGTGAGGTGCGCTGCCACCCCGGCCACCACCTGGGAGTAGGCGTCAAGCGGAGATTGATCGGCCACCGTCGCCTCCATCACTGCAAGGATTACATCATTACAGTGAACTGTGCGTGGCCGGGAATGCTTCCCGGATGCGTCGCCCAGGAGAGGGGTCGGCCAGGAGAGGGACGGCCCGTCTCAGCCGCGACCGTCGGCGATCGCCAGCTCCTCACGGAACCGGGTGTAGATGGACAGCTCCTGCTCGACCGGCATGATCACCATCTGCTGCGCCACCGCGGCGATCCCGGTCCGCATCTGCTGCTCGGCATGCTTCCGCTCCCGCTCGGCGGTCCGGACGACCAGCGTCATGCAGCCACTGGCGGTGAGCCAGCCGAGCAGCAGGATCGCGGCGACCATGACCGCGACCCACGGCAGCAGCAGCAGGTCACCGGACGTGCCGCCGGCGCCGAAGGCACCGGCGATCGCCGCCACGATCAGCACCGCCAGCCAGGCCAGCCCGGCCGCCGCGCCGGCGATCAGCAGGCCCTGCCAGGCGGCCACCAGCCGCCACCAGGGCGCGGCGCTGTTCTCGGCCGGGAGCGAGTCGGCGATGGCGCGGCCGAGCGCGGACGGGATGGCGTCCACCTGGGACCGGGCGGCGCTGCGCGCGGTGGCCGGCCAGGGCGCGGGCAGCCCCGGCGCGACCTCGTCGGCGAGCGAGGTGATCGCGTTGTCGATCTCGGCCCGGTGGGCGCCGGCCGGGCCAGCGGACATGCCGCGCAGCTCTCCCCACAAGGTGCCCAGCCGGGCCTTGCGCACGGTGTCGTGGCGCAGCAGCCGCTCATGCAGCCAGAAGACCGGCCAGCCGACAAAATCGACGGCCTTGAGCTCGCGGGCGCTCTGCAGCGCCCGGCCCACCCCCGCTACCCCGGCGGCCCGCGAGAACGCCGCCACCAGCTCCTCTTCGTGCTGCCCGGGGCTCTCGACGTCGGCCGCGGCGGCGTAGGGCCCGAACCGGGCCGCGAACTTGTCCACGTCCGCCGCGATCCGTGCCGTGCTCGCCCGCCGCGCCGACACGGTCCCGGCCAGCACCTCGCGCAGCTGGTCGACCCCGGCGCCGGTGACGGCCGAGGTGACCAGCACCTGGCTGTCGTGCAGGCCCTCCGTTTCGAGCAGCCGCTGCAGGTCCTCCACGCAGTCGTCCGCCTGCTGGGGGGTGAGCAGGTCGGCCTGGTTCAGCACGATGGAGATGACCGAGGAATGGCCGGCCATCGGCACGAGGTAGCGGCTGTGCACGGCGGCGTCGGCATACTTCTGCGGGTCGAGCACCCACACCATCATGTCGGCGAGGGACACCAGCCGGTTCACCGAGCTGGTCGCGCCCGCCAGCACCGAGTCGTGGTCGGGCAGGTCGAGCAGCAGCAGCCCGCCCAGCGTGCGCTCACCGGAGTCGAGCACGGTCGAACGGTCGTACCTGTTGGCCACGGTGACCCCGAGCCAGTCCAGCAGTGCGCCCGCGCCCTGCATCCCCCAGACGCAGGCGTACGCTTCCCTGGTCATCGGCCGGGTCACGCCCACCGGCGAGATATCGGCGCCAGCCAGCCGGTTGAACAGCGACGATTTCCCGCTGCCGGTGCCGCCGGCCAGGACCACCACCGTGTGGTCGGCGGACATCCGCAGCCGCTCCCCCGCCCGGCCGAGCAGATCTTCCGCCTCCCGCAGCAGCCTGGGGTCGAACCCGTCGTGGCCGCTGCGGGTGGACCCGATCTGCGTCATGCGGGCCAGCGCGGTCAGCCGGTCGGACAGGGCGGGCGCGCCGGTCACCCCGTTCGGCACGAACCCGGGGCCGCTGACGTCGATGCCGTCGAACCCGGCCGTGGTCAGCGGGGCCTGGTGCAGCCCGGGGGCCGCCAGCCCGGTACGGGGCGATTCCACACCGGTCAACGCGTCACCTCAAGGGCATAGGTCGCCTGGTAGAGCTGCAGGGCGGCGCTGGCGTCGGGGATCTCGGCCCCGGCGATGATCTTCGAGAACCGCAGCATCTCCTCGTCGAAGATGAGGCCGACACGGTCCATCAGGTCCGCCCGCGCCCACTTGGCGACATCCCGCAGCGGGCCGGCCCCGAACAGCGAGGTGAGCAGGCGCTGCGGGATGGCAGCGGTGCCATCCTCGGCCTCGGCCTCTGGCGCGTTGCGCACCAGCAGCCCGATCATGAGCACGGTGGCGAGCGACTCGTCGTCGGCGTCGATCAGGCGGGCGATCGACCGTTTGGTCACGTTCTCCGCCTTGACGACGCGGAGCACCTGGTCCTGCCAGGAGCTGACGGCGCGGGCCGCACGCGTGGGCAGGTCGGCCGATGCCCGGGCCAGCGTGGCCGACTGCTCGGGGCCGTCCCCGTTCACGCCTGCCTGGCCCCTCACGGCGACGGGATCCAGGCCGAAGATCAGGCCGGCATCGGCGGCGAACTGCGAGCCGCCCCAGTCGTCGCCGTCGTCGCGAGCCACGAGCTGATCGAGGAGCCCGGCTCCGGCCGGGTGATCGCGCCAGCGGGAGACCGATTCCTCCGCCGCCCGGTCGGCGGCCGCTATCAGCAGCGATTCCAGCGCCTTCCGGACCGCCGACCGCAGCGTCTGGGCCCGTCCCGGGCTCCGGTGCCGGCGCGGCCTGCCCACCGCCCGGCGGGTCTGGAGCGAGCGCAGCAGCTCACCGGTGCCGGCGAAGTCCTGCCACCGGGCGAGCACCTCGCCGCGCAGCAGCGAGCCGTCGGCGGCCGCGGTCTCGATGCCGGCGAGCGCCTCACGGTAGGCGCCCGTCACCGCGCCGATCAGCTCGTCGCGCAGCGCCCCCTGCGCTTCCACCTGGGCCGCGAGCGCTGGTACCCGGACGGGGAAGGTGTCCAGCATGCCGGACATGGTCTGGGTGAGCACCGCGACCCGGCGGTCGGACTGGGACGCCTCGGCCAGCCACCGCCTGATCGGGGCGGAGGCATCGAACGGCAGCCACTTGCCGTCCCGGAGCACGGTTTCCAGGATGAGGAAGCGCTGATGACGGCTGAGCCCGTTGGCCTCGAGCATCGCGCCGAAATGGCCGACCAGCTGGGGCGCGGCCTCCTCGTTGACCCGGGCCAGGACGATCCCGAGCGCCGCGCCCCGGTCCCGCGCGTGCCGGAGCAGATCCCACACGGCGGCGTCGGCGTACCGGCTCCCGGTGGTCATGAACAGCCACAGGTCGGAGGCGTCGAGGAACTGGTGCGCGAACTCGCGGTGCTCGGCCACCACCGAGTCGATGTCGGGGGTGTCGAGCAGCGCGACGCCCTTGGGCATGCCCTCGCTGGCGGCCAGCACCAGCAGGCCGTCGCGGCCCGACCTGGCGAGCCCTTCCTGGCGCACCCGGGGCACAGTGGGGAGGAATACGTTCTCCGCGAACCAGTCGACGTCGTCGGGATGGCAGGCGAGCACCGGGCTGTTCGTCGTCGGGCGCCGGATGCCGGTCATGCTGACCTGGGCGCCGACCAGGCTGTTGACCAGAGTCGACTTGCCCGCTCCCGTGGAGCCGACCAGGGCGACCAGGACCGGGGCGCCGGATTCGCGCAGCCGTGGCAACAGGTAGTCGTCGATCTGGGCGAGGAGCTTGCGCCGCTCCGCGCGTGCCTCCTCCACCCCGGGCGCCTCCAGCGGCAGCTGCGCGGCGACGATCGGCTTGCGCAGCGCGAGGATCGCGGACTCGATCAGCTTGGCGTTCACCCGGATCGACGGCTCGGCTGACAGGTCCTCGCCGCCCAGGGGCGGGGGCGGGCCAGCGGACGGAAGGCGGCCAGCGGACGAGAGCCTGCCAGCGGGCGGGGGCGGCCCGGCGGACGGGGACCCGGCGGCTGGCGGCGGCGGCCCGGCGGACGCGGGCCGGCTGGCCGGCCGGGGCTGCCCAGCGGACGCAGGCGCGGCAGGCGGAGGCGCTGGGGGCGGCGCGGCGGGCGGCGGCCCGGCGGCGGAACGCGCGGCGGGCGGGGGCGGCCCGGCAGCGGAAGACGCGGCGGGCGGGGGCGGCGCGGCAGGGGAGGATGCGCCGGCCTGGGGAGCGGCGCCGGGCGGCGTACCGGCCGGGGCCGCGAAACTGGGAACAGCGGCGCTGCCAGCGCCCGTCCCCCGCTCGCGCGCTGACCCGGCTGTCACGCTCTGACCTTCGGTCATCGCCCTTCCGTCATCCCGCCTCAAGGCACCGGGCGTCAAGTGGCCGCACGGTCACGTCATGGTGACCCAGCGTATCTTCAGTATCACTGGCGCATGTACGCCACTGATACTTCAGGGACACCGTGGGTAACGGCCGGCCCTGCCCGAAGCGCTCCCTCCGATGGGGCAATTATGTACTGCCGGGGCACGGTACCCGCCCGGATGCCCGAAACATGCGCAAGCGATTGTGGCCCGGCGGGAGCCAGCGGCCACAGTGCGCAGTCAGCGGCGGCGCCCGGCTGCCGGGCGCCGCCGGCCACTGGCGCCCGGGCACCCCCGGCGCCCCCCTAGCGGGCGCACCAGGACCAGCTCAACCACCAGGTACCAGGGCCGCCGCTCAGGGCCAGGCCCCAGGAAGCGCGGCTACACTGTGCACTCACCGCACGGTCGCGGTCCCGGCGACAGCTGTTCCCGGAGCGATCACGCCGATCGCCGTTACCGCGTGCGGCACGAGTGGCCGATACCGGCCCGCCGGCGCTGGCTCCGGGCACCGGCGGCGCCGCCAGGGACGGCGCAGTAGCCCCGGCCACCTGGTAGTTTTCGGGTCGGCCGGGTTACCCAGCCCGGCGTGGCCCGGTACCGCCAGGTGGAACACAGCTCGGCGGATCGCGGACAAGGAGACGGCATTGGGGGCTGGACAACGTTCCCGGGTACTGGTGACCGGCGGGTCGGGCTTCATCGGGAGGCGGCTCGTCGTGGCGCTGCTCAGCAGCGGCGCCGAGGTCACCGTGGCAGACAGGCATGATCCGTCTGCGCCGGGGGCCCGGTCCGTGACCGGTGACCTGCGTGACCCTGCCGTCGCCGACCGGGCCGTCAGCCCCGGCACCGACGTCATCGTTCACCTGGCGGCCGCGACCTCGGTGCTCCACTCGGTGGCCGACCCGGCCGGCACGTACGAGGCGAACGTGGCCGTCACCGCGGGCCTGCTGGAGCTGGCCCGCACCAGGGGCGTCGGCACATTCCTGCTCGCCTCCACCAACGCGGTCGTCGGCGACGTGGGCGACGCCGTCATCACCGAGCACACCCCCGCCCGGCCGCTCACCCCGTACGGCGCCACCAAGGCCGCCGCGGAGATGCTGCTCAGCTGCTACTCGGCCGCCTACGGGATGGCCGGCTGCGCGCTGCGGTTCTCCAACGTCTACGGGCCCGGTATGCAGGCCAAGGACAGCTTCGTGCCGCGGCTCATGCGCGCCGCCCGCGACGGCCACGGCGTCCAGGTGTACGGGGACGGCACACAGACCCGCGACCTCGTCCACGTCGACGACGTCGTGGCGGGCATCGGCGTGGCCTGGCGGGCCGGCCACCGCGGCCCGCTCATCCTGGGAGCCGGCGAATCGGTCAGCGTGAACGACATCATCGCGGCGGCGCGCGCCGTCACCGGCGCGCCGATCCCGGCCGAGTACGTCCCCGTCAAGCAGGGCGAGATGCCAGCGGTGACCCTGGACATCGCGGCCGCCCGCGCGCTCGGTTACCGGCCCGAGCACGACCTGAAGTCCGGGCTGGCGACGGTGTGGCCGGAATTCGCGCCCCCCGCCGCCGCGGAAGGAGAGGCAGCACAGTGACCAGCCCCCAGGTGGACAGCACCGCGGTCGACGCCGCGGCGGCCAGCGGGTACTTCGCCGAGTACGGCGACGCCGCCCGCGCGCTGCCGCCGGTCGCGATCGTGGTCGCCGCGTTCAACGAGGCCGATGTGATCGGCCAGGTGATCGAGGCCCTGCCGGCCACGGTCTGCGGCCTGAAGACGGCGGTCATCGTGGTGTCCGACGGGTCGATGGACAAGACGGCCGGAGTGGCCAGGACCTACGGGGCCATGGCGTGCGACGTGCCGGTCAACCGCGGCCAGGGCGCCGCGCTCCGCCTGGGCTACCAGCTGGCCCGCGAGGGCGGCGCGTCCTACATCGTGACCACCGACGCCGACGGCCAGTACAACCCGGCGGAGATGGAGCGCGTGCTGGCGCCGGTGGTGGCCGGCGAGGCCGATTTCGTCACCGGGTCACGCAAGCTCGGCAGCCAGGAGACCAAGGATCCGGTGCGCCGCCTGGGCACCTGGGTCTTTGCCGTGACGATCAGCACGCTGACCCGCCAGCACATCACCGACTCCTCGTTCGGCCTGCGCGCGATGCGGGCCGGGGTGACCGGGGCTGTCCGGCTGGAGCAGCCTCAGTACCAGTCCTCCGAGCTGCTGATCGCCGTGCTCGCGCACGGTTTCCGGGTGGCCGAGGTGCCCGCCACCATTCACAAGCGCAAGGTCGGCGAGAGCAAGAAGGGGCACAACGCCGTCTACGGTCTCAAGTTCGCCGGCGTGGTGGTCGGCACCTGGTGGCGCGAGCGTCAGCGGCGGGTGCCGGGCTCCGGCAGCGCGGAGGAGTCCGCGGACGGGCGGCGGCCAGGCGAACGCTCCGCGGCGCTGCCCGCCCAGGCCGGTGAGCCGCCCACCCGGGCGCCCGACCCGCTGGCCGCCAGCGGCTCCGGTCCGGCGGCCGCCCCGGCGGCCGGAACCGGCTCGGCGGGCGGGACCGGGGTACCGGAGGCCTCCACCGCGGAAACCACCGAGTCCGCCAGCTTGGACCCGCGGTCCGCGAAAAGGAAGTAGTGGAAGATCAGGAACCGGCTGATGAACGTCACACAGTTGGCCACCAGGTAGGCGCCGTCCACGATGAGGACCCGCTCCCAGTGGGTGTGCCCCATCGACAGCGCCCAGACGCTGGCGTAGTGGCTGGTCAGCCCCAGCACGGTCCACGCCCCCAGTGAGACCAGCCAGAACGGCAGGGTCTCCTTGAGCAGGTGCGGCCTGCCCTTGCGCTCCCACGCCCAGCGGCTCAGCACGTAGCTCACCGCCGCGCCCACGATCGCGCCAATGATCCCGGACAGGCCGGCGGTCACGTGGAACACGCCAAGCAGCAGGCTGAGCGTGAGCAGGCTGGAGGCCAGCGACGCGATCGCCACGAGCACGAATCTGCTGAACCGCTTGCCGACCGTGGTACGGAGCTTGCCCTTGACAGCTGTGACGATCTTGGCCGCGGCAGAAGTCATGAGATCCCTAGTTTCACTGGAGGCCCACAGGCCATCCGGTCATGTCTACGGTACGGGGTGCATCCGGATGCGGGAGACAAGCGGCTTCCGGGCTTCGACTGGGCAACGTTACCGTGCGTACGGGCCCCGCGCATGCATTGCGGCCCCGTTGGGAGCCGATTCTCAGCCTGGCCGGAGCCTGTGCCGCGGTGGCACGCCACCGTGGCGCCCGGCCCGGCCGGCCAGCGCCGCCTCTCAGCTGCCCGCCCGCGCCTTCGCCAAGCAAAGCGGCCCCAGCCAGCGGAAATACCCGCCACGGGCGGGGCGGACCGGGGTCAGGCAGGGATGCCGATCATGCGGCCCAGGCACGTCACCGCGTGGTCGAAGAACGCGCCGCGGTCGGTGACGACGTTCTCGAACTGGCCGAACAGCTCGAAGCTGACCAGCCCGAAGACGCCCGCCCAGGTCGCCAGCGCCCGCGCGGCGACACCATCGGGAACATCAGGCAGAACGGATGCTCGCAGCCGGTCCGCGTCGGCAGCGAACGAGCCCGGCGGGGCCGGGCACACCGGGGGTGGGGCGAGCACCCCGTCGGCCTGCGCATCGCTGATGATCTTCCCGAGCACGGCGGCGACCCGCGACGCGGGCCCGATGGTCTGCTCGGGCGCCCGGTAGCCGGGCACGGGCGAGCCGTACACCAGCGAGTACTCGTGCGGGTGGGCCAGCGCCCAGTCGCGCACGGCGCGGCAGGCCGCCAGCCAGCGGCCCTGATGGTCGTCGCGGCGGCAGCACCCGTCGGCCTGCTCGGTGGCGGCGCCGAGCGCGTTGTAGCCGTCGATGATCAGCGCGGTGAGCAGGTCGTCCCGGCTGGGGAAGTAGCGGTAGACGGCGGAGGAGACCATGCCCATCTCCCGCGCGACCGCCCGCAGCGACAGCGCTGCCGCGCCCTCGGTGGCCAGGTGCCTGCGGGCGGTCTCGGTGATCTCGCGGGTGAGCTCGGCCCGGACCCGCTGCCGCGCGGTTCGGCTCGCGTTCACACCGCAAAGGCTACCAGAGCATCGCAACGTGATGAGAGCGCCGCTCTCGTCAGGCTCCTGGCGACCAGCCGGGCGCCGGGAACCCGGTGAGCAGGTCGCGCACTTCGCCCGCGATCCGCTCGATGGCGGGCTCGTCCTCCTTCAGCGCGGCCGACACCACCTCGTCCATCCAGGCGGCGATCTGCGGCATGTGCTCCTCGCGCAGGCCGCGGGTGGTGATCGCCGGGGTCCCGATCCTGAGCCCGGACGGGTCGAACGGCTTGCGTGGGTCGAACGGCACGGTGTTGTAGTTCGTCTCGATCCCGGCCCGGTCGAGCGCCTTGGCGGCGGGCTTGCCCGCGATCCCCTTGGGGGTCAGGTCCATCAGGATCAGGTGGTTGTCGGTGCCGCCGGACACGAGCGCGAACCCGCGCTCGGCCAGCGCCGCGGCCAGCGCCTTCGCGTTGGCGACGACCTGGTGCGCATAGACGCGGAACTCCGGCTGTGCCGCCTCGTGCAGTGCGACCGCGATGGCGGCGGTGGTGTGGTTGTGCGGGCCGCCCTGCAGGCCGGGGAAGACCGCCTTGTCCAGCGCGGACGCGTGCTCGTCGGTGGACATGATCATGGCGCCGCGCGGGCCGCGCAGCGTCTTGTGCGTGGTGGTGGTGATCACCGGGGCGTGGCCGACCGGCGAGGGATGGGCGCCACCGGCGATGAGCCCGGCGATGTGCGCGATGTCGGCCACCAGCACCGCGTCCACCTCGGCCGCGATCCCGGCGAACGCCGGGAAGTCGATCGTCCGCGGGATCGCGGTGCCGCCGCAGTAGATGACCTTCGGCCGCTCCTTGCGGGCCAGGTCGCGCACCTCGTCGAAGTCCACCCGCCCGGTGTCGGCCCGCACCCCGTACTGCACCGACCGGAACCACTTGCCGGTCACCGACACCGGCCAGCCATGGGTCAGGTGGCCGCCCATCGGCAGCGCCATCCCCATCACGGTGTCGCCCGGCTGGAGGAAGGCCAGGTAGACGGCGAGGTTGGCGGGTGAGCCCGAGTACGGCTGCACGTTGGCGTGGTCGACGCCGAACAGGGCCTGCGCCCGCTCCGCCGCCAGCCGCTCCAGCGGGTCGATGAACTGCTGGCCCTCGTAGTAGCGGCGGCCCGGGTAGCCCTCGGAGTACTTGTTGGTCAGCACCGTGCCGCACGCCTCGAGCACCGCCTCGGAGACGTAATTCTCCGACGGGATCAGGCGGATCTTCTCGAACTGCCTGCGCGCCTCGGAGTTGATGAGCTCAGCGGTCTCCGGGTCGGTGCGTGCGACATCTGGAATGGGCGGCTGGTGCATAGTGACCTCCTCGGGCAAGAGGCTACACACCCTGGCTGGGGCTGCCGGCGGACCGCTTCGGTGATCGTGGTGATTTCGGTATCGCCGGGGCCGGCGCCGGTGCGGGTGCCGGGGCGAGCCGGCCAAAGACCGCCCGTTCGGCCGCCGCCCATGCCGTGGTGGTCACCAGGTACAGGCCAGCGGCGAGCGGCACCACGGCGGCGATCGCCACGGTGGCGAACGGCAGCAGCCGGAGCAGGGCCCCGGTCAGGCCGGCCGTACCGGGTGCCCCGGGCGTCCCGGGCTGGCGGGCGGGTGCTGGCGCAGCGCTGGGCCGCACGGCACTGGGCCGCGCCGCCCGGGCGGAGAGCCAGGCAGCCAGGGCGAGCAGGCCGAACACGGCGGCGAACACCAGCCCCTGGCCGCTCCACGGGCCCGCCCCGGTGAGCCAGTGGCTGCCGAGCGAGGCGCCGAGCAGACGCTGGTGGAGCAGGACGTTGGGGCTGCCGCCGACGGTGCTGGACATGAACAGCCGGTATACGACGGTGAAGAACGGCAGTTGCAGCAGGGCGGGCAGGCAGCCGGTGAACATCCCGGTGCCCTCCCCCGCGTACAGGGCGGACAGCTCGCGCTGCAGGCGTTCTGGCTGCCCGGAATGCCGCTTGTACAGCTCCTGGATCTGGGGCGCCAGCCGGGCCTGCGCCCGCTGTCCCCGGAATGCGTAGTAGCCGAGCGGCAGCACCAGCAGCCGGACCATGATCGTGAAAAGGACGATAGCCGCGGCGGCCGCCAGGCCGCCCGGGAGCGGGGCGAACGCACCCGCGAGCGCGGACACCAGGTGGTAAGCGGCCTCAATCGGCAGGCCAAGCAGAGCAGACATGACGGATCACCCTCCAGCAGGGCATCGGGAACGGATGACAGCTGGAGACGGCCGCCGTGACACGGCAGCACCTGGCACAGCTGGGCGGCGGTAACGGACGCAGCCCGGCTGGCGCCGGGTGGGGGTAGAGCGGGATCAGGCGGCCGCCGGGCCCGCCGTGGGTGCTCTCGGGCGCGCCCGCCCGGGCGCATCAGGGTCACGTTGCGCGACGAAGCCGGCCCGCCATGACTTCTCGCGCAGGGCGGCTGTGCCGGACCTCTGCGGGGCGGAGGTAACGGCGGCGGCGAGCCGGCCGCCCTGGGCGAGCAGGGCGAGCAGCAGGCAGGTCAGTGTGACGGCAGCCAGCGCCATCAGACCGGCCGGCCTGCCATCGGGCACGAGCGCGAAGCCCTGCCAGCTGGCGTGGCCGGTGAGGGCCGGCAGGATGCTGCTGAGCATCGCGATCACGTTGACCTCCGCGTCCCGGCCCCCGCCACTGCGGACCTGTGGCCGGTACGGATTCAGCGTACGCCCGCCGCGCCAGCGCCTGGTAGCACCAGCCGCCCAGCTACACGCTCCCCACCTGCCGCGCGCTCTGTATCCGCCACGTGACCTCGAACCGGCACAATGGGTGCGGGCGCCTGTAGCTCAGCTGGACAGAGCGGCTGCCTTCTAAGCAGCGGGTCGCGGGTTCGAATCCTGCCAGGCGCACCAATCGACCAGGTCAGAAGACATATTCCGATCTTGAAGGACAGGGCCCCGGAGCCCAACGGGGAGCCACCGGAACAGCTTCCCGCCGTAGCGATCATTCCTCTCGCGTGGTGAACGGAAACCGGGCGCGCCGCGCTGCCAACGACACGACAGCCCGTGATAACCACGGGCCTACCCGCCGATCTGGCGCAGCGGCCTTCCACCTGATGTGGGTGACCGGGCGCGCAGATCTGGCAATTACGCGGCGTCGTTCCGTGAAATGGTGGTCGCGTGATTCCGCTGGAAATACCGGTCGCTCTCGCCGCCGGCACGGACACGATCGCGCTCGCCGAACGCGCTGACCTGCGCCACGATCCCTTCCATCGCCCGTGCACCGCGATCGCTGCCCGGCTGGGCGCGGAGTTCGCCGAGTTCCCCGGCGGTCACCTGGCTCCGATGGAACTCCCCGGGCCGTTCGCGGCCGGGCTGCGCGGCGTCTTCGGGCGGCGCTAGCCATGGCCGCGCAACCGTCGGCACGCGCCGGCCAAGCAGACATCGTGATCGCCGGCGGCGGACCGGTCGGACTCATGCTGGCCTGCGAGCTCCGGCTGAGCGGCACCGACCCGGTCGTGCTGGAGCGACTGCCCGGGATCGACGAGACCCCCAAGGGCAACGGCCTGGCGGGCCAGATCGTGCCGATGCTGGACTACCGCGGCCTGCTCGACCGGCTCCGCCAGGAGGCCACCTTTGCCGGGCCGGTACCGCGCTTCTCGTTCGGTCCCCTGGAGCTGGACTTCTCCAGGCTCGGCACCAGCCCGTTGCACATCCTGACGGTGCCGCAACGCCGGCTGGAGAAGGTGCTGGAGGCGCGGCTCACCGAACTCGGCGGGACCGTCCGGCGCGGGCACGAACTGACGGCGCTGTCCCCGCATGACGACGCGGTCACCCTCGACGTCAGCGGTCCCGGCGGCGACTACCGGCTGCGCGCACGCTACCTCGTGGGCTGCGACGGCGCGCACAGCCTGGTACGCAAGCAGGCCGGGATCGGTTTCCCCGGCACCACCTCGCCGGAGATATCCCGCATCGGCACCGTGCGCCTGCCGACGGCGAAGCTCACCTGGCGCGGCGGCGTGGTGAAGGTACCGGGGATCGGCCGCCTGAAGCTCATGGGGCAAACCCGCACTCCGCGAGGCACCTACTCGCTCGCGCCGCTGGCCGTAGTCGACAAGAACGCTGCTGCCGGTGTCTTCATCGTCTACACCAGTGAGGACGACCCCACCGCCGACCTGAGCGCTCCGATGACCCTCGAGGAAATGCGCGCCAGCGCCCGGCGGGTCCTCGGCGGCGACCTGCCGATGACCGATCCGCAGCGGCTGACCCGGCTTGTCGGGAACACCCGGCAAGCCGACCGCTACCAGGCTGGCCGCATCCTGCTGGCCGGCGACGCCGCCCACGTCTTCGCGGTATCACTGAACACCGGCCTGATCGACGCGGTCAATCTCGGCTGGAAGCTCGCCGCGCAGGTCCAGGGCCGGGCACCGGACGGCCTGCTGGAGTCCTACCACGCCGAGCGGCACTTCGCCGGACAGCACGCCATCCTGCAAGCCCGTGCCCAGAAGGCCCTGACCACCATCGGCCAGGGCGGGACGGACGAGCCCGCCAAGGTGAGCCCGGAGGGGGCCGAAGCGCTGCGCGAGCTGTTCGGCGACGTACTCGAGCACCCCGAGCCGCTGCAGCACATCCGCGAACTGCTCCGCGAGCCCGGGCAACTGCGTCACATCGGCGAGCTGATCGAGGGCTCCGATGTCCGATGCCCGATGCCGGCCAGCGACGCCCAGCCGCACCCGCTGCACGGGAAGCTCGCGCCAGATCTCCAGCTGGAAACCCGTCACGGCCGCACCCGGGTCGCCGAGTTCATGCACGCGGCCCAGGGCGTCCTGCTCGACCTCACCGCCGGTTCCGCGGTCGCCGGGGCGGCCCCAGACCAGGCCGGCCTGACCGTCATCACCGCACGCTGCCTGACCGAGCCCGCTCCGGCCGCAGCGCTGCTAATCCGGCCCGACGGCCACGTCGCCTGGGCTGCCGGACCCGGCACACCCGACCCGGCCGCCGGGATGAACACGGCCCTGCGCACCTGGTTCAGCCCGCGCACGCCTCCCCAGACACGGCACTAGCGTCCGCCGGGCCGCAAACGCCATGCAGGCGCCGCGTCGGCCTCGCCGCCTCGAAGGCCGCGATCACCTCGGCGCGGTGCTCGGGGGCGGGAAAGGCCGTGACGACGACGACAACGCTCATTCAGATGCTCTCCCGGTATGGGCCAGGAACGCGGTCAGCGTGGCCGGTATCTCCTGGGGAGCCTCCTCGAGACAGTAGTGGCCGCCGACGGGAATGACCACGCTCTGCACGGACCTGCCGCTGACCACCGCCCAGCTTATGGCTGTTGCGGACAGCACGACTGGCGGGTAGCGGCCGGGAAAATCGGTCGCTACCGGGGCGTCCGGTCGGGCACCATGGCCAGGCTGGCTGCCCGGAACGAGGGACAATGACTACGCCTGAACATAGCTGCGGCTCACCGGCCCGGAAAGGGGCGGTGCTGCTCGCGCTGCGCTACTACGGCCGCCAGATGGCCAGGCTCTGGCGCTTCACCGTGCCCGCGATGTTGCTGCCCGCGCTGGGGAACACATGCATCTA
>Ga0335080_10000794_pt1 | contig 29694 bp, 28 predicted proteins | sample Lox_Sample_34_FD_206720 | JGI IMG/M metagenome (GOLD analysis project Ga0335080, IMG submission 206720) | Soil microbial communities from Loxahatchee National Wildlife Refuge, Florida, United States - Lox_Sample_3.4 | ecosystem: Environmental > Terrestrial > Soil > Wetlands | place: USA... | reverse complement strand
CGCCTGGACGTACTGAGGATCATCACGCTCCATCTGGCCAAGCGCCGCCTGGGGCTCTTGCTGGGAGAGGAGCGTCAGCGCATAGCGATAATGAGCCGCGGTAGCGGTCGGGTAGAGGTCGATCAGGCGTTTGTAGGCTGCAGCTGCCTCATCGAGCTTTCCCAGGCGATGGCTGGCCGCGCCGATGTACCAATACGCTAACCCAAGCGGATCTTGAGCCACGGCACGCTTAGCAAGCTTCAGTCCTTCAGACAGACGGCCCATCGTGATAGCCAGCTCCGCCGCCGCCTCTGTTATGCGTGCGCTGCCCGGATCGAGGTGGCGCGCTTGCTCGAGCTCGGCGTTTGCAGCCGTCCAGTTCCAGTCGATCATCAGGTGTACGCGAGCCATCACCCGGTGAACTTCCGCAAGATTCGGGCCGAGAGCGAGCGCGTGCTCGCCCGCTTCGCGCGCGGCGGCCGCCACTTTTGCGTGAACGACGAGGTACTCTGGGCCATTGGTGAGCTGCGCTGGGTGCGCGGGGTCAAAAACGCTGCCCCAATTTACCGTCTCGTCGGTGTATAGCTCAGCCAATGCGGCCGAGGCGAGCGCGAACGCCGGATCCAAGTGCAAGGCGCGTTGTAAATATTCGTGAGCTCGCAGGGAATCCGCAGAGTCGCCGCGCTTGGCGAGTGACAGAGACTCTAAATAGAGCGTGTACGCTTCGCTGTTCGCCGTGGGCGCACTTCGAGGAATCGCCGTTTCCATTAGAGATACTTTGAGCGCCTGGACGACGGCAGTAGCGATCTCGTCCTGAACCTTAAACGTGTCATCGACGGGTCGGTCGAAGGTTTGCGACCAGATGTGGTAACCGTTATCTACCCGAACCAGCTGCGTTGTGATTCTGAGAGTGTTGCCGGACTTACGCACGCTGCCTTCCAACACATTTGCAACACCCAGCGCCTTAGCGATGTCGCCAATCGTTGCCTGTTTGCCTTTGAAGTAGAACGACGAGGTGCGCGCGGGCACGCGTATCTCAGGGACCGTGGTCAACATGTCGATGAGCTCTTCCGTCATGCCATCGGCAAAATACTCTTGGTCCCTCTTTTCACTCATGTCGACGAACGGCAGCACGGCGATGGACTTCTCCGGAATCGCGCCCTGTCCGACCGCCGCAGATTCACCGCTCGGGGCATTGATCTGAGGGCCCGCCGCAGAGCGCTTCGAGAGGACAAACCTGTCCACTGCCAGGTAGCCGACACCCGTCAGGGCAACCGCCGCGATCAGCAGCACTACACGTTGCGTTTGTCGTGAGGTGGCACGACTCAGCTCAGATCGCCGGGGCGCAGCCGCCCTCTGGGATGCGGCGGTTGGCGACTCGGCCGCTGCCGGTGGGTGAACCGGTTCGGGTGACAGTAGTCGCGAGATGCGCGCAACGAAGGCGGGGGTTGTCTCACCGGCAGGCAGGCGCGTCCATTGCGCGGCAGCGAAGGACTCCGGGACCTCGGCATCAGTCTGAGGCGTGCCGTCGATGCACACCGGTACCAGGAACGGCCGGCTCTTCGTCATCAGAAGCTTACGTTGGTCGGCAAGATGCCACTCGAGCCGAAAGTACCCCTCCGTGCGCATCTGCGTATGGGCCGAAATGATGGGGATAAAGAGCGCGCAGTCGTGAATCTGTTTGCGGATCTTGTGGTCCCACACATCCCCGCCACGCAGCTCGCTCTGATCGAACCAGACCTCAATCCCAGCTTCCCTCAGCGCATTGCAGATACACTGCGCTGCCTCGATATCCTGCGAGGCATAGCTCAGAAATACGGCCTTAGTCGGCTCGGTCATCTGGGATCGTTCCCCCGGTCGCGGGCTCGGGCGACAATCCAGGGGCTGCCGCCGACCTCGCGCGAACGTCAGCTTAGCCGAATTTGACTATCCGCTCTTGGGGGCCGCGACATGCTGTTTGGGCTTGGGTGTCGCACGGGAAGTAGGGATTCTTCACCCATTGGAGAGCAACGGTGAACCGACGTGACTTTTCATTTGTTCTCGCCGCAGGAGCCGCTGCCGCGATGGTCTCCGCTCGTGGCATCGGCGCATCGGCGAATGTGATCAAGGCTCAAAACGTCGTGCTCGTGCATGGACTATTCGCCGATGGGTCTTCTTGGACCGAAGTCATCGCACGACTTCAGGCGGCGGGGCTCAAGGTTACATCCGTTCAAAACCCTCTGACCAGCCTGCCCGAGGCGGTCGCATCCGCACAACGCGTTCTCGATCGACAGGACGGTCCCACGGTTCTTGCCGGGCATTCGTTCTCTGGAATGATTGTCACGGAGGCTGGCGTCCACCCGAACGTCTCCGCAGTTGTCTATGTCGCCGCAAGAGCGCCAGACGCCGGGGAAGACTACACGGCGCTCGCGAAGAAGTTTCCGACGCCCCCCGCCAGTGCGGGAGTACTCTTTGACGGCGACGAAGGGCGACTCAGTGAGGAGGCCTTCCTCCGTGATTTTGCTGGAGATCTGCCGGAACATCGGGCTCGCGTTTTGTACGCGGTGCAGGAGCCTTTCCAGAAGGCTCTTCTGAGCGGAAAAACAACCCAAGCCGCGTGGCGATCGAAACCGAGCTTTTACGCTGTATCGACGGAGGATCGCACCATTAACCCCGACCTTGAGCGCTTCATGGCAAAGCGGATGGGCGCCAAGACCATTGAAGTCAAGGCAAGTCACGTATCGCTGATCTCACAGCCCGAAGCAATCTCTAAGCTGATACTCGAAGCTGCGGGTCACGGCGCATAAGAGTCCTTCTCGCACGTACCGCCTTGAGCCCGACAATTCGGCATCCCCAGCGACGCCGAATTGCTTTTGCTGGAGCTCCAGGACCCGGCTGAGTTCGCCGCTGCTACATCGTCTGACCGGCCGCGCGGACGCCATCTATCCCAGGCGCAGTTTTGAATCCCGTGACGCGAACGGACGCCGACCCAGTCGCCGCCCTGCGAATGCAGCGCCTCAACCAATACGGCGTGGTACGTGTAAACAAGCACGAGCGCTGGTTTTCGAGTGCAGATCCTCGATCCCACTAAAGCCATCACTTGTTCGTGTCCGGACCATTATGCCAAATTTTGCATACTAATGCGAGATCTGGCATACTTTGTCTGTGAAACCGGTAGTGTGGATGGGCAACAGCAGGGAGGACTTAAAGGAATTTCCGGAAGCAGTGCAGAGCGCCTTGGGTTTTGAGTTGTACCGGGTTCAGTGTGGGTTCGAGCCGGATGCCTGGAAACCGATGCCAACTGTAGCGCCTCCGTAAAGGGGATCCGAGTGCGAGATCCAGCCGGTATTTTCCGGATGATCTATCTCGAAACGCGGCCCGAAGGCGCGTACGTACTGCACTGCTTCCAGAAGAAGACCCAGCGGACCAGCCGTTCAGATGTCGAATTGGCGAGGAAGCGATTTAAGGCAATTGCCAGGTGAAGTTTATGAAGGTCAAGAAAGTTGCCAAGAGCGAACATGGGGTCCGTCACGTGACGCCGCCGGGACGCAGTGTCTTTTACGATCTTTTCCCTGCAGAGAAAGCGGCCGAGCTGGAAATGCGCGCCCAACTATTGGTGGGTCTCACGCTCTGGCTCGAGAAGAGCCACATGACGCAGGCCGAGGCCGCCAAGGTGCTCGGCGTCACCCAAGCGCGTGTGTCAGATCTGAAGCGCGGAAAGATCGACCGCTTCAGTATGGACCTCCTTGTGCGACTGGCCGCGCGGGCGGGACTTAGACCCAAGCTGAAACTCGCAGCGTAGGACGGCCAGGCGTGCAACCGGACGGAGGTAGCCAGAAACTCCGTCATACTTCATCGTCCACGCGAAACCTTCAGGCGTACGTGGCCTATCCGCGTCTCGGTATTAAGTTTCGCGCGAAATTCTCAGGGAGACCCCCGTCTTTCGCGCGAGTGCAAGATCGTGGGGATGTTGCGCAACCCGCACGGTTCGGAGCCGTTCCAATCGAAGCGTCGCGACTGTCACAGTAACGGGAAAGCATCTCGTGATCGATCTATGGTCGGGGAGTGAATCCGGTGATGACTGGGGTAACGGCGAGCCAGGTGTGCTCAGCGCGCTTGTACCGATACGCAATGAATTGATGACCGGTGACCATCGCGCGCTCTACCTCGCATGGCAGCTCCGAGCTCGAGCCGGTGAGATCTCCGCCAAGAACCGGACGCCGCCCGTACCGATCGGCACAAGCCGGCTGACCGGATCACAGAAGGCGCTCGTCGAGTTCTTGCGGATCGATGCTCCCTGACCGACGCGTGTCGCATCGCGATGGCTGCTGCGCGGGACCACAATCGCACCGACATCCCGCAAGTAACTGAATAAATTGGTAATTCGGTTTCATGCGGAGAATAGGCTGCTCAATCTCCGCACGATATACGGAGATAACACTATCCGATACGGAGATACCCGGCATAATCTCCGCATGTCATACGGAGATTAAGTGTACATCTGGCAGCACGAAAACTGGCCCGCACTGACCTGGGATACCGGGCACCTTGCCACTTTACTCGGGGAGGCTTCGCGCGAGCAGGGTCGACTGCTCGGCAGGATGCAGGACCTCGGCTTCGATCTGCGTCGTGAGGCCCAGCTAAACACGCTGACCGAAGACGTGGTCCGCTCGAGTGAGATCGAGGGTGAAAAACTCGACAGCAATCAGGTCAGATCCTCGATCGCACAGCGGCTCGGTATGGATGTCGGCGGGCTGGCGCCCGCCGACCGCGATGTCGACGGTGTCGTCGAGATGATGCTCGACGCAACCACCAACTACTCGCAGCCCCTGACGTCCGAGCGGTTGTTCGACTGGCACGCGGCACTCTTCCCCACCGGCCGAAGCAGACTTCGGAAAATCACCGTTGGCAACTGGCGCGATGACCGCGGTGGGCCGATGCAGGTTGTCTCAGGGCCGATCGGCCGGCGGAAAGTCCATTATGAAGCGCCGCCTGCCGCGCGCGTCCCTGAAGACATGGACCGCTTCCTGAGCTGGTTCGAGGCGCCCGGCAACATCGACCCGCTTCTCATCGCGGGACTCTCGCATTTGTGGTTCGTCACCATCCACCCTTTCGATGATGGCAACGGACGCATCGCACGCGCAATCGCTGACATGGCGCTCGCGCGCTCCGAACGAAGCACCCAACGCTTCTACAGTATGTCTGCGCAGATCCGCCGTCAGCGGAAAGACTATTACACGAAGCTTGAACGCACACAGAAAAGTACGCTCGATGTTACGCCGTGGCAGGAATGGTTCCTTTCGTGCCTGCGCCGCGCGATCGAGAGCTCGCAAGACACGCTGAGTGCGGTACTAGAAAAGGCACGCTTCTGGGAACGCTTTGCGCAGCAGTCGGTGAACGCGCGTCAGGTTAAGGTGCTGAGCGGACTACTCGACGGCTTCGAGGGAAAGCTCACGACGTCAAAATACGCCAAGCTCACCAACTGCTCGCAGGACACGGCCTACCGCGACATCCTGGAACTCCTCGAGCACGGCGCACTGCGCAAGGATCCCGGCGGCGGGCGGAGCACGAGTTACTCGCTCGTCACGGGCCGCAAGAGGAAATGACAGCGAGCGCGCGGCGAGTGCGGCGGCGGCCCCTCTCTACACCGGACTCTGTTACCGCAAGCTTATAGCCATCCCGTAGTCAGTCGGTCTCCGAGCTTCTCCGCGAGGAAGACGCGAGTCCGTCCATATTTCACTTGCCCAGTGCCTCCAGTACGAGGCGGGGTACCGAAAGCCAATACGATATCGGGCGCAACCGGACCCGAGAGCCGGAAGTAGCGAAGCAAACGACTGCGATATGCGGCGCTGACCTGTGGCCACTCCACAGATTGCGGCGCGCCTCCTTGAGGAGCGACCTCCACGCCGGATTCAGTCAAGACGTACCGTGTTTTGAATGCCTGCTTATCCCGGCGATAGTGCAGCCCAAGCAACCCTACCCACGCACCGACAGCAAACAGGAATGCGGCTTGCAGCAAAACTGAACCACTCAGACCAGAAGTAAATGGGTAACTGATCGCGAGCAGCATCATGAACACACCCATGCCGATGATGAACAGCACCGAGAACGACGAGACGCGCGATCCGCGATCTCCGTAGTCGTAGATCAAAACGGGCGAGGCTTCCGCTGCGGACGCCGACGGCGGGCTGGATGAGCCGCCGGTTGATTGCAAGATTCGCGATGCGCGGGCATCGGCAATGAAGTACCCCACGGTAAACACAGGTACGACGACCGTGAAGAACGCGCGAGTGAGTAAGTCCCTCGCTTCTCCCCTACCGGCTCCGTGCTTCAGTAGGTAAATGCTGAAGATGTAAAGGCTGCCTGCAGCGATCAGGCCGCTCACGGCTGTCGCTACCTTCACTAGCGCCTGTGGCTTGCGCAATGACAACGCGATCAGGACAACGAGAACAAACCCGAGCCCGAGAATGCTGCTGGCGTGGTCCTTCGCCTCAGGGTGGCTGATTACTTCAACCGCCATTCGCCACGACATGAAGCAATACGCCGCAATGAGGCAAAGGCGAATAGCGCGGGTGTTCATGAGCGGCGAGCTTAACCGAAGCCACGCCGGATGTTTCCGTGTGGATTCCGTATAGCGCTCAGCCGGGATCTAACACCATCTCAAGCTACTGATTAAATTGGCGTCCCCAAGGGGATTCGAACCCCTGTTACCGCCGTGAAAGGGCGATGTCCTGGGCCTCTAGACGATGGGGACGCGCGGCCGGCAACGGACGAAGACTGGTGGAGCCAGGCGGGATCGAACCGCCGACCTCTTGCATGCCATGCAAGCGCTCTCCCAGCTGAGCTATGGCCCCACGCGAAGCCGCCGCACGCTACGCATGGGACCCGCCGTTGTCAAGCATCGCTAGGGCTTACTCTGCCGCAACGCCGTGTCGATCCGCGCCAGCGACCGCTCGCGTCCCAGAAGCGCGAGCGTGGCATCAATAGGCGGTGATACGGCGGTGCCAGTAACGGCCACGCGCAACGGCTGGGCGATCTTCCCAAGCGCAGTTCCGAGCTGCGTCGCCATGTCATTGAGGGTTGCGTGGATCGCCCCTGCCTCCCACCCCTGCAGCGCCGCAAGCGCGTCCCGGACTTTACCGAGCGCAGCAAGTCCCTCGGCGGACAGATGCTTGGCAGCGGCCTTGGAATCAAGCTGGATGTCCTCGACGAAAAAGAAGCGGCTGTTCTGCGCCATCTCCTTCATGGTCTTGGCGCGCTCGCGCTGCGCAACAATCACGCCCTCGAGCAGCGCCTGGTCGTCGCTCTCCAGACCGAGCCGTCGCAGCTGTGCGCGCAGGTGCGGCACCAGCGTCGCCGGTTCGGCACGCATCATGTGCTGCTGGTTGAGCCACAGCAGCTTTTCGGGGTTGAAGGCCGAGGCGGCCTTGTTTACGTCATGGATGTCAAAGGCCGCCACCATCTCCTCGCGCGTGAACACTTCCTGGTCACCGTGTGACCAGCCGAGCCGCACCAGGTAGTTGAGCAGCGCGTCCGGAAGATAGCCCTCCTCTTCGTACTGCAGCACGCTGACCGCCCCGTGGCGCTTGGAGAGCTTGGTGCCATCCGGACCAAGGATCATGGGCACGTGAGCGTACACCGGCGGGTTGGCACCGAGCGCACGCAGCATGTTCATCTGCCGCGGGGTGTTGTTGAGATGGTCGTCGCCGCGGATCACGTGCGTCACGCCCATGTCCATATCATCCACGACCACGCAAAAGTTATAAGTGGGCGTGCCGTCCGAGCGCTCGATGATCAGATCATCGAGTTCGGTGTTCTGAAAGGTGACCGCGCCGTGGACCAGGTCCTCGACAACTACTGCGCCCTCGAGCGGATTGCGGAAGCGTACGACCGGAGCCACGCCGGGACGCGGCTCGGTACGCTCGCGACAGATGCCGGTGTAGCGTGGCTTCTCCTTGCGGGTGGTCTGTGCCTCGCGCAGCGCGTCAAGCTCTGCCTTGGTGCAGTAGCAGCGGTAAGCGGTGCCCGCCTGCAGCATGGCGGCGATCACCTGGCGATAGCGATCGAAGCGTTGCGTCTGGTAGTACGGGCCCTCGTCCGCACCCAGTCCGAGCCACTGCATTCCCTCGATGATCACGCGCACCGCGTCTTCGGTTGAGCGCTCGCGGTCGGTGTCTTCGATGCGCAGGATGAACTTGCCGCCCGTGCGTCGGGCATACAGCCAGCTGAACAGTGCCGTACGCACGCCTCCCACATGCAGCAGGCCTGTGGGACTTGGGGCAAAGCGCGTGACGACCGTCATGGGTGCGGTAGCTCAGCAGCCATCGGCAGGGGGCGCGCATGTTACCAAGCGCCCGCGCCTTACGCCGCTGCTGGCGATCCAGCCGCTCCTCGGTGAGAGAATTTGCCTTGCGAAGCAGGCGTCTATAGACTTCCGCTCCCCAAAAATGGGCGGTTAGCTCAGCGGTAGAGCACTGCTTTCACACGGCAGGGGCCACTGGTTCGATCCCAGTACCGCCCACCATTCAGAAACGTCGGCGGAACAAGGATCTAGGAAGTTTCCTGGATCGCTGTTGCTTTCTGAATGGCCGCCTTTGAGGCATTTTGGGACAGTTTTGGGACAGTGCCAGTGGCGCGACCGGGTGAAACGCCATCCAGGAGAACTGTCCTATGGCGACGATCGAGAAACGCGGCCAATTCTGGCGAGTAAAGGTACGACGTGCCGGCCTGCCGGCGCAGACCAAGACTTTCGACAACAGGACGCACGCCCAGCAGTGGGCACGCAGCGTCGAATCGGACCTCGATAAGGGCATCGTCGTCGATCGGCGAACCGCGCAGCGGCTCTCGCTGGCGGAGGTGCTCGAGCGTTATCGACGCGAAGTCACACCCACGAAACGGGGCTCGCTCGATGAAGACTTACGGCTCAAAGCGATGGCACAGCGTCCATTTGCGCGCACCCGGATGTCGGCGCTCACGAGTTCCCTCCTGGCGGCCTATCGGGATGAGCGCCTCAAGGTCGTCTCCGGCGCCACGGTAAATCGCGAATTCAGCGTGCTTTCGCATGCGATCGACACGGCCCGGCGTGAATGGGACGTATACCTCCCGGCCAATCCCTGCACCCTCGTACGCCGGCCACCGCAGGGACGCCCGCGGGACAGGCGTCTCCACGGCGACGAGGAACAGCGGCTGCTCGCCGCGTGCCGCGGCGCCCGCAACAAATGGCTTGCGCACTTCGTGGCGCTTGCCATCGAAACAGGCATGCGGCGGGGCGAGCTCCTGGGACTATCGTGGGACAACGTGGACCTCGAGCGGCGCACCGCCTTCTTGCCCATCACCAAGAATGGCGAGTCGCGCGGCGTGCCGCTCTCAAGCCGCGCGGTCACAGTACTTCGTGGCCTGCCCGCTTCCTCCAGCGGACGCGTTTTTGGCGAGCTCACCCCCTTAGCCCTCAGGCAGTCCTTTAACCGCGCCACGCGTCGCGCCGGCATCACGGGTCTGCGGCTCCACGATCTGCGACACGAAGCCACGAGCCGATTCTTCGAAAAGGGACTGAATGTGATGGAGGTCGCCTCCGTCACCGGCCACAAGACGCTGCAGATGCTCAAGCGCTACACCCACCTCAGCGTCACGGATCTGGCTACGAGGCTCGGCTAGCAGCCGTGGAATAAACCCAAGCGTTTGGTTACAATCGATGCCGACCATTCTTCGGTTTCGGGGGCTGCGGGTCATGATCTACTCATACGATCATCGCCCGCCGCATGTCCACGTAATTGGTCCGTCGGCCGAGGCGAGGATCGCGCTGGGTGATGAGGGTGAGCGTCCCTGGGTGATGACGAACGACGGGCTGTCCCGCCGACATCTGGTCGAAGCTTTAGCGGAGATCGAACGGAATCGCGATCTCCTGATACAGCGATGGAGAGAGATTCATGGCGATGCCTGAGTGGATAAAACGGGAGTTGCGCACGAACTTTGCGCGGGCCTCGCGCGCGGGACGGCAAGCTGCGAAGAGGGAGCCGCGTGCCGCTCGTGCCACCTATCAGGCCAGGGACAAGACACTGCGCATCGAGCTCACCAATGGAGCCGAGATCGCTATCCCCGTGAAGCTGATTCCGGCCCTCAAGAGAGCGTCGCAGAGCGAAGTACGGGCTGTTGAAGTCCTGGGCCGGGGCGGCGGTCTGCACTGGGAAGCGTTGGACGTCGACCTCAGCGTCCCTGGACTGGTGTCGTCAGTGTTCGCGGGACCGGAATGGATGGCCGAATTGGGGCGCGTCGGCGGCCAGCGATCGTCGGCGGCCAAGGCGGCTGCAGCCCGGAGGAATGGACGAAAGGGCGGACGACCGAGCGGTCGGGCAACGGCCCGCACGAGTGCGTAGGTGCGGGATCTCTGTTCCTCTTCTATCAGTCACGAAGGGTCCGACGATGAGCATTCCCGGCTCGATTCCTGTTACGGACACCAGACCAGCCATCTCAAGCGATCTTGGCAGATACACCCTATGGGTTGTCTGGCAGTCCATCCGCTTGCCATTGTTCCTCTTCCTTCTTGTTCTTCAGCCGGTCGTCACCTTCGTGCTGAGTGCGCTCGCCCTCCTTGGCGTTTTAACGGCGCTATTCTGGAAGTTTTTCGGCCCGCCGACCTTCCGCTTCTTCTTGATGCTCGGCATTTCTCTTGGGTTTGACCTTGCGGTGATCGTCTACCACAGACTTCTGCGCTTTCTCGCCTAATAGCCCTTGATGACCATGTAGTCGGAACTCTCGCCGTATCGCGGCGCGCTCAAGTCCACCCGCACGCACACGCGCCCCGCCCCGCAGCGACGCAAGTCCGCACGTGCGCCGCGTTGATTGAGGACCGCAATGTTGCTCGCGAGCTCATCCCGTTCGGTGCGCAACCGCGCGACTTCAGCCGGCGTGGGCAGCAGCCACCAGGCGACGAAGAGAGCAACAGCAACCGATGTTGCAGTGAGACCAAGCGTCCACAACGTAACGCGCGCATTGGCTGCTCGTTTCATTTTCTGGAGCGACTCGACCGCGCGATGAGCCTCAACGTGCACGCCTTTCAGCGCGTCGACGAGGGCGCGTTGGATTTGATCTCTCGCCACAGCCTCCAGAGCCTGGGTGTGCTCACTCAGCTTCTCGATGGCCGCTTCAGCAAGCTTCTGATGCGTCTGGGCGGTCTCCATCAGGAGACCGAGTTTCACGCTGTCTTGATCCATGGGGTACATCCAGCGCGTTTGAAAGCGCTGAGTTATCGCGTCCGGTCATCGCGATGGGTACGGGAGTTTCTTCGTGACTGCTTTGCCACGTGCTCCAGCTCGCGCAGCCTTGCCTGCTCCGCTTGCCGCTGCTGCCCACGGAAGACCTGCCATGAAGCCAACGCATCCTGCTTCCATCGATCGGCGAACTGCGCCCGCTCCCCTCCCCTCGTCTGCTCGAGCATCCGATCACGGATCCACTCCCGCTCGGTTCGAACCGGTGGCAATTGCGTGACAAACCGCCGGACATCTTGTGCAAGGTCGGCCTCACCCTGTCGAGCGAGATCATCCGCGATCGCGTTCCAACCGCGCACGATGCGGAGCCGGGTCTCGAGCAACTTGGCCTTCCTGGGCTCAGGCTTTATCTCCCCGTCGGGCGTCATTTCGCGCGCCACAGCGGCAGTCCGCTGCCTCCAGTGAGTGGAGTCCCGGCGACGCTCTGCACGGTAGATCCCGTCCTGCTTTTGGGGCCTGGTTACGCCTCGCGCCGCGCGCTCGGTGGCATTCGCAGCCACGCCGTGCTCCCGCAGGTGCCGGGCAAATTGGCGTCGCCATTCGCGCAGAGTGGCTTTTCGGATGTTCAACCGGGTGCCGTCGTATCCCATTGCCTTGACGACCATGTGCACGTGCGGGTGAGGCTCGTCCGTGTGAAGCACCATGGCGTAGCGATGCTTCGCGCCGAACTCCTCCCGAGCAAAGTCCTTGACGGCCGCCAGGACCTTGTCCGGCGGTGTCCCGGCCGGCATCGAGAAGATCATCTTGTGCACCAGCTTGGGCTGCTTGCCCATCTGCCGGGGCTTGTGGTCCGCCGTAGGCGGCCGCTTGGCATCGAGCTTCAAGTCCCAGTCATCGAGAAGGGCTTTGGAAACGCCCTTGCCCTTGAGTGGGTCGCCCTCGTCGGTCTCGATCGGAAGCTCCCCCTCCCGGTCCAGGTACTTGAGGTGCCGGGCCACGGACCCTAAGTCCCTTCCACCTTGATTCAGCATCTTGATCATGACCTCCGGGGCCCGGCGGACGGTACGGGTGATAAACGCCACTTGCGCGCTCGACAGCCGGTCGCGCCGGCCCGGTCCATGGCGCGCGTAGCTTCCAATGTCGAGCCACCCGCGGGGTCCAGTGTCAACGAGACGTCGCGTCATGGCCCGTCCTCCAGGATCGATCATTGGCGTCCAGCAGCCCCCTGAAGTGATCCCTCAGGGACTCCGACAACTTGAGCAACGCGGCGACCTCCGCGCGCCCAGGGCCACCTGGCCGGTCACTCTGGTTCATCGCGCGCGCGATCTGATTGAGATTCCGGCCCAGGGCAGCGAGCTGCTCCACGGACTGCTTGAGAAGCGTGTATTCCGCCTTTGGGAGCGGCGCAGCGCCGCGCAGGTGGCGCCGGGCGACATAGGAGAGGTAGGTCGCCGAGGCCATCCCCCGGCCCCTCGCACGCTCCTTGAGCAGCCGCCAGTCTTCCGGCTCCAGGCGCACGTTCACGCGCGCATCGCGGTTAACCCGGTCAGGCGCCGCCATCGTGGGTGGGTCATCAGGGCCCGCGGTCCGAAGCACGACATCGAGCAGCTGCCGAAGCAAAGTCGATTCCGTGATCCCGTCGCGTTCAGCGAGTTGCCGAACGCGGGCTTTCGTCTCCGACGTCACGCGACAGGCGATGAGGGCGAACTCAGGCATCCGTGATTCTTTTAAAGGCAGCGTCCAGCGGCCAATCCTGCCTTCCTCACCCCAGCTCCTTTCCAAACAACCCGATCTGCGCGGGTGAATGGCCTCGGCTCTGCGAATTCCGTAGCTTTCGGCGTCGTGATCCACGCTTGGGCGCCGAAGCACTCGAGGGGCGACGAGGTCTTCCAACAGCCTTAGGAGGCTCGGCCGTGGCTCGCATCTCGGCAGTGGGAATGGTCTGGCGGGCTTCCTGAGCTTGCAGCCAGGCCTCCACGGCGTCCTCCGGAAACAGCCGCCGGCGTCCAACGAGAACGCTCCGGGGCATGTCCTCTCCCCGGGAGAGCTTGTTGCGGACGGTTCCGGGCTGGAGACGCAGGGTGTTGGCGAGCTCCTGGATTGTGTACAGCGGCCTCATGACAGGATCTCTGGTTCGGGGGCTAGGACCTCAAAGCCTGCCGCGCTAGGCTTGGGATGCGAATTCAGGAAGAACACGCCAGTAATGCGACTTCCTATATGCGACCGAGTGTGCTTGATCGAATAGAGAAGAAGGCCAAGGGATCGCGCCCAGCTGCTCGAGCGCGCGCAGGAAAGCCCCCTACCCAACGCGGGCCGAAGAACCGCCCGACGTACCGGCTGTGGGAATACGCAACCTGGCGCGTGCGAATGCGCGCTTGGTGCAACTCAATAAAGTCTGTCCTGCTACTAGCCAGTCACGATCCTTCCCGGCCCCAGGCGTACAAGGTTGTCCAGTCCGAGAAGTGCCCGATCGACAATGTCAGCACCTGGCTGACCTGGTGGGCCGGAGATGCAGTCCCGAGACCTGGCCATGTGCGCGCTGCGGAGCGCGTCGCGCATGACTCCAGCAGGCTGCTCGACTTGTCTGAGATGGGAACGCCCGAGCTCCGGCATCTTGTGGCGATGGACATTCTTAACGCCAGATTTCGCCAGTCCGGACCTCCCAGCGCGTATCAGCGGACCCAGTCCCAGCTCCTGCTGACGGCGTTGAACGAGGCCTGGGCCCCATTCCTGAGGGTTCGGGATCCAGTTAACGGCACGCGATTCGCGCTGGAAAAGCAAATCGGTCAGGAGGGTGCGGCGCTCTTGAATCCGGTTCTGGTCGACGAGGCGCGCCTCCAATTGATCAAGGAAGGCGGAAACCTGCGCCGATACGCACTACCGCGGTCCGCCATACTCGAGCACAGCTGCCTCGAACCGATGAGTATCTTCCGGTTTCTAGGTGCGCTCACGAGTTTCAGCGAGCTCGTAAACCCGCCTCTATTGCGCATGTGGGCCTGTGACTTTGCCAGTGCAGCCATGGTCGTACGAACCCAGCTTGAACTCTCAACCGAGACCGAAATGCAGGTCTGGCGTATGGGGAGAGCGGGCATCATGTACGCCTTGGCCGTCAATACTTTCTGGGCACCCGCTAAGCCGAAATACCTTCCGACGGCCCTTGAGCTTGCAGACGCGCTCGAGGCCGGCCAGGCGGCGCAGGTATGCGCGCGACTGCGCGAAGCGAGGTTGGCGTACTACAAGGCATTCGCCGCCTGGGGGATTCCAGAGCGGACGATCCGCGCCCTGAACGCTGACCATAGTAACAAGACGTGGGACGGCGCTTTCGGCGCGGCGCGGGCGAGAATCTGAACTAAGACGCCCGGCGCCGCTGGTGCGCACTAACTGCCGCTGCTTCCCGTCTTAAATTCGATTTTCGGCGGAAGCTCCGTCATCGCATAGTGCACGAACTGGCGTCCGAGCTCCGTGAGGTCGTACCCGTCCTCCTCGTCAAATGCAGACGCCATCGGCTTCGGCCCTGAACCCCTGGGACGCCGCTCGGGCGCCTTTGGGATAAAGTTTCCGTGATAGTCCACTTCGCGGTGCTGACGAATGATTCCTCCCGTGCTCAAGTCCCTAAAGAGCAGCTTATAGAGGTCCGCATCCGCGGAGTCCTCGCGAACGGCGCCGCGGCCGATCTTGCGCCAGACCTCGCCCCGCGTGATGCCGTCGCTGTTGTAGATCGCGCCGATCACCTGGAAGTGGATCTCCGAGTATCGGCTGATCCACTCGATGAACATGCGCACCACGTCGTCCGTGGTCAACGTCGAGGCGGCGGCGTTGGAAAGCACGTTTCGAATATACGCCCGCTTCTGCTCGCTCTCGACGCCCGCCCAGTCGCGGAAGGTCTTTTTAAGGAGCGACTGGAACTCTTTGCTCTCGACCCGAGCCGCGATGGCCTCATCCTGAAGATCCAGCCGCGCCATCACTTCGAAAATCGTTTGTGCCTTTTCCTTGAGCTCATCCTGGAGCATTCAAATCCAGGCTTCGAAGACGCGGTTGACCCGTTCCTGGTCCGCCTCAGACCAAGCTCCTGCGATCGCGGACAGCACTCCACCGGCGAGCGGAATGACTCCGCTGGCCACCGCGAGCGCTGCGCGCGAGATCTTCGCGGTCTTCCCGGACTCCGGCACATCGTCTTTGGGGGATCGTTCGTCCGATCGGTCATGAGAGTAGTTCCGCGGGGACAGGCGCGGTCAGCACCCGCGGTTCGCAGATTCATCGCGACTGTCCCAGTACCCGATGGCCGCGGGCAGCCGGGTCAGCAGCATGCCGAGACCGTCGTATTGCGGCCCCTTCGAGTAGAGATTGGCCTGCGCATGAATATCGAACCGCTTGAACAAGCGCTCCATCGTGAGGTAGGGAAAGGTCCCCTTCGCCGCGTTCCACCCCGCCTCATCGATCGAATTGAAGTAGTTCGGGCCCATGCGGGCCTGATCAAAGCCCACGATGATGGCGCCGGTCACGGTCATCGACGCCACTACGTGGATAACATCGATGAGGTGGAAAACGTACGCATCGAGAGTGAGGTGCGCGCCTCGGCGGTCCGCGTAGTACTTGAGCAGCCCAATGCGCCGCTCAAGGAGCGACTCCGCGTCGAGGAGACTCTTCTTCGGGTGCGCACACCGGCGGAAGAGATCGCGCATCAGCCTGAGTGCCCTCGATGCCTCTTCGACGCCGCGGCCGGACTCCTTGGCCCAGAATTCGGCAATCGCCTGCAGCGTCGCCTCGCTCGAGGTTGCGAAGCGTTTGGCGCTCAGGCCCCGCGTGGACCCTTCATCGAAAGCCGAGCGGCAGATGAGTGAGATCGTCTGCAACGACGAGAAATTGAGGCAGGCGGCTTGAGTTGCCCTCCAGAGCGGCTCCCCGCTCGGCACCTCAGTGCTTGAGCCTACGAATGTATAGAACGTCGGCAATAGATAAGAGGCGAGGGTTGCGACACTTCGCAGGAACTGAATGCCTTCAACCACACGATCCATGGCCACGCGCTGATCGCGGCGCCGGAGCTCCGCGATTCTCGCGTTAACGTTCTGCGAGGCGTGGTCCGTCCACCGAATCCTCAGCGTAACCGGATCGGCGGGGCTCGTAGCGGTGTCTTCTTCGTAACTCATTGATACATATAGTTGTATATCGGCAGTTCGCCCATTATAATAGATTCGCTATAAGGACTGGAGCCCTCGATGCCACCTGACGTTGAAACCGTGCACGCCTTGCGCAGCGATGTCGCGCACCAGATTGCGCGCTATACGGAGCGGCTTGGTGTGAGTCAGCTCTCGGCGGCCAAGGAACTGGGTGTGCCCCAGCCGACCCTCAGCAAGATCGTGAATGGCCGCACCTCCGATCTGTCGCTCGAGCTGCTGCTCCGGATTGCCGTACGCGCAGGAATGCGCATCACACTTCAGACCGGGCTCATACCGGAGGAAGCTGGGGCATTCGTCGCGGGCGTTCGGCCTCCTTCGGTCCGGGCGATTCCATCGTCCATTGCCGAGCATGCTCACGCCCGCTTAAGAGACTCACTCCGGAAATTGAGTCCCTCAGAGCGACTCGAGGCATTCGTCGAGCACAACCAGCTCCTGGGTGAGCTCCATTCGGCCGGTCGTGCGGCGACGACGGGGCACGTCCCTCGCGCGCCGCTTAATCGGTGAGAACCCGCCAAGAGGGTCAGTCCGCCCTCCTCCTTCTCGATGTCGTCGAGATCTTAGATCGCGAGCGCGTCGACTACGCGGTCATCGGCGCTTTCGCACTCTCGGTTCTTGGAGAGGTGCGCGCGACTACGGATGCCGATGCGCTTCTTCACACCACCCGCGCGCGCCTGAGAGAGCTTCAGCAACTCTTCCAAGCCGAAGGCTTCACCACCGAGCTTCGCCCCGGGGGTGACGATGATCCGATTCAGAACCTCTTGGTGTTGAGTGACACCTTCGGTAATCACGTAGAGCTCTTGGGAAGCTTAAAAGGCGTCGATCCCAAGATCTTCTCGCGAACTTTCGAGGTCAAGCTCCGCGACGTCACGCTCAACATCGTCGGGCGTGAGGATTTCATCGCCCTGAAGTGCTTCGCGGGCAGCGCGCAGGATCTCCTAGATGCCCGATCAGCGTATCAAGCTGCTCCCGGGCCGATTGACTTGGACCTCCTGCGCACACTGACGCGTCGTTTCGGTCGGGATGCCGCGGATCGATTGGAGCAAGTAGTGGCTGGCTAAAAGAGTTTGGAATCGCACTGAACCCTACTCGTAATCATGATCGGCTCAATAGATATCAAGACAAGACCGCTCAGACTCGCGTTTCTCGTTGATCCTAACAGCAGTGAGCAGGTTCGCGATGCGATCCGCGTGGCGTCGACGCTATGGGGTGGCGCGTACTTCCCGATCATTCCGTTACATAAGCGCATGCCTGCGACCTGGCGAAACAAGCCCCTCAAAGCGCCGCCCGCAAAGAAAGTCATTCTGGGATACATCGATGCGTTCGACCCTGACGTCCTCGTTCAACTCTCCGCGACTCTTCCTGAGTACATAGCCAATACAGGCCTGCGTTTGATCAGGGCGGACGAAGTGTGGGGAAACCTTCACGACGATCAACCGCGCTCGCCAGCGTTCGGCCTAGGGATTTTCGAGATACTGCGCGAGGTTTTCGATGAAAGTTTTAAGTTCAAGGCTAAATATCCCGTCAGTGTGATATTTCCGCGAATCCCGTCTCGCCTCTCACTCTTTTGGGCCAGCCTATTCGGCGAATTGCCCGAACAACTGAGACAGATCGTCGACCGCGACTACGCTGAACCCCTCGAACTCCAGACCGTTGATATCAAGTCAGACAACCTCGCCGAACTTCTCGCTCCGAAGACGCGATTCCCGAGACGACTGACTCAATACGGAATCGCGACACGCAGCAGATCGTTTCGTCTTAACACTGGTTACGTCTTTTTCCTCGACGCGACCAAGACCGAAGACATCGTCGATTTCTGGAATCTCCGCGCGTTAGGAAAACCCGTAGTCCCCGTGCCGAAGCAGTTAACGAACGATCGACAATTGAACGAATACATCATCGGCTTCCTGAAGGACCGGCGTATGCATTGGCCGCACAATCCGAAGGTTTGCGATCGAGCCTCTTTCGTGCGGTCGCGTAACTGCTCGATGGAGGACATGCAGACGTACGCTACGTCGCTGAAGATTGAGAGAGACCCCGACGATCCGTCGCCCGACGGATTCTTGTCGCTCCAGCATTGGTATCCGAGAGTATGGGACGAGTGGGGGAGAGAGAAGGATGGTGCCGTTCCGGACGACCTGTACGCGAAAGAGAGCGAGTCGCTCGATATAGGCGAAACCAGCGAATTGCAATTCCGCATCCCATCCATCCTGCCGTCGTTCGCTCAGTCGCACGGCTTTCACGGGCAGCCCCGCTGCGCTAACGAGATCAGCTTCCGCTTCTACGGCAAGCGGGAATATCTTGCGGAAGTCTTCCCGAAAGCGGCAGGCAGGAACTTCTTGCGAGCGATCTCGGAGCTTGGCTCCGTTGGCGAATGGCGCGTCGGTAGAAATGGCCTCGTCAAGTTGGTGAAGTACGAGTTCACCAGTACGCGCAGCGTTCCCACCGCCGAGGAGGTGTTCTTCGCATGGCTCTCCGATCTCGGATGGAATCCGAGGCTCTCGCCCCCGGGGATGCTGGCGAAGCAATTGTATCGCAAGACAGGCGGTTACCCGGGCATGCTGGCCGACGAGAAGATGCTTGGGCTTCTTGAGCACATGAACGGTGGAACCGTTCGGCGAGACGGGAGCCCTACCGACGAGAATATCGTCAACCAAGAGCGCGACGTTGAAATAGGTGAGGTCAAAGGTCGGTTGCATCGCGAAATGCTCAAAGGGCGTCTACACGATTCGCTCGTCTCGATGGGCGCGTTCAAGATGGGGTTGCGCGTCCGTTGCACCGAGTGTCAGCGCCAATCGTGGTTCCCCCTAGAAAGCGTCCGGGACACATTCACGTGTCCGAAATGCCTGACAACGTTTCCCGCCATCGCGAATGTTGGGGACAGCAAGTGGTGCTACAAGACGGCTGGCCCGTTCAGTGTTCCGCGATACGCGGAAGGCGCTTACGCGGTGCTCCTTGCGCTGCAACTGTTCGGCGATCACAAGCTGCGCATGCGCGTCACTCCGGTAATGAGTTTCTCAGCGGACGCGCCGGGCAAGAAGGAGCTGGAAGCCGACTTCGCGCTGTTTTGGCAGCAAACCATGTTCGGCGAGGAGACGAGCGGATTGCTGTTCGGCGAGTGCAAGTCGTATGGACCGTTTGATAAGAAAGACTACGACCGAATGCGCTCCCTCGCGAAGATGTTTCCCGGAGCTGTGCTCGTGTTCGGCACGCTACGGAGGACACTCTCGCCTGCGGAGAAAAAAGAGATTGGCAAGATCGCGAAGGCGGGCCGGAAATATTGGAAATCGGAGCGCCCTATCAATGCCGTCCTCATTCTGACCGGAACGGAGATGTTCGCTGACCTCGCGCCGCCGTATTGTTGGGACACGGCGACCAAGAAGCGCTTTGAGCATATGCACGGGCTCATGGATTTCTGCGACGCGACACAGCAGCTCTATCTCGACTTGCCGTCCTGGCGCGCGGACTGGCATGAGCAGTTCGAGAAACGGCGGGCCCGTGCAATGGCGAGCGCTCAGACGCAACCGCCTACCTCGGCCCAAGGCGGGCCGTCCTGATCCAACTGGCGCCGGGTGGGATCGCCTACGACCGCTGCTCGCGGATGCACAGCCTTGCGCGCCAATCGCGCCCAGGTCGAGGAGGCGGAAGAGCATGTCAATCTCGGTGAAAACGCAAAAGACGCTCTGGGGCGTGCGGCCAGCCGCTGCGGGATGTGCCGCACGGAACTCGTGATGGACGCCACTCTGACCGACGATGAATCGTTGGTTGGCGAGGCCTGTCACATCGTCGCTTCCCAGGAAGACGGCCCGAGAGGTAAGTCACCGCTCACGCCCGAGCAGCGAGACAAGTACGCGAATCTGATCCTCCTGTGTAACGTTCACCACAAGCAAATCGACGATCAGGTTGGCGAGTATCCGGTCGATAGACTCCAGGAGATAAAGGCTGCCCACGAGACGTGGGTCAAGCAGCAGCTTCAACCCGACCTGGCGCAACAGCGAGACGATGAGCTGTATGCCGGATATCTTGACGAATGGGAGAAGCGTGTTTCGTTGAATGCTTGGAACACGTGGGCTTCCTGGACTCTCTCGGCGGGTCAACCCCGAATCAGCAAGCGGATGGACGAACAACTGGGGGCGCTGCCGGAGTACTTGCTGGGTCGGGTCTGGCCGAAACGCTACCCGGAGCTTGAAGCCGCATTTGCAAATTTCCGGCTCGTCTGCCGGGACTTTCACAGCACCTTCCACGAGGACATGGCGGACTGGGGGGACTGGTTGGTGGTTGCGAAGTTCTACAGGGACCGCGACTACAGCGAGGAGCGATACAACCACCTCTTGGCGGTGTACGAGGCACACTGCGCGCATGTCGAGTGCCTCATGCTCGAGTTGACCCGCTCCGCCAACCTGATATGCGACTTGGTGAGGCGATCATTCCTCCCGAGTTATCGTCTGCAGGAAGGGCTGTGCTTGGTGACATCCGGTCCCTACATGCCGAGCCTCACCTACAGCACGCATCGGGTCGAATACAGGGGTGATGAGCGTACGCGGATGTACCCGGGTCTCGTGCCCTTTCTGGACGTCAGGTTTGAGCGCGACATGTGGTTCGGGAAGAAGAACGACAACGAGCTGCTGCGAAAATACGGCGAGGTTGGCCGGAGGTTGATGGTGTAGGCGGATTGAGGTTACAGGTCAGGAAAATGGATTTCCCGCCTAGCACCCGCTTGGATTGAAAGTAGCCAGCCGGACAACGCCGCACGCCCAGCGACCGCTGCCCGCGGACGGCAGGGCTGTCGGGAGCAACGCTCGTCACGAGCATCAGGAGCCGGCCCAGATCCGGCCGTCGGCGAACCGGATCCAGATTCCGCCAAAGGCCCCTGCACGCTCGTGCGGCGCCGCCCGGGGCGCCCCCGTAGTCGCCGCCTCGACGGTGACGAGGAGCAGCGGCTGCTCGCGCAGTGTCGGCGTGCCCGCAATCCCTGGCTGGCCCACTTCGTGCTGCTTGCAATCGAGACCGGGATGCGCCGCGGCGAGCTCCTCAGGCTTCAGTGGACGCACATAGACTTCGACAAGCGCACCGCCTTTCTGCCAATGACCAAAAACGGTGAGTCACGCGCGGTACCGCTGTCCTCGCCCGCTATCACCCTGCTGAGAAGTATCTGCGGGAACCTGGGGCAGCCCGCTAAGGCTTTTGAGGCGGCGGTACAGGCAGAGACCCGAGAAGGGCCACACCGGTAGGGAATCAGTAGAGACGGGACGTGAGCTAGTAGGGGTTATCGACCTACATGGAAAAGCGCATTTCACTCCATTAAGCTGACGCCGTGAAGAACCGGACGGCAATCAGGTGTGCCCAGAATCCAGCGCTCGCGGCCCTGCTGCTGGTGGGGTTCTTATCCCGTGCATTGATTCCGGTGGGATTTATGCCAGGCTCGGGCGGCTTGGTGATCTGCGATGGCTTCATCCATGCGCCCGGAGCCAAAGCGGCCCACACGCTGCAACATGATATGTCTGCCATGGAGATGGCAAACACGGGCATGGCCAGCATGGACGGGCCCGGCATGGATGCACACCACTCCGAGCACCCGCAGGGCGGGGGTTCACCCGAGCATGAACACTCAAGTATCTGTCCCTTCGCGGCCGCGGCGACGACCATGGCGAGCAGCCACGTTGCCGTCTCTATCGCCGTCGTTCCCGCCGTTGCGCGGCAAATCGATCTCCCCTTCCTGCCCTTCGTCCCGCGCGACACGATCGTGCCCACACGGCTCCCTCGCGGGCCACCCTCCCTCGTCTGACAAAGTTCTGGGTTGACCTAACCACCAGTTGAACGGCGCACCCAAGGTGCGCCCAGAGACTTTTGCCGTCACGGTTCTTAACTCCGTGGCTGCAAGGGGCGATGCGCCTTTGTTCGTGATGGCCGCGATGGCGCTGCCGTCGCTAGAGGCCACCGAGCTGAGAGGATCGTTTCATGACTCGCGGGATTCAATTCAAGCGGAACCGAAGGATGGGCGGCCGTTTCTCGGCCAGCGCTGTGGTGCTTCTAGGGCTCGCGGCAACGCTGCTGCCGGTGCTCGGAGCAGCCCAGCCGATTGCGCAAGTGCCGATCCAGGTTTCAGGTGGTTGGGCTCGTGCCACACCGCCTGGCATCTCTGTCGGTGCAGCATATCTCCTGATCCGAAACTCCGGGCCCGCCGACACTCTCTTCCGTATCGACTGCCCGCTCGCAGAGAGCGTCGAGATGCACTCAAGCACCCTCGAAGGCGGCGTGATGCATATGAGGCCGGTCACGGAGCTTGTGCTGCCGGCGAATGGCGAGATCCGGTTCGCCCCCGAGTCGCTGCACGTGATGCTTCTTGGCCTCAAGAGTCCGTTGGTCGCGGGCCAGCATCTGCGTCTCGGGCTGATGTTCAAGTCAGGTACGCGTGTCTCCGCAGACGTTGTGGTCCGGGGTCTCAGTGATGACGGCGTGAGCGGGTAAAGGACCTAAGGACCCCCGAAGATGCTTCGTCAGCAGCTATTGCGGCAAGCGTTCTGCAGGCCTCCGAGCGCCAATTCAGGCCAACGTGCCCGGGGGAGGCACGCCTTCGTCTTAGCGATGGTCGTGCTGTTCCATACGCTCGCACTCGCAGCCGTATTGTTTGAGCGAGTAAACCGCCCGCGCCAGGAGGAATCGGCGCTGACGGTCGCGCTGCTGATAGAACCCATGCCCGTGCGCGAGGAGAAGCCACCGGAACCACTGCCTGTGCGTCTCGTCGCGCCCATGCCCGCCGTTGTAGACGTTCCCACTGTCGAGATCCCCATCGAGAACGAGATTCAGGCGCCGAGTATGCCCAATCATTCCGCTCCGCCAGTACCAGTCCAAGCCACCACCGAAAGCGTCGGCACAGAACTGGTAGTGCAGTGTCCCGAACGCACTCCACCCCGCTACCCGCCACTGGCCAAACGCCAGGGCGAGCAGGGCGAGGTTCGGCTGCGTGTCGAACTCGATGAGAACGGACGGATCGACCGCGTCACGATCGTCAGCAGCAGTGGATCCCCTCGCCTCGATGAGGCGGCGCGCACGGCGATCCAGTCGTGGCGCTGCCGGCCCGCACAGCACGATGGCAAGCCCGTTCGCGCCGTGGCTATGCAGAGTCTCGACTTTGCGCTGCAGCATCACTGAGATAACGCCCATGAGATGCAGAGCCATTTTGGAGAACCCGATTGTGAGAGTTTTTCGGTACTCCGCCTCGCTCGCATTGTTTTGCTGCAGCATGGTGTCTCTCGTCGCAAGTGCGGACGAGCCACCATCGGCGACCGAACTTCCCAAAATCACCGTTCAGGAGACGGTAGAGGGCGACTACACCGTCCCTAATGCGAGTACCGGAACGAAGACCGATACCCCAATCCTGGAAACGCCGCTCAACATCCAAGTGGTAACGCAGCAGATGTTGGTCGACCAGCAGGTCACGCGCATCGACCAGGCGCTCCGTAACGTAAGCGGTGTCGCGTTCACCAGTGGTGGCGACACGAGCTTCGGCAATGCCTTTGACGCCGTAGTGCTGCGCGGTTTCGCAACAGATTCCCACTTGCGAAACGGCATACGGATCGACAGCGTCGGTGGTGATACCGAGTTCTACACGCAGCAGATGGCGAACGTAGAAAGCATCGAGGTGCTGAAGGGACCCGCAGCCATCCTCTATGGTGCCGTCGAGCCCGGCGGAGTCGTGAACATCGTCACGAAGCAGCCGCAAACGACGCCCTCGTACTCCATCGGACAGCAGTTCGGCTCCTACGATCTCTACCGCGCGACGGTTGACGCGACGGGGCCGCTCAACTCGGCAAGCACGCTGCTCTACCGGATCGATGGCTCGTACGACACCGGAAATTCGATCGTGGATCTCGGCTTCCACCGCGACCTGTTCATCGCGCCGACGCTCAAGCTGTTGATCGGCGAGGCGGCCCAGGTCACCCTCGAGTACGAGCATAAGGATTCGAATTTCAACGGCAACTACGCGATCTTCCCGCTGGTCCAAGCCGCGAGCGGCCAGTTCGTGCCGCTCTTTGATAATCCGAGTCTCAACTTCGGCGAGCGTTCAACAATGCAGGAACAGACGGATCTTGCAGGCCTCCACTGGTCTTACCAATTCGCTCCTGGCTGGACGATCAAGCAGCAGTTTCTTGCGAACCTGGTCCACTCGACCGGACCACAAGTGACGACCTTCGATGGGATAGGGCCTGGCGACCCCAGCAATCCTGCGAGTGCCCCGGCGGTGTACCGCGTCGAGGTACCGTTCAATACACACGACGACACCTACGCAACCTACCTCGATTTGACCGGGCATTTCTCGACAGGTCCGGTGGCGCATACGCTCCTCTTCGGCGGTGACTGGTATCGCTTTAATTCGAAGTATGCGCTGACCACCTCCAACCCGAACTTTGTTTTGGATCCGACGGTCGACTCGTTGATCAGCCTCTACGACCCGGTGCACCCTGGCACGCCGTTCGGGGCACCGCAGCCGCTCGCTGCGGGAACAGGCCCGACGGTCAGCTGGGGTACGTACCTACAGGATCAGCTGGCCCTGCCGGACGACTGGTTTTTTCTCGCTGGCGTTCGCTATCAGCATGTCTATGAGTCCAACTATTCGGGCCAGACGCTCGCCTCGCTCACCTCGACACCGGTCAGCGGCGACAAGCTGACGCCACGCGTCGGGCTTCTCTGGCACCCATTGAACTGGGTCAGCGTCTACGCCAACTACGCTGAGAACTGGGGACCCAGCAACGGCTACCCGATCACTGGCGGCGGTCTCGCCCCGCCAACAGGTGCCACGCAGTACGAGGCGGGCATCAAGTTCGCAAGTGCCGATGAGCGGATCTCCTCGACCATCGCAGTCTACGATCTCACGAAGACCAACATTCCGACGCCGGACCCGAACAATCCCGGGTTTTTCCTCGTGACGGGCAAGGTCCGAAGCAAGGGAGTCGAGTTTGACCTGCAAGGCGAGCTCGCGCGTGGCTGGAACGTGGTCCTCAACTTCTCTGACATCGATGCCCAGATTCTCGCGAGCAACGACCCAGGAAACCCCCCAGGTACACAGTGGCAGCAAACACCGCGGCTGATCGGCAATCTGTGGACCACTTACGACACCGCGCCTAAGGCCGACCGAGGCTTCCGGTTCGGCGTTGGCGCCAATACCCAGGGACCAACACCAGCCCTCAATTACACGGGAGTGCCGGCGCCGCAGACGAGCGACTACACACAGCTCCCCGGGTTCCTGACGCTGAATGCCATGGCGGCATATCGGATCACGACACAGGGCGTCCAGTGGACGCTGCAACTCAACGCCACGAATCTGCTGGACCGCCGCTATTTCAATTACATAGCTCTTAACGACCCGCAGCCGGGCGCGACATACGCCTACGCTGGGAACGTTTACGGCTACGACCGCCGTCTATACGGGGATCCAAGAACCGTGATTGCCCAGATTAGCGCTCAGTTTTAGGAGCGCTGAATGGCACGTGCGCACTTGGTCTGGCTGCACCGCTGGGTAGGTCTTCTGATGGCCGGCTTTCTGCTGTTGGAGGGGATAACGGGGAGCTTGCTCGCGTATCGGCGTTCACTGGAAGAACTGGTTGCGCCGCAGCTATTTGTTGCGCATCGCCCTGACTCTCCGACCCTCCCGCTTTCGACACTTGCTGAGCGGGCCGAGGTCCTGGCGCCTGAGGCGCGTGTGGGGTACTTCTGGGTGGACGATCGCCAAGCCGTAATGAGGATGCTGCCACGGATCCAGCCGAGCGTGGCCAAGTCGATGCCCCTGGCGTACGACCATCTATTTCTGCACCCGTGGACCGGTGAAGAACTGGGACGTCGGCGCGACGGAGATTTGTCACAGGGAGGCATCAACCTCGTCCCATTTGTTTATCAGCTCCATATGAATCTGTCACTGGGCGCGGCAGGGACATTGGTACTCGGGATCGTGGCGCTTGCCTGGACGCTCGACTGCATCACTGGCTTCTACCTGACCTTGCCACTCGCGGTGAGCGGTTTCCTGCACCGCTGGAAGCCTGCGTGGTCAGTGAAGTACCCGGCGAGCGGAATTCGGGTGAATTACGACATCCACCGCGCCGGTGGTCTTTGGCTCTGGCCCTTGTTGTTCATATTTGGTTGGTCAAGCGTGATGTTTAATCTCCCCGCCGTGTACGAACCGGTGACGGGCAGGCTGTTTGACTACCGATCAGACATCGACTTGCTGAAGGGTCTGCCACTGCATCCAAACTCGGCACCACGTCTCACCTGGAAGGACGCTGAGCGGCGCGGCGCAGAGCTGATGGAGCACGTCGCTGCACGTAACAGATTTAGGATCCTTCGACCGTATGGCATGGCATACATCGCGGAATTTGGTGTCTACACCTACGCCGTCGCCAGCGATGCAAACGTCGAGGCCCACGGCTGGGCGACTTCTCTCTGGCTCGACGGTGACACCGGCGAGCTCGTTAGCGTCGATACCCCACTCCACGAGCGCGGCGGCAATCTTGTGGGCCTCTGGCTCCGGGCGCTACATTTTGCAGACCTTCGTGACTCCCCGTTGTACCGACTACTAGTCTGCGTATTAGGGTTGGTGGTCGCCGCGCTCTCTATCACGGGGGTGTACATCTGGCTTCGAAAACGCTCGGCCAAAGCCTTCGTTCATGGGCGCGACAACGAACGGCGACGCTCTGAGCCAGAACGCGCCAGCGTTTGCTGATTTGACACTGTCGATGGCCAGATTGAGTAGCGCAAGCTCGCGCGCTCAGCTTAGGATGCCGGGCTTATGTTCGCATTTAACCGGAAGACGTTATCGGGATCGAACCGTCGTTTGATCTGCATAAGCCGCGTCCGGTTTGCACCATAGTTATCGTCAATGTCCTTCTGGTCTGCCTCAGCCAGGTTAGCGTAAAAGCCGGAAGTAAATCTCTTGAGGCGATCCCAGGTGCCATGGACCTCGGCGCGCTTCGCGTCAGTCTGGCTTAAGTCCTGCCAACTGATGCTGATCTCCATCTGAAATTGCTCGCGACGGTGGGCGATCGCGCTACTCGTGACAGCCACGTCAGTGATGGCACCACCATTCAGGCTGAGCGCAATATCGACCGTTCGCTCCTGCAACAGTACCTCGACCATCTCTGGCGTCACATCTGTCACATGGGCACTCTTCACGTACTCCGCTTCATCCGACAAAACTGGCCCATCATGTCCGATTTGAATTTTGACGTAGTCCGATACACGGTCCTCGCGGATCGGTTTCGTAGCGGCTCGAATAACCTCAAGGATCTTCTCGCCTATCTGCGGCTTACCAGAAAAGAAACACAAGAGAACTGCACTGCGCGAACCGCTTTCGTCGGTGTGCATGGCCAGATCGAGCTGCAATTCACGCGGCGCACGCGCGCAGAAGTTGATGTACTGCTCCAGAACCGGCCGCAGCTGATCGGGCTTGTAAGCGAGGACACCGGCAAGGATCTGGGGCCCGACGGAGTGCAACCGGTACTCAAATGAGCTGACGATGCCGAAATTCCCGCCACCGCCTCGTATGGCCCAAAACAGATCGGGATTCTCCGATGCGCTAACGTGTAACAACCTTCCATCAGCTGTGATCAGGTCGGCCGAAATCACGTTATCGCAGGCAAGACCGTAGAGGCGGGACAACCTCCCATACCCGCCCCCCAACGTGAGCCCGCTAACCCCCGTGTTGCCGACCCTTCCCATGGGAGTGGCCAGGCCGTACTGCTGGGCCTCCCAGTCCAGATCGCGGTTCCAGGCGCCGCCCGCTACTCTGGCGGTCTTCGCAAACGGATCCACTCGCACGCCGCGCATCGGCGACAGGTCAATAACCAGTCCGCCATTGCAGGTTGAGTAACCAGCGTAGCTGTGCCCACCCCCGCGCACTGCAACCAGTAACTCGCGCTCACGGGCAAACGCAAGGGACCGGATGATGTCTGCAGCCCCCCAGCATTCGGCAATCATTGCGGGTCGACGATCAAAGCTCTTGTTCCAAATCCGTCGGACCTGATCGTAGTCAGCGTCGGAAGCGGTAACGAGGCGACCGCGCAAACGGCTCGCTAGATCACGGGTGGCCGCAGCCGGGATCACAGTCGCGGCACCCGAAAGCTTGATGCCCGGAGTGTCCGCCAAATCCTGTGAGCAAGACTCCGCTGCGAGTCCGCGTTTCGACATCGCGGGTAGAACTGATAGGGCGTACCCAACCAGCGCGGTCTTGCAAAACTCACGTCGCTTCATCGTTGAGCGTGGCTTCACCGCTGTTCTCCTTAGTTCTGCGGTGGCTGAGAGCAGAATATTGTGGTCGGACCCTGGTGACACGAGGAAGTTCATCCGGATCCAGTAGAGGTTGAAACACCCTATCGTCTATGTTCTGCAGCGGCGCAGGGATCCATCGTGAGGATTTGGCCAATCCAGGCGATGGGATGTGGGGGCAACCATTAGCACCGGATCCCGAGTTAGCCGGCCGCTGGTGAGCCGAACTCGCTTCCTGCCTCTTGGCCCGGGAAGCGCCTGACACAGATCCAGATACCGGACGCTCATTACAGGTGTCTCAGGGTTCTGAGCCGCCCGTCGCGAAAGCAGGCGCTGGGACAGTTTTGGGACAGTCAGATCGTGACGTTGCGTGATATCAAGTGACATCACGTGAGACCAAGTGCCTGTTGCAATTGGGAACTGCGCTCGCATATCGTTGATCCGTAAGCCCCATACCCCCGTTTCACACGGCAGGGGCCACTGGTTCGATCCCAGTACCGCCCACCATTAAAATCAACATCTTAGGTCCATTTTAAAGGCTTCGGCCCGGCACTACGGAACGCCGTACGGAAACATATCGGACCGGCTCTCCGCGGAACTTGGCTTCGTCTAAGGTTTCTCCTCGCTGCATGGCTACCTGCACTGTCACATACACCCCCGAGGTCGCACGACGTGCGGCACGCGCTTACTTTTGGCGGAAATTCAAAACGCCTTTGGATATACCGAGCGACGTAAGCTTCCGGTGGACCTTGTGGGCAACGGCGCACCAAGCGAGCACGACGGAGCCGCGCACGCAGTTTGCCTCCGCACACCGTATCGACTCGTCAAGGTACTTCAGTCGTTCGGGATCACTTATCGGCTGAATCAGCCTTCGCAGAGTGTCGCCGGCTGTTTGCAGTGCCGAGCCTTTTATCAGCTTGTGCAACAGCTCGGTTTCGGTGGTTGAACTGATCGTTCTTAGCAGGGCTTTGCATTGCTGTTTCGGGATCGGTGTCTTGGCAAGGCTTTTCCGGACCCGCGTGGCTGGCAGAGCTCGGCCGCATCGGCGGTCGGAGTTCCTCCGCAGCCAAAGCAGCTGCAGCACGCAAAAACGGGCGCAAGGC
>Ga0335080_10000793_pt1 | contig 29700 bp, 25 predicted proteins | sample Lox_Sample_34_FD_206720 | JGI IMG/M metagenome (GOLD analysis project Ga0335080, IMG submission 206720) | Soil microbial communities from Loxahatchee National Wildlife Refuge, Florida, United States - Lox_Sample_3.4 | ecosystem: Environmental > Terrestrial > Soil > Wetlands | place: USA... | reverse complement strand
CGGAGTCCCGGGCTTTCGCCCTGGCCCGACGAGCCCCTCAGGGCCGCTCGTACCGGAGCAGCGACACCACCCGGTCCGCCCCCAGCCGCTCGCCCCCTCCGAGGTAGGCCAGCTCGACCAGGAAGGCCAAGCCCACCACCGTTCCTCCGGCGCGCCGGATGAGCTTCTCGGTGGCCACCGCGGTGCCCCCGGTGGCGAGGAGGTCGTCCACCACGAGGACGCGGGCGTTCCGCACCAGGGCGTCGGTGTGGAGCTCGAGCGCATCCTGGCCGTACTCGAGACCGTAGGCCTCCCGGTGCGCCTTCCGGGGCAGCTTCCCCGGCTTGCGCACGGGCACGAACCCACGACGCAGCGTGGCGGCCAGCGCGCCCCCCAGGATGAAGCCCCGGGCCTCGATGCCCACGACCTCGGTGATCTCCAGGGTGGCCACCCGGGCGGCGAGCGCGGAGACGACCCCGTGGAAGAGCAGCGGGTCGGCGAGCACCGGCGTGAGGTCCTTGAAGACGATGCCAGGCCTCGGAAAATCCGGGACGTCGCGGACACGGGCTCGGACGGCCTCGAGCAGGGGAGGGGTCATGGGCCTCTCGGGGAGCATATGCCGCCACGAGCGGTGGTATAGGCCGCGCCATGACCGAAACGGCCTCCAGGCGCGGGCGCCCGACGCTCGTCAAGGAACCCCTGCCGCTGGACCGTCAGCTCCTGGTCCGCATGCACGACCTGATGGTGGAGTCTCGCGTGCTCGAGGAGCGGCTGATCCAGATGTACCGCCAGGGCCACGGCTACTTCTGGATCGGCGGCCCGGGCGAGGAGGCGTTCAACGTCCCCCTCGGGCTCCTCATGAAGAAGGGGCAGGGACCGGCCCACGACTACCTCCACGCCCACTACCGCCAGAGCGGGACCCTGATGGCGCTCGGGGAGGACCCCATCGGGGCGCTCCGGCAGATGAAGAGCGCCGCCAGCGACCCGTACTCGGGCGGCCGGAACTTCGCCGGCCACTTCAGCAAGCGGGAGTGGAACATCGTCCCGGTCAGCAGCCCCATCGAGGTGCAGTACGCGATGGCCCCGGGCACGGCGATGGCCCAGAAGCGCCACGGCGGGGACGGCATCACCATCGTCACCGGCGGCGACGCGGGGACGGCAGAGGGGGACTTCGCCACCTGTCTCGTCTGGAGCAGCCGTCCCGGAAACGAGCTGCCCATCCTCATCGTGGTGACCCAGAACCAGTGGGGCATCAGCACCGCCGCCGCCACCCAGCAGGGCTGCAAGAGCATCGCCGACCGGGGCAAGGCCTTCGGCATGCCGACCCGGACCATCGATGGCAACGACCCCGTCGCCAGCTACGTCGAGCTGCAGAAGGCGATGGCCCACGTCCGGAAGGAGCGGAAGCCGTTCCTGCTCGAGGCCAACGTCTCCCGCCTGTACGGCCACTCCAGCGCCTCGGGGGCGAACCTCGTCGCCGGGGAGAGCGACTGCATCGCCGACTTCGAGGCTCGCCTCGAGGCGCACGGGGTCATGACCCGGGCGGAGATGGACCAGGTCCGCACCCGGTGGACCGAGGAGATCGCCGCCAAGGCCCGGCAGGTCCGTGACGAGCCGCTGCCCGAGCCCTCCAGCATCTGGAAGCACGTCTACGCGGAGGATCGCTGATGGCCAGCATGGCGCAGGCGATCCGGCTGGCGCTGCACTACGCCGAGGAGAACCTGGGAGTGACCGACGTCTTCGGCGAGGACGTCGGGCCGCCGCTGGGGGGCGTCTTCACCGCCACCCAGGGGCTGAAGACCGCCTGGAACAGTCCGCTCGACGAGCGGGGCATCATCGGCTGCGCCATCGGCCTGGCGCTCGCCGGGCAGCGGCCGGTCGCCGAGATCCAGTTCTGCGACTACATCTTCAACACCATCGACCTCCTGAAGCTCGCCGGGAACACGAACTGGTCGAGCAACGGCGACTGGAACGTGCCGATGGTGGTGCGGACGCCGGTGGGATCGGGGATCCGCGGGAGCCTCTACCACTCGCACAGCTTCGACGCGACGATGACCCACATCCCGGGATGGAAGATCGTGATGCCGTCGACGCCGATCGACGCGTACGGGCTCCTCCTCTCCGCCTGCCAGGACCCGAATCCAGTGATGGTGCTCGAGCCGAAGGCCCTCCTCCGCATGAAGGGCGAGGAGCTCATTCCCGGCGAGCCGGGGGACGACCGCGTGCTGTCGAAGATGATCGACGCCCCGCTGGGCGATCGCTCGCAGTGGAAGCCGCAGTGGCCGGACGTGCAGCCCTACACCGTGCCGATCGGGAAGGCGAAGCGCGTGCGCGAGGGGCGCGACCTGACCGTGGTGAGCTACGGGCGAACCCTGCCGCTCTCGGTCAAGGCCGCCCAGGCGCTGGAGGGCGAGGGCATCTCGGCCGAGGTCATCGACCTCCGCTCCCTCTGGCCCTACGACTGGGAGATGATCCGCGAGTCGGTCAGGAAGACTGGCCGCGTGCTCTACCTCAACGAGGATACCGAGGTGACCAACTTCGGCGAGCACCTCGTGCGGCGCACGGTGGAGGACGCGTTCTACGACCTGCTCGCCCCGCCGCGTCTCCTGGCCGGGAAGTTCGTTCCCGGAATCGGGCTGGCGGATCCGCTGGAGATGGCGAGCGTGCCCCAGCTGCCGGACGTGACCGAGGCGATGCGCGCGCTGGCCCGCGAGCAACCCTGAGCCGCTCGAGGTCGGGGGAGACCCCGGCGGCGAGCCACAGTCGGGGGGTGGTACGCTCCCGCGGGCCTCGGCCAATCCCGGCGCCGCACCGATGCGCCTCACCCGGTCCTTCCTCCTGGTCGTGCTCGCGGTCGGCCGGACCGCCTGGGCGGCCTCGCCGTCGGTCGCGGTGAAGGAGTCGTTCCCCTACCAGCTGCTGGACGGTGGTCCGCTCCCCCAGGGCGCGTTCCTGGTCCCGCTGCCGGGCCGGAACACCGCGCTCATCGATCCGGTCGGCATCGGTGCGCTCGACGGGGTCCAGGCCGCGGTGATCCGCTTCGCCGGCCCGGATGCGGGTCAGGTGGTCGAGCTGCTTCCCGGGCTCGCCCAGATCATCGTCAGCGCCACCCCGGTCCAGGAGCTCGGCGGTCCGAGCGTCTACTGGCTGGGGAGCCTCTCCGGCTGGCTGCGCTGGGATCCGAGCACGACCCAGGTCCTCGGCACCGGCCTGAGCGCGAACGAGGCCGCGGCGGTCGTCGACGGCACCGGCAATCTCCGGATGATGCCCTGGGTCCTCACCCCCGTCCCGGGGGTAGAGCTCGAGTCCCTCTCGGCGGCGCCTGCCGGCGGCTACGCGACCGAGGTCCTCTCGACGCTGGCGGTCAACCCGGGCTCGGACTTCTCGCGGCTCTACCACGTGTCCGGCACCGGCCAGGTGTACTCGCTGGCCCTCGGCTCGAACAACGCCGCCTACCTGGGGGACTTCACCCGCCCCGATGCCGGGATGGTCGACGCCGGGACCTACCCGGATTTCGACGTGGCCGGCCTCTACGACTCGCCGAGCGCGCCGTACCTCGTGACCGTCTCCGGCGGGTCGATCCAGGTCACCGGCCTCGCGCCGACAGGGCTCGTCGACGAGGGCAGCTTCAAGGCCGTCTTCGGCGACGGTTCCTGCGCCTGCAGCATCGGGGGCGTGTTTCCCCTCCACGCGGCGTTCGACGGGTACCCCGAGGGGGCGCTGGTGCTGACCCACGTCGACACGCCCTCGGGACAGGTGGTGGCGGTGATCGACTGGGGGGACGTCGCCGCCCTCCTGGGGCTCGGGATCGACGCCGACGCCGGTCCGATCGGCTCCGTCGACGCGCTCGTGCCGCCCTCCGGCGGCAGCGCGGACGGAGGCGGGAGCGGAGGAGGCGGCCCGGGCGGGACTCCGTCTCCCTTCGTGCAGCCCGGCGCGTCGAGCGGATGCTCCGCCGCGGCGCAGGCGAGCGCGGGCGGATGGACTCTCTGTGGGCTCGCCCTCGGCCTCGCGGCGCGCCGCCGGCGGACGGAGGGCCGCGAGCGCCCGGGGCCGCCTCAGGCGCCGAGGGCCTTCCGGAGCGAGTCCGGGACCCGGACCTTCTCCTGGGTGGAGTAGTCGAGGAGGACCACCACCGCCCGTCCCCGGGCGACCACCCGGTCCGGCGCGCCCGCGTGCCAGATCTCGTGCCCGAGGACGATGCTGGTGTTCCCCACCCGCTCGGCCCGGATGCCCACCGTGACCCGTGCCGGGTACTCGACCGGCTCGAGGTAGTCGTTCTCGATCCGGGCGAGGATCGGTCCCACCGGCTCGCCGGGCAGGGTCGCCATCCCCAGCTTCCGGAACAGGGCGATGCGCGCCGTCTCCGCCCAGGCGATGTAGCGGATGTTGTTCACGTGCCCGAGCGCGTCCATCTCGCCCCAGGCCACGTCCAGCGTCACCTCGATGGTCCAGTCGCCCATTGAACCCTCCCGTCGCCCGCCCGTCACACGAGCGGCCGTCGCTCCTGCCGGACGTTCTGTCGCTGCCGCCTCCGCGGTGCAATCCCCTGGCGTCCGGCGCCGCAAGAAACGTTGCGCCCGCTCGGCAGGAACGACAGGATCGGGTTCGCCCTGCGGGGCGAAAAGGAGGTGATGCCTTGACCCAGAAAACTCAAGGCGTCGCCTCTCTGGGCGCGGTGTAGCAAGCAGGGCCGCGCGCACGAGAGCGGCGCACAGGCTTCAAGCCCGCCCCCTGGTGGCTGGAGGGGCAGTGTCTGGCCACCGGGGAGGCGGGTTCTTTCTCAGACCTGCACCCGCTTCCAGGCCCCGCGCCGGAAGACGAGGCCGCTGGACACCGCGAGCAGGGTGAAGGCCGCGAGGCAGGCGACGAACGCGCCGGTGGTCCCGAGCCTCACGTGCACGGCGAGCACCCAGGCCAGCGGAAGCTCGAAGAGCCAGAAGCAAAGGCCGTTGAGCCAGGTGGGTGCCCAGGTGGCGCCCGCGCCGTTCAGAGACTGGGTGAAGGTCATGCCGTAGGCGTAGAAGGCGAAGCCGGCGGAGATGATCCTCAGCCCCCGGACCGCGTGGCCGACGACGACCGGGTCGTGGCTGAAGATGCCGACGATGGCCGGTGCGGCGACGATGAAGATCAGCCCCACCGAGCCGAGGAACACCGCCCCCACGCCGCCTGCCTTCCATGCCGCGCGCTCGGCCCGCTCGGGCTTCCTCGCGCCCAGGTTCTGACCGACCAGGGTGGCGGCGGCGTTCGCCAGGCCGAAGGCGGGGAGCAGGGCGAAGAGGATCAGCCGGATGGCGATGGTGTATCCGGCGACGGCCTCGCTCCCGAAGCGGGAGATGATGCGGACCAGGAAGATCCAGCTGGTCATCCCCACCACCGTCTGCAGCGTGCCGGCGCCGGACAGCCGGAGCACCGAGAGCAGGGTCCGTGCCTCCAGCCGCACGTGGCGCATCCGCACCGTCAGCCGGCCGTCGCCCCGGGTGAGGCGGTAGAGCTGGTAGAGCACCCCGGTGGTCCGCCCGATGGACGTCGCCAGCGCCGCCCCGACGACCCCCATCCGGGGAAAGGGGCCGATCCCGAAGATCAGGCACGGCCCGAGCACGATGTTGATGCCGTTGGCCAGCCAGAGGACGCGCATCGCCGTGGCGGCGTCCCCGGCGCCCCGGAAGATGGCGTTGATCAGGAACAGCAGGCACACCGAGACGTTCGCCCCGAGCATCACCCGGGTGAAGTGGACGCCGTGCTCCAGGACCCACGGCGAGGCGCCCATTGCCCTGAGCAGCAACGGGGCGAGCAGCGCACCGGCGGCCGACAGCGGGATGCCGAAGAGGAGCCCCAGGGCGATGGCCTGCACCGCCGTTCGGGCGGCGGCCTCCTCGTCCTTCTCGCCCATCCGGCGGGCGACCAGCGACATCGCACCGATCGAGAGCCCGAAGGAGAGGGCGTAGACCATCGTCTCCATCGTCTCGGTGAGGCCCACCGTGGCCTGCGCCTCGGCGCCCAGCCGCCCGACGAAGAAGATGTCGGTGACCGCGAACACCGACTCCATCACCATCTCCAGGACCATCGGGACGGCGAGGACGAAGATGGCTCGGCCGAGCGGCGTCTCGGTGAGGTCGCGGTGCGATCCGCGCAGGGCCTCGCGGAGCTCCGACCAGAGCGAGGTCGGAGCCGGGGCAGTGGTGGGGTCTTCCTGTACCGCGTCCATCGTCACTCCGAGCGAGGGGTCTCCGCAGTGGGACCGGGCCAGATGCCGGACGCATTCGCAGCCCGCGAATTCCGGGGTCGACGGTTCGGCCGGCGCGGCGAGCGTTACAGCGGAGTCAGACGCGCATAGGAGCGGTTCTGGTACACCAGAGTCCGGTCGGTGTCACCGGGGTGGACCGCCGTGACCTCGGCCAGCACCAGGAGGTGATCCCCTCGCTCCTGCCGCTCGAGGATGTGGGCGCTGAAGGCCCCGGTGGTCCCGGAGAGGAGCGGGGTCCCGAAGCCGTCGAAGGTCCAGGGGAAACGCTCCCAGGCGTCGGTCCGGTCGCGGTGGTGGCGGGCGAAGGCATGGCTCACCTCGACCTGGCCCTCGGAGAGGAGATTCACCGCGAGGTGATCGGCATCCTCGAGCAGGTCGTCGGCGCCCGAGTCGCGGCCCACGCCGAGCGCGATGAGCGGCGGCTCGAGGGAGAGCATCATGAACGCCGTGGCGGTGAATCCATCGAGCTCCGGCGCCTCGGGGGTGATCGCCGAGGATCGCCGGCGCACGGTCACCACGGTGACGGTGGCCGCCCAGGTGCGCGCCAGGGAGAGGAAAGCGTCCTTGTCCACAGGAGGAGGCTTCTAATCGCCCACGTGGAGCTTGACGAGCGCTCCCGGACGGGGTCTCTGCACCCCCATGCGGCTCGCGAGCTGGATTCATCGAGGTCGGGAAGGCTTCGGACAGGTGGTCGAGGGCGGGGTGGTGGACGCGGTCCCCCGGCTGGACGGGCGCTACCCCACGCTGCGGTCGGTTCTCGCCGCGGGCGCTCTGGCCGAGGTGCGGCGCGCCACCGAGGGGGCGTCGGCCGACCACGGGATGGACGAGATCACCTGGCTGCCGCCCATCCCGCATCCGGAGAAGATCTTCTGCGTGGGCGTGAACTACGTGGCCCACCGCGAGGAGACCGGACGGAGCCAGACCGAGTTCCCGACGCTCTTCACCCGCTTCGCGAACACTCAGGTCGGCCACGAGCAGCCGCTGGTGCGGCCGCGGGTCTCCACCGAGCTCGACTACGAGGCCGAGCTCGCGCTCGTCATCGGCAAGCCGGCCCGGCACGTGCGCCGCGAGGACGGGCTCGGCATCGTCGCTGGGTACGCCTGCTACCAGGACGCCACGCTCCGGGACTGGCAGCGGCACACCAGCCAGTTCACCCCGGGGAAGAACTTCATCGGGACCGGCGGCTTCGGACCATGGATGGTCACCACCGACGAGATTCCCGATCCCTCGAGGCTCACGCTCGTCGGGCGGCTGAACAAGGTGGAGGTGCAGCGGGCCACCACCGACCTCCTCATCTTCGACGTCCCGGCGCTCATCGCCTACATCACCACCTTCACCGAGCTGGTCCCCGGCGACGTCATCGCCACCGGAACGCCCGGGGGAGTGGGCTCGAAGCGCCAGCCGCCGGTGTGGCTCAAGCCGGGGGACGTCTTCGAGGTCGAGATCTCCTCCATCGGCGTGCTCCGGAATCCCGTGGTGGACGAGGCGCGCTGAACGGCGCTCCCCCCGGGTGGGGAGCGACCTGTCTGTAGCGCCTGCCGGCCGGGTTGACCCCCCCTGTGGGCCCGCAACCCTGCGTCGGCTGGGCACTTCCGGTGGGATCGGCGGTTGCAACCATCTCGTCGCCGTGAACAGCCGCATCGTCCTCCTGGGGACCGAACAGGAGTTCTTCCTCCAGCTCTTGGAGCTGCTCGTGCCGGGCGGCGCCCGGGATGTCCTGCTCGAGGCCGAGGAGGAGGGCCGGCCGCCCCCGCCGCCCGAGGCGGCGCCCTTCGAGGTCTGGTTCGCCTACCGCGGAACGGACGGGATGGACGAGATCCGCCGCCTCCGCCGAGTCGGCGCCTATCCCGCCATCGCGATGATCGACCTCTCCGACGAGCCCGAGGACGCCCTCGACGTCGCTGGCCGCCTCCTCGTGGACGACCCCCGGCTCCAGGTGGTCCTGGTCTCCCCCAACGCCGACGAGGTGTGGGACGTCGCCGCCGACGCGCTCGGCCACCGCGACCAGGTCGTGGTCCTCAAGCGTCCCTTCGACGGCGTGGAGGTCCGCGAGCTGGCCCACGTGCTGGTCCAGCGCTGGAACGAGATGGACCGGGTACTCTCCCGCGCCGCGCGGCTGGTGACCGGCGAGACCGCGGTGGTCGGCTCCCCGGCCCCCGCGGCCCTGACGCCGCCGACCGGGGTCGAGGCGCTCCGCGACGCCTTCCGCGCCATCCACGGCCTGGTGGCTGCCCTGAACGCGCGATGCGAGCTGCTCGAGCCGGCCGCCCGTGCCGAGGCGCTCCAGCGGGTGAGCGCGGTCTCCGACGCGGTGGACCAGCTCCGGCGCGTCGAGCACCTGGTCGAGCCCAAGTCGGTGCCGGCCAAGCCCGCCGACGACGTCTAGGCCTCCGACCTCAGCGGGGCCAGATCTCCACCAGCGGGCGCACGTGCTGAGCGAGCTCGGCCTCGGTCAGGTGGCCCCAGTCCTTCGCGGAGCTGGCCCGGAGGCGATCGGCCAGCCCGCGAGAGAGCGACTCGCGGAGAACCCCCAGAAGCTTCGGCGGCGCCACGAGGACGAGGTGCTGGAACTGGTTCTCCGCCAGCCCGTGCTCCAGCGCCTGATTGAGCCCGTGGACGAAGCGCCGCTCCTCGTGCTCGGCGTGCGGATCCGGACCATGGGTCCAGCCGTGCTCCGGCGGATGGGGGCGGCCCTCGGGGGGCGGAGCCTCGACCGTCCCCCGCAGCCGGGCCGGGAGCCCCGCGTCCTCGACGTCGAACATCCATGCCTGGCGGGCGTCCGCGACCAGCACCCGCGTGCTTCCCTGACCCGTCGCCATGGGCGTCACCTCCGGAGGGACGCCCCTGTCATCACCATGGCGGCGGGAAGGTCAAGCCCCCTGTCCGCCGGGCTCACCACATGTAGCCGAGGTACGCCTGGACGACGATGCCGTTGAACTTGAAGGACTGGACGGCCTGGTCGACGCTGCCGGCTCCGGTCGAGCTGAAGCCCGGGTCCAGCCAGAGGTACTTGAACTCGGCGCCGAGCAGGAACTGGCCCAGGTAGAAGTCCACGCCGGCGCCCGCGATCCCGGCGAAGCCTGCCTTCGTGCTCGTGGAGCCAGTGCTGCTCACGTTCACCGAGCTGATCCCCACGCCGGCTCCTCCCTCTCCGTAGGGGGCGATGAAGCCCAGCGGCAGGCGCACCTTGGCGGTGAGGAGCACCGGCCAGGTCTTGAAGTCCGCATCGCTGGTGCCGGTGGTGAGGTACCCTGCGCTCAGCTGCAGCCCGAAGATGCCCCAGTAGTGGCCGATCGCGCCGTCCACCTCGTACTTCGTCGGCCAGTTCTGGACCGAGCCCGAGATGGCGGTGAGAGCATTGGTCTCGCTCGGGAAGTAGGGCCCGAACTTCAGGGCGAAGTACGAGTCGTGGTCTTCCGCGGAAGCGACCGAGGGCACGAGCACCACGGCGCCGAGGGCGATCGCCGAGACGATCGCCAGGACTGACTTCGAGTTCATCGCTGACCCCTTGAGGATGTCCGGCCAGGGCCACGCGCATGCGGAGGCCCCCTCGCATCCAAGGAAACCATCGTTTCCCGTCGCGGCAACAGGCGAATTCGCCCAGCCGTCCGCTGCAGACCCTCTGGGCGAGCAGGAGGGCGCGAAGATTCCGCCGGTCTCACCCGGACCAGGTCGTTACACTCCCGCGCTTCCGATGGCCGACCCGCTCGCCCATTTCCAGCCCGCGGTCCGCGACTGGTTCCGGGCCTCCTTCGCGGCTCCCACCCCGCCGCAGGCGCTCGGCTGGCCCGTCATCGCCCGCGGCGACTCGGCGCTCTTGCTCGCTCCCACGGGGAGCGGGAAGACGCTGGCGGCCTTCCTGGCGTGCATCGACCGGCTGATGTTCGCTCCGCCGCCCTCCCGTGAGCGGCGCTGCCGGCTGGTCTACGTGTCCCCGCTGAAGGCGCTGGCGGTCGACGTGGAGCGGAACCTCCGCGCGCCCATCGTCGGGGTGGCGAACGTGGCCGCCGGGCGAGGGGACGCCCACGCGCTGCCGACGGTCGCGGTGCGCACCGGGGACACGGCGGCCCGGGAGCGGGCGCGGTTCCAGCGGGAGCCGGCGGACATCCTCATCACCACGCCCGAGTCGCTCTACCTCCTGCTCACCTCGGGGGCCCGCGAGGCGCTCCGGAGCGTGGAGACGGTCATCGTGGACGAGATCCACGCCCTCGTGCCGACCAAGCGCGGGGCGCACCTGGCGCTCTCGCTGGAACGGCTGGAGCACCTGGCGGGCAGGCGCCTGCAGCGCATCGGGCTCTCGGCGACCCAGCGGCCGCTGGACGAGGTGGCCCGATTCCTGGGCGGGGCCATCGTGCCCGCGTCTCCGCCCGGCCCGGACGGGCAGGCCCCTCCGACTCTCGAGCAGCCGGAGGAGGAGATCCGCACCGAGTTCTCCACCCCGGCGCTGGCGCCGGCGTGGCGGCCGGTGACCATCGTCGACGCGGGCAGCCGGAGGGCGCTCGAGCTTCGGATCGAGGTCCCGGTGGAGGACATGGCCCGCATCGGCGAGCCGATCGAGATTCCGTCCGGACCGGCGGCGCAAGGTCCGGTCCGGAGCTCCATCTGGACCGCCATCCACCCCCGCCTGGTGAACCTGGTGCGCGAGCACCGGACGACGCTGGTCTTCGTCAACAGCCGCCGCATCGCCGAGCGGCTGGCCGCGGCGATGAACGAGCTCGCCGGCGAGCCTCTGGCCCGGGCGCACCACGGCTCGCTGGCCCGGGCGCAGCGGATCGAGATCGAGGACGCGCTCAAGGCCGGCCGGATCCGGGCGCTGGTGGCGACGTCGTCGCTCGAGCTGGGCATCGACATGGGCGCGGTGGACCTGGTCATCCAGATCGAGGCCCCGCCCTCCGTGGCGAGCGGGATGCAGCGCATCGGCCGCGCCGGGCACCGCATCGACTCGCCGAGCACCGGGGTCATCTTCCCCAAGTACCGGGGGGACCTGGTGGCCTGCGCTGCGCTGACTCAGGCGATGACCGAGGGGCGAGTGGAGGCCACCCGGTTCCCGCGCAACCCGCTCGACGTCCTGGCCCAGCAGGTGGTGGCCATGACCTCGGTCGAGCCCTGGGGAGTGGACGCGCTCTACGGCGCGCTGCGGGGGGCCGCGCCCTTCGCCGAGCTGAGCCGGAAGGTGTTCGAGAACGTGCTCGATCTGCTCTCGGGCCGCTTCGCCTCGGACGACTTCGCGGAGCTGCGCCCGCGGGTGACCTGGGACCGGGTGGCGAACACCGTCGTCGCCCGCGAGGGCAGCAAGCGCATCGCCATCGTCAACGGGGGGACCATCCCCGACCGCGGGCTCTACGGCGTGTTCCTCGCCGGTGGGGAGAAGGCGCGCGCGCGCGTCGGCGAGCTCGACGAGGAGATGGTCTTCGAGAGCAGGGTGGGAGAGGTGTTCCTCCTCGGGGCCTCGTCGTGGCGCATCGAGGAGATCACCCACGATCGGGTGCTGGTCTCTCCAGCGCCGGGGCAGCCGGGGAAGATGCCCTTCTGGCATGGAGACGCGGCGGCGAGACCGCTCGAGACCGGCCAGCTGATTGGCCGGTTGATCCGCGAGCTCCGCGAGGTGCCGCGCGCGGCGGCGGTGTCGCGGCTGGTGCGGGGGCACCAGCTCGAGCGCCAGGCGGCGGAGAACTTGCTGCAGTATTTGGAGGACCAGGCGCGGGCGACCACCGACGTCCCGGACGACCGGACGCTGGTGGTGGAGCGGACCCGCGACGAGCTGGGGGACTGGCGGGTCTGCATCCTCTCGCCGCTGGGGAGCCGGGTGCACGCTCCCTGGGCAATGGCGCTGACGGCGCGGGTCCGCGACCAGCTGGGGCTGGAAGTGGAGACGATGTGGACCAACGACGGTATCGTGGTCCGCTTTCCAGATACCGACCGGCCGCCCGAGGTGGAGCATCTCCTCCCCTCCCCGGCGGAGGTGGAGGCGCTCGTCCTCCGGCAGCTCGGTGCGACGGCGCTCTTCGCCGCCCGGTTCCGGGAGAACGCCTCGCGGGCGCTGCTCCTGCCCCGCCGCCGGCCTGGAACGCGCACCCCGCTCTGGCAGCAGCGGAAGCGCGCCGCGGATCTGCTCTCGGTCGCGGCCCGGTTCCCGACGTTCCCGCTCCTCCTCGAGACCTACCGGGAGTGCCTGCGGGACGTGTTCGACATGCCGGGCCTGGTCGGCACGATGCGCGCGGTGGCGGACCGGACGCTGCGGGTCACGACCGTCGACACCGCCACGCCGTCCCCCTTCGCGAGCGCGGTCCTCTTCGGGTTCGTCGCCAACTACATCTACGACGGCGACGCCCCCCTGGCCGAGCGCCGGGCCCAGGCGCTGTCCATCGACCAGGGGCAGCTGCGCGAGCTCCTGGGGGACGCCGAGCTCCGCGAGCTGCTCGACGCCGACGTGCTCGGGCAGGTGGAGGCGGAGCTGCAGCAGCTGGAGCCGAGGTTCCGCGCCCGTGGGACGGACGGCATCCACGACCTCCTGCTCCGGGTCGGAGACCTCTCGGCCGAGGAGCTGCGGGGGCGGTGCACGAGCGGCCTCGTCGCCTCGGGGATCGACACCCTGGTCCAGGCGCGGCGGGCGGTGGCCCTGCCGGTGGCGGGCGTGCAGCGCCACGTCGCGGTGGAGGATGCGGCGCGCTATCGGGACGCGCTCGGGCTGCCCTTGCCTCCGGGGCTGCCGGAGGCGCTGCTGGTGCCGGCGCGCGACCCGCTGGGGGACCTCCTCTCGCGCTTCGCGCGGACCCATGCCCCGTTCACGACCGAGGAGGCGGCGGCCCGCCTCGGGCTGGCGGTCTCGCGGGTGGAGCGGGTGCTGGAGGCGCTGGTGCGTCGGGGGCGGCTGGTGGAGGGCGCCTTCCGGCCCGGAGGCACGCGGCGGGAGTGGTGCGACGTGGACGTGCTGGCCACCGTCCGTCGCCGCTCGCTGGCCAGGGCCCGGCATGCGGTCGAGCCGGTGGAGCCGCGGGTCCTCGGGCGGTTCCTGGCGCACTGGCACGGCATCGCGCGGCCACGCCCGGGTCTCGACGCGGTTCTGGACGTGGTGGAGCGGCTCCAGGGCTGCGCGCTCCCGGCCTCGGTGCTGGAGAGCGAGATCCTCCCCTCCCGCGTCGAGCGGTACCTCTCCGGTGACCTCGACACCCTGGTCGCCGCGGGGGAGATCGCCTGGGTGGGCGTCGAGCCGATCGGCGAGCGGGACGGGCGCATCGCGCTGTACCTGACGGACCATCTGCCGCGGCTGCTCCGGCCTCCGGCGCCGGCGCTGGAAGACATCGAGCCCCTGTCGGAGCGAGCGCGCGCGGTGCTGGACGTGCTGAGGGCGCGCGGGGCGAGCTTCTTCTCGGCACTCCACGAGGCTGCCGGCGGTGGATTCCCGCGCGAGACGCTGGAGGCCCTCTGGGACCTGGTGTGGAGGGGCCTGGTGACGAACGACACCTTCCGGGTGCTCCGGGCGTACACGGCGCCCGCGGTGGACCGGGGCAGCCGGCGAATCGGTTCGGGTGGGCACGTCTTCCGGAGCCGGCGCACGGTGCCGCCCTCGGCAGAGGGGCGGTGGTCGCTGGTCGAGGAGCGGACCGGCGCCGCGGTGGGCGCGACCGAGTGGGCGGCCGCGACGGCGCAGCAGCTCCTCTCCCGGTACGGCCTGGTCACCCGTGAGGTGGCGCAGGCGGAGGGGCTGCCCGGAGGCTTCAGCGGGCTCTACCAGGTGTTCCGGTCGCTGGAGGAGAGCGGGAGGGTCCGGCGGGGCTACTTCGTCTCCGGCGTGGGAGCGGCGCAGTTCGCGCTGCCGCCGGTGCTCGACCTCCTGCGCTCGCTGCGTGAGCTGCCCGAGGCGCCGGAGGTGGTGGTGCTCGCCGCGACGGATCCGGCGAATCCCTACGGGACGCTGCTCCGCTGGCCGGCGCTCGACGGGGCAGTTGCGCGTGGCCCGTCGCGGTCGGCGGGCTCGCAGGTCGTCCTCGTCGATGGAGCCCTGGGAGCGTTCCTCGCCCGGGGCGGACGGCAGGCCTGGGTGTGGCTCCCCGAGCCGGAGCCGGACCGGGGCCGGGTCGCGCGGGCGGTCGCGGGGGCGCTGGGGACCATCGCGGGCCGGAGCGGGCTCGACCGGCGCGGCGGGATGATGCTCGAGGAGGTGAACGGGGTGCCGGCGGTGGAGAGCCCGCTGGCGCTGCACCTCTCGGAGGCGGGGTTCACGCCGTCGTCGCTCGGCTTCCACCTCCGCCGGGGGACGACCGCGTCCCCGGTCCCGCATGCCTGAGGGGGACACCCTCTTCCGGGCGGCGCGGACCCTGCACCGCGCGCTCGCCGGGAAGCCAGTGGTGCGGTTCGAGACCGCGCTGGCGCAGCTGTCGGTGGTGGACGGCGACGCGCCCATCGCCGGGCGCACGGTGGAGCGGGTGCGAAGCGTGGGGAAGCACCTGCTGGTGGAGCTCTCCGGGGACCTCGTCCTGCGGACGCACATGCGGATGTCCGGGAGCTGGCACGTGTATCGCCCGGGTGAGCGCTGGCAGCGGCCGCGGTCGGCGATGCGGGTGGTGCTGGAGACGGCCGACTTCCAGGCGGTCGCCTTCGACGTGCAGGTGGCCGAGTTCCGGACGGCGAGGGAGCTGGAGCGCGATCCGGCGGTGGCGCGGCTCGGTCCGGACCTCCTCGACGCGGGATTCGACGAGGGCGAGGCGGTGGCCCGGCTGCGGGCGCGAAGCGCGATGGGCATCGGGGAGGCGCTGCTGGACCAGCGGGCGGTCGCCGGGATCGGGAACGTGTTCAAGAGCGAGGTGTGCTTCGCCGAGCGGGTGCATCCGTTCGGGGTGGTGTCAGGACTCGACGACGAGACGCTCCGGCGACTGGTGCGGACCGCGCGACGGCTCCTGGGGATGAACGTGCGCGAGTCGAGCGGGTGGGAGCGGGTGACGCGCCCGGGTCTCCGGACGACCGGCCGGATGGATCCGTCGGCGGGGCTCTGGGTCTACGGGCGCGCTGGCGAGCCTTGCCGGGTGTGCGGAGAGCGGATCGTCCGCGAGCGGCGGGGGCCCGGGGGGCGGAGCACGTACTTCTGTCCGCGGTGTCAGCCGTTGCAGGGCTGAACGGCGGAGATCGTCCCGAGCCCGGGTTCTCGGCCGCTCGATCGAGCCCGTCCACTGGCTATGGCGCCAACCTCGAATGAGAGTGAACCCGGCAAACGAGATTTCGGGAGCTTGGAGCGCCGAGTTCCGTACTCGCGGTGAAAACCGCGGAGCATGACGAGGGGTGCTCCGGGAGCCTCCTCGTCGCCCGGGCTCGCCTGGCCACCCACGCCGGCCGCCGGATCCGAGGGTTCTTCGACCCGAGGGGTTGCTCGACGCGCCGCGGGCCTGCCGGCGTCGCCCGATGGCTCGTGCTCGCCGAGGCGGCCAGCGCACGTCGGACTCGCGTCACCCGGGAGCGTCCGAACTCCTCGCAGGCCACGCGGACGAGGCTCCCGCGAACGGGTGTCTCGGGCCTGGGCTTCGCCATGGGCAGATCTCGGGCGCCGCTCCTTGAGAACCCCGCGGGGACACTCGAGCGCCCACGACATGCGACGGCGTCCGGAATGCCCTCAGGGCATCGTGCGCGACGCCGTGGGCGGCTCGAACAGCGCCTTCCGCTTCGTCGCGATCGCCGTCTGCATCGAGGCGTTCCGGTGAGCGGGCGGCAGCTCGCTCACGAAGCGCTCGGCCTTCGCGAGGGTCACCTGCGCGGCGTGCGAATCTCCCACCCGCGCCTCGGCCTCGGCACGGATGAGCAGCACCCGGAGCGTGCGCGGGCCGTAGACCAGGGACGATGCCCGGCGCGCCTGCTCGAGGGCATTCCAGGGGTCACGCATGGCGAGGTACGCCATGGCGAGCCGGGCCGGAGGGTTGTAGTCGGTGGGAAAGTCGCGCACGCTCTGCTCGAGCATGGGAACGGCCCGTTCCGGCTCTCCCAGGGCCAGGTAGGCCGAGAGCCGGTGGGCGTCGAAGACCGCGCGTGCCTCGGGGGTCGTGGCCCGGCCTGCCTCGTGCTCGAGGAACGCCGCCCAGCGGATCGCTGTCTCCCGGGCTCCGGCCAGGTCGCCCCGGGCGCGGCGGGCGCCCTCCTCGGTCTCGAACAGGCTCGAGCGGTCGTCGGACATCAGGACCACCGACGGGTCCCGGGCGAGGGCCGCCACCCGTGCCTCGAGGGCTCCGAGCGCTCCCTGACGCCGGGGGTCGTCCTCCGGGAGCTCCAGTGCGCAGGAGAGCCCGGTGGCGACCAGGGTGGCCAGCGCGGTGCCGGGCGCCACGTGGCCCAGCTCCTCGCGCGCGAGCTGCACGCAGCTCCCCGGGTCACCGTCCTGCGAGAGGCGCAGCACGAGCCCCTCCACGGCCTGGCCGTGGTCGAGCGATCGGGGCACGGAGGCGTCCAGCGCGTCGCGGTAGGCGCCGGTGGCGCCGGCGTGGTCGCCGTTGGTGTCGGCGGCGCTCGCCCGCGCCAGGGCCGCCTGGGCGGGCGTGCCCGGTGCGCCGGGGGTGAGCGCCAGGGCGGTGGAACGGAGGCGGGCGGCGAGCTCGACGGCGGTGGCGCTCCCCACCCAGCGCCGGACCGCCTGACCGGTCCGGGGATCGATGACCAGGAGCGTGGGCAGGGCCTCGGCCGGGAACTGCTCCACGAAGGCGCGGTTCGCCGGCTTCTCGGTGTCCACCTCGAGCCAGACGTAGCGGCCGGCCACCGGGGAGAGCACGCCGTCCGGGAACACGTAGGACTTCATGCTCACGCAGCTGTGGCACCAGGGTGCCCAGGCGTCGACGAAGAGCGGCTTGCCCTCGGCCCGGGCCTGCTCCAGGGCTCCAGCGAAGTCGTCGGAGAGGAAGCGGATGCCGCTGCCGGGCTCGTCGCCCCCGTTCACCCCGTGCGCACACCCCAGGAGGGCGAGGCAGAGCAGAGCGAGGGTCGGAGGGCTCAGCGCCGAGGTGGAGAGGACCCGGCGCCGGACCGTCACGGGTGGCCGGCCTTTCCCGGGTGCTGGCCCGGACCCTCGGGACGGCGCTGCGGCGGCTGCCCCATCCCCGGCGGCATCCCGCTGGGCATCATCGTCTGGTCCACCCGCGGCATGGGGGGAATGCGCGAGTTGGAGAGGGTGAAGCGGGTGCCGACGTCGGCCATGACGAAGAACATCAGCACCAGGAGGAAAACGAAGGACGTCACGAAGACGATCCGGTTGATCCCCTCGCTGTGCCAGAGGTGCATGAAGAAGAGCACCACCAGCGTCACCTTGATGACCGAGATGCAGAGCGCCGCGGCCAGGTGGTAGTTCACCGGCATCTTGATCTGCGAGACGCCGAAGGTGGTGAGGGTCAGGACGATGAGCGCGGCCCAGTTGAGGAACAGCCTCCCGGGTCCGAGCTCCTTGTGGGCGTGTCCGCCGGTGGTGGTGGTCGAGGCCATCGGGTCAGACCAGGTAGAGCAGCGGATAGAGGAAGATCCACACCAGGTCGACGAGGTGCCAGTACAGGCCCGCGTTCTCGACCGGTGAGTAGTACGTCGGGGAGAACTCCTTCCGCCAGCAGCGGACCGCCACCCAGGTGAGCAGGCTCATCCCGACGATGACGTGGAGCGCGTGGAGCCCGGTGGAGAAGAAGTACACCACGTAGAAGACCGGGCCGCCCGGAGCGGTGATCTCGGTGAAGTGGAAGAACTTTCCCGGCAGGGCCGCCTCGACGAACTTGTCGTGGTACTCGATGCCCTTGACGCAGAGGAACCCGGCGCCCATCAGGATCGAGACCGTCAGGAGCCAGAAGGCGTTGCGGTTCTTCCCGTGCTCGGCGTTGTAGTGCGCCATCGCCACGGTGAGGCTCGAGGTCAGCAGGAGCAGGGTGTTGGTCGTCCCCCAGAACAGGCTGAGGTGGCGTCCGGCCTGCTCGAAGGCCTCGGGGAAGTAGGTCCGGAAGACGAAGTAGCCGACGAAGATGCCCGCGAAGAGCAGCACCTCGGTCCCCAGGAACAGCCACATCCCGAAGCGGAGGGCGTTCTGGTGGTTCTCGACGGTGTCGTAGTGGTGCGGCAGCGGGGGCGGCTCGAGCCACCCCTCGGGGGTCATCTTCCGCACCGCGCTAGCTTGCATGGCCCACCTTGGCGAGATCCTCCGGGATGTCGTGGTACTCGTGGGGCCCCCGGGTGAAGACGGGGACCTTGTCGAAGTTCTCGGTCGGGGGCGGCGAGGGGACGTCCCACTCGTAGCCGCGGCTGCCCCAGGGGTTCCTGCCCGCCACCTCGCCGTACCGGAGCGCGATGGCCAGGTAGATGGCGATGATGACGAACCCGAAGGCGAGCAGCGAGGCGCCGGCAGTGGAGGCCACGTTCAGCGCGGTGAAGCGCTCCGGGTACTCGTAGTAACGCCGGGGCATGCCCGCGTTCCCGAGGAGGAACTGGGGGATGAAGGTGGCGTTGAAGCCGAGGACGATGAGACCCGCGGCGAGGAGCGCCCAGTTCTCCGGGTACTTCCGGCCGAACATCTTCGGGAACCAGTAGTGAAGCGCGGCGAGGAACCCCATGATCACCGCCCCCACCATGATGAAGTGGAAGTGGGCGACCACGAAGTAGGTGTCCTGCCAGTGCACGTCGAGCGAGACCGTGGCCAGCGCGACGCCGGTCATGCCGCCGAACACCAGGAAGAAGAGGAACCCGCAGACGTAGGCGAAGGGGGCGGTGAAGGCGATGGCGCCCTTGTAGAGCGTGCCCACCCAGTTGAAGACCTTGATCGCGGTGAACACGCCCACCAGCATCGAGATCGCCGCGAACGCCCCGGCGTCGAACGCGCTCTGGCCCGAGGTGAAGAGGTGATGACCCCAGGCGAAGAAGCCCACGAAGGCGATGCCCAGTGAGCTCATCGCGATCATCTTGTAGCCGAAGATGTTCTTGCGAGCGACGGCGCAGATCACCTCGCTGATCACGCCCATCGACGGCAGCACCATGATGTACACGGCGGGGTGGCTGTAGAACCAGAAGAGGTGCTGGAAGAGGATCGGGTCGCCGCCCCGCGCGGGATCGAAGAAGCCGAACCCGAAGGTGTGCTCGGCGGCCACCAGCAGAGTCGTCAGCCCCAACACCGGAGTCGCCAGCACCTGGATGATGCTGGTCGCGTACACCGCCCAGATGAAGAGCGGCATCTTGAACCAGGTCACTCCCGGCGCCCGCAGGGTGTGGATGGTGACGATGAAGTTGAGCCCGGTGAGGATCGAGCTGAACCCGATGATGAACACCCCCAGCATCACCGGGGCGATGTTGGTGGTCGTGGTGGTGCTGTACGGGGTGTAGAAGGTCCACCCGGTGTCGGCGCCGCCGGTGATCAGCCCCCAGAGCATCAGCGCCGAGCCGAAGATGTAGACGTACCAGGAGGTGAGGTTCCACTTGGGGAACGCCACGTCCTTCGCTCCGAGCATGATCGGAAGGAAGAAGTTCCCGAACACGGCCGGGATGACCGGGATCATGAACATGAAGATCATGACCAGGCCGTGGAGCGTGAACATCCGGTTGTAGGTCAGCGCCTCGATGATGGTCGGGCCCGGGGTGAGCAGCTCCAGCCGGATGACCATGGCGAAGACGCCGCCCAGGAAGAGGGCGATGATCACCGCCACCAGGTAGAGGATGGCGATCCGCTTGTGGTCGTGGGTCAGCAGCCAGGAGCGGATGGTGGTCCCGTCGTTCAGGTAGTGCTTCTTCGGGAAGACCGCACCCGCGGGCGGGACGGCAGCGGTGGTGATCGGCGCGGTCATTGTTCCTCTCCCGCGGTGACCGGGACGGTCCGGTCCGACCGGAGGCTCTTGATGAACTCCACGATCGCCGCGGCGTCCGGGCCGCTGAGCTTGCCCTGGTAGTTGGGCATCACGGGCTGGTACCCGGCGACGACCTTCACCGTGGGCTCCATCATCGACTCGGTCAGGTAGGCCTCGTCGGCGATGATCTCACGTCCGTCGGTCAGCTTGGTGCGCTGCTGGTAGAGGTCCACCCAGCTCGGGCCGGTGGAGGGCGCCGTGGTGTCCACGTTGTGGCAGCGCAGGCAACCCTGGGCGACCGCCACCTGCTTCCCCCACTGGGCGAGGCTCCCCTGGGGGGTGACCTGGGTCTCGTCCGCCAAGAGGTCCTGGCGGGTCACGAGGCCGCGCTGCTGCTCCTTGAGCCAGTCGTCGAAGGCCTCGGGAGTCATCACCACGACCTCGCCCCACATCTTGCTGTGCTGCGCGCCACAGTACTCGGTGCAGAGGATCTGGAACCGCCCGGTCTTGGTGGCGGTGAACCAGACCTCGGTGTAGCGGCCGGGCAGGGCGTCCATCTTCACCCGGAAGGCGGGGATGAACACCGAGTGGATGACGTCCCGCGAGGTGATCAGCATCCGGACCGGGCGGTTGGCCGGCACGTGGAGCACGCCCAGGGAGTTGGGCCCCTCGGGATAGGCGAACTTCCACATCCACTGCTTGCCCATCACGTAGACGTCCATCGCGTCCGGGGGCGGTGAGGAGAGCTTCACGAAGTCCCGGAAGCCCATCGCGAACCAGAGGAGGAAGAATGCCAGGGGGACGCTGATCGCCAGGACCTCGAACCCCGCGGTGGGCGAGATGAAGGGCGTGGCCTGGTTCTCGCGGCGGCGGCGGTACTTCCAGAAGAAGGCGATCGCCGTCAGTCCCACCGCCAGGCTCGCGACCATGGTGACGCTGATCACGAAGTAGTGGAGGTGGTCCACGTCCAGCGCGAAGGTCGAGGCCTGGTCGGGCAGGAACAGCATTCGCCTCATGAACTCGTTCATGCCGTCGCACCCCGTCGCTTCTTCAGCTTCAAATCCTGCCTCCAGAGAACCGTCAGTAGGACCACCAGGGCGGCGAAGACGGTCAGCGCCCCCAGCCGGACGAAGGCCAGCCCGTAGGGACTGTAGCTGCGCGTCGCGGGATCGTACTTGAAGCAGGTGAGGAGCACCCGGTCGAACGCGGTGCCGACCTTCCCCTTGCCGGCCTCGACCAGGGCCAGCTTCATGTCCCGCGCCGGGTACTCCACGCCATACAGGTAGCGCGACATCCGCCCGTCCTCGGAGAGGACGAAGGCGACCGAGATGTGCGCGAACTGCTTCGACGCGGAGTCGTACCTGTACCGGAACCCGGTGGCCCTCGCGAGCGCGTCGATCTCCGGCTGGGCCGCGGTCGCGAACCGCCAGTCCGGCGTCGTCGGCGAGATTCCGAGCGCCTGCATGTGGCCGCGCTTGGACTCGGCGGAGTCGCGCGGCGTCTCCGAGGGGTCGATGCTCACCACGACCGCCCGGTAGTCCTGCCCGGGCTTCATCCCCGAGCCGCGGAGCGCGCGGGTCAGGCTGCTGAGGGTGAGGCTGCAGAGCTGGGGGCAGCGGTAGTAGACCAGGGCCAGGACCACCGGCTTGCCCCGATGGAGCTCGTCCTTCAGCCGGAAGGGTTGCCCCTCGGAGTCGACCAGCCGAAGGTCCTCGGGCACCCGCTCGCCCAGCTGCTCGACGACGTCCACGCCCTGCATCGGGACAGGCACGTTCACCTGGGCCCCCGCCGCGAGGGGCAGGAGCGCGCACAGCAGAGCGCTGGCCCGGGAACGGCTCACTTCTGCTGTCCGCCCTTCTTCGCCTGCTCGGCGAGGTACATCCTCATCGCTTCCTCGACGGGGATGTGGGCCACCCCGGCCTCGCGGTCCACCCAGCCGTAGCTGCGCAGCCGCTCGATCTGCTGGAGCCGCTTCTGGGCCGCGCGCTGGTCCAGGGCGAAGACCCGCTGGTTGACGATGCCCACCTCGTACTGGTCCACCTGCTTGGGGATGGGAGGCGGCCCGGCCGGCTGCATCTCGGCGCGGGTGCTGTTGAGGATGTGCGTCGACCAGACCGTGGCGACGGCGAAGATCGCCATCGACGCCACGCCGACCCCGATGATCCACGGCCAGCTCATGTGCTGCTGGGCCGCGGCGATCTCGGAGGCTCCGTGCCCGTGGCTCTCTGCGGTGGTGCTCATGCCTGGGTGTACCTCAGCGAGTCGGCCAGGTACGGGTCCTTGACCGGAAGAGTGAAGTGGCCCGCGGCGCGCCAGCGGGCGAAGGCGATCGCCACCCCGCCCACGCCGATCATCGAGGTGATCGCCGTCCAGTGCACGTAGAAGCCCTCGGGGTGCAGCGCGGGCATCACCAGCCAGGTGAGGTCCACCCAGTGCACCGCGAGGATCCACACCGCCATGAAGGCCAGCCCCCGCGGATTGAGCTTCAGACCACGGGAGAGGAGCGTGAAGAAGGGGATGATGAAGTGGGTGATGATCAGGAAGATGCCCACGCCCTGCCAGCCCCCGTCCATCCGCACCTTGTACCAGGCGGCCTCCTCCGGGATGTTGGCGATCCAGATCAGCATGAACTGGCTGAAGGCCACGTAGGTCCAGAAGGCGGTGAAGGCCAGCATCAGCTTTCCCAGGTTGTGGGTGTGGTGCCGGGTGACCAGGCCGCCGAACTGCCGCTGCTCGTGCCGCGTCCAGGTGGAGATGACGGTGAGCAGCGCGATGCAGGCGAGGAAGCTGCCCGCGAAGTAGTAGGCGCCGAAGATGGTGGAGTACCAGAACGGGTCCACCGACATCAGCCAGTCGAAGGCGGCGAAGGTGATCGACAGACCTAGGAAGGGGATCGCCCCCGAGCCGTAGCGGCGCATCCGGCGCGTCGGCTCGAGCCCGCCCTCCTGGTCCTGCCGGAGCGACCAGCCGCGGAGCAGCTGGTTCACCACCATCCAGATGACGAAGTAGAGCGCGGCCCGGATGAGGAAGCCGGGCACGTTCAGCCACAGCGCCTTGTGGGTGAGCAGCTCGATCTGCTCGGGGTTCATCCTGTTCGAGGGAGTCACCCAGGGGAACAGCATCGGCATCCCGAGGGCGATGGGCAGGAACAGGACGACGAAGATGGGGATGGCCGCCCCCATCGACTCGAAGACCCTTCGGAACACGGTCATCCACCGCGCCGCGGAGGCGTGGAAGATGGCGTTCCAGATGCTGGCCGCGATGGCGATCCCCAGCCAGTAGGCGAAGGCGACCAGGTAGCCGGCGAGGACCGCAGGCCGGTCGGCCTCTCCGCCGATCGCGTAGCCGATCCCGCTGAGGACGAGCCCCACGACGCCCAGCCCCGCGGCGACGGCGAAGGTCCGGCCCCCCGGCTTGAGCCGGTCCTGGGTGATGGTGGTGGGCCCTACCTCGACCATGTCTGCCCCTCCCGGAGCCGCCGCTGCACGTCGGCGGGCAGCGAGTTCACCGGCGCGTTCTGGCTCAGCTGCAGCGCCTGCACGTAGGCCACCACCGCCCAGCGCTCCTCGGTGGGAATCTCCCCGGCGAAGGAGGGCATCAGCCCGTAGCCCAGGGTGATGGCCTGGTAGAAGAAGCCCGGCGGGCGGAAGCCCAGCGCGACGAGCGAGGGTGGCAGCCGCGTGGCCATGTTGTCGGCGACCATGCTGTCGCCGTTGCCCACCAGGCCGTGGCAGTTGGAGCAGACGATCTCGAAGCGGTGGCGGCCGCGGGCCAGCAGCTCCTCGGTCACCGGGATGGGAATCCGGGTGACCAGCTCGCCGTCCACCATGCCGGTGCTGATGCCCGGAGCGCCCACCACCGCCTCGCGGGAGACGGTGCCCTCGGGCGGGGAGCGCATCCCGCGGCCGTCGGCGTAGAGGTCGTTGGCGCTGTAGGGCAGGACCTTGTCCTGGGTCTCCATGCGCTGGAGCTCGTCGCTGGCGCTGATCCCGTAGCAGCTGCAGCCGGGAAGCACGGCCAGCCCCAGGCCGAGGAGGAGGAGCGCCGGCCTCATTCCACCGACTCCCGGACGGTGCTGATCTCCTTCGCCCCGAGCTGCGAGAGGAGCGCGCTCGCCGCCTTGCCGTCGCTCCCCGGGGGCAAGCCCACGCTGATCCAGAAACCGTCGTTGACCGCGCTCCGGAAGTCCTCGGACTCGAACACCGCGTGGTACGGCTGGGGGAGCCGCATCAGGACCAGGAGCCCGAAGAAGATGCTGAGCGAGGCCAGCAGGACCGTGGTCTCGAAGGTGATGGGGATGAACGACGGCGGAGCGTGCCCGGGCCGGCCGCCGACGTTGAGGGGCCAGCTGAAGCTGTTCATGTAGACCATCATCAGGTAGCCACCGAACATCCCGGTCAGCCCGCCGGCGAGCGCGATGCGGGGAACCCGGCTCCGGCCGAGGCCCAGGGCCTCGTCGCCTCCGTGCAGCGGGTAGGGCGAGTGGGTGTCGATGGTCTCGAAGCCCTTCTCCCGGACCTTGTAGCAGGCGTCCACCAGCGCCTCGCCGCTCGCGAAGCGGCCCAGGACGAAGGTCTTGCCGGCCGGTGCGGCATGTTCGGCGGCGTGTTCCATCATCAGGCTCCGGTGACCACGGTGATCGGCGCGGGGCGGTGCTGGAGCTCCTCGTTGAGCTCCTTCACCTCGCTCACCGCGACCGCGGGGATGAACTTCAGGAAGAGGAGGAAGCAGGTGCTGAAGAAGCCGATGGTCCCCAGGAACAGGGTGATGTCCACCCAGGTCGGGTAGAACATGTCCCAGGCGGCGGGGAGGAAATCACGGTGGAGCGAGGTGATGATGATCACGAACCGCTCGCACCACATGCCGACGTTCACCAGGATGCTGGCGATGAACATCACCGGGATGGAGGTGCGCGCCCAGCGGAACCAGAAGATCTGCGGGGTGAGCACGTTGCAGAAGAGCATCAGGTAGTACACCCCGCGGTACGGCCCGGTGGCCCGGTTGAAGAAGACGAACCACTCGAACTGGTTCCCCGAGTACCAGGCGATCCAGTGCTCCATCAGGTAGCCGTAGGAGACCAGCATCCCCGTGGCGAGGATGATCTTGTTCATGTTCTCCAGGTGCCGCATGGTGATGACGTGCTTCAGCCCCAGGAAGTGCCGGGCGGGCACCATCCAGGACATCACCATCGCGAAGCCGGAGAACACGGCGCCGGCGACGAAGTACGGCGGGAAGATCGTCGTGTGCCAGCCGGGGATGAGCGACACCGCGAAGTCGAAGGACACGATGGTGTGCACGCTCACCACCAGCGGGGTGGAGAGGCCGGCCAGCAGGAGGTACCCCACCTTGTAGTTGTGCCAGTGGCGTCCCGAGCCGCGCCAGCCGAGCGCGAAGATGCCGTAGAGCTTCCGCTGGATGGGGCTCTTGCTCGCGTCGCGCAGCGAGGCCAGGTCGGGGATGAGCCCCAGGTACCAGAAGAGCACCGAGACCGTGAAGTAGGTCGACACCGCGAACACGTCCCAGATGAGCGGGCTCTTGAACTGGGGCCACATCCCCAGGGTGCTCGGGTAGGGGAACATGAAGTAGGCGAACCACGGACGCCCGGTGTGCAGCAGCGGAAACAGGCCCGCGCACATCACCGCGAAGATCGTCATCGCCTCGCTGAAGCGGTTGATGGCCGTTCGCCATCGCTGCTGGAAGAGGAAGAGGATCGCGCTGATCAGCGTCCCGGCGTGACCGATCCCGATCCACCAGACGAAGTTGGTGATCCCGAAGCCCCAGCCCACCGGGATGTTGTTTCCCCAGGATCCGATCCCCTCCGCCAGGGTCACGGTGATCGCGAGGAGCATCGCCGCCAGACCGGTGACGGCGATGAGGAACGAGAGCAGCCACCCCTTGTCCGGGCGGGCCCAGACGTGGGCCAGGAGGTTCCCGGTGAGGGTGGTGTTGTCCTGTTTCCCCACCAGCAGGGGGGCGGAGTCCAGCGGGTCGGCGGCGGCGTGTTCGGCGGCCATCAGCCAAGCTCCGGATTGGGGTTCTTGATCTTGGTCAGGTACACGGTTCGAGGCCGAGTGTTCAGCTCGTGGAGCACGTCGAAGCGGCGGGGATCGGTGTGGCGCTGGCTGACATTGCTGTTCGGATCGTGGAGCGAGCCGAAGGTCAGGGCGCCGGTCGGGCAGGCCTGCTGGCAGGCCGTCCGCAGCTCCCCGTCACCGATGGTCCGGTTCTCCAGCCGGGCGGTGATGCGGGTGCGCTCGATCCGCTGCACGCAGTAGGTGCACTTCTCCATCACGCCGCGGGCTCGGACGGTCACGTCCGGGTTCATCAGCATCTTCTCCACCTGGCTCTTGTCCTGGGTCCAGTGCAGGTAGTTGAAGTGCCGGACCTTGTAGGGGCAGTTGTTGGAGCAGTACCGGGTGCCGATGCACCGGTTGTAGACCATGTCGTTCAGGCCCTCGTCCGAGTGGACGGTGGCGTTCACCGGGCACACGTACTCGCAGGGCGCGGTCTCGCAGTGCTGGCAGAACATGGGCTGGTTGACCATCTGCGGTGACTCGACCGGGCCCGAGTAGTACCGGTCCATCCGGATCCAGTGCATCTCGCGGCCCCGCCCGACCTGGTACTTCCCCACCACCGGGATGTTGTTCTCCGCCTGGCAGGCCATGACGCAGGCGCTGCACCCGGTGCAGCGGCTCATGTCCACCGCCATGGCCCACTTGTACTGCTGCTTCGAGTAGTCGACCGCGACCTGCACCGAGGGGAGCACACTCCCCGGCAGCGCCTTGTTGCCCAGCTTCACCGGCGGGCGGAGCTCGGCGGCCTCGGGGTGCTTCTCGAACTCCTCGAGGCTCTGCATCAGCGCGATGGGGCGCCCGTCGGTGGTGTTGTGCACCTGGGTGTGGCTGAGCGGGTACTTCCGGCCGACCTTCTTCACCTCGAGCCCGGTGGCGAACCAGGGCCGCGCCGCGCTGCGGAGCGGGTAGACGTCGTGGCCCACCACCACCGGCTCGTCGGCGTCCTTCACCCCCAGGGTGCGTTGCTTGCGGCCGTAGCCCAGCGAGAGGGTGATCGCCTCGTCCGAGTGGCCGGGCTGGACCCAGGCTGGGACCTGCACCGACCGGCCGGAGACGCTGAGGAGCAGGAGGTCGCCGCTCTCCACCTCGAGCTGCTTCGCCAGCCCCGGGCCCAGCTGGGCGACGTTGTCCCAGGTCATCTTGGTGATCGGGTCCGGCAGCTCCTGGAGCCAGCTGTTCAGCGCGTAGCGGCCGTCGAGGATCTTGTAGTCGTGCACCAGGTCCAGCTCGAGACCGGGCGCCGCGGGCCTGGCCTGCGAGGCCGCGGCGAGGACCCGTTCCGCCTCCAGCGCGGGGATGACCGCAGCGCTCGCGCCGCCGGGGACCACCCCGGTCGACAGCCAGGTCTCCCACTCGGTGTCGAAGTCTCCCCGCGCCCGCGAAGCGTGGAGCGCCTTCAGCCGGTCGTAGGGCTTGGCCTCGTCGGTCAGGAAGGTGCCCAGCAGCTCGGCCTCGGAGATGCCTCCGAAGAGCGGCTGGATGAGCGGCTGGACGATGGAGAGCGTTCCCTCGCGGCTCCGGGCGTCGCCCCAGGACTCGAAGGGGTGCGAGGCGGGGAGGAACCAGTTCACCACCTGCGAGGTCTCGTCGTCGTGGAGCCCGAGGTAGACCGCGTTCGGGACGCGCTTCAGGAGGCCCACCAGGTCCACGTCGCCGGGAGCGGTGAAGACCGGGTTCCAGGCGGTGATGACCAGGGTGTCCACCGTGCCGGCGCGGAGCTCGTCGAGGAGAGCCTGCCAGCCCGTGCGCCCGGTGGCGGTGTCCAGCACCGCCGGCTCGGTGAAGGTGACGGTGGTGCCGACGTTCCCCAGGCCTGCGTTGATGGCGTGGGTCACCGCGTGGGTGAGCGCCGTCTGCCGCTCGCCGGCGAGGACCAGCGAGGTCCCGCGCTTGCTGGCCAGGTCCTTGGCGACGGCGGCGACGAACTTCACCCGCTCCCCGGTGAAGGCCGTCGGGCTCCGGTAGCCCGCGAGCGCGGGAAGCGTCTTCCCCAGCTCGGCGGCCAGGGCGAGCGCGAAGGCCTCGATGTCCGCGCTGCGCAAGCGCAGCCGGTGGTCCGCCATGCCCCCGGTGATGCTGAAGCGCGGCTCGACCACGTAGAGGCGGTTCAGGCCCCGGGCGTGCCCGGGCTCGCGGCGGTTGGCGAAGCCGAGGTTCTGGTCGACCGTGTCCGCCCTCGCCTCGAGGAAGTCGGCGTCGAGGGAGAGGATGACGTCGGCCTTCTCGATCGCCGGATGCGGCTCGAGCGGCTTGCCGAAGGCCAGGGTCGTGCCCTCGTAGATGGCGTCGCGGGGGGTGGCGCTCCAGGCGTGGAACCGGGCCTTCGGGAACCGCTGGAGGATCGAGTCCCGGAGAGAGGCGATGAGCGGCGAGCTCGTGGGCCCAAGGAGGAAGCGCACGCCGGCGCCCCCGTCCTTCCCCCAGGCCGCGCTCCGGTAGCGGATGGCCTCGCGGAACCCGCGCCAGCTCCGTCCGGCGCCGCGCTCCTTCAGTACCCGGGCCCGGAACGGGTCATAGAGGGTGGCCAGCTCCGCCTGGGCGTGGGGGCCGGTGGTGCCGCGCGAGACCGGGTGGGTGGGGTTTCCCTCCACCTTCGTCGGCCGTCCTTCCCAGCTCGTGGCGAGCACGCCGAGCGCCATCCCGTCCTGCACCAGCGCGGTGGCGTAGTGGGTGGGGTTGCCCGGAACCATCCCGTCCGGGGTCTTGGTGTAGGCGAGGATCCGCTCCACCGGCTTCTCGGTGCAGGCGGTCAGCCCGGCCAGGGCGACCGAGGCGCCCATCAGCTGGAGGAAATCGCGCCGGGCGAACCCCTTCGGGACGTCGAAGGCGCCAGGCGGGAACTCCTGGTCGCGGTGGGGGAGGGCGGCCTCGCCGTGGAGCTCCTCCTCGACGCTCCGCCAGTAGGTGCGGCCGAAGCCGTGCTCGCCGCCGGGCTCCCGGCCGGGGGCGAAGCTCGCCTCGTCCGGAAGCTCGACGGCCGCCGGCTCGGGCGCGGCGCTCTGGCCCAGGACGGGCAGCGGAAACCGGTGAGAGGTCATCGGTGGCATGTGTCGCAAGAAATGCGCGTGTGGACGTTGTACTGCCGGGCCAGCTGAGCTCCGAGCCGCTGCCGGTCCACGGAAGGATCCGGCTGCCAGGTCATGCTGGTCATGAACTCCACCGGCCGGAGCTGGAGCTCGGGGTTGCGGTGGCAGTCGACGCACCAGCCCATGGTGAGCGGAGCCTTCTGCTCGATGAGCGGCATCTGGTCGACCCGGCCGTGGCAGGTGACGCAGCCCACGCCCTTGTTCACGTGGATTGCGTGGTTGAAGTAGACGAAGTCGGGAAGGTTGTGCACCGAGAGCCAGGGGATGGGTCGCTCCTTGAAGTGGTACTCGCGCACCAGGCCGAGGAGCGGGCTCTTGTTCCAGATCTGCGCGTGGCAGCTCATGCAGATGGTCGTGGAGGGCAGGCCAGGGTACGGGCTCTTCTCCACCGTGTAGTGGCAGTACCGGCAGTCGATCCCCTCGTCTCCCACGTGGTGGCGGTGATCGAACTCGACCGGCTGGACGACCTCGCGGTCCTGCTTGGTGCCCCACGTCGAGCGGACCACGATCATCAACCCGGCGATGGCGACTGCGGG
>Ga0335080_10000792_pt1 | contig 29707 bp, 24 predicted proteins | sample Lox_Sample_34_FD_206720 | JGI IMG/M metagenome (GOLD analysis project Ga0335080, IMG submission 206720) | Soil microbial communities from Loxahatchee National Wildlife Refuge, Florida, United States - Lox_Sample_3.4 | ecosystem: Environmental > Terrestrial > Soil > Wetlands | place: USA... | reverse complement strand
AGCTCAACGAGGCCGACGCCAAGCGCGTGCTGCAGCATCTCGCCGATCTCTGGAGCTACGACGTGGCGCTCGCCGAGGTCGACGCGGGCGACAAGGTGCTGAAGGAATATACGCTGAACCCGCGAGGCCTCGCCGCGGCGGCGTGAGTCGTCTTCCGGAGCGACCACAGAGCGGATCGTCATGCGCGGGCTTGACCCGCGCATTCATCAATCTCCAAAGAACCTTTTTCAGGGTCGATTCATCGCCGGGTCAAGCCCGGCGATGACAGAGAAACTACCGCAGGCTTGCGTTGATCTTGTCGAGCGCGGCCGAGCCGGGGCAGAGATCGCCGGCGTCCAGCGAATTGAGCGGCGTATCCACCGTGTTGAGGTGGCTGTGCAGGTCTTCCGATTCCGGATCGACATAGAGCAGGCCGGTGACGATCTGGCCCCGGGCGGCGTGTTTCGACAGAAACGCCATGGCGCCGACGCGGTCATGGGCGTCGTAATCGGCGTCGATCTTGCGCAGCGCGAGCTTCGTGCCGTCGTGCTGCTCGACCACCTGCACGGTGCCGGGCGCATAGTCGATGGTGATGGGCTCGCGCCCGGTGATGACGTCGAGGCGATTGACGGCGTCATTGTGCTCGCGGACGTAGTCGAAACTCTTGGTGGAGCCCGCGTGGTTGTTGAAGGCGACGCAGGGGCTGACGACGTCGATGAAGGCGGAACCCTTGTGCTGGATTGCGCCCGCGATCAGCGGTACCAGCTGGGTCTTGTCGCCGGAAAAACTGCGCGCGACATAGCTCGCCCCAAGCTGCAGCGCGATCGCAACGAGGTCGATGGCGTTGTCGGTGTTGAGGACGCCTTTTTTCGATTTGGAGCCGCGGTCGGCGGTGGCCGAGAACTGGCCCTTGGTCAGGCCGTAGACGCCGTTGTTCTCGACGATATAGGTCATGTTGACGCCGCGCCGGATCGAATGGGCGAACTGGCCGAAACCGATGGAGGCGGAATCCCCGTCGCCGGAGACGCCGAGATAGATCAGCTCGCGATTGGCAAGGTTGGCGCCGGTCAGCACCGACGGCATGCGGCCGTGCACCGAGTTGAAGCCGTGCGAATTGCCGAGGAAATAGTCGGGGGTCTTGGACGAGCAGCCGATGCCGGAGATCTTTGCCACCCGATGCGGCTCGATCGAGAGCTCATAGCAGGCCTCGATGATCGAGGCGGTGATCGAGTCGTGGCCGCAGCCCGCGCACAGCGTCGAGATCTTGCCCTCGTAGTCGCGATGGGTAAAGCCGAGCGCGTTCTTGGGCAGGCCGGGATGATGGAATTTGGGTTTTGCAATATAGGTCATGACACGGCCTTGCGGAGAGGAGTGACCTTGAGACGGTCCTGGTGGTCGCCGATGGCTTTGGCGATGAAGCGCGCGGTGATCGGCGTGCCGTCGTAATGCACGATCGGGATCAGCCGCACGGGATCGATGCCGTTCTCGTTGACGATCAGCGAGCGCAGCTGGCTGTCGCGGTTCTGCTCGACGACGTACACGAAGTCGTGGTCGGCGATGAAGCTCGCGACCGATGAATGGAACGGAAAGGCGCGGATGCGCATGCGGTCGAGCAGATGCCCTCGCGCCTCCAGCAGCCCGATCGCCTCGTCCATCGCCGGCGCCGTCGAGCCGAAATAGAGGACGCCATATTTCGTAGGCTTCGCCGCATTGGCCTGCAGCGGTCGCGGCACCATGTCCTGCGCGGTCTCGAACTTGCGCACCAGGCGCTGCATGTTGTCGGCGTAGACCGGGCCTTCCTCCGAATAGCGCGCATAGCGGTCGCGCGAGGTGCCGCGGGTGAAATAGGAGCCCTTGGTCGGATGCGTTCCGGGATAGGTGCGGTAGGGAATGCCGTCGCCGTCGAGGTCGAGATAGCGGCCGAAATCGCGCCCTTCCTCCAGCATCTCCGCGGTCATGATCTTGCCGCGGTCATATTGCCGCGCATCGTCCCACTTCAGCGGGCGGCAGAGGCGGTGGTTCATGCCGATATCGAGATCGAGCATCAGGAAGATCGTGGTCTGCAGCCGCTCGGCAAGATCGAAGGCCTGCGCCGCAAACTCGAAGGCCTCCGCCGGGTCTTCGGGGAACAGCAATACATGCTTGGTGTCGCCGTGCGAGGCGTAGGCGCAGGCAATGATGTCGCATTGCTGCGTCCGTGTCGGCATGCCCGTGGAGGGACCGGCGCGCTGCACGTTCATGATCACGGCGGGGATTTCCGCGAAGTACGAGAGGCCGATGAACTCGGTCATCAGGGAGATGCCGGGGCCGGAGGTCGCGGTGAAGGCGCGGGCGCCGTTCCATGACGCGCCGATCACGATGCCGATCGAAGCAAGCTCGTCCTCGCCCTGCACGATGGCGTATTTTGCCTTGCCTGTTTTCGGGTCATGCCGCAGCCGCTTGCAATGCGCGCCAAACGCGTCCGCCAGCGACGATGACGGCGTGATCGGATACCAGGCGCAGACGGTCGCGCCGCCATAGACCGCGCCGAGGGCGGCTGCACTGTTGCCCTCGATGAAGATGCGGTCGCCGACCTTGTCGGACTTTCTTACCCTGAGGCCAATCGGGCATTTCAGGTTCTGCAGCGCCCAGTCGCGGCCAAGATGCAGCGCATGGACGTTGGAGGAGAGCAGCTTTTCCTTGCCCTTGTACTGCTCGCCGATCAATTGCTCGATCAGCTTTGGGTCCATCTCGAGCAGTGCGCAGAGCGCGCCCAGATAGATGATGTTCTTGAACAGCTGGCGCTGGCGCGGATCCGAATAGGTCGAGTTGGTGATGGCGGTCAGCGGCACGCCGATCACCGTGATGTCGCCTCGGAATTTCGACGACGGCATCGGCTTGGTGGAATCGTAGAACAGATAGCCGCCGGGCTCGATTGCGGCGACGTCCTTGTCCCAGGTCTGCGGGTTCATCGCCACCATCATGTCGACGCCGCCACGCGCGCCGAGATGGCCGGCTTCGGTCACTCGCACCTCATACCAGGTCGGCAGGCCCTGGATGTTGGAGGGGAAGATGTTGCGCGGGCTGACCGGCACGCCGTGGCGCAGGATCGCACGCGCAAACAGCTCGTTGGCGGATGCCGAGCCCGAGCCGTTGACGTTGGCAAAGCGTACGACGAAGTCGTTTACGCTGCTGATCTGCTTTTGCTCGGGCATGATGTTCCTGCGAGAGTCATGTCGATGAGATATTTCTGCATGTCCCAGGCCCCGGTGGGACAGCGCTCGGCGCACAGCCCGCAATGCAGGCAGACGTCCTCGTCCTTCACCATGACGCGGCCGGTCTTCAGGTCGCTGGAGACATAGAGATCCTGGTCCGCATGCGGCGAGGGCGCCTTCAGGCGCTTTCGCAAATCGGCTTCTTCGCCGTTTTCCGTGAACGTAATGCAGTCCATCGGGCAGATGTCGACGCAGGCGTCGCATTCGATGCAGAGCTGCGTCGTGAACACCGTCTGCACGTCGCAGTTCAGGCAGCGATGCGCCTCGCCGAGCGCGAGCTTGACGTCATAGCCGAGCTCGACCTCGGTACGGATGTCCTTGAGTGCCACGATCTTCTCGCGATGCGGCACCTTGAAACGCTTCTCGGGCGAGATGTCGTTGTCGTAGCTCCACTCGTGAATGCCCATCTTCTGCGAAGTGACATGCACCTCGGGCAGCGGGCGCTCGTTGATATCCTCGCCGGAAACGAGCCGGTGGATCGACAGCGCAGCGTCGTGGCCGTGCGCCACCGCCCAGATGATGTTCTTCGGTCCGAACGCGGCATCGCCGCCGAAAAACACCTTCGGGTGAGTCGAGCCCATGGTTTTGGCATCGACCTTGGGCATGTTCCACTTGTCGAACTCGATGCCGCAGTCGCGCTCGATCCAGGGGAATGCGTTCTCCTGGCCGACTGCGACCAGCACGTCGTCGCAATTGATGGTCTCGTTGGCATCGCCGGTCGGCACCAGGTTGCGCCGGCCTTTCGCGTCGTATTCCGCCTTTACCTTCTGGAAGGTCACGCCCGTCAGCTTGCCGCTGTTGTGTACGAAGGCGATCGGAACCATGAAATTGAGGATCGGAATGTCCTCATGCATGGCATCTTCCTTCTCCCAGGGAGAGGCCTTCATCTCCTCGAAGCCGGAGCGCACGATCACCTTGACGTCCTCGCCGCCGAGCCTGCGCGCGGTGCGGCAGCAATCCATCGCGGTGTTGCCGCCGCCGAGCACGATCACGCGCCTGCCGATCTTGTCGGTGTGGCCGAACGAGACGCTGGAGAGCCAGTCGATGCCGATATGGATATTGGCTGCGGCCTCCTTGCGGCCGGGAATCTCGAGCTCGCGGCCGCGCGGCGCGCCGCTTCCGACGAAGATCGCATCGTATTTGTCCGCCAGCAGCTTTTTCATGCTGTCGATGCGCGTGCCGCCCTTGAACTCGATGCCGAGGTCGAGAATGTAGTCGGTCTCCTCGTCGATCACCGAATCGGGCAGGCGGAATTTTGGAATCTGCGACCGCATCATGCCGCCGGCTTTCGGATCGGTATCGAACACCGTGCAGTGATAGCCGAGCGGCGCGAGGTCGCGCGCGACAGTGAGCGAGGCGGGTCCGCCGCCGATCAGCGCGATGCGCTTGCCGTTTTTCGCCGAAGGTTTCGGCAGGCGGTGCTTGATGTCGTCCTTGAAGTCCGCGGCAACGCGTTTCAGGCGGCAAATCGCAACCGGGGTTTCCTCGACGCGGCCGCGTCGGCAGGCCGGCTCGCAGGGACGGTCGCAGGTGCGACCCAAAATTCCCGGGAACACGTTCGATTTCCAATTGATCATGTAGGCGTCGCTATAGCGGCCCTCTGCGATCAAGCGGATGTATTCCGGAACTGGCGTATGCGCGGGACAAGCCCACTGGCAATCGACCACTTTGTGAAAGTAGTCGGGGGCCGAAATATCAGTCGGTTTCATTCCTGCCTTGCTTCCGCGTCGACGCCCAGCCTACGCGGCCCTTTTAGCTTGCGAACGCTTGTCGAGCGCTCTTGTTTTTGAATTGGATCATAGGGTTACTTATTAGAGCCAATCCAGATCGCGCACAAAGGCAAATTTGCGGGATCGTTTCGTTTTCATCGGTGCAATGCGTTAACGACATCATCACCATTTGGTTATTGTGGCACTGCAACAAGCGTTGCGTGGGCGAATTCACGTATTGATCACGTATTGGTTTCGCTCTGCGGGATATCGCTTTTCGCAAGGTCCCACATCAGCTGATAGACGCCCGACGCGACCTGCGAAGCGCCGGCCGGCGCCGCGGCGCCAGTGAAGCGCGACTCAAGGACAGCCGAGACCGCCTTCGTGCTGGTTCCGTCAATCAGGACAAGCCAGTCGGCCGCGCCGGCGCCGCCTGCCGCGGGAATTTCCGTGGTCGGTCCCGACAATTTCGCATCGCTCTCGATCAGGTGCATGGAGATGATGCCGTCGATCCCCGCGGGATCGAGCTTCTCCTTCAATGCCGCGCGCAGGGCAACTTCCTTGCCCGCGTGCGGACGAAGGCGAACGATGCCGAGCGCCGCGCCGCGTCCGGTGCCGCGGCTCACCGTGATTCGGGCGACCATGCGGATCATGTTCTTGAATCGCGCCATGGTCTTTTGCGACCAGTCCGTCGGGTTATTGAGCCGCGCGCGATAGGCGGGACTGTCCAGCACGTCGATATTTTTGGTCGAGTACAGGAACAGATATTTCGGGCTGCCCGAGTGCGCGACATAGCGCCGCGCTTCGAGGAAGCCGTCGATTGCGACACGCTCCTGCAGATGCTCGCGGTCGTACCAGCGGTTGAAGTCGGGCTCATCGGCGGCATCGATGTCCATCGATGTCAGCAGCATGCCTTGTCCAGCGAGCGGCATTCTTCTTCTCCTTCTCTCAAGCCCTCATGCTTCGAGACGCGGCTTGCGCCGCTCCTTCAGGATGAGGGCTTGGCAGTTTTCGACGCCACATCCGCGATCGCCTTCATCACTGCGTTGCGGATGCCGGGATCGTAAAGCGTATGGCCCGCGCCTTCGACGATGCGGATTTCGGTCTCGGGCCAGCGCTCAGCCAGCGCCTGCGAGGTCGCGGGCGGGCACAGCAGATCGTAGCGGCCCTGCACGATGATGCCGGGAATGCCGGCGAGCGCGCCCGCGTCATCGAGCAGCTGGTTCGGCCGCATGAAACAGTTGTTGGAAAAATAGTGCGCTTCCATGAAGGGCGTTGCGGGCAGGGCGCCATTCGAGTCGAGGGAGGCGAGGTCGAGGCGGCTGCGCGTGGGGTTGTGCTCGGAGAGAATTCGTTCGGTGTCGTGCCAGGCGCGCGCAGCCGGCCGGTGCACGGCGGGATCGGGATCGAGGATGCGCCGCCAATAGGATTGCAGCGGTGTTGCGCGCTCTTGCGGCGGCAGCACACCCAGAAAATCCGCGTTCAGGCCCGGATGGAAGCGCGGCAGCGTATCGCGGAATGCGCTTTCGACTTCGGCGAAGGTGCCAAGAAAAGTCGCGCGCAGCACAAGGCCGGATACGCGCTCCGGATACGCCTCGGCATAGGCCAGCGCCAGCGTGGCACCCCAGGAGCCGCCGACCACGATCCAGCGCTCAAAGGCGAATCTTTCGCGGAGCAGCTCCATGTCCGCGACAAGATGCAGCAGCGTGTTGTTGTCGCGGCCGCCCTTGGGGCGGCTCTTGCCGGCGCCGCGCTGGTCGAACAGGACGGCGTGAAAGCGCTCGGGATCGAACAGCCGGCGGTGATCGGGTTGGCAACCGGAGCCCGGCCCGCCATGCAGATAGACCGCAGGGATTCCGCCTTCGCAGCCGACGCTCTCGACATACAGATCGTGGCCGTCGCTGACCGGAAGCTGCTGCGACGTCAGCGGCGCAAACGGATCGGCGCGCTTGAGCTTCCCGGCATCGGCGTCAGGCGCCATGAGACGGGCCTGGTTCCAGCGTGCCGCCGGCAAAGTTGCGATAGATGAAAAGGTCGCCGCCTTCGGCCGCCTCGTGCTCGGCCTGCTTGAAGATCGCTTCATGCATCGGCGACAAGGTGCAGGCGGGATCGGTGTTGGCGGCGTCGCCCGTCAGCGCAAAGGCCTGGCAGCGACAGCCGCCGAAATCGATCTCCCTGAATTCGCAGGACTTGCACGGCTCGCGCATCCATCCCGTACCGCGGTAGCGGTTGAAGGCGTCCGAGTTCTGCCAGATCCAGGCAATCGAATGGTTCGAGCGCACGGATTCGAATTGCAGCCCGGTAATGCTCTCGGCAGCATGACAGGGCAGGATCTTCCCCGATGGCGAGATGTTGAAGAACTGCCGCCCCCAGCCGCCCATGCACTTTTTCGGCCGCAGCGCGTAATAGTCCGGGATCACATAGTCGATGGTGAGGATACCCTTGAGCCGCTCCCGCGCGTCATCGACGAGGCGGCTGGTCTCCTCGAGTTGCGCGACTGTGGGCATCAGCGCGGCACGGTTCTTCAGCGCCCAGCCGTAATACTGCACATTGGCGACTTCCAGCCGGTCGGCATCGAGATCGACTGCCATCTGGATGATGTCCGGAAGTTGATGCAGGTTCTGCCGATGCATCACCGCATTGACCGTCAGCGGCAGATCGAGCTCGCGCGTCCAGCGGGCGACTTCGAGCTTCTTTCGGTGCGAATCCTTCAGGCCCGCGACGCGATCGGCGATTGCGGGTTCGCTGCCCTGAAAGCTGATCTGCACATGGCAGAGCCCGGCATCCGCGAGCGCGGCCAGTTTTTCGCGCGTCAACAGGACAGCCGAGGTGATCAGATTGGTGTAGAGCCCCACATCGGTCGCCTGCTTGACCAGTTCGACCAGATCCTTGCGCGCGGTCGGCTCGCCGCCGGAAAAGTGAATCTGCAACACGCCAAGCTCGGCAAGCTCGGACAGCACCTTCTTCCACTCCTCCGTCGTCAGCTCGGTCGAGGCGCGGTCGAGCTCGACGGGGTTGGAGCAGTAGGGGCATTGCAGCGGACAGCGATGCGTCACTTCGGCAAGGACGGCGAGCGGAATGCCGAAGGTTTCGGCCTTCGATCTCTGCTGCTCCAATACATTCAGTGCGTCGCTGGAATCGCTCATGACATCTTCTCGCGCGCCTCGGTCAGAAACCCCTTGTCGGCGAGGTCCTGCAGCATCGCGATCACGTCGGTTGCGATCATCTCGCGCGGTGCTGCATATTTTTGCGCAAGCTGGTCGATGACCTCGCCGAGGCTGCGCACGCCGTCGCAGAGCTGCAAGACTTCGATCGCGATCTCGTCCGGCGCCAGCACGCGCTCGGGTGCGAGGATGACCCAGAGCTTTCGCGTTTCGTCGAATTTCAGCCTGGCATGCCGCGGCAGCACCGGGCGGCTTGTCTCGCTGACGCTGATGTGACGCGGACCCGGCATCGAAATCCTCTAGCTTGCCTTCTCAAATCGCTTGTCGAATCCCCTGGGCACGAACGCGCCCGGCGGAATGTGGCCTTCGACATAGGCGTGATAGAGCGCGTCAAGCTGGACCCAGAGCACGTTGGTCTTGAAGATCAGGGCGTTGCAGACGGCCTCGCGCTCCTCCTGCGTCTTCGCATGCTCCCTGACATAAGCAAGCGCGAAATTGGCGTCGCGCGGCGCCTGCGTCAGGCGGCGCTTGAAGTAGCTCATGATATCGGGGTTGACGAAGTCATAGTGCTGCAGCATGCCGCTGATGCGCTCCTCATGGATGCCGGGCGCAAACAATTCGGTGAGCGAGGACGCGATCGCCTCCAGCGGCGTGCGGTCGCGGCAGAAATGCACATAGGCTTCCACCGCAAAGCGCGTCGCCGGCAGGATGCCTTCGGTGGATTCGACATAAGCCGTGTCGAGGCCCAGGCCCTCGGTCAGTTTCAGCCAGCGCTCAATGCCGCCTTCGCCGCCGATCTCGCCGTCATGATCCTCGATGCGGTGGCGCCATTCCAGGCGGATCTTCCGGTCGCGGAAGCGCGAGATCACCACCGCATCCTTCAGCGGGATGGTGCTCTGGTAATAGTAGCGGTTCAGCGCCCAGGCCTGCACCTGGCCCTTGTTGAGCTTGCCGCCGTGCAGGAGCCGATGGAACGGATGCAGGCTGTGATAGCGGGTGGCGCCGATCTGGCGCAGCGCGGCCTCCAGTTCGTCGGCGCTGTCGAGCGAAACGCCCTTGCCGATCGAATAGGCGGTCATGTTGGTGAGGGCAGGGGCATTCACAGCACGATCTCCGTTCCGTCGGCGGGTATCTGCCAGCCCGCCTGCTCGAGCGCCCTGCGCTCGGCCGATCCAATTAGCAGCGCCGGGTTCGAGTTATTGATATGCAGAAATATCTTCCTGTCGATATCGAGGCCGGCCAGACTTTCGATTGCCCCTGATTTGCCCGACATCGAAATATGCCCCATGCCTTGCCCGGTCTTGGTGCCGAGACCTTGCGTGATCATCTCGTCATCGCGCCATACCGTTCCGTCGAAGAACACCAGCGGCGCTCCGGCAAGCCGGGCTTTCAGCGCTTCGGTAACGTCGGCGCAGGCCGCGACGAAGTAGAAGTGCCTGTTCGTCGCCTTGTCGCGGATGCGAAGTCCAAGCGTATCGCCCTGGCTCGCATGGCCGCCGGGATGCGTCTTGTCCCGCAGGTACCAGGCGCTCGTGCCCGGCACGGCAAACGGCAGGATCTCCATGCCGCTTGCCTTGCCGTCGGGCAGCACGGGCTCGAACGCGACATCGATGGCGATCGGCTCGCGCCTGACGTTCTTTTCGCTCAGTACGTCAAAGATGCTGTTGGCTTTCAGGATCGCCAGCACCTTTGGGTGAGCGTAGATGGTGAAAGGCGAGCCTTCGCGCATTGACAACAGCCCGGCGAGCGCATCGATTTCGCCATTGGTCAGGATGACGCCTGCGATCGGCGAGTGGCGCAACTGGCCTCTTGCGGGATGCAGCTGCCGCGTTGCGATCAACTGCTGGCGCAGGTCAGGCGAGGCGTTGACCAGAAACCAATGCTTGCCATCGCCGCTGATGGCGATCGAGGCCTGGGTGCTTCGCAGCTCGGGATGCTCGCCTCGCGCCTTCAGGCACACGTCGCATCCGCAATTCCATTGCGGAACGCCGCCGCCTGCCGCGGCGCCCAGGACGACGACCCGAAGCATATCCGTCCCCTGGAAACCTCATCCAAAGACTGTTGAGGCGGACACCGGGTCGTTCACACCCCCGACGAAGCAGGGACGTGGCACGGTTCCGAAGGTCCACCTCAACTTGAGAGAATGCGAAACTGTCGCCGACAATTACTTGCGGGCAGCACTCGCATACATGTTGATTTCCATGCCGCAGGGCACTTCGACGATCTTCGGCGCTTTCCAGGCCATTTTGGCTCTCCTTAGCAAGGGGATTGATTTCCGCCCTTATGCCTAAATTACCGCGCAGCAGAAAGTTAGCCAGTGAAATCTTTTCGTAACCAGCTGCGCGACCTTGTTGCGATGCAACAAGAAACCGCTGTTGGACGATCAAATCAAAGTTGGATCAACGGCTTCCGCGTCTGTTTCACCAAAGGCTTCGAGCCAGCTCAGAAGCCATCTCAGGCGGCGAATAAAGCATTTGTGACGGCGCGACCGCTTCCAATTCTGCAACCGCGACCCCAATGGATGGGCCATGCCGAGATATTTTTTCAATACCAGGATCGGCGACGAACTGGTCGCCGATCCCGAGGGGGAGGAGTTGCGCGATCCCGACCGCGCCTGGGAGGTCGCGCGCGCCATGATCCTCGAGCTGTTGAAGAGCGAAGGGAGCAGTGCTGCGCTCCTCAATGCGGTCGTCGTGGTAACCGACGCCGCCGGCGAGGTCGTGCTGGAATTTCCGTTTGCAGAAGCCGTCCTCGACCTGCCCGACGAGCCGATGACGCGGCACTGATCGGTCGTTACCCCGAAGCTCCCCAGTCTATTCCTGCGCGGTCGGTCTTTGTCTTACGCTGCTGCGCCATGTTTCCGATTGCGCGAAGGCTGGAGAATATTCCAGACTGATGCCAGGAAGGCCGCGCCTGCCGTCAATTCAACTGATGGGCTGTGAGGCGCGGCCGCCACCAAGGGGAGGACCTGATGATCGTGAGACGGTCGCCGCGCAGCGCACTGCTTGCCGGCGTTTTCTTGAGTGCTTTCAATTTCGCCGCCGTTGCCGAGGGCACGCCGGCATCGCCGCCGGCCGCAGCGCCCGCACCGGCGCCATCGCCTGCTGCGTCCGCTGCCCCGGCTCCGGCGCCCGTGACCGCGGCGGCTTCGCCGTCACCGCTGCCTCCGGGCTCGCCGATGATCGGTCGTCCCGACAATGAGGCTGCGTTGAAGCTTGCGCCGGTTGCGCCGCCGCCGCTGCCGGCTGCCGCCGACAAATTGCCTGTTGGCAAGCTGAAGCTCGCGCAAGGCTTTAACATCGAGGTCTATGCCTCGGGGATGGCGAATGCGCGCTCGCTCGCGCTCGGCGACAAGGGCACCGTGTTCGTGGGCTCGCGTCTGGTCGACAAGGTCTATGCCATCGTCAACAAGGACGGCAAACGCGAGGTCAAGGTTCTGGCCTCGGGCTTGTATCGGCCGAACGGCGTCGCCTTCCACGACGGCACGCTTTACATCGCCGAACTGTCGAAGGTGTCGAAGATCGAGCACGTCGAGGACGTCCTCGACAACCCGCCGAAGCCGACCGTGATCTACGACCAGTTGCCCAGGGACGAGGCGCATGGCTGGAAGTTCATCGCGATCGGGCCTGACAACAAGCTCTACGTCCCGGTCGGCCAGCCCGGCAACAACGTGCTGCATGACAAGGATCACGGCCAGATCCGCCGCATCAATCTCGATGGAACCGGCGCGGAAGTGGTGGCCTATGGCGTCCGCAACACGGTGGGCTTCGACTGGAATCCGGAAACCAGGCAGCTCTACTTCACCGACAACGGCCGCGACTGGCTGTCCGAGGACGTGCCGGAAGACGAACTCAACCGCGTCGGCAAGGTCGGCGAGCATTTCGGCGCGCCCTATTGCTGGCAGGGCAACCTACCCGATCCGGAGTTCGGCTGGGGCAAGTCCTGCAGCGATTACACCGCGCCGGTCGGCCTGATGGGACCGCATTCCGCCTCGCTCGGCATGCGTTTCTACACCGGCAGCATGTTCCCCAAGAGCTTCAAGAACGCGATCATTGTGGCGCGCCATGGCTCGTGGAACAGGAGCCGGAAGTTCGGCGGCGACGTGCAGGTCGTCCACCTCGACAAGGATGGCAAGGTGAAGTCGATGGAAACCCTGATCACGGGCTTTCTGGTCGACAACTCCTATATCGGTCGCCCCGTCGACGTGCTGCAGATGAAGGATGGCTCGATCCTGGTCTCGGACGACTGGAACGGCGCCGTCTATCGCATCACCTACGGCAAGCAGAAGATGGCTGCCCGCCAATAGGTGCGTCATTGTAACGTCGTCATTGCGAGCGAAAGCGAAGCAATCCGGAGCCCAAACCGAGCCTGGATTGCTTCGTCGTATCTCCTCCGAGCAATTGCAAGAACCAGAACCAGTTGATGCGCAAGATATTGCCCGGACTTGCCCTGGCGCTGCTCACATCGTTCGCGCAGGCTGAAACCGTCGCCGAGCGCGCGGTTGCCTGCTTCGCCTGCCACGGCGAGCACGGGCAGTCCGCGACCGAGAATACGCCCTCGCTCGGCAGCCAGCGGGCGCCTTATGCGCTGATTCAGCTCTTCATGTTTCGCGAGAAACTGCGCACTTTCGAGCCGATGAACGAGGTGGCAAAGTCATTGAGCGACGATGATTTGCGGGCCTTTTCCGACTTCATCGCAACATTGCCCAAACCCCAGCCGCCGGCGGACGCCGGCGATCCCATGCGGATCCAGCGGGCCCAGGCGCTGGTGGTGCAGAACCGTTGCGCCTTTTGCCACAAGCCGGATTTTTCCGGCGGTGAAAATGTCCCGCGCATCGCCGATCAGCGTGAGGATTATCTCGCCATGACGCTCAAGGCGTACAAGGACAACACTCGCCACGGCTATGACGCCACCATGGCCGACGTGATGGGCCCGATCACGCCCGACCAGATCGCCGATCTCGCTTACTACATCGCGCGGGTGCGGTAGCTCCTTCTCGCTCTCGACGCAGGCGGGGAAGGCGGAGAATGTGCCGCTGGCCTGGCTCTTGCTGGGGCGCTAAAACACCTGACGACACACGGAGCAACCCATGCAAGACCTCTGGCGCCTGTCGGCCGCCGACCTCGCTGCCCTCGTCAGGTCGAAGAAAGTCTCTGCCACCGAGGCTGCCAAGGCGGCGCTGGCGCGGCTTGATGCGGTCAATCCGAAGCTCAATGCGGTGATCGATCACAGGCCCGACGATGTGCTGAAGCAGGCGCAAGCCGTGGACGCGGCGATCGCCCGAGGCGAGGATACAGGTCTCCTCGCCGGCGTGCCGGTGACGGTCAAGGTCAATATCGACCAGGAGGGCTTTGCCACCACCAACGGCCTGAAGCTGCAGGCGGGCACCATCGCCAGAAGCAACAGCCCGGTGATCGACAATCTGCGCAAGCAGGGTGCGGTGATCCTGGGCCGCACCAACTGCCCGGCGTTTTCCTATCGCTGGTTCACCACGAACCTGATCCATGGCGATACCAGGAACCCGCGCGATCCCGCGATCACGCCCGGAGGCTCGTCGGGCGGCGCGGGTTCGGCGGTCGCGGCCGGCATCGGCCATATCGCGCACGGCACCGATATCGCGGGTTCCATTCGCTATCCGGCTTACGCCTGCGGCGTGCACGGCTTGCGGCCGACGGTGGGGCGCGTCGCGGCGTTCAACGCAGCGCTGCCGGAGCGAGGTATAGGGGCGCAGATTTCGGCAGTCTCCGGACCGCTCGCGCGCAGCATCGCCGACGTGCGGATTGCGCTGGCGGCGATGTCCGGCATGGACGTGCGCGATCCCTGGTGGGTTCCGGCGCCGCTCGAGGGGCCGCCGAGGCAAAAGCGCGCCGCGCTGTGCCTCAACCCCGACGGGCTCAATCCGGTGAGCGAGGTCAAGCAAGCGGTGGCGGACGCAGGCCAGCGGCTGGCACGCGCGGGCTGGACGGTGGAAGAAATCTCCGGCACGCCGCCGCTGCGCGAGGCCGCCGATTGGCAGACCAAGCTCTGGCTTGGCGACGGCTACGAGGCGCAACTGGCGATGGCCGAGAAGGAGGGCGACCCCGGGGCGCTCGCTTGTCTGCGCGGCAATCGGACAAGGGTGTTTCCGTTCGACCAGGCGGCGTTCTCGAAGGCGCTCACCCGCCGCGCCACGCTTGCGCGCGAATGGCTGCAATTCTTCGAAACCTATGCGGTGCTGCTGATCCCGGTCTCCGGCGAGCTGCCATTCCCGGACAACCTCGACCGCAAGGACGAGGCGTCGTTTGCGCGGGTCTGGCACGCGCAATTGACCCAGATCGCTATTCCCTTCATGGGCCTGCCTGGGCTAACGGTCTCCACCGGATTGGTGGGCAAGAGTCCTGTCGGCGTTCAGGTTGTCTCCGGCCGCTACCGCGAGGATCTCTGCCTTGCGGCGGGCGAAGCCATCGAGGCGGGCGGCGTGCCGCCGTCGCCGATCGATCCGGCGAACTAATCGAGTGAAGAGCAATGTCGGGCGTCTACGATTTTTCCGCCAAGTCGCTGTCGGGCGAAGAGGTGCCGCTGAAGCGCTTTGAGGGCAAGGTGCTGCTGATCGTCAACACCGCCAGCAAATGCGGTTTCACCCCGCAATATCAGGGGCTGGAAGCGCTGCATCGCGAGTATGCGCCGCGCGGCTTTGCCGTGCTCGGCTTTCCGTGCAACCAGTTCGGCGGCCAGGAGCCGGGCGACGCCAAGCAAATCGCCGAATTCTGCGAGAGCAAATACGATGTCACCTTTCCCTTGTTTTCCAAGATCGACGTCAACGGTTTTGCCGCGCATCCACTCTATGACTATCTGAAAAAGGAGAAATCGGGTTTGCTCGGTCCGTCCATCAAATGGAATTTCACCAAATTCCTGGTCGACCGTGAGGGCAAGGTGGTGGCGCGCCATGCGCCAACCACGGCCCCTGATGGGTTGAAGAAAGAGATCGAGGCGCTGTTGTGAACGACCAGATCCAGGATCGATCGCCGGATCAGCTGCCGGACCGCCTGTCGGTCGATCCGCGCAGCCCCTATTACAACGCCGACATTCTCGCGCGCGATATCGGCGTTCGCTTCAAAGGCATCGAGAAGACCAATGTCGAGGAATATTGCGTCAGCGAGGGATGGGTGCGCGTGACCGCTGGCAATGCCAAGGACCGCTTTGGCAATCCGCTGACCATCAAGGTGCACGGTCCGGTCGAGCCGTATTTTCGGGACAAGAAGTGAGTCATTGCGAGCGAAGCGACGCGATCCAGAGAAATTAGGCAGCGCGGGGAGTCTGGATTGCTTCGCAACGACGATACGCATTGAGAGCTGAGAAAATGTCCGTCCGCATCACAGACGTCCGCGAGATCACAAAGCCGATCGCGTCGGCGATCCGCAACGCCTACATCGATTTCACCAAAATGACGACGAGCCTGGTCGCCGTCGTCACCGATGCGAAGCGTGACGGCAGGCGCGTGGTTGGCTACGGCTTCAATTCCAACGGCCGCTACGGGCAGGGCGGCTTGATCCGCGAGCGCTTTGCGCCGCGGCTGATGGAGGCCGATCCGAAGACGCTGCTCAACGAGGCCGGCGACAATCTCGATCCCGACAAGGTCTGGGCCGCCATGATGGCGAACGAGAAGCCGGGCGGGCACGGCGAGCGGTCGGTTGCGGTCGGCACCATCGACATGGCGGTATGGGATGCGGTGGCCAAGATCGCAGGACAACCGCTGTTCCGCCTGCTTGCCGAGCGTCACGGGCGCACCGCCAATCCGCGCGTCTTCGTCTATGCCGCCGGTGGTTATTATTATCCCGGCAAGGGCCTTTCGATGTTGCGCGGCGAAATGCGCGGCTATCTCGACCGCGGTTACAACGTCGTCAAGATGAAGATCGGCGGCGCTCCAATCGACGAAGACCGCAAGCGCATCGAGGCGGTGCTGGAGGAGATCGGCAGCGATGCGCAGCTTGCGGTCGACGCCAACGGCCGTTTCGATCTGGAGACCGCGATTCTCTATGCCAGGATGCTGCGCGACTATCCCTTGTTCTGGTACGAGGAGGCTGGCGATCCCCTCGACTACGCGCTGCAGGCCGCGCTCGCCGAATTCTATCCGGCGCCGATGGCGACCGGCGAAAACCTGTTCAGTCATCAGGACGCAAGGAATTTGATACGCCATGGCGGCATGCGCCCGGACCGCGACTGGCTGCAGTTCGATTGCGCGCTCTCCTACGGGCTCTGCGAATACCAGCGTACGCTGGAGGTGCTCAAAACGCACGGCTGGTCGCAAAGCCGCTGCATCCCGCATGGGGGACACCAGATGTCGCTCAACATCGCAGCCGGCCTCGGCCTCGGCGGCAATGAAAGCTATCCCGATCTGTTCCAGCCCTATGGCGGTTTCCCGGACGGCGTTCGCGTCGAGAGCGGCCACATCGTCATGCCCGATCTGCCCGGCATCGGCTTTGAGGGGAAATCCGATCTCTACACGGAAATGAAGGCGCTGGCGGCCTGACGTTGCGGCGTTGGCCCAACCCTTGACGAAAGACGCCGTTCGCGTGAGAACTCCTGTGCCAGATTGTCGCGCCGGAGGCCGAGCGTGAGACATCTCGATGTGGCCGCCATGTTTGGGAGCCTTTGGCTTCTCGCTTCCATGGTGATCGACGTCGCCACTCCAAAGGAGCTCACGGTCTACATGATCGGTGCTGCGATCGCGCCCGCGACCGCTATTTCGGCGCTGATGTACTGGCTGCGAGTCCCGCGGATCGATTTTGCGGTGAGCTTTGCAACGCTCTGGATGGTCTCCGTGATGTTGCTCGAGCTGATCACGCCGAAGCCGCTCTCGCCGATGATGCCATGGGTCGCGTTCCTGCCGATGGCAATCGTCGGCACCGTGATCAACGTCCAGGGCTGGCGGCGGTTCGGCCGAAGCGCTTCGGGCCTGATGACGACCCTCCATCCCGGAATGAAGAACGACAGCAGGTAATCGCCTGAAGCTGCAAAGAGGTGCGGCTGATTTGCCCGACAAGTGACTTTCGCGAATTCCTGTCCAGCCCCTTCGCAAAAAATATTTTGCTTCCGCTTTTCCAAAATTTATGATTATCGTAACGCATCCCGCGCCGACCAGAGGGACGTGCGCGTCGTCACGAACGTGGGGCGGGATGCGATGGACGCTGATGCGTTTGCTGGACGAGCGGCGCGATCGGCGGACGGCGAAGGCGTGTGGTCCTGGCACCCCTGGGCTGGTGCCAAGTCTCGCGTGTGATGATCCGCGGGACGACGGTGACTAAAAGGTCATGGACACCGGGGAGAGTACGCACGAAGTCGTAAACTATCGCGCAGGGAAGGCCGGATTGTTTCGGCATACCTGTAGTGGACTTACTCGTATGCTTTTCTCCATTGCATGCGAGGCTGCGGGTGCGCAAACACCCGGTCTTCCCTGCGCCCTCTGATTTTTCGAGGGACCATGTCGATGCACAACTCGGGCGAAACACGCCGCGGGAATACGGATGTTCGCCATTGCGAAGAGCGCATGCGACGGCGGCGAATCGGCGGCCCTACGACAGCCGCATATCGAGCAGCCTTCGGCCTTCGTTCTTGAGAAGCTTCTTGACCGAGTTCGAGGCGACGACCTCGCCATTGTTGGCAAAGGCCTCGTGGTTCTCCTCGATGTCGTCGAGGCGATAAAGGTAGTTGACCATGATGCCGGCGGACTCGCGCAGGCCCTTCGGCGAGAGGTCGCCGAGCCAGTTGATGCGCTCCAGCCGAGCACCGTTGCCGAGATGGAAGCGCGCGACCTGGTCGATCACGCGGCCCTTGGGATTGCGCGCCTTCAGGAAGTAATAGGCCGCAAGCGGCTCGAGCACCGCCCGCAGCTGCGCGGTGACGCCGTCATTCTCGAACCATCTGGGCTCGTCGAGATGCTTGAGGACCTCCCGGTCCTCGTCCGACAGCGGCACGTCGCTGGCCTCCTGCAGCCATTCCACAAAGCCCGGCACCGGCGACAGCGTCACGAAAGTGTCGAGCTTTGGCAATTCGCGCCGCAGTTCCTCGACCACCTGCTTGATCAGGAAATTGCCGAAGGAGATGCCGCCAAGCCCGCGCTGGGTATTGGAGATCGAATAGAACACGGCGGTGCGGGCACTCTCGGCCGGCACCGGCTGGCGGTCGACGGCGAGCAGCGGCGCGATCGCGGACGGGATCGTCTCGGTCAGCGCGACCTCGACGAAGATCAGGGGCGCATCGGGGAGCGCCGGATGGAAGAAGGCATAGCAACGGCGATCCACGGGATCGATGCGGCGGCGCAGGTCGTCCCAGTCGCGGATTTCGTGCACGGCTTCATAGCGGATGATCTGCTCGAGGATATTCGCCGGTGTCGACCAGTCTATCCTGCGCAGCACGAGAAACCCCCTGTTGAACCACGAGCTCAAGAGATGCACGACATCGCGATCGAGCGCGGCAAGATCCGTGTGGCCGTCCATCAGCGTCAAAAGATCGGCGCGCATCGCCACCAGATCCTCGGTGCCTCGAGGCGCGCGGTTGAGACGGCGGATCAATTCCTGCCGTCGCGGCTCGGAAGCAAAATGCAGATGCGTGCCGTTGCCGTCGCCCGGCTGCGCCTGCCAGACGGCGATCGCCTGGGCGAGCTTGTCCCGATCCGGCCCAAAATCGCGCACCAGAGCCTTGAAGAAGGCGAGCCGGTCTTCGGCGTCAAGGTTGTGATAGTGGTCGAGCACCTCGCGCGCCATCGCGGTGCCGGAAGCTTCGCCCCGGCCGGAGAGCAGCGCCTCGCACAGTTCGATCAGCCCATCCGCATCCTGCTTGTCGTCGGAGGAATCGGAGCGGCGCAGCAAATTGCGGCCCCGCTCGGAAATGGTCGAAAGCAGATCGGAAAAAAAGGCGTTGGCCATGTTCAAAGTTCGAGGTGCGGGATCGAATCCCGGGAGCGGGACTATCAAATCAATTTATGGCGGAAGCGGGCACAATCAAGCGACCGCCAAGGTCCACGAATTAACCGTTTTCGCGTGTCGCGGCGATTATCTGTTCGGCCTATTTACCACGAATTCCGTCGGCGTCCGGCCCGTTACCTGGCGGAAGGCGTGGGAAAAAGCCGGCACGCTGGCATAGCCGAGATCGGCGGCAAGCTGCTTTACGGAGACATTGGCTTCCGTCGACAGGCTTTCGATCGCGGCCGCAATCCGGGCGCGCTGGCACCAGCTCTTGAAGCTCAATTGCGTTTCCGCCGAAAACAACCGCGACAACGTCCGCGCCGAGGTGCCGACCCTCTGGGCGAGCGTTTCGATCTCGTGGGCGACGGAGGGCTCGCGCAAGACGAGGTCGGCGGCGCGGCGGCAGCGCGCCTCCTGGGGCAGCGGGATGAAGGTTGCGGAATCCTCCGCCTGGTGAAGCTCGAGCATCGCAAGCTTGATCAGCAGCGCGGTCCGCGCAGGTGTGCCGCCCTTGTCGAACAGCGCGAGGATCGCCTGCTTCAGAAGCGGGGAGACCCGCACCACGAACTCGGAGGTCAGTTGTGCGCCGCAGCGTTCGCGCCTCAGCCAGGCAAGCTCGAAATAGAGCGTTCGCATCTCGATATCGGCGAGCACGTCGATTGCATGCGGCAAGCGGGCCGGCACCCAGACCGCGCGGTCCGGCGGCACCAGCCAGCGGCCCTTCGGCGTCGTCACCTGCATGGTGCCGCGCGCGGCATAGACCAGTTGCGCCTCGCGATGCATATGGGTGTCGAGCCGGGTGCCCTTCCTGTAACCCTTTGCCACCATGGTCACGCCGTCGCCGGTCGCGCGATGGCTGCCGCGGACCTCGGAGAGTGGCTTTTCGACGATAGTCATTGGCTGCATCCCGTAAGTACGAGGCCATATAACCTGATCTGGAAACATAAGGGAATCGATCATGAACAGCCCGAGCCGGGTGATCGGCTTTGTCAACGCCGCGCATTTCGTCGATCATTACGCGATGCTGATCTTCGCCGCCGCCGTCATCATCATGGGACCGGGGCTGGGCATGAGCTATTCGGAGCTGTTGCCCTATGCGACGCCGGGCTTTGTCGCGTTCGGCGCCGGCTCGCTGTTGACCGGCTGGCTCGGGGACCGCTGGAGCCGCCGCCACATGATGGTGATCTTCTTCCTCGGCATCGGTGTATCGATGATCGCCGTGGGCCTGGTGCAAACGCCGATGCAGCTTGGCGCAGCGCTCCTTGCCATCGGCGTCTTCGCCTCGATCTATCATCCCGTTGGAACGGCGATGATCGTGTCCTATGCGGACAAGCTCGGCCGCGAAATGGGGCTGAACGGCGTGTGGGGCAATCTCGGCGTCGCCTCCTCGGCGCTCGTCACCGGCGTGATCGGCCAATATCTCGGCTGGCGCTCGGCCTTCATCATCCCGGGCGCGGTCACGATTTTGATCGGTCTTTCCTTTGCGCTGACGGTGGCGCACGAGGACCGCAAGGGGACAAAGCAGGCGGCGGCGCAAGCGCGCGTCGCCAGGCAGGACATGTGGCGGGTGATCCTCGCGCTCCTGATCGTTGTGATTGCGATCTCCACCACGTTCAACGCGGTGACGGTAGCGCTGCCCAAGCTGTTCGCCGAGCGGCTTGTTGCGGTGACCAGGAGCCCGGCGCTGCTCGGGGCGATTGCCGCCGGCGTCTATGTGTTCGGGGCGATGACGCAATACACGATCGGCAGATTGCTCGACCGCCATTCGCTGAAGACGGTGGCGCTGCCGTTGTCGTTCATATTGGCGCCGCTCCTCTATCTTGCGGCAACGCTGTCGAACCTGCCGCTGATTGTCGTCTCGATCGGGATCGTGATGGGCGCGTTCGGCCAGGTCACCGTCAATGACGCCATGGTTGGCAAATACACGACGGAAGAGTGGCGCTCGCGGGCCTATGCGGTTCGCTATTTCGTCGGCTTCACCGCAGCCGGCGCCTCTGTCGGCCTGGTGGCCTGGCTCTACGAGCGCGGCGGCTTCGTCACCATGCTGCATGCCTTCGCCGGCCTCTGCCTGTTTGCCATCGCGGCCGCGATCATCCTGCCGCGCGAGATCAGGACACCGGCAGCGGAGGCAAGTTGACCGGCACGCCCCTTGCATCGATGAGACCCGGGGTAACTGTGCTCGCGATGAGGTGCAGCGGTGAGCAGCTTGATCGATCGCGCCGCGCCGGGCTCCGTCTCCGATCTGTCGGCGTCCCTTCTCGACCAGCCGAACTACCTCCATCATGCGGGAAGTCCGTGGTTTTTGGCGCTGACCGCGCTCGGCGTCGTGTTCGGGGATATCGGCACCAGCCCGCTTTATGCCTTCCAGGTCGCGCTGTCCGGCCTCGGTCATCCCGCGCCCACGGCAGCCGAGGTGCTCGGGATCGTGTCGCTCATTCTTTGGGCGCTGATTGTCATGGTCTCCCTGAAATACGTGACCTTCATCCTTCGCGCCGACAACGAAGGCGAGGGGGGCATTCTGGCACTGCTCTCGCTGGTCGCGGCCGAGCAGGTCGCAAAAGGAACGAGGCTCCCGGTGCTGGTGCTGCTCGGCGTGGTTGGCGCCTCCCTGCTCTACGGCGATGGCGTGATCACGCCGGCGATCTCCGTGCTCTCGGCAATGGAAGGGTTGAAGCTGGTTGCGCCGACATTCGAGCATTTCATTGTGCCGGCCACGCTTGCGATCCTGATCGTGCTGTTCGTGATCCAGCGCCACGGCACACACAGCATCGGAAAACTGTTTGGTCCGGTGATGGTGATCTGGTTCGTCGTGATCGGCGTGCTCGGCGCAGCCAACATCGTGACCGCGCCCGCAATTCTGAAGGCCGTCAATCCCGCCGAAGCCGCGCGGTTTCTCGCGGCCGACCCCAGGATTTCCTTTGTCGTTATCGGCGCGGTGTTCCTGGCGCTGACCGGCGGCGAAGCGCTCTACGCCGATATGGGGCATGTCGGGTCGAACGCGATCCGTCGGGCCTGGTTCGGCCTGGTTCTGCCGGCGCTGCTGCTCAACTATTTCGGGCAGGGCGCGCTGATCCTCACCGACCCCGCCGCGGCCGACAATCCCTTCTACAAGCTCGCGCCTGGTTGGGCGCTGATCCCGATGGTGGTGCTGGCTGCACTTGCCACCATCATCGCCTCGCAGGCGCTGGTGTCGGGCGTGTTCTCGCTGACGCGCCAGGCGATGCAGATGGGACTGTCGCCGCGCGCGCGGATTACGCCGACCTCGGCCGACGAGGCCGGACAAATCTATGTGCCGGCCGCCAACTGGCTCTTGATGGCGGGCACGTTGCTCACGGTGGTGCTGTTTCGCTCGTCGGAAAATCTCGCGGCGGCTTACGGCATTGCGGTTTCCGGCACCATGCTGATCACCACCATCCTGCTCTATCGCGTCGCGGTGACGCGCTGGCAATGGCCGCGCGGCCTCGCCATTCCCGTGATCGCGGTGTTCGGCGCAATCGATGCGACATTCCTGGCGTCGAACTCGCTCAAGATCGTGGAAGGCGGCTGGTTCCCGCTGATCGTCGGCGGGTTGATCGCGGCGTTGATGCTGTCCTGGCGCAAGGGCGCCTTCGAGGTTCGCCAGCGCCTGCATGACATGTCGATGCCGCTGAAGGAATTTCTTGAATACGCTGACACGGCCGTGATCGGCCGCGCGCCCGGCATGGGCGTCTGGCTCACCAAGGTCGAGCATGGCGCTTCACCCATGCTGCTGCGCCACATCGAGCATAACAGGGTGCTGCATCAGACCGTGGTGCTCTTGACCTTCGTCCACGATCGAAGGCCGCGCGTGCCGTTCGGCGAACGCCACTCGGTGCACCGGCTGGGCCACGGCTTTTACCGGATCGAAGTGCGGCTGGGCTTCATGCAGACGCCGGACATTCCGCTCACCTTGATCAATTGCAACAAGCTCGGCTTCGATGCCGACCTCGATCACAAGAATTACTATCTCGCTCACGAGACGATTGTTCGCCGCGAGACCGGTTCGGCAATGGATCCGTTTTCCTTTGCGGTGTTCTCGTTCCTCAACCGCATCGCGAGCCGCGCGCCCGACTTCTTCAAGATCCCGCACGACGCCGTGATCGAGGTGGGATTCCGTGTCGAGATCTGAGTTCTACATGCTGGCCTGCGGAGGTGCTTTCGCTGCAGCCGCCTGCTTGCGCGCTTTCCGCCAGTTCTCGAACCGCGACACCACGACAAAGAACGCAGGCACGAACAGCACCGCAAGGCAGGTCGAGGCGAGCATGCCGGAAAACACCGTGATGCCGATCGACTTGCGCGCATTGGCGCCGGCGCCGGTCGCAAGCACCAGCGGCAGGACGCCGAGGATGAAAGCGAAGGACGTCATCAGAATGGGGCGAAAGCGCGCGCGCGCCGCCTGGACCGCGGCTTCCAGCAGCGGCTTGCCATGGTCGCGATGCAACTCGACCCCAACCTCGACGATCAAGATCGCATTCTTGGCCGACAGCGCAATCAGCAGGATCAGGCCGATCTGGACATAGAGGTTGTTGTCGATCTTCAGTCCCTCCAGCACCGCCATCGGCCCGAGCAGCGACAGCGGCACGGCGAGGATGACCGAGATGGGCGTAAGCCAGCTTTCATACTGTCCGGCGAGCACGAGATAGACGAGCAGCATGGCCAGCCCGAATGCGAAGTAGATCTGGTTCGAGACCGCTTTCTCCTGATACGACATCGCGGTCCACTCATAGCCGGTGCCCGGCGGCAGGGTCTTGTCGGCGATCTGCTCCATCAATGTCAGCGACTGGCCGGAGCTGAAACCTTGTGCGGGGAGTCCGACGACCGTCGCGGATGGATAAAGATTGTAGAGGCTGATCAGCGAAGGTCCGACGGACGGCGTGATCTTTGCAAGCGTGCCGATCGGGATCATGTCGCCATTCTGGTTGCGCACCGTCATGTTCTCGATATCGCGCAGCGTCAGGCGAAATTGCGAAGCGGCCTGGCTGTAGACCTGGAACACGCGGCCGAACTTGTTGAACTGGTTGACATAGGCCGAGCCCATATAGGCGCCGAGCGCGGAAAACACCGTGTCGGTGGTCACCTTCAAGGTCTGGGTCTTGATGCGGTCGACCTCGACGTCGATCTGCGGCACGGTTGCGCGGAACGGCGACTGCACGCGCTGCAGCGCGCTTTGGCTCTCGGCATTGCTGACCATTGCGCCCGTGATCGCCTGCAGCTTGGCGAAATCGGAATTGCCGTCGCGCAATTCGACCTGCATCGCAAAGCCCGCGGCGTTGCCGATGCCTTGAATCGGCGGCGGGGGGATCACCAGGGTGCGCGCTTCAAGGATGGTGGCAACCCTGTCGTTCAGCCCGTAGACCAGCGAGCGCAAATCTTCGCCGGGCCCGCGGGCCGCCCAGTCCTTCAGGATGATATAGGCGACGCCGGCGTTGGCGAGGCTCGCGCTGTTGTCGAGCGCAGAGATGCCTGCGATGGTGATGACCTGCGACACACCCGGCGCGTGGCCTACGATTTCGGCGACCCGGTCGAGCACTTGCTGGGTGCGCTCGAGTGCAGCTCCATCGGGCAATTGCACCGCGGCGATCAAATAGCCCTGGTCCTCGATCGGCAGGAAGCCCGTCGGCACGCGCGACAAGCCGTACCCGCCGATGGCGATCAGGATCAGCGCGGCCACGACGGAGGCGCCGGCATGTCGGGTCAGGAAGCCGACCAGGCGCGCGTAGCCGCCCTCGAGACGATTATAGACGGCATTGAAGCCGCGATAGAACCAGTTGCGCTGTTCGAGCGGCGCCGGAGGGCGCAGCCACAGCGCGCATTGCGTCGGCTTCAGGGTCGCGGCATTGATGGCGGACAACAGCGCGGTCGCGGCGATCACCAGCGCGAACTGCGAATACATGCGCCCCGTCAGCCCCGGCAGGAATGCCGCCGGCAGGAACACCGAGATCAGGACCAGCGTGATACCGATGATCGGGCCGAACAACTGGTCCATCGCCGTGATCGCGGCGTCGTGGCCGGACATGCCGCGCTCGATATTATGCGCCGCGCCCTCGACCACGACGATGGCGTCATCGACCACGATGCCGATCGCGAGCACGATCGCAAACAGCGTCGACAGGTTGATGGTGAAGCCGAGCGCCGCCATTGCCGCGAACGCGCCGATGATCGTGACGGGCACAGTGGTCGCCGGCACCAGCATCGCGCGCCAGTCCTGCAAGAACACCAGGATGACGACCAGCACCAGGAGACCCGCCTCGATCAGGGTCTTGTAGACCTCATTGATCGAGGCTGTGACGAATTTGGTGGTGTCGAACGGCGTGTCGTATTTGACGCCTTGCGGGAACGCCTTGGCAAGCTCGGCCATCTTGTTTTCGACTGCCTGCGCGACCTGCAGCGCGTTGGCGCCGGGCGACTGGAACACGCCGATGCCGGTGGCGGGCAGCTTGTTGAGCGAGAAGATCTGGCTGTAGGTCTGCGCGCCGAGCTCGACCGTGCCGACGTTGCGCACCCGCGTCACCTCGCCATTGCTGCCGGTTTTGACGATGATGTCCTCGAACTGGCTGACGTCGGCGAGCCGGCCGTTGACGTTGAGGGTGTATTGGAATGCCTGTCCAGGCGGGGCCGGGGGAATGCCGATCTGGCCGGCGGCGACCTGCTGGCTCTGCTGCTGGATCGCCGTGATCACGTCCTGCGGCATCAGCCCGCGCACTTGCAGCTTGTTGGGGTCGAGCCAGATCCGCATCGAATATTGTCCGGCGCCGAACACCGTGACGTTGCCGACGCCGGGCAGCCGCGCCAGCTCATCCTTCAGATTGATGGTGGCGTAGTTGCTCAGGAACAGGCTGTCATATCTGGCGTCTGGCGAGGTCAGCGTCACGAACAACAGGATCGAGGTCGATTTCTTCTGGACGGTGACGCCCTGGTTCTGCACCGCCGGCGGCAGCTGCGACAGTGCGCTCGAGACGCGGTTCTGCACCAGGACCTGCGCGAAGTTCAGATCAGTGCCGATCTTGAAGGTCACCGTCAGGCTGTAGGTGCCGTCGGCGGCGCTGTAGGACTGCATGTACAGCATGTCCTCGACGCCGTTGACCTGCTGCTCGATCGGCAGCGCGACGGTGTCGATGACGGTCTTGGCGCTGGCGCCGGGATAGCGCGTGGTGACTTGCACGGTCGGCGGTACCACGTCGGGATATTGCGAGACCGCAAGCTCGAACAGCGACACGCCGCCGATCAGCATCATCAGGATGGCGATGACGTTGGAGAGAACAGGCCGCTCGATGAAAAATTTGGAGATCATGCCGGGACCCTATTTGGCCGCCTGCGGTGCTTGTTCGATCTTCTGCAATTGCGGATCGACCTTCTCGCCCGGGATCACCTTGAGCAGGCCCGCGATGACCACACGGTCGTCCGGCTTCAGTCCGTTCTCGATCACGCGCAGGTCGCCTTCAACCGGTCCGGTCTCCACCTTGTGCTGCTCGACGACATTGTCCTTGTTGACGACCAGGAGATAGCGCCCGCTCTGATCGGTGCCGAGCGCAGTGTCGGGAACGAGCAGGGCATTCGGGTCCTGATCGATGGGTACGCGAACCCGGACGAAATAGCCGGGGAGCAGCACGCGGTCGGGATTCGGAATAATCCCGCGCACCGCAAGCGTTCCCGTGGACAGGTTGACGGTGGGCGCGAGGTAATCGAGCGTGCCCCGGTGCGGAAAGCCGTCTTCGGTTTGCAGGCCGATCTCGACCGGCGTCTTCTTGAGGTCGGCTGCCGTCAGCCCTTTGCGCCTCGCTTCGGCGCGAACCTTGATCACATCCTGTTCGTTGACGTTGAAGTTCACCCAGATCGGGTCGAGCGCCACGATGGTGGCAAGCTGGGTCGGCGGCGAGGCCGCTCCAACCAGTTCACCGACGGAGACAAGATGAGCGGTGACGACGCCGTCAAATGGTGCGGTCACCTTGGTGTAGCCGTAATTGACCTCGGCGATCCTGGTGTTGGCCTGAGCCTGCTGCAGGTTGGCCTGCGCGTTGTCGCGGTTCGCCGTCGACGTATCGAGCGTTGCCTGCGACACCGCCTGGCGTGCGACCAGGTCAGTCTGCCGCCTGAAGTCGAACTCGGCCTGCTTCAGCGTGGCTTCTGCACCGGCTTCTGCCGCTTGCGCCTGGTCGAGCTTCAGCTTGTAGGTGTCGGGCTCGATCGTGAACAGGGTCGTGCCTTCCTTCACGAAGCTGCCGTCGTTGTAGTCGATCGATTGCAGAAAGCCCTGCACCCGCGCTACCAGGTCGACGGATTTGACAGCCGAGGTATTGCCGGTGGCCTCAAGGTAACGCGTGATCTGCCGTTGTACCGGAGTGGCCACCTCGACCTTGGGCGGCGGGGGCGGCACGAACGTGTTTTGCTCGCATCCCGCAAGTGTCACAATCGCAAGCGCGGACAGGGCGGCGCGGGCGATGCTCCCCAAATACCCGTCATCGATCGGCTCGGGATGTCGCGGACGCATCATTGCGGTGCCCCATTCTTTTCAAGCCTTGAGAGCAGCTCTCCCGAAAGTCTCCATAGCAACAATCCGTATTCAGTGGAACTTGAAAGCGGCAACACCATGAGAGCGCGGGTTACGGCGCGAAAATACCTGGTTCAGGGGCGTGACAATTTTGTTTGTTTTGATCCGTAAAGACGCTTTTCAACGCCATGAACGATAAACCACAATAATGGGATCAAGAGCTCCGCAACGAGAGACGGGCCTTTGGCAAGAACGATTTGGGGGAGGAACGATGTGTGTCCGGTCGCTGCGCTGTATTGCATTTTTGCTCGGCGTCGCAACGATGATCGCGGGAGGCGCGCGCGCCGAGGATTTGAAGGGCGAAATTGCCCCGACCGGAAAGCTGCGCGTGGGGATCGGAATCAGCGCCGCGGGCGGCGCCTTCTGGTCCAACAAAACCGAATCCGGCGGTTATTCGGGCGTGCCGGTCGATCTCGGCAGGGAGATGGCGGAGCTGCTCGGCGTGCCCGTCGACTATGTCGCCTATCCAAACTCGGGCAAGATCACTGATGCAGCGTCGAGCGGCGCCTGGGATGTGACCTTCCTGCCACAGGATCCGGAGCGCGAAACCAAGATGTCTTTCGGTCCGATTTACGAGGTTGCGGACGCGACCTACATCATCAAGGCGGGATCGCCGATTACGAACTTCGCGACGCTCGATCAGCCGGGAATCAAGGTTGCCGCCGTCAACAACACCACGACCATGCGCGGCGCGCAGGCGCATTTGAAGAACGCCAGGGTCACGGGCTACCAGACCTTTGACGAAATCTTCGACCTGCTGAAGAACGGCGAGGTCGACGCGTTCGCACTGTCGCGCGATCAGCTCAACAAGCTCGCGACGAAAATCCCGGGCACGAAGGTGCTGGACGAGACCTTCAAGAAGACCGTCAGAGCGGTTGCCGTCCCGCTCAACCATCCGCAGTCGCTTGCGTTCGTCACGAAATTCATGACGGACGCCCGCACCAACGGAATCCTGCGCAAGGCCTATGACAACAACGGCCTGAAGGACGCGCCGATCCGGACGGAGTAGAGTGATGCAGTCTTACGCGTCCGGTAAGAGCTGTCGGTAGGCGTGGGAGAGGAAGCAAACCCAGACCGGCCAAAACAGGAGCCAGCCGCACAGTGCGACGGTGTTGGCTGCGGCCCACTGGATCAGATAAAGGCCGCCGGCGAAGGGAACGATGGTCAGGGCGAAGAAAATGATATCGACTATGGCGAAGGGCGCCAGCGCGCAGACCGTGATGCCCAGAAACAGCCGAAAGACATTGCCGTGCGTGCGCTGCCAAGCGTCCTTCAGCGAGAGTGTGAGATTCCCGGTTGCGCGCGCAGGAAGCAGCAGGCTGAGACGCATCACCAACACAACGCTGACAGCGTAAGCCAATGCAATCACCGCGATCTCGACGGGCGGCGTGCGGCCGGCCGCAGGCAGCAAATCCAGGGCCGCCATCGGCACGAGGACGGCGGCAGGCGGGATCGCCGCGAGCAGGCCGATCAGGAGAGATGCGCCGACATACCGCCAGAAGGGGCGGGTTGCGATATTGCGGCCACTGCTCGACGTCGGCCCTTCCTTCAACAACAGCATCCGGTGCCAGGCCACGGCGCTGCTCACCGCCGCGATGGTCTGCAGGAGGTTCAAGGCATAGCCAAGCATCAAGAGATGCGCCGGCTGTGACAGGTCGATTTGAGGTCGTGGCCTCGCCGTCAGCTCGGCGAGCAGGACTGCCTGCAGCCAACCTCCGATCGCCGCGAGGATCGCCACCGGCGGCAGCCAGATCGCGGCGATCCGCAGGCCGTCGCCAAAATGTTCAAAAAAGGTCGCGTACGAAAGGCGGATCATCCGCCACAAGGGCAGCTTGGTTACAGGCGCATCCGATGCGCCGACAAGACCGCTCATCGCAAGGCCCTAGTGGATCAAATCTGACATTTGAATCCCGGAAGGGATTCCGTTGACGGCGATTGCATGCGACTTTGGCGCATGCGCACCGGTATTTCCATCATTGTTACCCCCTCCGATCGTCTGCGTCTGGAAGCGCTCGTGCGGGATCGCAATGCGCCGCAGAAGCAGGTTTGGCGAGCCGAGATCGTATTGTTGAGTGCGGACGGGGTCGGCACC
>Ga0335080_10000791_pt1 | contig 29708 bp, 25 predicted proteins | sample Lox_Sample_34_FD_206720 | JGI IMG/M metagenome (GOLD analysis project Ga0335080, IMG submission 206720) | Soil microbial communities from Loxahatchee National Wildlife Refuge, Florida, United States - Lox_Sample_3.4 | ecosystem: Environmental > Terrestrial > Soil > Wetlands | place: USA... | reverse complement strand
TGAGGGAGCAGGGGGTCGATCATGATCGATCGGGTTAAAATCGGGCGATGAAAGCCAGCGACATCCGCCGCACCTTTCTCGAGTACTTCGCCGCGAAGGGGCATACGATCGTCCCCTCGGCGCCCCTCGTCCCGGCCAACGATCCGACGCTGCTCTTCACCAACAGCGGCATGGTGCAGTTCAAGGACGTATTCCTCGGCACCGACAAGCGCAGCTACGTGCGCGCCGCCGACGTGCAGCGTTGCCTGCGGGCGGGCGGCAAGCACAACGATCTGGAGAACGTGGGCTACACCGCGCGCCACCACACGTTCTTCGAGATGCTCGGCAACTGGTCGTTCGGGGACTATTTCAAGCGCGAAGCGATCCGCTGGGCGTGGGAGCTTCTCACCGGGGTCTACAAGCTGCCGGCCGAGCGGCTCTGGGTGACGGTCTACCAGACCGACGACGAGGCCTACGATGCCTGGGCGCAGGACATCGGCATGCCGCACGCGCGCATCGTGCGCATCGGCGACAACAAGGGCGCGCCCTACGCTTCGGACAACTTCTGGCAGATGGCCGACACAGGCCCCTGCGGTCCGTGCAGCGAGATCTTCTACGACCACGGCCCGGATGTCCCCGGCGGACCGCCCGGCTCGGCCGACGCCGAAGGCGATCGCTACATCGAGATCTGGAACCTCGTGTTCATGCAGTTCGACCGCGACGCGAGCGGCGAGCTCACGCCGCTGCCCAAGCCCTGCGTCGACACTGGGATGGGGCTCGAGCGCCTCGCCGCGGTCCTGCAGGGTGTCCACAGCAACTACGAGATCGACCTGTTCCGGGAGCTGATCGCTGCCGCGGCAAAGCTCACCGGCGCGAAGGACCTCGCCTCGCCATCGCTCAACGTCATCGCCGACCATATCCGGGCCTGCGCCTTTCTCGTCGTCGACGGCGTCATTCCCAGCAACGAGGGACGCGGCTACGTCCTACGGCGGATCATCCGGCGCGCGATACGGCACGGCTACCAGCTGGGCGAGACCAGGCCCTTCTTTGCCGCGCTCGTTCCCGATCTGTCGCGGGTGATGGGCGAGGCATATCCGGAGCTGCCGCTCAAGCAGGACTACGTCATGCGCGTGCTGCTCGCCGAGGAGGAGCGCTTCGCCGAGACGCTCGAGCACGGCATGAAGATCCTCGAAGCCACGCTCAAGAGCGACGCGCAGGCCGGCGCCAGGACCATCCGGGGCAAGGTCGCCTTCACGCTCTACGACACCTACGGCTTCCCGATCGATCTCACCGCCGACGTCGCGCGCGAGCGCGGCTGGTCGGTGGACATCAGCGGATTCGACGCCGAGATGGAGCGGCAGCGCGAGCGCGCACGGGCGGCTTCGACCTTCAAGATGGCGGAGACCCTCGACTATCGGGGCGCGAAGACGAAGTTCGACGGCTACGACACGCTTTCCGAGGACGCGAGAGTCGTGGCGCTCTATCGCGACGGCAGCCCGGTCGACGCGCTTTCGACGGGGCAGAGCGGCGTGGTCGTGCTCGATCGCACGCCCTTCTACGCCGAGTCGGGCGGGCAGGTGGGCGATCGGGGCGAGCTCACGAGGAGCGGCGCGTGCCTCACGCTGTTCTCGGTGCACGACACGCAGAAGATCCAGCCGGATGTCTTCGGCCACCACGGAGAGCTCAAGACCGGAGAGCTCAAGCTCGGCGACACGGTGGCGGCGAGGGTCGACGGGCGGGCGCGGGCGCGCGCCGCGTGGAACCATTCGGCGACGCACCTCATGCACGCGGCGCTGCGCAAGTTGCTCGGGGAGCACGTGACGCAGAAGGGCTCGCTGGTCGATCCCGAGCGCACGCGCTTCGACTTCTCGCATCCGAAACCGATGACCGACGAGGAGATCCACACCGTCGAGTCGCTCGTGAATGCCGCGATCCGCGCGAACTACCCCGTCGAGGCCCGGATCATGCCCTACGACGAAGCGATCAAGTCCGGCGCGATGGCGCTGTTCGGCGAGAAGTACGGCGACGAGGTGCGCGTGCTCTCGATGGGCGACTTCTCCACCGAGCTGTGCGGCGGCACGCACGTCGATCGCACCGGCGACATCGGCTTCTTCAAGATCGTGTCGGAATCGGGTGTCGCGGCGGGCATCCGGCGCGTGGAGGCCGTCACGGCCGACGGAGCGCTCGCCTACACCCACGAGATGGAAGCGCGGCTCAACGATGCGGCCCGGGCGCTCAAGGCGCCGTCCGCCGAGGTGGCGACCAAGATTGCGCAGATCCTCGACAACGTAAAGGCGCTGGAGAAAGAGCTCTCGCGGCTCAAGGCCAAACTCGCCTCGGGCCAGGGCGGCGATATTGCCGCGCAGGCGGTCGAGGTGAACGGCGCCCAGGTGCTGGCGACGACGATCGATGGCGCGGATGCGAAGCTGCTGCGCGAGACGATCGACAAGCTCAAGGGTCGCTTCCGATCGGCCGCCATCGTGCTGGGCTCGACCGAAGGCGGCAAGGTTACGCTGATCGCCGGAGTGACGTCCGACCTCACGGGAAAGATCAAGGCTGGCGACCTCGTCAACCACGTCGCCATGCAGGTAGGCGGCAAAGGCGGGGGGCGTCCCGACATGGCGCAGGCGGGCGGCAACAATCCGGAAGCGCTCCCGGCCGCGCTGCAATCGGTTCGGTCGTGGGTCGCCGAGCGCCTGCTGTAGGCCGAGCTTCGGATCGACGATGCCGCTTCGTCCCGGAGTGACGCTCGAGCGCTTCCGCGAGCGCGGCATCGGACGACTGCCCGCGCTGATCGGCGTGCGCTTCACCGGTGTGACGGAGCACCGCGTCGACGCCGAGCTCGACATCCGCCCGGAGCTGCTGGCGCCGAACGGCTACCTGCACGCGGCGACCGTGATCGCGCTCGCCGACACCGCTTGCGGCTACGGCTGCCTCGCCCATCTTCCGGAAGGCGCGGAGAACTTCACCACGATCGAGCTCAAGACCAATTTCCTGGGCACCATGCGCGAAGGCAGGCTCGCCTGCGTGGCCAGCGCGGTGCACCTTGGCAAGACGACCCAGGTGTGGGACGCGGTGGTGAGCGATCCCGCGCGCGTCCGCAAGCTCGCGTTGTTCCGCTGCACCCAGATGGTCTTGTGGCCGTCCGGCAAGCGCTCCGCCTGAGCTGCGGTCCTTCGCCAGGAGCTTCCGCTAACCGTTTGTTCCGTCGCGCCAACCTCCAATCGGACCGCGTCTTGCGATCCCCTCGGATGCACCTATGATGCGCCCCGTGCACGCGGGACCGACCCGCGCCGACTCCCCGGCCGCGCTGCGGCGCCCGTACCGGGGCGATCAACAACCACGGAAGCGAGCCCGCGCGGCTCGCGCTGGGAAAGGAAGACAGGCCGATGAGTGCGACAAGCTCCATGGGCGCGAAGCTCGCGTCCGCGCTGACGCTGGCATTGCTGGCGGCCGCGCCCTGCGCCCGCGCCGACGGAATCAGCTCCGAGCAGGCGCAGGAAATCATCAACGAGTTGAAGCAGATCCGGCAGACGCTGGAGAAGATGCAGTCGCCGCAGGCCGCGCCGGCGCCCGACGACAAGGTGAGCTACAAGCTCTCGCCCGGAGGCTTCTCGATGGGCGACCCGAAGGCGCCGCTGGTCATGGTGGAGTACACCGACTTCCAGTGTCCTTTCTGCCAGCAGTTCCACAACACCGCGTTCGCGCAGATCAAGGCGAACTACATCGACACCGGCAAGATCCGCTTCGTGAGCCGCGACTTTCCGCTCGACTTCCACGAGAACGCGCGCCGCGCCGCGACGGCGAGCCGCTGTGCGGCCGAGCAGGGCAAGTACTGGGAGATGCGTCACGTGATGATCGTGAACGCGGAGCAGCTCAAGGCCGACAACCTCGTGGCCTACGCGGGCCAGGTCAAGATGGATGTGCCGAAGTTCAAGAGCTGCCTCGAAAATCCCGACAAGTTCAAGGCGCAGATCGACCAGGACATCGCCGAGGGCGGCGTGGCGGGCGTGCAGGGAACGCCTTCGTTCGTACTCGGCAAGGTCGAGAACGACAAGCTCGAAGGCGTGCGCCTCGTCGGGGCGATGCCCTACGCGCAGTTCGACGCCAAGATCCAGGAGATGCTCGGCAAGGTCGGCAAGAACTAGCCTTCGGTCCGAGGTTTCCGCGGCCTGCAGGCCCGCGCGAGCGGGGTGCGGGCCGCGCTGCTTTCCGCGCGTGGCCTGCGCGTCGGTCGCTTCGCCCGGGCGCAGTCTGATTCGACTTCCCGATGCGCCTGCTGCTCGCCGCGTTCGCGCTCGGTGTCCTCGCGCTGCAGCAGCAGGCGGAGCTGCCCAGCGCGACGGGGCTCGCGTGGGCGGCGCTGCCCGTCGGCGTCGCCCTTGTCGCGCTCGGATGGGGGCGGCGTCGCCGCGGCCCGCTGCGGCACTCGAGCCGCCGCATGGCGCAGTTCGCGCTGGCCGCCGCGGTCGCGTTGGTCGCCTTCCACTACGCGGCATGGCGGGCCCAGGCGCGCCTCGCCGACGAGCTGCCGCATGCCTGGGAAGGACGGGACGTGGAGCTCGTCGGCGTCGTCGACGAGCTTCCGCAGCCGACTGATCGCGGACCGCGCTTCGCCTTCGCCGTCGAGCGCATCGACACGCCCGAGGCCGTCGTCCCCTCGAGGCTCTCGCTCACCTGGTACCGCGTCGCGCGCGCGGCGGAGGCGACGGCGAGCGAGCTTCACGCGGGCGAGCGCTGGCGACTGACGGTCCGGCTCAAGCGGCCGCACGGGACGATCAACCCGCACGGCTTCGACGTCGAGGCGTGGCTCATCGAGAACGAGCTGCGCGCGACCGGTTACGTCCGAGAGAGCGAAGCGAACCGGAGGCTCGACGCGTTCGCGGGCCGCCCTGACGACTACGTCGCGCGTGCGCGCGAGACGATACGCGACCGCATCCTGGAAGTGCTTGCCGGACGGCCCTATGCCGGCGTGATCGCTGCGCTCGCGATCGGCGACGAGCGTGCGATTCCCGAAGAGCAATGGCGCGTTTTCAACCGCACGGGGATCGGCCACCTCATCAGCATCTCGGGACTGCACGTCACGTTCTTCGCCACGCTGGTCGGCGCAGCGGTCTTCTGGCTGTGGCGCCGCAGCCACCGGTTGACGCTGGCGCTTCCCGCGCGAAAGGCGGCGGCGATCGCCGGCGTCGTCGCGGCGTTCGGCTACGTGCTCCTCGCCGGCTTCCAGGTGCCCGCACAGCGAACGCTCTACATGCTCGCCACAGCCGCGGTCGGGCTGTGGCTCGGCCGTCCCGGGACCGCGTCGACCGTGTGGCTGTGGGCGCTCGCCGTCGTTCTCGCCTGGGATCCCTGGGCCGGGGTCGCTCCGGGATTCTGGCTCTCGTTCGGTGCCGTCGGGCTGCTCCTGTACACCGGCGTCGGGCGCGTCGGAGCGGGCTCGGCGATCGGCACCGCGGCGCGGGCGCAATGGGCCATCACGCTCGGGCTCGTTCCCCTGATGCTGATGCTGTTCCAGCAGCTCTCCCTCGTCTCGCCGCTCGCCAACGCGGTGGCGATTCCGACGGTGACCTTTCTGGTCGTGCCGCTGACGCTCGCCTGGATCGCCCTGCCGTGGGACCTGCTGCTCGTCGCGGCGCACCAGCTGTTCGCCTGGCTCGCGATCCTGCTCGACGTCTTGAGCGCGACCCCGGGCGCGGTGTGGCAGCAGCACGCGCCGCCGGCGTGGTCGATTGCCTGCGGCGTCATCGGCGTGCTGTGGCTCCTCGCGCCGCGCGGCGTCCCGGGGCGCCCCGTCGGAGCCGCCTGGCTCGTGCCGCTCTTCGTCGTCGTGCCCCAGGTCCCGCCGCAGGGCGCGTTCCGGCTCACCGTGCTCGACGTGGGCCAGGGCCTCGCGGTGCTGGTGCAGACCCACGCCCACGCGCTGCTCTACGACACCGGCCCGCGCTTCAACGAGACGGCCAACGCCGGCGACCGGATCATCGCGCCGGTGCTGCGCGCGAACGCGGTCGCGCGGCTCGACGGCATGATCGTCACCCACCAGGACAGCGATCACAGCGGCGGCGCGCTCTCGCTCCTGCAGACGGTGCCGGTTGGCTGGTTCGCGTCCTCCCTGCCGGCCGACCATCCGATCCTCCGCGCGCGCCGGCAGGAGAAGCTCGACGCGGAGCGCTGCGGCGCGGGCCGGCGCTGGCGCTGGGACGGCGTGGACTTCACGCTGCTGCACCCGGCCGCCGCCAGCTATCTCGATCCGAAGCTCAAGGCCAACGACCTCTCCTGCGTGCTGCGGATCAGCGCGCCGGGCGGCAGCGCGCTGCTCACCGGCGACATCGAGGCGCGAACCGAAGCCGAGCTGGTGCGGCGCGAGGGCACCGCGCTGCGATCGAACGTCCTCGTCGTCCCTCACCACGGCAGCCGCACCTCCTCGACGCCGGCGTTCATCGCCGCGGTGGCGCCCGACGCGGCAGTCTTCACGCCGGGCTATCGCAATCGCTTCGGTCATCCCCGGCCCGAAGTCGTCGCACGCTACGTCGAGGCCGGGATCGAGACCTACCGCACCGACTACGACGGCGCGCTCACGTTCGACGTCGAGCCGGCGATGTCGCGGGTGCCGCGACGCGAGCGCGAAGCGGACCGCAGGTACTGGTGGGACGCGCCGCAGCGCGACTAGACGACCGCGGATCCGACGGACGAGCGGTCGGCCCGCGCCGGCGCCGCGCCGCCTTCAGTGCACGTACCGGCCGAGACGGACCGCGGTCTCTCCGCGCTTGGGGCGCCGCGTCGGCATGATGAGCACGCAATCGTCGTGCGGCGTGCGGATCGGCGTGCCGCCGTCGACGGCGTAGGTCGTCCCGCGGACAGGGATCGTCTGGAGGCCGCTGACCGGGAACGCGAACGCGAACTCCTCGCTCCGGATCGTCACCGTGGTAGTCACCTCGATCAGCTTCTGCGCGGTCGCCGGCTCTTTCTCGAGCATCGCGTCGAGGAGCCGCTGCTCGGCCATGGCGAAGCGGCGCAGGAAGCGCAGGACCGACTGGATGGCGACCCTGGGCGCGCTCGGTTCCCAGTGCTGGCCGCATTCGACGAGCAGCGCGGCGCGCGGATCGTCCTCGTCGTCGAAGAACGCGTAATCGCGAAGGCGGCGCCCGGAGACATGGCCGCCGTCGATCACGACGTGCTCCGGCGCGCCCAGGTCGCGGGCGAGCGCGAGCCCCTTGCGCCGCAGTCCCGCCATCGCGAGCGGCGGGCAGGGCTCCGACATCGAATGCAGATCGAGCAAATAGTCGACGCGGTCGTAGAGCGGCCTCAGCTCCCGGGCGCGGCGCAGCTCGGCGCTGTCCCTCGGGCCGTCGAGCACTCCGGCCGACCAGAGGCGGTTGAAATCCTCGTCGACGCAGCGCGACGCGAACGGATCGGCGGCGTCGAAGCGGCGGTACGCGGCGACGTTCGCGAACACGAGCGTCAGCGTCCCCTTTGTCGGTCGCAATCCCTCGCGCAGTGCCCAGTCGAGCGCGATCGCGCCGCAGACCTCGTTGCCGTGCGTCAGAGCCTGCACCAGCACGTGGGGGCCGGGGCGGCTCGCGCGAAAGGTCCAGACGAAGGGGACGCCCTCGTTTCCCGGCGCGTGAGCCTCGATATCGGGGAACCGGACGTCGATCGGCGGAGACGCGGCGGGCGCTGACACCGGATCGCTCGAATCTCGTGGCCGGCGCGCGCTACGCGGCGCAGAGATGATCGACGACGCGACGCATGAATGCCTCGCACTGCGCCAGCTGCTCCAGGGCCACCCACTCGTTGGGTTGATGCGCCTGGGCGATGTGTCCCGGGCCGCAGATGACCGTGGCCACGCCGGCGTTGTGGAACAGCGCCGCCTCGCTGCCGAACGAGACCTTGCCGACGTCGCGCGTGCCGCTCCAGGTCTTCGCGAGCTCGGCGATGCCGCCCGCGTGCGGGCCCTCGAAGCCGGGAGTGGCCGACAGCGGATCGAACTCGATGTGCGTTGTCGCGTCGACGGCGTGCATCTCCGGCAGCAGCGTGGCGGCGAAACGCCTGAGCTCCGCGAACAGGACGTCCGGATCCTCGGAGGGCAGGTGCCTGAACTCGAAGTCGAAGCGACAGTCCCGGGGCACGATGTTGAGCGCCGTGCCGCCGCGGATCACGCCCGTATGGACGGTCGTGTACGGGACCTCGTAGGCGGCGTCGAACGGGCCGCGGTCGCGAAACTGCCGGCCCATCCGCGAGAGGTAGGTTACCAGCTCGCTCGCGACTTGGACCGCGTTCACGCCGAGCGGCGTGAGCGCGGAGTGCGCCTCGTGGCCGCGCACGCGGCAGCGATAGCTCCTCTTGCCCTTGTGGGCGACCACGACCTGCATGCCCGACGGCTCTCCGATCACGCAGCTCGCGGGACGGATGCCACGGGCGGCGATGTCGGCGATCAGTCGCCGCACGCCGATGCAGCCCACTTCCTCGTCGTAGGAGAGCGCGAAGTGCAGCGGACGGCCGACGCCTCGCCGCGCGAGCTCCGGAACCTGAGCCAGGCCGATCGCGCAGAAGCTCTTCATGTCGGTCACGCCGCGTCCCTGGAGCCGGTCGCCGACGATCGTGGCCTCGAAAGGCTTGGTGTCCCACGGCTGGTCGTCGACCGGGACCACGTCGGTGTGCCCCGAAAGAACGATGCCGCCGGTGCTCGCGTTGCCGTCCCTGGCAGGCAGCGTGGCGAACAGGTTGGCCTTGCGCCGGTCGTCGTCGTAGGTAAGCTGCGACTGGATGCCGTAGCCGGCGAGGTAGTCGCGCACCCAGTGGATCAGCCCGAGGTTCGAGTCGCGGCTGGTCGTGTCGTAGCCGACCAGCGTGCGGATCAGCTCCATGCTGGCGACTCGGGGGATGGTTGCGGCGGAGGCGTTCATGGGCGACTTCGCGGGGCGAGCAGGGCGGCGCCTGCCCGGGAAGGATAGAAACCGCTCCGACCGCTGTCAATCGAATACGGCATTCCAAACAAGGGCGAGTGCGCGATTCGCGCGCCTGGAGGTAGCGATGATGCATCGGCTCTGGCTCACGTCTCTCGCGCTGGCGCTCGCCTTCGCGGCGCCGGCGCGCGGCGACGAGCTTCCTCTGGACAGGATCAAGCTGCCTCCGGGATTCGCGATCGAGGTTCTCGCACGCGTGCCGCAGGCGCGCGAGATGGCGCTGGGCGCGCGCGGCACGCTGTTCGCGGGCTCGCTGGGCGGAAAGGTCTATGCGGTCGTACCGGCGAAGCCAGGCGCGGCCCCTGCGGTCCGGACGATCGCCTCGGGGCTCGATCGGCCGGTTGGCGTAGCGTTCCGCGACGGCAGCCTGTACGTTTCTGCCGTGAGCCGCATCCTGCGCTTCGACGATATCGAGAATCGCCTCGATCATCCGCCCGCGCCGGTCGTCGTGACCGACCGCTTCCCGACCGACGAGCACCACGGCTGGAAGTTCATCGCCTTCGGACCCGATGGGAAGCTCTACGTGCCGGTCGGGGCGCCGTGCAATGTCTGCGAAGCCGATCCCGATCGCTACGCCCTCATCGCGCGGATGAATCCCGACGGCACAGGCCTGGAGGTCTACGCGCGGGGCCTGCGGAACTCGGTCGGCTTCGACTGGGATCCCCGAACCCGCGAGCTGTGGTTCACGAACAACGGCCGCGACTACCTCGGCGACGATTCGCCGCCGGACACCCTCAACCACGCGCCGAGGCCGGGACTGAATTTCGGCTTCCCGTATTGCCACGCCGGCGCGATCGCCGATCCCGAGTACAGAGCGAAACGCCCCTGCCGCGATTTCTCCCCATCCGCGCAGAATCTCGGGCCGCACGTGGCCTCGCTCGGCATGCGCTTCTACACCGGCACGCAGTTCCCGCCGGCGTACCGCGGCCAGATCTTCATCGCCGAGCACGGCTCGTGGAACCGCTCGCACAAGATCGGCTATCGCGTGACGCTGGTTCGCATCGAAGGCAGTCGGGCCGCGAGCTACGAACCCTTCGCCAGCGGCTGGCTGCAGGGCGAGTGCGCGTGGGGCCGGCCGGCCGACGTGCTGGTCGCGGCCGACGGGGCGTTGCTCGTCTCCGACGACTACGCCGGGGCGATCTACCGCATCAGCTACCGGGGGTCCTGATCCGCGGGCGCGACCGCGGGCTCGCGCGGGCGCTGCGCGTCGTCGGCGACGAAGCGGTCGAGGTGGGTGACGCGATTCCCGGCGACCAGCCTCCGGAATTCGGCATGGCCCGCCTTGTCGTGCGCGAGGACGCCGCCGAGGTCCGATCCGTAGTTCGGAGAGCGCGCGAGCGCGAAAAGCTTCTCCAGGGCCTGCGCCGGTGCGGTGAGCGGCGCGGCAGCGTCCTGATCGTAGTGCTTGAGCAGAAGCTGCAGCGCTACCTCGATGCTCGGCTGGCGATCGCAGAGATCGAACGACAGGTGCAGGGAGCAGGGCGTGAGCGTCTCGACCTTGTGCGGCGTGAAGCTCCGGAGGAAGAGCACGTCGCCGGGGCGCATGACGATCTCGGTCTCCAGCAGCCCCATCTGGGCGTCGGTCAGGTCGCTCAGCGTCGCCCGCCGCGGCGCCTGCGGCCGGTACAGGCGCCAGCGCTTCTCGCCGGCGATGTGAATCACGAGGACGTCGTCGGTGTCGACATGCCCGCGATAGGCTTCGTGGCCGTGCTGCGAGAAGAACACCGTCGCATTGCAGAAGGTCGCGGCGTGCGCACGATCGAGCGCTGCTGCCAGCGCGTTGACCTCGGGCTCGAGGATGTCGACGCCCTCGAGGACGCAGGCCGCGCCCTTGGCGAGATGCTGCTGCAGCACGCGGCGGTCGACGAACTCGATCCGCCGCCGCTGCACGACCTTGTAGAGGCGCGCCTCCGACAGGTCGACGGGCTTCCCCGCCTCGAAGAGATTCAGGTAGTTGAGATCGAGCAGCGGATTGTTGAGGTGACGCCGCAGATCGGCGATCGAGAACAGGCGCTGATCGCGAGCGAGCCCCGGCTTGTGCACGTGGCTCAGCGTCGGCGGCGCGGCCAGCGCCTCCTTCAGGTAGAAGTCGCGGATGCGCCGGTGGGCAGGGGACAGTTCCATCGGAACCGGGGACACGTGCGAGGCTGTGGGCGCCACTCGCGCGTGGCGCAGGCGCGATTCTCGGCGACGCCGGCGCGCGCTGTCAAACCATCGTGCCGCCTGCGCGCATGAGGATCGTTCCAGGGATCGTTCGCCGGATGAAACGCCGACGAACCACGAGAGAAACCGCCGGCCGGCCGGAGCGCCGGCCCGGCGGTGATCGCGATGGCGGCGCGCGGGACGTCGAGCCCTCAGGCAATCGACGCTCTTCGCCTCGCTCCGCTCGGGAGGCTGCCCGTCAGTCGGTCGGCCCGTGTCTACCTGTGCGACTGCTGCCGGGCCTACCAGTGGCGAATGTAGCGATAGTGATAGTACGGAGCGTGGTACGGGCGGTACACGACCGGAGGTCCGTAGTACGCCGGAGCGTAGTAGTACGGATACGGTGCCGGCGCGGGCGCCGGCGCGTAATACGGCACCGGCGCGTAGCCATAGTTCGAATAGCCGAACGCGACACCCGGCACGCCGACCGAAACCGAGAACGAATCCCGTGCCGACGCGGTAGTTGCATACGTGGCAGCGCCTACCGCGAACATCGTGGCCGCGGCAAGGGCGGCAATGCGACGAGTCATATGCGTCTCCTCATCCAAAAGTCGCGAATGGCGCGACACCATCCACAACATAAGTACGACAGCGGGCGTTTACAAGGAGTTTCCCCGGGAAAACAGCCGGTTACAATTCGTTACCGTTGCGCTATGCTGCGCCGAAGCAGACGTCGTCCATCATCGCCCACGTGCCGGAGAGAATCATGCATGGCCTGAGCCCGCTCGTTGCCCGTATCGTGCGAGGCAGCCTGGCGCTGACGCTCGCGCTGGTGTCGAGCCTGAGCGGCGCCGCCGACCTCGCGATCGGCATCGGCGCCGACGTCACCGCGATCGATCCGCACTATCACAACGTCACTCCCAACAGCAACGTCGCTGCGCACATCTTCGATTACCTCGTGCTCCGCGACGAGCGGCAGAAGCCGATTCCGGGTCTCGCGGAATCCTGGCGGACGATCGACCCGGTCACTTGGGAGTTCAAGCTGCGCCGCGGCGTGAAGTTCCACGACGGCAGCGAATTCACCGCCGCCGATGTCGTAGCTTCCATCGAACGCGTGCCGACCGTGCCGAACAGCCCGTCGCCGTTCACCGTCTACACCAAGCAGATCAAGGAGATGATCGTCGTCGACCCGTACACGATCCGCTTTCGCACGGCCACGCCCTACCCGCTGATGCCCACCGACATGACGCAGGTTGCGATCATCTCCCGGTCGGCCGCGAAGGCATCGACGGAAGACTTCAACAGCGGCAAGGCGGCGATCGGCACCGGGCCTTATAAGCTCGTGCGCTATGCCAAGGGCGATCGCATCGAGCTCAAGCGCTTCGACGGCTACTGGGGCGGCAGGACGCCGTGGGAGAACGTGACGTTGCGGCTGCTGCCCGCCGACGCTCCGCGGGTCGCGGCGCTCCTCGCCGGCGACGTGCAGGCGATCGAGAACGTTCCGACCGAGGACGTCGCCAGGCTCTCCACCGACAAGCGGGTGTCGTTGTTTCGCACGGTGGCCGACCGGCTCATCTATCTTCACATGGATTCGGAGCGCGACGTCTCGCCGTTCGTGACCGATCGCGAGGGACGCCCGCTCGCGAAGAACCCTCTGAAGGACGCCCGGGTGCGCAAGGCGATCTCCAAGGCGATCAACCGCCAAGCGCTCGTCGAGCGCGTGATGGAGGGCCAGGCGGTGGCCACGGGTCAGCTGCTGCCGGAAGGATTCTTCGGCTACACGAAGAACCTCAAGCCGGAGCCCTACGATCCGGAAGGCGCGAAGAAGCTGCTCGCGGACGCCGGCTATCCCGACGGCTTCGGTCTCACCATTCATTCGCCGAACAACCGCTACGTGAACGACGCCAAGGTGGCGCAGGCCGTCGCGCAGATGCTCGCGCGCGTCGGCATCGCGACCCGGGTCGAGGCGATGCCTTCGGCGACGTTCTTCCCGCAGGCTACCGAATTCAAGTTCAGCTTCGTCCTGGTCGGCTGGAGCTCCGGGACCGGCGAGGCGTCGAGCCCGCTCAAGGCCCTGATCGCGACGCCGAGCAGGGACAAGGGGTTCGGAACCGCCAACCGCGGGCATTATTCCAACGCCAAGGTCGACCTGATGCTCGAGGACGCGCTGGTGACCGTCGACGATGCCAAGCGCGAAGCGCTGCTGCAACGCGCGACCGAGCTGGCGATCAACGACACCGCGATCGTCCCGCTCTATCACCAGGTGAGCCTCTGGGGCACGCGCAACGGCATCGCCTACGCCCCGCGCACGGACGAGAACACGCTCGCGCACAAGTTCCGTCCGGGGATGTGAGGCCGGCGCCCATCGCTGCGGGGACGGATTCCGGCCGCATCCGGGGAACGCCGGCCGACGCCGAGGGCGGAGCCTGATCGTGCTGCGCCGCGACCAGACGGCGATGACGGTCCTGCTGGGTGCGCTCATCGCCGTCGCGCCGCTCGCGATGGACATTTACCTGGCATCGATGCCGTCGATGACGCGGGCGCTTTCCGCGAGCAGCGAGCAGGTCCAGCTTACGCTCTCGCTGTACATGTACGGCTGGGGACTGTCGCAGATCGTTGTCGGGCCGCTCACCGACCGCTTCGGGCGGCGGCCGCTCCTGCTCGCCGGGCTCGCGCTGTTCGTCGCGGCGTCGATCGCCTGCGCGGCGGCGCGCGACGTTCACATGCTGATCGCCTCGCGGGTAGCCCAGGCGCTGGGCATGGCGGCGGTCGCGGTGGTCCCGCGCGCGGTCGTGCGCGACCTCTACACCGGAGACCGCGCGGCGCAGATCCTTTCGCTGATGGGCGTGATCCTCGGCATCGCGCCGGTCATCGCGCCGATCATCGGCAGCCACCTGCACGTCTGGTTCGGATGGCGCGCGAACTTCGTGTTCGTCGCCGCTTACGGTGCGATCGCGCTCGCCTGCGTCGCCTTCGCGTTCCCGGAGACGATCCGCGCGCGCGACCGCCGCGCCACTCTCCCGAGCGTGATCTACGCCAACTACCTGCGGCTCGTGCGCTCGCGCGCCTACGTCGGCTACGTGCTCGTCGCCGCGTTCTCCTCGAGCGGCCTGTTCGCCTTCCTTGCCGGCAGCGCGTTCGTGTTCGTGAGCGTGATGGGGACCGGCGAGACCGGCTTCGGTTTCCTGTTCGGGGCTGTCATGCTGGGCAACATCCTCGGCGCGTCGATCGGGAGCCGGCTGGTGATGCGGCTCGGCATCGACCGCATGCTCGGCTACTCGACCTGGCTGATGCTCCTGTCCGGCGTCGCGCTGGCCGCGCTCGCCTGGATGCGCGTGGGGCATCCGCTCGCCATCGTGGCGCCGATGTTCCTGTTCATGGTGGCGCTCATGACGACGATGCCGCAGGCGACGGCCGGCGCGCTCACGCTCTTCCCGGAGGCTGCGGGCAGCGCGGCGTCGCTGCTGCTCTTCTGCCAGTTCGGACTCGCGTCCACGGCGGCACTGATCGTCGGCACGACGTTCGACGGCACGCAGCGCCCGATGGCGACCGTGATCGCCGCGGCGACCGTCCTGGCTTTCGTCGCGCAGCGCGCGGCCGTCAGGCGGCGGGCGTGACGCGGCGCGACCGACGCCTCAGGCGGGGCCGATCAGCTGCTCGAGCTCGGCGACGATAGGTGTGGCCGACTCGACCCCGATGCGCTTGACCAGCGCCTTGGCGACGTCCGGCAGGAGATCGTGCAGGTCGCGCAGGTTGGATGCGCGCTCGAGCCGCATGATGAGCAGGTAGCCGCGCAGGCCCAGGTGCTCGTTGATGAGGTCCGAGAGGCGACGCTGCGCCGCGACGAAGCGCTGTGCCTCGTCCTCGCTTCGGGGGGCTGCCGTCGCTTCCGTCTCGACGACCGACGGCACGCTGAAGCGCTTGGCGATGAGCCCCGAGCGCTCGAGCGCGGCGATCGCCTCCTGGTCGACGCGCAGCGCGCGAGCCCGGTCGAGGACCTCCGCGATCGTCAGCTTGCCATCGATCATGATCAGCAGGCTGCGGAGCGCGATCGGAAGCGAGAGCTTGCGCTCCTTGACTTCCCGAACACCCTCCTCGGTCTTGGCGTAGATCTCGCCGGGATGCATGCACCGCTCCTCTCGCCCGCGCGGCCCGCGTGGACGCGGGGCGGATTATAAACCGCGGCCCTGCCGCGGTGGCGTGCGACAATCCCCGGCGCTTCCAGAATGTAGAGAACAACGCGCCATGCTGCATCGCTTCGATCGCGCGCTCCTGGCCATCAACCGCTGGCTGCTGATCGCGATCCTCGCCGCGACGGCGAGCATGGTCTTCGTCAACGTCGTGCTCCGCTTCGCGACCGACCATTCGATCCTGTGGGTCGAGGAAGCCTCGCGCTACCTGATGATCTGGCTGACGTTCATCGGCGTCGGGCCGGTGCTGCGCTACGGCGGACATCTCGGCATAGACACGCTGCAGGAGGCGCTGCCGCGGCGCGCCTCGGCCGTTCGCGCGACGATCTTCGCGGTCCTGCTCGGCTTCTTCGCGTTCATGGTCTGGGTCGGCCTGCGCTACGCCGCGTTCGCCTGGCAGCAGACGACTCCGGTCCTGGGGATTCCGATTGGCGCGGTCTACCTCGCGATGCCGGCCGGATTCGCGCTCGCGACGATCCACCTCTTCTTGATGGCCCGAGGCTACGTCCGCGGCCGGGCGCTGCTGGCCGACGGCGAATTCGACGCCGACGCGGCGCAGCTCTGACGATGGTCGCGACGCTGTTCCTGTCCTGCTGCCTGCTGCTCGCGCTGGGCGTGCCGGTGGCGTTCTCGCTCGGTCTCGGCACGCTGGCGGCGATGCTCGTCAACGGCGATCTCTCGCTGCTGGCGCTGCCCAAAGCCATGTTCTCCGGCATCGACGTGTTCGCGCTGCTCGCGGTGCCGTTCTTCATCCTCGCTGCGGAGCTGATGACCGGCGGAGCGCTGTCCGAGGTGCTGCTCGTCTTCGCCTCGCAGTTCGTGGGCCGCTTCCGCGGCGGGATGGGCCACACGAACATTCTCGCGCTCACGTTCTTCTCCGGGATTTCCGGCTCGGCGCTCGCGGACGCCGCGGGGCCGGGGGCGATCATGATCCGGATGATGCGCGACGACGGCTACAAGCCGGAGTACGCCGCGGCGCTGACCGCGGCGACCTCGATCCTCGGCCCCATCATTCCGCCGTCGATCAGCATGATCATCTATGCGCTCGCGTATCCCGACGTGAACCTCGTCGGGCTGCTGATCGCGGGCGTGCTCCCGGGGATACTGATCGCGGTCGCGATGGCGGCGATCAACCACGCGATCTCGGTCAAGCGCAACTATCGCGGCTCGCCACGGCGCTACGCCGGGCGCGACTACCTGCGCAACACGTGGCGGGCGCTGCCGGCCCTGGCGCTGCCGGCGCTGATCCTGGGCGGGATTGCCTCCGGCGCATTCACGCCCACCGAGGCCTCGGTGATCGCGGTGTTCTACGCGCTGTTCGCGGGCATGGTGATCTACCGTACGCTCAAGTGGAGCATGCTGCCCGGGATCCTCGCGCGCTCCGCGCTGATGACGGCCTCGGTGCTGGTCATCGTCGCCGCTTCGGCAGCGTTCGCCTGGGTGCTGACGATTTCGCGGATCCCGCAGGACCTGACCGCGCTCGTCGTCGCGATGAACCTCTCGCCGCTCGCCTTCCTGCTTGCGGTGAACACGCTGCTGCTGGCGTTCGGCATCTTCATCGAGCCGCTGCCGGGCATCGTCGTGCTCGCGCCGATCCTGGCCCCGATCGCCCACGCGCTCGGGATCTCGGACCTGCAGTTCGGGATCATCGTGATCGTCAACCTGACGATGGGGATGCTCACCCCGCCGGTGGGCGGCCTGCTGTTCGTGACCTCGGTGGTGGCGCGCGTTCCGCTCGCGCGGATGATCGGCGAGCTGTGGCCGTTCCTGTGGGCGCAGCTCGTCGTGCTCGCACTGCTGTCGCTCTTCCCGGCGATCAGCACCGTGCTTCCCGCCCTGTTCGGGTACCGCTAGCGATCCGCGGGCGGCGGGGCGCGCGGGCGAGGGCTACGGGTAGTTGCGGATCCGGTCGATGTTCGCCTGGCCGAAACGCTTGGCGAAGTCGGCGTAGGCCGGCGCCAGCGCCGCCTGGAACCGCGCCTTGTCGACATGGTCGTTGACCGTCATGCCCTTCGCGCGCAGCTCGGCCACGGCCTTGCGCTCGTCCTCGTCGACGCGCGCGCGGTCGGCCTTGACGCCTTCCTTCGCCGCGTCGAGGAACGCCTGCTTGTCCGCCGCCGAGAGGTTGTCCCAGCGCGCCTTGTTCATCAGGAACACCGCGGGTGAATACACGTGCCCGGTGAGGGTGAGGTACTTCTGCACCTGGTCGAGCTTCGCGGCGGTGATCACCGACAGCGGATTTTCCTGTCCGTCGACCGTGCCCTGCTGCAGGGCCGTGAAGACTTCCGTGAACGCCATCGGCGTCGGAAGGATTCCGAACTGGCGGTACGCCTCGATGTGGATTGGATTCTCCATGGTGCGCATCTTGAGTCCGCGCAGGTCCTCGGGCCCATCGACGGGTCGCTTGCTGTTGGTCATGTGGCGGAACCCGTTCTCGGCCCAGGCGAGCCCGACCATGCCCTTCGCGGGAAACTTCGCGAGCAGCTCCGCGCCGATCGGGCCGTCGAGCACCGCGCGGGCGTGCGCGTAGTCGCGGAACAGGAACGGAATGTCGAGGATCGCCACCTCGGGCACGAAGTTGGGCAGGGGACCGGTCGAGGTGAGCGTGAGATCGAGCGTGCCGAGCTGCACGGCCTCGACCGATTCGCGCTCAGCGCCCAGCGCGGCCGAATAGAACGTCTGCACCTTGTAGCGGCCGCCGGTGCGGCGCTCGACCTCGCGCGCGAAGCTGTCGATCGCCACGCCGTAGTGCGAATTCTGCGCGAGCGCGATGTTGATCCGCAGCATGGTCTGCGCGCCGGCCGTCACGGCGAGAGCCAGCGCGAGGACGAAGCCGGCGAGCGGCGCCAGGCATCGGGCGGAGGTCATGGTCGTTCTTCTCCTCGAAGCGCGCGGGCGATGCGCGCGGGCGGGCGCAATTCTACCGCGGGCGACTCGGCCTCCAGCGTGGTTCGCGGTAAGGCTTTGTGGAATAATGGACGCGGATCCGTTTCGCGCAGCCGCTCGCGGGCGTCCATGCTCAACCCCGCCCTGCTCACAGCCCTCGGTACCGTCCTGCCCGCCGCGGCGATTCTCACCGCACCGGAGGATACGCGGCCGTACGAATGCGACGGGCTCACGATGTTCCGCGCCCAGGCGGGCGCGGTGCTGCTTCCGGAGACCGAGGCGCAGGTCGTCGCGATCATGAAGCTCTGTCGCGCGGCGCGTCTCCCGGTGGTGGCGCGCGGCGCGGGAACGGGTCTCTCGGGTGGCGCGCTGCCGAACCGCGAGGGCGTGCTCCTCTCGCTCGCCAGATTCCAGCGCATTCTAGCCATCGATCCGCTGGCGCGGACGGCGACGGTGCAGCCTGGCGTGCGCAATCTCGCGGTGTCGCAGGCTGCTGCGCCCTACGGCCTCTACTACGCGCCCGATCCGTCGTCGCAGATCGCGTGCACGATCGGCGGCAACGTCGCGGAGAACTCCGGCGGGGTGCGCTGCCTCAAGTACGGATTGACCGTTCACAACCTTCGCCGCGTGCGCCTGGTCCTGATGGATGGCGAGGTGGTCGAGGCCGGCGGGACGGCGCTCGATGGGCCCGGCTACGACCTGCTCGCGCTGATCTGCGGTTCCGAGGGGCTGCTTGGCGTGATCACCGAGGTGACCGTGAAGCTCACCCCGAAGGCGCAGGACGCGAAGTGCGTGCTGTCGGCGTTCGACGACGTGATGAAGGCCGGGGACGCCGTCGCGGCGGTCATCGCCGCGGGGATCGTTCCCTCGGGGCTCGAGATGATGGACCGGTTGACGATCCGTGCCGTCGAGCCCTTCGTTTGCGCAGGATACCCGGACGCGGAGGCGATCCTGCTCTGCGAGTCCGACGGCGTGCCAGGGGAGGTCGACGCCGAGGTCGCAGTCGTGCGCGGACTGATGGAGCGCGCCGGCGCGACGCTCATCGAGGTCTCGACGAACGAGGACCAGCGGGCGCGCTTCTGGTCGGGCAGGAAGGCCGCGTTTCCCGCCGCCGGCCGCATCTCTCCCGACTATTACTGCATGGACGGAACGATCCCACGCCGCGCGCTCGCCGCGGTACTCAAGCGCATCGCCGAGCTGTCGGCGGAATTCGGCCTGCCCTGCATGAACGTGTTTCACGCCGGCGATGGCAACCTCCATCCGCTGGTCCTCTACGATGCGGGCAGGCCAGGCGATGTCGAGAAGACGCAGGCGTTCGGCACGAAGATCCTGGAGCTGTGCGTCGAGGTCGGCGGCACGATCACGGGCGAGCACGGCGTGGGCGTGGAGAAGCTCGGCGACATGTGCGTGCAGTTCGGCGAGCGCGAGCTCGAGCGCTTCCAGGGCGTGAAGCGCGCCTTCGATCCCGAGGGGCTGCTCAATCCTGGCAAGGCGGTGCCGACGCTGCATCGCTGTGCCGAGCTGGGACGCATGCACGTGCACCGCGGCGCGCTGCCGCATCCGGAATTGCCTCGCTTCTAGCGGGAGGAGAACGTCATGGAGACCCGTGCACCCGTCCGACCCGATCCCGGCACGCTCGCCGAGCTGGTGCGCAAGCTCCGGGGCGACTACGGCGAGCGGGCGGTGACCTCGCAGGCGGTGCGCGAGCACCACGGCCACGGCGAGGGTCTGGTCGACTCCGCGCTGCCGGACGTCGTCGTGTTCCCGGAATCGAACGAGGAGGTCGCCGCGATCGTGCGTCTGTGCCACCTCGCCCTCGTGCCCGTCATCCCCTTCGGGGTGGGCACCTCGCTCGAAGGACACGTCGCGGCGCTGTACGGCGGGGTGTGCGTCGACCTCTCGCGCATGAACCGCATGCTCGAGATCAACGCCTCGGACCTCGACTGCCGCGTGCAGGCAGGCATCACGCGCGAGCAGGTCAACGCGGAGCTCAAGGGGACGGGACTGTTCTTTCCCATCGATCCGGGCGCGGACGCGACGATCGGCGGCATGGCCTCGACCCGCGCATCGGGCACCAACGCCGTGCGCTACGGCACGATGCGCGACAACGTCCTCGGGCTCACGGTCGTCGCCGCGGACGGACGGATCGTGCGAACCGGGGGACGCGGCCGCAAGTCGAGCGCCGGCTACGATCTCACGCGGCTTTTCATCGGGGCCGAGGGCACGCTCGGGGTCATCACCGAGGTCCAGCTTCGGCTCTACGGCGTCCCCGAGGCCATCGCGGCGGCGGTGTGCCAGTTCCCGGATCTCGCGAGCGCGGTGAACACGGTGATCGCGGCGATGCAGACAGGGATTCCGGTCGCCCGCATCGAGCTCCTGGACGACGTGCAGATGGACGCCTGCATCCGCTACTCCAAGCTCGAGGGTTTCGCGATCAAGCCGACGCTGTTCTTCGAGTTCCACGGCTCCGCAGCGGGCGTGCGCGAGCAGAGCGAGGCGATGCAGGCGATCAGCGACGAGTTCGGCGGCAGCGCGTACCAGTGGGCCGCGCAGCCCGAGGACCGCAGCCGGCTGTGGAAGGCGAGACATGCCGCCTACTACGCGGCGCTGGCGCTCAAGCCGGGAACCGTCGGCTTCGCGACCGATGCCTGCGTCCCCATCTCGCGGCTCGCCGACTGCATCCTGGAGACCAAGGCCGACATCGAGCAGAGCGGGCTCACCGCGCCGATCGTCGGCCACGTCGGAGACGGCAACTTTCACCTGGTCGTGCTCCACGATCGCGACGACGCCGCGCAGCGCGAGCGGGCCGACGCGCTCGCCCATCGCGTGAGCCTGCGCGCCATCGGCATGGGCGGGACCTGCACCGGCGAGCACGGCATCGGCTGGCACAAGCTCGACGTCCTCGCCCGCGAGCACGGCGAGGCGGTGGATCTCATGCGCGCGATCAAGCGCGCGCTCGATCCGCTCAACATCATGAATCCCGGCAAGACCGTCCCCCTGTAGCGCGCCATGTACACCCTCTACATCGGCAACAAGAACTATTCGAGCTGGTCGGTACGGCCCTGGGTGCTGATGCGCGAGCTCGGCATCCCGTTTAGCGAGCGGCGCATTCCTCTGTACGAGCCGGAGAGCACGGTCGAGCTGCGCCGGATTTCGCCGACGGGGAAAGTGCCTTGCCTCCACGATGGCGAGACCAGGGTCTGGGACTCGCTGTCGATCGCCGAATACCTCGCCGAGCGCCATCGTGGCGTGTGGCCCGAGGACCGAGGCGCACGCGCCTGGGCACGCTCGGCCGCTGCCGAGATGCATTCCGGGTTCGCGCCGCTGCGCGAGGAGATGTCGATGAACGTCAGGCTGCGCACCCGCAAGCCGGCGTCGCCCCGCGTCGCGGCGGACATCGCACGCATCGTCGCGCTGTGGGCGGAAGGCCGCGAGCGCTTCGGCGGCGCGGGCGAGTTTCTCTGCGGCGCGTTCGGCGCCGTCGACGCGTTCTGGTGCCCGGTCGCCTTCCGTTTTCAGAGCTACGGCGCAACGGTTCCGCCCGCGGCGGCCGCGTACGTCCGCGCGCTCCTCGAGCTGCCCGCGATGAAGGCCTGGGCAGCGGATGCCGAACGCGAAACGCAGCGCATCGCGTCGCTCGAGCCCGCCGAGACGCAGGCTCGGCAGTGAGCGTCACACGAGACGCGGCGAGCGAGACCCTCGCTGCCTGGAGCGAGCGCGTTCGCGCCGCCGCGGCGAGCGGTCGTCCGCTGCGCCCGGTCGGCGGCGGGACGAAGGACTTCTACGGCCGGGAGCTCGTCGGCGAGCCGTTCCCCACCGGCGGCTACGAGGGCATCGTCGACTACGACCCCACCGAGATGGTGATCACCGCGCGGTGCGGCACGCCGCTCGAAGTTGTGGAGCGCGCGCTCGCCGGCGCCGGACAGATGCTCGCCTTCGAGCCGCCACGGTTCGGAGAACGCTCCACTCTAGGCGGATGCGTCGCCTCGGGGCTTTCCGGTCCGCGCCGCCCCTGGGGCGGAGCGCTCCGCGATGCCTTGCTCGGCGTGCGGCTTCTGGACGGGCGCGGCGAGGATCTCGTCTTCGGCGGCCGCGTGATGAAGAACGTCGCCGGCTTCGACGTGTCGCGCCTTATCGCCGGCTCGCTCGGAACGCTCGGCATCGTGCTCGAGGCATCGCTGCGCGTGCTGCCGCTCCCGAAAACCGAGCGGACGCGGGTCCTGGAGCTCCCGCCCGACGCGGCGATCCGGCGCATTAACGAATGGGGCGCCCGCCCGCTGCCGATCAGCGCGACCTGGCACGCCGACGGGCTGCTCTGCGTGCGCCTGTCGGGATCCGAGAACGCGGTCGCCGCGGCGGCGCGTGACATTGGCGGCGCCGCGCTCGACGGCGCGCCGGCATTCTGGTCGGCCGTGCGCGACCAGACCCACGCTTTTTTCGGCGGCGATCGCGCGGCCGCACTCTGGCGTCTCTCGGTGCAGTCCACCGCTCCGCATGCCGGCTTTCCCGGCGACCAGGCGATCGAATGGGGAGGCGCGCAGCGCTGGCTCCGCCCGCGCGGCGAGTCTTCCGCCGAGGAATGGCGGGCATGGGCGCGCCGGCACGGCGGTCACGCGACGCTCTATCGTGGCGACAAATCCCTCGGCGTCTTCCAGCCGCTCGATCCCGCCACGCTCGCGATTCACCGCGCGCTCAAGGCGACATTCGATCCGGCCGGAATCCTGAGCCGCGGCCGCATGTTCGAGGGCCTCTGAAGATCGTGGACACGCGCCTCGCCGACTTCATCCGCGATACGCCCCAGGGCCGCGAGGCGGAATCGATCCTGCGCAAATGCGTGCACTGCGGCTTCTGCACAGCGACCTGTCCGACCTATCAGCTCCTCGGCGACGAGCTCGACGGGCCGCGCGGCCGCATCTATCTCATGAAGCAGATGCTCGAGGGCGAGCCGGTCACGGCGAAGACGCAGCTCCACCTCGATCGCTGCCTGACCTGCCGTTCCTGCGAGACTACCTGCCCGTCGGGCGTGCGCTACGGTCGGCTGGTCGAGATCGGCCGGGAGGTGGTCGAGAGCCGCGTGCCGCGGCCGGCGAGCCAGCGAGCCCGGCGCTGGCTGCTGCGCAAGAGCCTCCTTTCGCGCCCGCTGTTCGGCCTCGCCGCCGCGACGGGCCGGCTCGCGCGGCCCTTGCTCCCTTCATCGCTCGCCGCGAAACTTCCCGAAGCTCGGCGGGGCGCGTGGCCCGAGGCGCGGCACGGCCGGCGGATGCTCGTGCTCGACGGCTGCGTGCAGCCGTCGCTCGCGCCGTCGGTCGACGCGGCGACGGCGCGCGTCCTGGACCGGATCGGCATCTCGCTCGTGCGCGCGCCGGCGTCGGGCTGCTGCGGCGCCCTGAGCCTGCACCTCGCCGCGGTCGACGAAGCGCGGCGCCTGATGCGCGCGAATGTCGATGCCTGGTGGCCGGAGATCGAGCGCGGCGCGGAGGCGATCGTCGTCACGGCGAGCGCCTGCGGCCTGCAGCTCAGGGAGTACGGCGAGCTGCTGCGCGACGAGCCGGCCTACGCGGAGCGCGCGGCGCGGATCGCGGCGCTCGCCCGCGATCCGGTCGAAATCGTGCTCCCCGAGTGGGATCGTCTCTCGCCGCTGCTGGCGGCCGATCGCGACGCCCGTCGCGTGGCCTTTCACGCACCCTGCACTCTGCTGCACGGCCTCAAGCTCGCCGGCCGCGTCGAGGAGGCTTTGCGTGCGCTCGGGTTCGAGCTGACCCCGGTCGCCGATGCTCACCTGTGCTGCGGCTCGGCGGGCACCTACGCGATCCTGCAGCCGGAGCTCTCGCAACGGCTGCGCGCCAACAAGCTCGCGGCGCTGGAAGGGGGCAGCCCGGACGTGATCGCGACGGCGAACATCGGCTGCCTCGTGCAGCTCGCCTCCGGGACGCGCCGGCCCGTGCGCCACTGGATCGAGCTGCTCGAGGCGCGGCTGCGCCGCGGCTGAAGCACAGCGATGAGCCGACGCGACAGCTACCGCAGCTTTCTCGCCATCCCGACCCGATGGATGGACAACGACGTCTACGGGCACGTGAACAACGTCACCTACTATTCGTACTTCGACACGGCGGTCAACGAGCATCTGGTCCGCGCCGCCGGGCTCGACATCCTGGCCGCGGCGGAGATTGGCATCGTCGTCGAGACGTCCTGCCGCTTTCACAAGTCGCTGTCGTTTCCCGACGTGATCGACGCTGGGCTGCGGGTAGCGAAGCTCGGCAACTCCTCGGTTACCTACGAGATCGGCCTGTTTCGCCGCGGCGACGACGAGCCCGCGGCGACGGGTCACTTCGTGCACGTCTGGGTCGATCGAAGCACGCGCCGGCCCGTTCCCGTGCCGGCGGCCGTGCGCGCGGCGCTCTCGCCGCTGATGGGATCGCGATGAGCGCGGGGCGGGGCGGCCGTCAGGCGTACAATCCGCTCGCCCGGAATCGCGCGTCCCGGCGAGCGAGCTCCAGGAAAGCCCCATGTCCACGCGTTCCTTCTGCGCCACGATCTGCGTCATGATGTCTCTGGGCGGCATGCACTTCGGCCTGTCGTCGGCGCGCGCCGCCGACGCGACTATTCCGGTCCGCGACTTCTTCCGTCACCCGGAACGCGGCTACTTCCGGATCTCCCCGGACGGCCGGACGCTCGCGTTCATGCAGCCTTACGAGCGGCGGATGAACATCTACGTCCAGCCGCTTTCGGGCGGCGAGCCGCGGCGCCTCACCGGCGAGACCGCGCGGGACATCGCGGACCACTTCTGGAAGGGGCCTCGCCGCCTGGTGTACCTCAAGGACTTCTCCGGAGACGAGAACTTCCACCTGGTCGCCGTCGGGATCGACGGCTCCGCGGTCAAGGACTTGACACCCTTCGACGGCGTGCGCGCGCAGATCATCGACGAGCTGCGCGACTTCCCCGACCAGCTCCTGGTCGGACTCAACAAGCGCGACAAGGAGGTCTTCGACGCGTATCGCCTCGATCTCGATACAGGGAAGCTGACGCTCGTCGCCGAGAATCCCGGCAACATCACCCGCTGGCTCACCGATCACGCGGGCCACATCCGCGGCGCGCAGACGTCCGACGGCGTCAACACGAGCTACCTCTACCGCGACGGCGCGACGGGCCCGTTCAAGACCGTGCTCACGACCAACTTCCGCGACCAGTTCAGCCCGCTGTTCTTCAGCTTCGACGACAAGCTCCTCTACGCCGCGTCGAACATCGGGCGCGACAAGGAGGCGATCGTGCTGGTCGATCCCGCGACCGCGAAGGAGCAGAAGCTGCTCTTCGAGCACCCCGAGGTCGATGTCGAGTCGCTCAGCTATTCGCACAAGCGCAAGGTGCTGACCGAGATCGACTTCGTGACTTGGAAGCTGGAGCGCAAGATCCTCGACGCGGAAACCGAACGCGTCTACGCGTCGCTGGCCCGGCAGCTCCCGGGCTACGAATTCGCGATCCAGAGCATGACCGACGACGAGGAGCGCATGGTCGTCGCGGCCTACAACGACCGCACGCCGGGCACGCGCTACCTCTACGACGCCGCGAGCGACAAGCTCACCAAGCTGGGCGACATCGCGCCCTGGCTGCCGCAGGAGAGAATGGCGGCGATGAAGCCCATCACCTATCGCTCGCGCGACGGGCTCACGATCCACGGCTACCTCACGCTGCCCAGCGGCCGCGAAGCCAAGAAGCTTCCGGTGGTGGTCAACCCGCACGGCGGCCCCTGGGCGCGCGACGTGTGGGGCTGGAATCCCGAGGTGCAGATGCTCGCCAATCGGGGCTACGCCGTGCTGCAGATGAACTTCCGCGGCTCGACCGGCTACGGCCGCAAGTTCTGGGAGGCGTCGTTCAAGCAATGGGGACGCCGGATGCAGGACGACATCAGCGACGGCGTGAAGTACGTGATCGACGAGGGCGTGGCCGATCCCAGGCGCATCGCCATCTACGGCGGCAGCTACGGCGGCTATGCGACGCTCGCCGGCGTGGCGTACACGCCGAATCTGTACGCCTGCGCCGTCGACTACGTCGGCGTATCGAACCTCTTCACGTTCATGAAGACCATCCCGCCGTACTGGAAGCCGTACCTCGACATGATGCACGAGATGGTCGGCGACCCGGACAAGGACGAGGAGCTGTTCGCGGCGACCTCGCCCGCGCTCAACGCGGAGCGCATCCGGACGCCGCTGTTCGTCGCGCAGGGGGCACACGATCCGCGGGTGAACATCGACGAGTCCAACCAGATGGTCGAGGCGCTGCGGGCGCGAGGGGTCGACGTCCCGTACATGGTCAAGGACAACGAGGGCCACGGCTTCCACAACGAAGAGAACCAGTTCGAGTTCTACGAGGCCATGGCCCGGTTCCTCGCCAAGTACCTGGGCGGAAGCACCTGAGCTCGCCGGCTGCCATGGCTGCGCCGCGCCGCTTCGCGCTCATCGTAGCCGCGGGCTCGAGCGTGCGCTTCGGCGGCGGCGTGCCGAAGCAGTACGTCCCGCTCGCGGGCACGCCGCTGCTCCGGCGCGCGATCGACTCGCTCAACGATTCGGTCCTGCTCGAGAAGCTGTATGTCGTCCTCGCTCCCGGCGACAAGCTCTACCGCGATTGCATCGGGGACGTGCGCGGGGTCGAGGCGCTGTATTGCGGCGGACCGACGCGGGCGGACTCGGTGAAGAACGGTCTCGCCGCCGTCGGCCGCGACGCGACCGCCGATGACTGGGTGCTGGTGCACGACGCGGTCCGGCCGTGCATCGACGTCGGGACGCTCAACCGGCTGCTGAGCGAGCTCGCCGACGAGCCGGTCGGCGGGCTGCTCGCCGTGCCCCTGGTGGACGCGCTGAAGCGCGCGGAATCCGGCGCGGGCCTGCGGGCGGTTTCGACCGAGCCCCGCGACGGGCTGTGGTGCGCCCAGACGCCCCAGATGTTCCGCTACGCGATCCTGCACCACGCGTTGCGCAATGCCGACTGCGCCCGCCTGGTCGACGAGGCGCAGGCAGTCGAGGCGCTGGGCATCAAGCCGCGACTCGTTCGCGGGAGCCTCGACAACATCAAGGTGACCTATCCGGAGGACGTCGCACTCGCAGAGGCGATCTTCGCCCAGAGGCTCGCGCGCACATGAGCACCGGAATGCGCATAGGCAACGGCTTCGACGTTCATGCGTTCGCCGCGGGACGGCGGCTGGTGCTCGGCGGCGTGACGATTCCACATCCGCGCGGGCTCGCCGGTCACTCCGACGCCGACGTGCTCCTGCATGCGATCTGCGACGCGATCCTTGGCGCGATCGCCGAGGGCGACATCGGGCGGCACTTCCCCGACACCGACCCCGCCTACAAGGATGCCGACAGCCGCGCGCTGCTGCGTCGCGTCTGGCAGCGCGCGGATGCCGCGGGCTACGCCCTCGGCAACATCGACGCGACCGTGGTCGCTGAAGCTCCGAGGCTCGCGCCGTATGTCGGGGAGATGGCGGCCAACATCGCCGCCGACTGCCGCGCGCAGAGCGCCCAGGTGAACGTGAAGGCTACGACGACCGAGGGCCTGGGCTTCTGCGGGCGCGGCGACGGGATCGCGGCGTTCGCGAGCGCGCTGCTGGTCAGGCGAGGCTGAAGCCAGCGGCGGTGTTCTAGCGGCCGAGGAGCCCGACGGCGGCCGCCTGGTCCGTGATCAGCACTCTCGCGCCGGTCGCCTGCAGCGCCGCGCGAATCGCCACGACCTTGCGCCGGCCGCCGGCGGCGATGACGATCCTCGGCACGCGGCGCAGCTCCTCCGGTCCGACCGCGACGACGCGCCGCGACACGGCGTGGTCGACCACCCGGCCGCGCTGGTCGACGAAGTGGCACAGGACATCGCCGACCGCGCCGGCGGCGATGAGGCTGGCGAGCTGCGAACGCGGCAGCAGCCCTTCGCGAAACAGCGTCGCGTCCTCGCGCACGTCGCCCACGCTCAGCAGCGCCAGGTCGAGCTGGCGGGCCCGCGCCAGGAGCTCGTGCAGGCCGGGCTCCTTCCAGAGCGACACGCGGGTTGCTTCGCTGGCGACGAACACCGGAGCGGTGAGCTGGTAGCAGTCCGCACCGAGCAGGTCGGCGAGCCGCCGCGCCACGGCCGAAGGATTGACCGCGCGCGAATGCGTCATGCCGCCCAGCAGCGAGATGACCGAAACCTGCTGACAGTTTCGGGCGCCGATCGCCTTGAGGCTCATGCTCAAGGTCGAGCCCCAGCCGACGCCGATGGACATTCGGTCGTGCACCTGGTCGGCGAGGTAGGTGCCGGCCGCGTGGCCGACGACGCTCGCGACCATCCGGTCGTCGGCCGGCGAGGGGACGACGATCGCTTCCTGCAATCCCAGCTCGCGCACCAGCCGGCGCTCCAGCGCGACCTGCTCGCTGCCCTTGGCGTCGATGCGGATGCGAACGACGCCGCTCTCGCGGGCGGCCGCGAGCAGCCGGATCACCTTCACGCGGCTCACCTTCATGATCCGCGCGATCTTCTCCTGCGTGAGCCCTTCGACGTAGTACAGCCACGCGGCTCGGATGCCGGCGTCCGCCAAAGCGGTCGCAGGCTCTCCGAGTCGGGAAGCTTGGGTCCTGGGCATGGGGGCTCGCGCGCTGCGGGGTCGAGAGAGTGTCATTCGCGTGCCTGCCGTGTCAACGGACTCGGCCCGTCCCGGCCGCGCCCCGCCTCCCGGCCAAGCGTCCTTCTGAATTTATGTGCTATATTGAAAACAAATGTTCATGGCCCGATCGACTCCCGCTTCCCACGAGATGCCGCAGACGCTGCCAACGGAGGCGCCGTCCTCCCGCCGAACCGACGCGCCGCTCGCCGAGGCCATGGAGCTGCGCCATCGGCAGGGCCGGCCGGTTCGCGTGGGCCTGATCGGCGCCGGGCAGATGGGCACCGACATCATCGTGCAGACCTCGCTCATGCGCGGCATCGAAGTCGTGGCCGCGGCCGACGCGATTCCCGAGAACGTCTTCTCCGCCTGCGCCGTCGCCGGTGCGGGAACCCGCAAGCCGGAGCTGGCCGACGACGCCGGCGCGGCCGCGCGCATCGCGGCGCGCGGCGGCCTCGCCGTGTGCAGGTCCTATCGCGACGTCTGCCGGGCCGACGGCGTCGACGTCATCATCGACGCGACCGGCAATCCGAACGTGGGCGCACAGGTCGCTCTCGCCGCGATCGCCGCGCGCAAGCACATGGTGATGATGAACGTCGAGGCCGACGTCACGATCGGACCCTACCTTTCGGCCCGGGCCGCGGAGGCCGACGTGGTCTACACGCTCGGCGCCGGCGACGAGCCCAGCTCGACGATGGAGCTCGTGAACTTCCTGCGCGGGCTCGGGTATCCGATCGTCGCCGCCGGCAAGGGCAAGAACAACGCCTTTCGCATCGAGGCGACGCCGGACGCGTACGTCGAGGAGGCGAAGCGGCGCAACATGAATCCGCGGATGCTCGTCGAGTTCGTCGACGGCTCGAAGACGATGGTGGAAATGGTGGCGCTCGCCAACGCGACGGGACTGGTGCCAGACGTTCCGGGCAT
>Ga0335080_10000790_pt1 | contig 29715 bp, 36 predicted proteins | sample Lox_Sample_34_FD_206720 | JGI IMG/M metagenome (GOLD analysis project Ga0335080, IMG submission 206720) | Soil microbial communities from Loxahatchee National Wildlife Refuge, Florida, United States - Lox_Sample_3.4 | ecosystem: Environmental > Terrestrial > Soil > Wetlands | place: USA... | reverse complement strand
GGCACCATCATCATCGATACGCCCAACACCTATCTCTATTACGTGCTCGGAGGCGGCCAGGCGATGCGCTACGGCATCGGCGTCGGCCGCGACGGCTTCACCTGGTCGGGCGTGCAACAGATCAGCAGGAAGGCCGAGTGGCCGGATTGGGTGCCGCCGCCGGAGATGATCGCGCGCCAGCCCTATCTGCCGCGCCACATGGCCGGAGGCCCCGGCAACCCGCTAGGCGCACGCGCCATGTATCTCGGCGGCACAGTGTATCGCATCCACGGCACCAACGCGCCGGAGACGATCGGAACGCATGTGTCGTCCGGCTGCATCCGCCTCACCAATGCGGACGTCACCGACCTTTATTCGCGCGTCAATGTCGGCACCAAGGTGATCGTGCTGCCGATGCCTGACCGCCGCGCCGACCTCGGCTCCGCCGTCCGCTGAACCAGCGAACCCCAAGGCCCAAACCCCAGGGCCAGAGAGAAGGGCTCCGGTCTCCCCGCCGGAGCCTTTTCTGCCTGAAATCGGCCGCGTTCCCCGGTCTGGCGCGGCCCCGATCCGCCCTGTAAAATCAAGAACTTGATTCAACAGGGGGGATGATGCAACTGCCGGCGCGGCTGACAACGATCCTGCTTGCGATCGCGGTGGTCGCTGTCTCCTTTTTTGTCAGCCTCAGAGCCATCGAGTGGATCGCGCCGCGGCCAAGCACTTCCCCGCCGGTGCTGGCTGCGCTGCCGCCGCTGGTCGCTGCCCCGCGCAGCTCGATCGTGGTCGTGCCGGTTGCGATCGCGCTTTCGGCCATCCGAGAGGCTGCCGAACGCGCGGCGCCGCGCAACTTCGCCGGCAAGTCCGATAATCCCGTCTCGCAGGTGCTGCAAAATGCCGACATCGGCTGGACCGCCCTGCGCGGACCGATCCTTGCGAGCGGGGCGCGGGACGTGCTGTCGCTGTCGACGCCCCTGACCGGCAAGCTCAACGTCACGGGATCGCTGACTGCGAGAGCCGCGGGCGCCGTGGGCGAAGCGATCGGCGGCGTCCTCGGCGCCAATGCTGCAGCCAAGATCGGCGCGGTCAACATCAAGCAGTTCAACGCCAGCGCCGCAATCAAGGGCGACGTCACCATCACCTCGCGACCGAAGCTTGCCGCAGCCTGGCATATCGAACCGAACCTTTCCGCCACCGTCAATCTGGGCAACACCTCGCTCGCGCTCGCCGGCGCGAAGGTGAACGTGCCGGCGCAGGTCAAGCCTTACATCGACAAGACCGTCGGCGAGCAGCTCGATGCCGTCAGTCAGCGGATCCGAAACGACCCGACACTGGAGCGCGCGGCGCGGGCGCAATGGGCCAAAGCCTGCCGCTCGATACCGCTGCAGGGCATGGGCACGACCGCCTCGATGCCGGCCTTGTGGCTCGAGTTGAAGCCGGTCCGCGCCATCGCGGGGCAACCGCATGTCGACGATCGGGCTGTGACCGTCGCCATCGGCATCGAAGCGGAGACGCGGATCACGCCGGCAGAGACCAGGCCTGACTGTCCGTTCCCCGAAAAAATCTCGATCGTGCCGCCCTCCTCGACCGGCGTCTCCATCGGTGTGCCGATCGACATGCCTTTCACCGAGCTCAACAAGATCCTCGAGGCGCAGCTTGCGGGCCGGACCTTTCCGGAGGATGGCTCGGGCGCTGCCGAGATCACGGTCAAGCGCGCCTATGTCGCAGCCGCGGGCGATCGGCTCCTGATCTCGCTGCTGGTGCACGGCAAGGAGAAGAAAAGCTTCTTCGGCTTCGGCGCCGACGCCACCGTGCACATATGGGGCCGGCCGGTGCTCGATCAGGATCAGCAGACCTTGCGTCTTGCCGACATGGAGCTGGCCGTCGAGTCGGAGGCCGCCTTCGGGCTATTGGGGGCCGCGGCACGCGCGGTGATGCCGCATCTGCAGCGCGCGCTCACCGAAAAGGCGATCATCGACCTGAAGCCATTTGCCAGCAATGCGCAGAAGAAAATCGCGGATGCAATCACCGATTTCCAGAAGAACGGCGACGGCGTCAGGGTCGACGCCAACATCACCTCGACCGGGCTCTCCGACATCGCCTTCGATTCCAACACGCTGCGCGTCATCGCGGAAGCCGCCGGCGCGATCTCCGTCACCGTGACCAAGCTGCCTGAGCTTTAGGCGCTCGCGTTGTCCGCTCTGCGGCAGCGGCATGCGCCCACCCTCGTTTCGGCCTTGCCAGAGCGCGCGGATGTGGCATTACCCCCTTTTCAAGCCCGCCAACAACAACACAGAAGGAAGGGAAACAACCATGAAACAACTCGCAACTGCGGCCGCCATCGGCCTTGCGCTTGCCGCGGCGAGCGGCACGGCGCAGGCACAGGCGATTTCCGACGACATCGTCAAGATCGGCGTGCTGACCGACATGTCCAGTCTCTACGCGGACGCCACCGGCAAGGGCTCGCTTGCCGCCGTGCAGATGGCGGTCGAGGACTATGGCGGCAAGGTCAAGGGCAAGCCGGTCGAGGTCATCTCCGCCGACCACCAGAACAAGCCCGATATCGGCGTCTCGATCGCACGCAACTGGTATGACAACGAGAAGGTCGACGCGATCTTCGACGTGCCGACCTCCTCTGTCGCGCTGCCGATCTCGGCGCTGACGCGGGAAAAGAACAGGATCAACATCAATTCCGGCGGCGGCTCGTCGGATATCACCGGTGTCGCCTGCTCGCCCAACACCGTGCACTGGACTTACGACACCTACGCGTTGTCCAATGTCGCAGGCCGAGCCATGGTCAAGCGCGGGGAGGATACCTGGTTCTTCATCACCGCCGACTACGCCTTCGGCATGGCGCTGGAGCGCGACGCAGCCAACATCGTCAAGGAAAGCGGCGGCAAGGTCCTGGGCGACGTCCGCCATCCCCTCAACAACTCGGACTTCTCGTCGTTCCTGCTGCAGGCGCAGGCCTCGAAAGCCAAGGTGGTCGGGCTCGCCAACGCCGGCGGCGACACCCAGAACGCGCTGAAGCAGGCGGCCGAATTCGGCATCACCCAGGGCGGCCAGAAGATGATCGCGCTGTTGCAACAGATCACCGACACGCATTCGCTCGGCATCGCCGCAACGCAAGGGCTGATCGTCACCGACGGCTTCTACTGGAACATGAACGACGAGACGCGCGCCTTTTCCAAGCGTTTCAACGAGCGGGTCGGCCACATGCCGACCATGATCCAGGCCGGCCTCTACTCGGCGACCATGCATTACCTCAAGGCGATCGAGGCGATCGGCACCGATGAGGCGCCGAAGGTGATGGCGCAGATGCGCGCAACCCCGATCAACGATTTCTTCGCCAAGGGTGGCAAGATCCGCATCGACGGCCGCATGGTGCACGACATGTATCTGTTCGAGGTCAAGAAGCCCGGGGAATCCAAGGGCGAATGGGACCTCTATAATCTCATCGCGACCGTGCCCGGCGACGAGGCGTTCCGGCCGCTGGACAAGGGCGGCTGCCCGCTGGTGAAGACGAATTGACGTCACCGCGTGCTTTGCACGCTGTGACGTCATCCCGGGGGCGCGCGTGAGCGCGAACCTCAGATGCGCAATTGCGCATCAAAGATCTCGAGGTTCCGGGTTCGATGCCTGCGCATCGCCCCGGAACGACGATAGCGGGCGTGGCGCTGTCGCGCGTTTGCTCACCCTGCGCCCCGTGCGCAGCTAAGTCCCCTCGAACTTGAAGGAGACATTGAGCTTGGCGCGGTAGGCTTCGACCGTGCCGGTCTCATCGAGTTGCATGTCGAGCTTGACGACTTCGGCGACGCGAAGATCGCGCAGCGTCTTCGACGCCCTGTTCACCGCCGATGAGGCGGCCTTCTCCCAGGACTCCTTGCTGGTCCCGATCAGTTCGATAACCTTGTAGACGCTTTCGCTCATGGACGTCCTCCCGTCGGTTATATGAAGCGGCAGGAAGCAAGGGCGCTTCCTGCCGCTTTGAGCCTAACATCGCCACGCCCATGCCGAAAGGATGCTGCGCGCCCTACTCGTTCGAGAACTCGAACTCCGGCATCGCCTTCAGCTCATCCTTCGTCGTGTTGAACACGGCGTGATCGGGATACCAGGGGTTGGCCTTCGAGGAAGTCGCGGTCGCCGAGCCTGTGGTCGTCGTCGGCCTGGTGCTTCCGGAGCTTCCCGTGCCGCCCGTGTTCGACGACGTCGAATAGGCGACCGGCTCGATCGAGAACTTGATCTGGTCATAGGGCACCGCGACATAGTGCGAGCCCATGCCGAGGAAACCGCCGACGCTGAGCACGGCGGCCTTGATATTCCCGCTCTTGTCCAAGAGAAGATCGTTGATCGAGCCGACATTCTCGTTCTTGTCGTTATACACGTTGAGACCGACGACCTTCGAAGTCCGCCAGGTGCTGCCCTTGAGCTGCGATTCCGAAACGGTCGGCGGCGCTGCGAACGCCGCACTTGCGAGCAGCAGCGTGCCGACGACTGCGGCGGTGCGATATTTTGCGAGCATGTGTGTCCTCCATCATCATTGAACGTCTGATGGAGAAAACATCTCGGACGTGGACGATGTTCCGTGCGCCGCGCACGAAACATCGTCCCCGCAAGTCGGCGGGATCATGATTTTCGGGAACTTTTGCGCCACAAGGCGTGTTGGAAAGCCTTCAGGCGGCGAGCTGCTCGCCGTCGACGTCGCTGTCGTCGAAATAGGCAACTGCCTCGAAACGATAGTCGCAGGCAAAGCAGTGCCAGAGATAGGCCGCGCGGCCGGGACCGGTTTCGATCCACTCCGGCATCGCGATCGGCTTGCCGCACTGTGCACAGGGATTTTGTTTTGGCAGACGATAGAAATCTGCACGCACCATGTCGCTCTCCCTATTCCTTCGTTTCTTGATTGTTTTGAAAGCAAATGAGTCAGGACTGTTGTCGTAACAGCATGCTCACCGCAGAGGCATACTAGATCAGGCCCGAGTCATTTGCACGACAAACCGCACGTCCGAAAATCGAAGTCGAAGACGCGGTTGACATTGAGCTTCTTCGGTTCCGCGACAGCCCTCGTATCTTCCGCGCGCCGGGAAAGCGCCCGCAACCCCCCGGAAAGCAAGGTTCTTGCCACTGGGCCTTGCAGGTTCCAGGGCCCCTGGCCGGTGCATGGCGCGTTGACAGCCTGCCCGATCGGCCTACATTAGGTTTGTTCCGAGGGGAGCTCCGATGAGGAGCTGAGATACCGCATCCTCTGTGCCCATTCGCTTTGCGAATTGGCGAGAGACCGCGGTGACCCTTTGAACCTGATCCGGGTCATGCCGGCGAAGGGACAGGGATGTACCAGAACAAAGGGCTCAAGGGGGATTCCCCCGTTACCATCATCGGCGCAGGCATCGCCGGTGCCTGGCAGGCGCTGTTGTTCGCGCAGGCCGGACACGCCGTCATCTTGCATGAGCGCGGTGATGCGCTGATGACGGAATCCACAAGCCACTGGGCTGGCGGCATGCTCGCCCCCTTCTGCGAGAGCGAGGTCTGCGAGCCCGTGATCAGCCGGCTGGGCTTGCGCGCGCTCGATCTGTGGCGGCGCGAACTGCCGGATACGCCGTTCAACGGCTCACTCGTGGTAGCGCATGCGCGCGACCGCAGCGATTTCGAGCGCTTTGCAAGGTTGACGACCGGACACCAGCGGCTGGATGCGGCGGCGCTCGCCGCCCTCGAGCCGTCGCTGGAAGGTCGCTTCCGCGAGGCGCTGTTCTATCCGGCCGAAGGCCATGTCGAGCCGCGCCGTGTGCTGCCCCGGCTGCATGAAAAGATCGTGGCCGCCGGCGGCACCATCCGCTTCAACAGCAATGTCGCAACGGACGAGTTCGACGGCATCGTGATCGATTGCCGCGGCATCTCGGCAAGAGACCGCGAGAGCGAGCTGCGCGGCGTCAAGGGTGAAATGATCCTGGTCGAGACCGACGAGGTGAAGCTGGCGCGCCCGGTGCGGCTGATCCATCCGCGCTGGCCGCTATACGTGATTCCGCGCGAGGACGGTCTCTTCATGCTGGGCGCGACCTCGATCGAGGCCGAGGATACCGGCGTCAGCGTCCGTTCGGCGCTTGAGCTTCTGGGGGCGGCGTATGCGGTGCATCCGGCCTTCGCCGAGGCACGCATCATCGAATTCGGCTCGGGCCTGCGGCCGGCTTTCCCCGACAACCTTCCGCGGATTGCGATCGAGGACTCAAAGATCGCGGTGAACGGGCTCTACCGGCACGGCTTCCTGGTGGCGCCCGCGCTTGCCGAGCTGACGCTTGCCTATGTCGAGCGCGGCCAGATCGACAATGAGGTGATGCGATGCGCGTGATCGTCAACGGCGAAGCGCGGGAGATTTCGTCGCAAAGCGTCGACGCGCTGCTCGGCGAGCTCGACTATGAGGGCACGCATTTCGCGATCGCGCTGAATTACGACGTGGTGCCGAAGAGCCGCTGGGCGGAGACGCGTTTGAAGAGCGGCGACGAGATCGAGATCATCACGCCGCGGCAGGGAGGGTGAGAGAAATGTTGCGCCTGCCACAAGCTCAACTGTCATCGCCCGACTTGATCGGGCGATCCAGTACGCCGCGGCTTCTCGATTCAGCGGCGCTGTCTCTGGAATACTGGATCCCCGCTTTCGGGGATGACAGGGTCATTTGAGGGGACACCTTCGCCATGCTGAACTTCTACGACAAGAGCTTCTCCTCCCGCCTCCTGATCGGCAGCGCGCTGTATCCCTCGCCTGCGATCATGCAGAGCGCGATCCGCGCTTCGGGCGCGCAGATCGTCACCGTGTCGTTGCGGCGCGAGGCGGCCGGCGGCAAGACGGGCGATGCGTTCTGGAAATTGATCCGCGAGCTCGATGTCACCGTGCTGCCGAACACGGCGGGCTGTCGCAGCGTGCGCGAAGCGGTGACGACGGCCAGGCTCGCGCGCGAATTATTCGGAACGAACTGGATCAAGCTGGAAGTGATCGCCGACAACGACACCCTGCAGCCCGACGTGGTCGGCCTGGTCGAGGCCGCCTCCACCCTGATCAAGGACGGCTTCGAGGTGTTCCCCTACTGCACCGAAGATCTTTCGGTCGCGACGCGGCTGGTCGATGCCGGCTGCAAGGTGGTGATGCCGTGGGCGGCGCCGATCGGCTCGGCCCGCGGCATCATCAACCGCGACGCACTGAAGCTTTTGCGCGACCGCTTGCCTGATATCACGCTGGTGGTCGACGCGGGCCTCGGCGCGCCATCGCATGCGGCCGAAGCGCTCGAGCTCGGCTACGACGCCGTGCTGCTCAACACCGCGATCGCAAGAGCCGCCGATCCCGTTGCCATGGCAGGCGCGTTCCGGCTCGGCGTCGAGGCCGGCCGCGCCGCATTCGAAGCCGGGCTGATGCAAGCCCGCGATTTCGCTTCGCCATCCACACCTGTCGTAGGGACCCCGTTCTGGCATGCCGTATCCTGACCGCTTTTATCCCGTCGTCGACAGCGTTGCGTGGGTCGCGCGACTGACTAGGCTCGGCGTCGGCACGATCCAGCTCCGCGCGAAGAATCTCGGCGCTGCCGAGGCGCTCGCGATCGTGCGCGAGGGGTTGGCTGTCACCAGCGGCACGCCGACAAAGCTCGTGGTGAACGATTACTGGCGCGCGGCGATCGAGGCCGACGCAAGACATCTGCATCTCGGCCAGGAGGATCTTGCCGACGCTGACCTGAAGGCGATCCGAAAGGCGGGGCTGACGCTCGGCATTTCCACCCATGACGATGCGGAGCTTGCGACCGCGCTCAGCGCAAAGCCTGACTACGTCGCGCTGGGGCCGATCTTCTTCACCACGCTGAAGTCGATGCGATTCGCGCCGCAGGGCATTGCGAAGATCACCGAATGGAAAAGGCGTGTCGGCTCCATTCCGCTGGTCGCGATCGGCGGCATCAAGTTCGAGCACGCCGCCGAGATTTTTGCAGCCGGCGCCGACTCCATCGCGGTCGTTTCCGATGTCACCCAAAATGCCGATCCCGACGGGCGGGTCAGGCAATGGCTGGGACTGAACGCGGAGGCCGCATGAAGAAACTCTCACCAACCGTCATTGCGAGCAAAGCGAAGCAATCCAGAAATCTCTCCGCGAGAGGCAGTCTGGATTGCTCTGTCGCTACGCTCCTCGCAATGACGAAACCATTAGCACGGAGGACCACATGAACATTCGCTCCAATCCGGACAGGACCATCCCCGCCGTCACCACAGGACCACTTCCGGCATCGAAGAAGATTTTTTCGAGCCCCGATGCGGCGCCGGAGCTGAAGGTGCCGCTGCGCGAGATCATGCTCTCGGAAGGCGCGGGCGAGCCGAATGTCGTGGTCTACGACACGTCCGGGCCCTACACCGATCCGAACGTCACCATCGACGTCAATGCGGGCCTGCCGCGCAACCGCGCCGCCTGGATCAGGGAGCGCGGCGGCGTTGAGGAATATGCCGGGCGCACCATCAAGGTCGAGGACAACGGCAATGTCTCCGCCGACAAGGCCGCACGCGCATTCACCGCGGATCACAAGCCGTTGCGCGGGCTTGACGGCCACAAGATCACGCAGCTCGAATTCGCCCGCGCCGGCATCATCACCAAAGAGATGATCTACGTCGCCGCGCGCGAAAATCTCGGCCGCAAGAAGCAGCTCGAGCGCGCGGAAGCCGCACTTGCCGACGGCGAAAGCTTTGGCGCCGCTATCCCCGCCTTCATCACGCCGGAGTTCGTCCGAAGCGAGATCGCGCGGGGACGCGCGATCATTCCTTCCAACATCAATCACGCCGAATTGGAGCCGATGATCATCGGCCGCAACTTCCTCACCAAGATCAATGCCAATATCGGCAACTCGGCAGTGACCTCCTCTGTCGAGGAAGAGGTCGAGAAAATGGTGTGGGCGATCCGCTGGGGCGCCGACACCGTGATGGACCTATCGACGGGCCGCAACATCCACACCACCCGCGAATGGATCCTGCGCAACTCGCCGGTGCCGATCGGCACCGTGCCGATCTACCAGGCGCTGGAGAAATGCGACGGCGATCCCGTGAAACTGACGTGGGAGCTTTACAAGGACACGCTGATCGAGCAGTGCGAACAGGGCGTCGATTATTTCACGATCCACGCCGGCGTCCGCCTGCCCTATATCCATTTGACCGCAAACCGCGTCACCGGCATCGTCTCGCGCGGCGGCTCGATCATGGCAAAGTGGTGCCTGGCGCATCACAAGGAGAGCTTCCTCTACACGCATTTCGGCGAGATCTGCGATCTCATGCGGAAATACGACGTCTCGTTCTCGCTCGGCGACGGCCTGCGCCCGGGCTCGATTGCCGATGCCAACGACCGCGCGCAATTCGCCGAGCTCGAGACGCTCGGCGAGCTCACGAAAATCGCCTGGGACAAGGGCTGCCAGGTCATGATCGAGGGCCCCGGCCATGTGCCGATGCACAAGATCAAGATCAACATGGACAAGCAGCTTAAAGAGTGCGGCGAGGCGCCGTTCTATACCTTGGGGCCGCTGACGACCGACATCGCGCCGGGCTATGACCACATCACCTCAGGGATTGGCGCTGCGATGATCGGCTGGTTCGGTTGCGCGATGCTCTGCTATGTCACGCCGAAGGAGCATCTTGGGCTGCCCGACCGCGATGACGTCAAGACCGGCGTCATCACCTACAAGATCGCGGCGCATGCGTCGGACTTGGCCAAGGGGCATCCCGCGGCGCAGCTCCGCGACGACGCATTGTCCCGCGCGCGGTTCGACTTCCGCTGGGTCGACCAGTTCAACATCGGGCTCGATCCGGAGACGGCAAAGAACTTCCACGACGAGACCCTGCCGAAGGAAGCGCACAAGGTGGCACATTTCTGCTCGATGTGCGGTCCGAAATTCTGCTCGATGAAGATCACGCAGGATGTCCGCGACTATGCGGCGACGCTCAATGATAGGGAGCAAAAGGGATTTGGAGCCGAAGGCGATCAAATCCCGTCTTCAGAAGTCGAAAAAGGCATGGCGCAGATGAGCGCCAAGTTCAAGGAGATGGGCAGCAATGTGTATCTCGATGCGGACAAGGTGAAGGAAAGCAACAAGGTGCTGTGAGGGACGGACGACCTTGTCCGCTCGTCGTGCCCGGGCTCGACCCGGGCATCCATCGAAAACAAGAGTCCGGGCGCAAGCCCGGCTCCTATTCGCAGCGCTGAATGCGAAACACGAGTTTGTCAAACATGGCATCGCAGCCGATGTCGTTGCAGCGATAGCGCCGGCCGTCTGCGAGCTCGACTGCGACCGCAGCCCATTGCCATCGTCCCACGTGTTATAGAGATGCAGCTTGCCGTCGCCGGTCCGGCACGTGAAAACCGTAGGCACCGGCGCGGTGTCGCTCCACAGGTTCACGCCTGGATAGGTTTCGCCATTGATCTCGATGCCTCGGTCGCATTTCATCCAGATGCCCTGCCGCCATGGCGAATTCGCCGCCTCGAAGAAAACGCACAGCTTCTCGGTGGCGCGCTGACCATCGCGAACGGAGATATTGGAGCGGCGCGGGGTTAGGCCACCGATCAATCCGGCAAGCGCCCAGGCAGCAGGCGGCAATTTGTGCGCTCTGGCGCCACCGAACATTCTGCAAACGCTTTCGAACCTTTTTGCGCCAATGCGTCACTGACACCTTGGGCTCGCCGAGGAAATCTTCGACCAAAGCCCGGCGCGCCACAAACGAATGATCGCTCAGGGCCAGATGACGACGCATTTGCGGGGCAAGACATCCGCCGGAACCGCCATTCTCCTCGGGCTTGCACTCGTGCTGTCAGCCTCCTCCTCTCACGCCCAAACGAAGATGCCCAGCCCCGCCGATCTGCCGCCTTCATTCACTGCGATCTCGCCGATCTTCAGCCAGCTCGTTTCCTTTTCGATGCCGTCGAACTTCATCGTCGCCTTCGAGAACACGAATAACGGGCGCTACACCCGCGAAGCCGTTCCCAAGGGCGAGACCGTGCAGCAATGGAGCGAGATGATCACGGTCACCGGCGCGAAGGGGCTTGCCGGCTCGCCCAACGGTTTGCCCGAGAATTTCGCGCTCACAATTGCTGCAGGCTTCAAGCGCGCCTGCCCCGAGACCTTCGCGGCCAAGGCCTGGGGAGCGACGAGGATCGGCGAACATGATGCCTTCATGGCGGTGGTCGGCTGTGGACGCGTCGGTAACGGCGCGGCGGTGCACAGCGAGACCGCGCTGATCATCGCGATCAAGGGCGCAACCGATGTCTACACCCTGCAATGGGCGGAGCGCGGTGCCGCCGCCGACAAGGCCGGGGTCGAAAATGCCAAATGGCAGGATCGCCTGAAACGGCTTTCGCCAATCAGGCTTTGCCCGATCATTCCCGGCGAAGCCAAGCCCTATCCAAGCTGCGTCGGCAAGGGGTGAGAGATTTGGCGTCGCGCTCTCTCATCGTAATCGTAATCCGCCGGCTACTTCACGGCACAAGTTGATGCGCAAACCCGCCGAGATCGCATCGACGCAAACGTCGCGCTGAACGCTCGACAAACCGCCCGCCCACAGCTATCTTGACTGTATGAAGCTCATTCGCCGCACGCTTGAACTTGATGCCGGAACTGGTGCGCGACTAGACGCCATCGCTGCAGAGCGCAAGCAAGATGTTGCCACGGTTCTAGCCGAAGCAGTCGCCCTGCTCGATTCGGTCGTGGATATCGCGGACCTCGATAGCGAGGAAGACCGCCGACGGCTCAATGAGTTCAAGAACACGCGCGAGGCTGTCCCGCTTGACGATGTAAGGGCTTGGGCGGCGAGTTGGGATTCGGCGGAAAAATTGCCACGTCCCTCCCCGCGAAAGATTGGATGATCGTTTTTTCGCGTGATGCTGTCGCTGACATCGAGCGATTGCGATCATTTCTCGACTGGGCGGCCATCGAGCGGCTTCAGGACTTTCCAAATCGCGGCCTTTCAACCGGTGACACCGACATCCGACAGGTCGTGCTCAAGTTTGGCTCATCCGGATACATCGTACGCTATGCAGTCCTTCCAGATACGAAGGACATTATAATCACACGCATCTGGCATGGCCGCGAGGACCGTCCCTAGCCACCCTCGTCGCGGGCAGCGATCACCTACCGCATCGTGATCGCCAACCCGCTCAAGTCCGCATTCGCCATCAGCCCGACCTCGCGGCCGGAGAGCTCGAGCACCGCGCCCTTCTGGTTGGTGAGCACGATCGCGCGGGCGCCGCCCCCGACCGCAAGCCCCGCGCCGGCCGCGCCATAGACGCCGGCGACGTCGGAGGGACGATTGATATTGGAAACCGTGCCGTGCAGAACGGTCTTCGATCCGCCGAACACCAGGCCATAGTCGAGCCCGCCGGTCGAGAGCGCGTAAGATCGCCCGCGGAAGTTCAGCACCCCGCCGCCGCCGGATCCGCCGATGATCCATCCGGCCTTGTAGATCGTCAGCGTGACGGTGCCGCTATCGGCATGAGCGGAGCACAATCCGGCAAGCGTTGCGAGCGCAACGAGGGCGCCACGAACGGCGGATGGCATTGTCATGAATCTCTCCTGGGATTGGTGGTCTGGCGTCAAACGAATCACGCGCGGCCAATTTAGCCGATACGCGGCTACCGGTGAATCCGCAAAAGCGAAGGCGGTTTGAAGGCAGGCGCGGGGCAAATCCAGGGATGGCATCGCATGCCGAAAGCGCTAAGCTTGGCGCAACCTCAGGCAACCGGAGGCGCTGCATGACTATCAAGCATTTTCCGCCACCTGCGGGCGTCAAGGCGCCGCCCTTGTCCTTTGCGGCGCGCACCGGCGATTTGCTGTTCATCTCCGGCATTCCCGGCTTCGACGCCAATGGGGCGCTGCCCGATGGCTTCGAGGCGCAATTTTCCAATGTCGCGCAAAACGTCAAGCGTGTGCTGGAGCAGGCAGGCGGCTCCGTCCGCGATCTCGTGAAGGTCAATGTGCTTTTGACCCGCGCCTCCGACGTCGCCACCATGAACGCGCTCTATGCCGGCGCATTCGGCCCGCCGCCCTACCCGGCGCGCACCACCTGCGTGGTGCAGGCGCTGCCCGACCCGAAAATGCTGATCGAGATCGAGGGCACAGCCTCGCTTGCGAGGCGGTGATCGCGGCTGACCCATGCTGACCCTTTACTCATACCCCATGCTGAAGGTTTTCGCCTTCCTGAAGCTCGCAGGCTTGCCGTTCCGCCACGAGCACATCTTCGACGCCTCGAAGGCGCCGCGTGGGCAATTGCCCTACATCGTCGACGGCAACGACACGGTCGGCGACAGCGAGACCATTCTCGCCACCCTCATCGACAAATACCGATTGACCATCGATGCCGCGCTCTCGCCTGCGCAGCGTGCGCAGAACCTGATGGTCACCCGCACGCTCGACGACCTCTATTGGGTGATGTCCTATTCGCGCTGGCAGGACGAGCGCTATTGGCATCTGTTCCGCGATGCACTGTTGCGCGAGCATCCCAATGTGACCGCGGACGGCCTTGCGAAGGCAAAGCAGTTCAACGCGCAGCGCTATTACTACCAGGGCATCGGCCGCTTCGATCCGGACGCGGCGATGGCGCGCGGGCTCGCCGATCTCAAGGCTCTCGCCACGCTGATCCCTGCGCACGGTTTCGTGCATGGCGAGATGCCGACCTCGATCGACGCGGGCATCTATGGCTTCATCGCCAATATCTATTTCTACGACATCGACACGCCGCTGAAGCAATGCGTGGTCGCGCACGACAACATCGTGCGGCACTGCCGCGCCATTCACGAGATGGTGAGCAGGCCGGCCTGACCGGCCCCTGCTGCTTTGATGCAACATCAGCCGGCGAAAGGGCGCGTTCGCAGGCACCCTGTCTTGAACCGGATGCCGATTTCCCATAGTCAACGCAGGTCCGCGAAACAACGAAAAGCACGGACGCCGCCTCCGGCCCAATGGCCTTGCGAGGTTGGCTGCGCAACAAACCGCCTTTCCGACAGGAGATCATCTCATGCGTCGCGCCATCGCCCTTTGCGCTGCCGCCGGCATCGCACTTTCTGCCATCGCCGTGGCGAGTTCCGCACAAGCCGCGCCCTGGCTCCTGGTCCGCTATGACAATACCGGCGTCTGCCAGGTCTATGACCAGCAGGCCCCGGCCGCGTTCAGGCCATGGACCTGGCCCTCGACCTACAAGACGGTCAGCAAGCCGATGCCGACCTTCTCGGCCGCAATGGCCCTCAAGGAGCAGCTGCGCGCGAAGGGCACCTGCAAGTGGTAAAATAGCTCCATCGACAAGCAGAAACTGGCCGAGGCGCGCTGAGCCGCCTCGGCCAGCTCTGTTTGCCAGCTCTGTTTGTCTGCGCACGATCCCTGTCTTTTTGGATCACGCGCTAACCAATCCCCTGCTTCATCAGCGCATCGCGCGCCGCAGACAGCTCGAGGAACGCCTGCGCATTGCCGCCCGCGTCGGGATGCGCGGTCTTCGCCGCGCGTTTGAAGGCCCGATGGATTTCCGGCGCGTTGAGGCGGCGGTCGAGCGGCAGGCCGAGCAGTTGCCGGTAGCGCTCCTCCACCGTCAGCTTTTTCGGCGTGGCATCGCGCTTGCCGAAACGCGGCGCGCTCACCGCATGCAACGCCTCGCGGATCACGCCAAGCCGCCTGCGCGCGGCCTCGCGTGCGGCATCGTCGGCCGCCCAGAGCGCGGCATTGCGCAGGGCCGGCAGGCCCTGGGACGCGGCATGACGCAACGTCTCGTCCTCGGCGGAACTTGCGATGTCGAGCGCAAGCCGCGCGGCCTCATGCCAATCGATCGCCGCCGACGACGACAGACGGTCGATCCGGAGCTCCCACTTCTTCAACTGCGTGTCCATGGCAAAGGCGATTCTAATAGCTGGCGTGCGTAAAGAAAGCTTGGCGTTTAGGCTCATTTCCATTTGAATGAAATTGTCACGAAGAACGAAAAACAACATTAGGGAGAAATCGCATGCCGCTTCTTGCCAACCATATCGCCGTCGTCACGGGCGCGGCATCGGGCATCGGCCGCGCGATCGCCGGGGGTTTTGCGCGCGAAGGGGCGCGCGTGGTGCTGCTCGATATCAACGAGGAAGGGGCGCGCGAGGCGGCGAGAGACATCCGTGACACCGGCGCTTCCGCCGACAGCTATCGGCTCGACGTGACCCGGCGCGAGGACTGTTTTGCGGTTGCCAGGGAGATCGCAAGCAAGGTCGGTCAGGTCTCGATCCTCGTCAACAATGCCGGCATCAATCGCCGCAACGCCTTCTCCGCCGATACAGAAGCTGTGCTCAAGGATTGGCAGGACATCATGGCGATCAACCTCAACGGCGTCTTCAACGTCACCCACGCCTTTCTCGAAGCGCTGAAGGCGGCGAGAGGGCGCATCGTCAATATCGGCTCGATCCAGTCCTTCATGCATGTGCGCACGCCGAACTCGCCCGCCTACACCACCTCCAAGCACGCGGTGCTCGGCTTCACCCGCGCGCTTGCCGCAGAACTCGGCAAGCAAGGCGTTCGGGTCAACGCGATCGGTCCCGGATTGATCGAGACGCCATTGAACGCAAGCCTGCGCACCAACGACCCGGATCTGGTGAAGATTTTCATGGACCATACCCCGCTCGGCCGCGCCGGCCAGCCGGAGGACATCGTGGGACCTGCGCTGTTTCTGGCGTCCGACCTGTCCGCCTATGTCACCGGCACAATCGTGATGGCGGATGGCGGCTATCGGACGATTTGAGGAGAGTTGGCGTCCGTCAACGGGGCGTGCGATGACGCAAATGCGCCCGCGCCCACATCGCGAGCATGACCGCAAGCACGATCGCCGCGACCCATGCGGCGGTCAGTTCGATCGCGCGCAGCACAAAGGCGGTCAGCACCGCCCACGATGCCTGCGGTTCGTCGGCATATCCGACCGGCACCACATCGGGCACCACCAGCCGCGCAATAGCGAAGGCGACCAAAAAGGCGATCGCAGCAAGCCAAAAGATTTTCCAGGCGGCTTTGACCATGGGGCGTTTTGCTTTTCGTAGCCGTTGTTCGTGACACAGCCGGCGGCGAGGTCGATTGATGTCGATCAACCAAATGCAGGGCTGGCCGGGGTGAGCGCCTCAGGCTCCACCGAATCTGAGCCGCGAACGCTCGCGCGCCTTCTCCGCTTCCACCTCGCGGTCGCGCGCCGGCGCATGCGTGTGCAGCGAGATCAGGAGTTTTCGCGCGGCATCCGACACCTCCGTCACCGCGCGGTTGAAGGCGGCTTCGTTGGCCTGCGACGGCTTGTTGAAGCCGGAGAGCTTTCTGACAAATTGCAGCGCGGAGGCATTGATCTCATCCTCCGTCGCCGGCGGCTCGAAATTGAACAAGGTCTTGATATTGCGGCACATTGTTTGCTCCTCGGCGACACGGGCGGACGTCTTCCATGGGGACGATCGGCACCTTCAAAATCCTACATCCTCGCGGCGTTTATGCCATAAAATAGGCGCGCGATCCGAACCCATGAGCCCAAGATGAGCCACATCACCTACAAGATCGTCCAGCACGACGGCGGCTGGGCCTACACCGTGAACGGCGTCTATTCGGAAGCCTTTGCAAGCCATGCATCGGCACTCGCCGCCGCCAGGCGCGCCGCCGCCGAGCAGCGCACGCCGGGGCGCACCGAAGTGATCGAATATGAGACCGCCGACGGCAAGTGGCACACCGAGACCGCCGAAGGCAGCGATCGTCCCGAGACCGACGTCGACGACAGCGCCTGATATTCCCCGCACATAGCTGAAATTCTTGTTGGGCATCTCGCATCAGGTGCCTCTCATGATTTCATCCGTCGTGATAGAACCGCGCTCAAGCGGCCGGGATTCTATGTGGCCACGGGAGGAGGAAACCTGATGACGGGTTTACGCGCGGCACTCTCGGCCGCCTTGGTGATGACATCGGTGAAGCAATGGCGGCTGACTATCCCGCGCCCAGAGAAGGCGACTGGGTTGCAAGGAACTTCAAGTTTCACACCGGCGAGACCGTGCCGGAATTGAAGCTGCACTACACCACAATCGGTGAGCCATCGGGCCAACCGGTGGTGGTGCTGCACGGCTCCGGCGGCTCGGCGGCCAGCATGCTGACGGCGACCTTCGCCGGCGAGTTGTTCGGCCAGGGCCAGCCGCTCGACGCCTCGAAATATTTCATCATCATTCCCGACGCCATCGGCCACGGCAAATCCGCAAAACCGTCGGACGGGCTGAAGACCGCGTTCCCAAAGTACGACTACACTGACATGGTCGATGCGCAGTATCGCCTCGTCACCGAAGGTCTCGGCATCAAGCACCTCAGGCTCGTGATCGGCAACTCCATGGGCGGCATGCATGGCTGGATCTGGGCCACGCGCTATCCGCGCGTGATGGATGCGGTGGTGCCGATGGCCTCGCAACCTGCGGCGATGGCCGCGCGCAACTGGATCCTGCGGCGGATGATGATCGAGACCATCAAGAACGATCCGGACTACAAGGGCGGCAACTACACGAGCCAGCCGCGGATGATGAAATATGCGGTCGCGGCCTATCGCTTCGCCAGCGCCGGCGGCACGCTGGCCTATCAGACGCTGGCGCCGAGCGCGGCCAAGGCCGACGCGATGGTCGATGAGCAGCTCGCCCTGCCCGTCACCGCCGATGCCAACGACTTCATTTATCAGTGGGAAGCCTCGCACGACTACGATCCTTCCGCCGACATGGAAAAGATCGAGGCGACACTGCTTGCGATCAATGCGGCGGACGATGAGCGCAATCCGCCGGAGACCGGCATCACCCAGGCCGCGATCAAGCGTATCAAGACCGGCGGGCTCTATCTCATCCCCGCAAGCACCGCGACGCGCGGGCACCTGACGACGGGCGACGCAAAATTCTATGCCGACCAGCTCAGGGATCTGTTGCAGAGCACGCTGCAGAAGACGATCTGAGAGACGCCGGCGCCGGCTGATTTTCGCACCGCATCAACATCGCTCAATATTTGAGCGTGCATCGGGCCATCAGCTCAGGCTTAATCGCGACAGTTGTTCGAATCGGCGTGCCACTTCGAAAATGAGCGCGCCAGCGGGCGCGGTGGAAATCCTTTGCAGGAGGATCGCATGCGTAAGCTCGCACAGCTTGCGCTCATGGCGAGTGCGTTCACGCTGACCGGGGGGCCTTTGCCTTCGACAACGGCCAATATGACAACGTGCCGCCCGATATCCGCGCCTGGTTCAAGAGCGTGATGGCGCCGAACGGCGTGCCCTGCTGCGACATCTCCGACGGCCATCGCACGGAATACGACGTCCGCAACGGCGCCTACTGGTCCCGATCGAGGGCGAATGGATGGCGGTACCCGAACGCGCCGTGATCCGCGATCGCGGCAACCCGGTCGGGCAAGCCGTTGTGTGGTATGTGCGCCACCGCGGCGCCATCGTCATCAGCTGTTTCGTGCCCGCGGATGCGGTATAAGGGACCGGCCAACGCCGCTTCCCGGAGACCCGCCGTGCCCGATCTTGCCCCAAGCGACCTTGCAGCGATCTATCCGCAACCGACGCCGCGCGTGATTGCGAAGGCGCGGCCCTCGATCGATGCGCATGCGCGAAAGTTCATCGCGATGTCGCCATTCTGCGTACTCGCCACATCAGGCTCCGATGGCAGCGTCGATGCGTCGCCCCGCGGCGGCAATCCCGGCTTCGTTCATGTCGAGGGACCGAACCTTCTGTTGATGCCGGACCGCTCCGGCAACAACAGGATCGACAGTTTCAAGAACATCGTCGCGGGATCGGGCCTTGTGCAACTGATCTTCTTCGTTCCAGGGATCGACGAGACGCTGCGGGTCGGCGGCAGGGGCGCGGTCACGGCCGATCCGGAGCTCCTGGCGCGCATGGTCGAATTCGGCAAGCTGCCGCGCGCTGCGCTGCGCATCGAGGTGCAGGAGGCCTATTTCCACTGCGGCAAGGCCTTGATGCGGGCGAAGCTGTGGTCGAATGAAACGCGCGTGATACGCGCGACCTTCCCCAGCATTGCCGAAGTGATCCACGACCAGACCGCGCTCGGCGAGCCGGAAAGCCAGGACACGGTCGAAACGCGTTACAAGACGCAGCTGTAAAGCCCAAATCCGTCGTCCCGGCCAAGCGAGCAAAGCGGGCGCGAGCCGGGACCCATAACCACAGGCAGGAGTTTGTTGCAAACGCACGGACGACAGTTTGGCGTAACCACAACGGCCTGGGGGTTATGGGTCCCCGCCTTCGCGGGGACGACGGCGAAATTGATGTTGCTCAGCTCGCGTCGCTCTCGAGACCGCCGACATGGCTTTGGGTGTAGAGCTCGAGCCCGATGCGCTTGATCAGATCAAGCTGAGTCTCGAGGAAATCGATATGATGCTCCTCGTCCTTCATCAGGCTCTCGAACAGGTCGCGCGAAACGTAGTCCTGCACGGAATGGCAATAGGTCGCCGCTTCCTGGTAAAGGGTGCGCGCGCTGATCTCGGCGGCGAGATCGCAATCGATGATTTCCTTGACGTTCTGCCCGATCCGCAGGGGATCGAGCACCTGCATGTTGGGAAAGCCGTCGAGGAAGATGATGCGGTCGGTGATGCGGTCGGCGTGCTGCATCTCCTCGATCGATTCCTTGCGCCAGACCTTGGCCATCTCCAGGAGGCCCCAATTCTGCAGGAACCGGTAGTGCAGCCAGTATTGGTTGATGGCGGCGAGCTCGTGACGCAGCCCCTTGTTGAGATATTCGATGACCTTGGGGTCGCCCTGCATGATGAACTCCCTACGGCTCGATCGGCCGCGATGTCTTTAGAACGCTTCTAAAGAAGTATGCGGGAACGGGCAACCCCCCCGGCCCTATGCCGCACGGCGCTTATCCAGCAAATCCAGGGACGTATCAGGACGCGGCGAGTGCGAATTCAGACCCGTCCCGCTCGTCATTTGCGGCTTGGCGATGCCGGCAGCCGGTCTGACAGGTCTCAGCGCACTCACCGAGTGCCTCATCAATGATGGTCTTGATGGTGCGCGCGCAGCGCCCGCATTCGGGGCTGCAGCCGAGACAACCGTAAATCTGCCTGGCATTGCGCAGAGCGCCCTCAGCGGTGCTGACGGCGTGGCGAACATCGTGGTCGCTCAGGACGTTGCAGGAACAGACGATCATGAAACTTGCAAAAGACCTTCAGTGATGTGTGCCCATCGATATGGGAGGACACCGCGCCTTGCAAAGGGAAAAGCCGGCTTTTGAAGCGATTCCAAACTGGCGATAGAGAACTGGAATGGCTCCAGGATCAACTGCTTGCGGTAAAATCCAGTCTACCGCATGTTTGCGATCCCTAATTGTCGCCTCCGCCTCCACCACCGCCGCCATCCCCGCCACCGCTGACTCCGCAGTCGCCCCCGCTCCCGCCACCGCTGTCCCAGCTGTCGCTGGCGCCGCTCTCCCCGACATTGCAGCTATCGCCATGATGGCTAGAACCGTGGTGTATCGGATCGGAGGTTCCCGGGCCGGCGAACCAGCCTGCAAGGCTCCAGGTGTCGCTGCTTGAGGACAGGCCGCCATCGTCGCCCGAAGAGACGAAGGAGCGGCGCGTGGACCCCCATGCCGCATGCCTGCGCTCCAATCGCTTCATCAGGGCGAAAAGGAAGGCCGAGATGCCGCCAACCGCAACCAGAAAGAGCGTAAGGACCATGACGGCGCCGCCCATCGTTGGCTCCCAGCACCGCACAATACGACACGGTGCGGCCATGATTGGTCGCCATCTGCGGCCGCGCCGTTCATTGATCGTTCAAGCACCTTATGGAACTTTGATCAGGACAGACATGGTCTTGGCATCGTTAGAATTGGCATCGTGAGAAAGGGACTGAAATGAAGAAGTCACTGATGGCGCTGGCCGCCGTCGCCACACTGGCCGTTTCGGCGGCCTCGCCTGCGCACGCCGGCGGCGGCGGGTGGTGGGGACCGGGTGTTGCGGCTGGCGTGATTGGCGGCGCCATCGTTGGCGGCGCGATCGCGTCGAGCCCGTATTACTATGGTCCCGGCTATTACGGCCCGGGCTATTACCCCCCCGGCTATTACGGCCCGGCCTATGGCGGCGGCCCGTACGGCCCCTGCTACTGGCAGCGCCAGCGCTTCTGGGACGGTTTTGCCTGGCGGGTGCGCAACGTCCGCGTCTGCGGCTGATCTGCTTTGGCTTCATGAACTGTTCAGCATGACGTCCCGATTCCGGGACGTCATTCATTTAAAGGCCTGAAAAGCACGACTTTTCGGATCGAGCGGTTGCGCGCGTTTACCTGGGATTGACTGTTTTTGCGCTTTTCTCGGCGCAACGGCTCTCTTCGAAAATCGAGCGTAAACCGGCCCTGCCGCAAGGCGCGCCGCCTCCAGGAGACAAAACCATGACGAAGACCATTGCAGCGTTGCTTGCGATCACGACGATCGCCGGCTCCCTGGTGTCGGCCGCGCCGGCCAAGGCCGGCGATGGTGTTGGCGCCGGTATCGCCGCCGGCCTGATCGGCGGCGCCATTGTCGGCGGCGCGATCGCCTCCAGCCGCCCCTATTACCCCTACCCCGGCCCGGTCTATGTCGAGCCCGCGCCGCCCCCGGTGCCGCCCGGCTGCTACTGGCAGCAGCAGCGCTACTGGGACGGTTACGCCTGGAATTACCATCCCGTTCGCGTTTGCTACTGAGCTGACATCAGCGAATTGATCAAAGGCCCGGCCGATCGCTCGCCCGGGCCTTTTCTTTTCTGTTGGAGTCAGCGCGCCGTTTCGATCGAACGCAGCACCGCTTCGCTCGGCCAGCAGTCGACCTTGAGCCCCGCCGATTTCTGATAGGCGCCAAGGGCAGCGCGCGTCAGCATCCCGGCCTTGCCGTCGAGCTTGTCCTTGTAGAGACCGATGCGCGTCAGATGGCGCTGCATCGCCTCGACATCCGCCGTGCGCAGTTGCGTCGACGCCGACCACGGCGTCGCAAACGGAAGCGGGCTCGTCATGCGGTCGCTGAGGTGTCCGACATAAAGCACGTAAAGATCGGAGAAATTGTATTCCTTGATGACGAAGTAGTTCTTGGTCGTCAGAAAGGCCGGGCCATAAATGCCTTCGGGCTGCAGGAGCGAGGCGGGCTCCGCCAGCTCGGCCGCACTCAGTTTTTCTCCGCGCACCGGCACAAAACCCGCGCGCAGCCATTCGCCGATCGGCTTGGTCACCTCGGGCACGCCCATGGTGCAGTCGACATTGGCGGGCGCCTTCACCTCGTAGGCCCAGCGCACGCCTTTCTGCCAGCCCTTGTTGACGAGCTGTTGCGCGGCGGAGGCGAGCGCGTCCGGCACCGAATGCCAGATGTCGATGCGGCCGTCGCCGTCGAGATCGACGCCATGCTTGTAGTATTCCGAGGGCAGAAACTGCGTGAGCCCCGTGGCACCGGCCCACGACGCGCGCATGTCCTTGCGGCGGACCGCGCCGTCCTCGAGGATCTTCAGCGCCAGGATGAACTCCTCACGATATTTGTCCTTGCGGCGGCCGACATAGGCCTGCGTCGCCACCACGCGCACAGCATCATAGGGCAGCGTGTAACGGCCGAAATCGGTTTCGCGGCCCCAGATCGCCAGCACGATCGTGGCCGGCACCCCGAAGCGCGCTTCGATCGCGTTGAGCGCGTCGCGATGTTTCTGCATCAGCTTCTGCCCCTCGCCTGCAAGGTTCGCGATCGCGCCTTCCCTGATGTAATCGGCAGGCACCTGCACGAACTCGGCCTGCGCCGGCGCGCCGGTCGCGGGCCGCCCGGGCAGGATCAGATCAGGCAGCTTATAGTCGGGCTCGAGACCGGCCGTTTCGCGATCGAAGGTCGCGCGTGAGACGCCGGCGGCCTGCGCCTCCGGCCAGAGCGAAGCGATGAATTTTGTAAAGGTGGGGTCGGGTGTTGCGCGGGCGGGCGACGATCCGCAGATAGCGGCGATTATCGCAGCAATGATCGCCAGCTGCTTCATCGATTACCGCGTCAGCTTCTTGTACTTCAGCCGGTGCGGGATGATGGAGTCCTGCCCGAGCCTTCGCATCTTGTCCTTCTCGTAGTCCTGGAAGTTGCCCTCGAACCATTCGACATGGCTGTCGCCCTCGAAGGCCAGCATGTGGGTGGCGATGCGGTCCAGGAACCAGCGGTCGTGGCTGATGATCACGGCGCAGCCGGCGAAATCCTCCAGCGCCTCTTCCAGCGCACGCAGCGTATCGACATCGAGATCGTTCGTCGGCTCGTCGAGCAGGAGCACATTGGCGCCCGATTTCAGCATCTTGGCAAGATGCACGCGGTTGCGCTCGCCGCCCGACAACGAGCCGACCTTCTTCTGCTGGTCGGCGCCCTTGAAGTTGAACGACGAGCAATAGCCGCGCGAATTAACCTCGCGCTTGCCGAGCATGATCAATTCATTGCCACCCGAAATCTCCTCCCACACCGTTTTCTTGCCGTCGAGCGAGTCGCGCGACTGGTCGACATAGCCGAGATGAACGGACTCGCCGACCGTAATGGTGCCCTTGTCCGGCTTCTCCTGGCCCGTGATCATCCGGAACAGCGTGGTCTTGCCGGCGCCGTTCGGGCCGATCACGCCGACGATGCCGCCCGGTGGCAATTTGAAGGTGAGATCTTCGATCAGCTCTCGATCGCCGTAGCCCTTGCTGAGGCCTTCGAAATCGATGACGTTCTGGCCGAGCCGTTCGGCCACGGGAATCGTGATCTGCGCGGTCTGGGTCTGCTTCTCGCTCGCCTGCTTCAACAGCTCCTCGTAGCGCTGATAGCGCGCCTTGGACTTGGCCTGGCGCGCCTTGGGCGAGGCTGCGATCCATTCCTGCTCGCGGGCCAATGTGCGCTGATGCGCGGCCTCCTCGCGGCCCTCCTGCTCCAGGCGCTTCTGCTTCTGCACCAGCCAGGACGAATAATTACCCTCGTAGGGGATGCCCTTGCCGCGGTCGAGCTCGAGGATCCAGCCTGTGACGTTGTCGAGGAAGTAGCGGTCGTGGGTGACGATCAGGATCGCGCCGGGATAGTTGCGCAGATGGCCTTCGAGCCAGGATACGGATTCCGCATCCAGATGGTTGGTGGGCTCATCGAGCAACAGGAGCTCGGGCTGGTCGAGCAGGAGGCGGCACAGCGCGACGCGGCGCCGCTCGCCGCCGGAGAGCTTGGTCACGTCGGCATCGTCAGGCGGACAGCGCAGCGCGTCCATCGCCTGGTCGACCTTGCTGTCGAGATCCCAAAGGCCTTGCGCCTCGATCTCGTCCTGCAGCTTGGTCATCTCGTCGGCGGTCTCGTCCGAATAATTGGCGGCGAGCTCGTTATAGCGGTCCAGGATCGCCTTTTGCTTGGCCACGCCCTGCATGACGTTTTCGCGCACGGAAAGCTTTGGGTCGAGCTGGGGCTCCTGCTCGAGATAGCCGACGCGAGCACCCTCGGCGACCCAGGCCTCGCCGGTATACTCCTTGTCGATGCCGGCCATGATCCGCAAAAGCGTCGATTTGCCGGAGCCGTTGACGCCGAGCACGCCGATCTTGGCGTCGGGATAAAAGGACAAATGGATGTTATCGAGGACCTTGCGGTTGGGCGGATAGGTCTTGGACAGACCTTGCATGAAATAGATGAACTGACGGGCCATTGAGCTGCCTAACGGTAAACCGCGCGATGTGTCGGAGATTTGCTGCGGCTCATGTAGCGGCATCGCCCCAGCCACGCAACGTTTTCCATCCGTTCACCACGGACGATTACGGGGCCGACACCATGTCCGCGGCTGGTCGGTACAATTGAAACTATCTTTTAATGAATCGGGCCAAAGCTGGCTTTCGGCGCGGAAAACCGCGTCTCAACGCGGCCAGAGCCGCGAAAGAAAACAGCGAGCCCGCGTCATGGCCACGATCGTTTCAACTTCCCTGCCCGCCCCGGCAGTCGACCGCGCCGGACAGTCCCGCGCTGCCGGCGGATTTCGGGCGTTCTGGCACCGCTTCTTTGCCACGGCATTCAACCCCTACCGGCCGGAACTGCATTACATGCGCGGCCCGGGACCGGCCTGGCGCGCGAAGTACGGCGAACAGGCCCTGTTCCGGCTGAAGTCCGGCGACATCTGAGAGCCGACCAGCGTCCTTGAGGCCTGCAGGCGCTTGCGCCCGTCTCCGTTGCGCGCAACCATGGCATTTGTCCCCGACGACGAACTCTTCGCCGTCCTACTCGCCATGAACGGATCATTTCAATGACGCGGCTGCGCTGTGCAATCCTCGACGACTATTTCAAGCTCTCGCTGACAACGGCAGACTGGTCCGGGATCAAGGACCGCGTCGACCTGACCGTGTTCGAAAAGCCCTTCAAGTCCGAGGCCGAAGCGGCTGCGGCGCTGAAGGATTTCGAGATCATCCTGGCGATGCGCGAGCGCACGGCGTTCCCGCGGTCGCTGCTTGCCGCACTGCCCCAGCTCAAGCTGATGATCACTTCGGGCATGCGCAATGCCGCGATCGATTTCGAGGCGGCCAAGGACCACAATGTCGTGCTGTGCGGCACCAACTTTGCCCGCGATCCGACCGCTCCGCTTGCCATGGGCCTGATCCTGGAATTGACCCGCAATATCGGCCGCGAGAGCGCGCGCATGCACGCAGGCGAGCCCTGGCAGGCACATCTCGGCATCGAGATCGAGGGACGCACGCTGGGCGTCATCGGCCTCGGCAAGCTCGGCACCAAGGTTGCAAAACTCGCGCAGGCCTTCGGCATGAACGTGATCGCCTGGAGCCCGAACCTGACGCCGGAGAAATGCAAGGAAGCGGGTGTGACCTACGCCTCCAAGGAGGACTTGTTCAAAACCGCCGACGCCATCACCATCCATGTGGTGTTGGGCCCGCGTTCGCGCGGTCTGGTGGGAAAAGAGGATCTCCTGCGCATGAAGCCGACGGCCTTTATCGTCAACACCGCGCGCGGGCCGATTATCGATGAGGCGGCACTGTTGGAAGTGCTGCAGCAGAAGAAGATCGCGGGCGCCGGCATCGACGTGTTCTCGGTCGAGCCGCTGCCGGTCGATCATCCGTTCCGCAAGCTCGACAACATGGTGATCACGCCGCACCTTGGTTACGCGACTGAAGAGGTTTTCCGCGGCCATTACACCCAGATGGTCGAAGGCATCGACGCCTGGTTCAAGGGCGAGCCGCTCAGGCGGCTGGCCTGAACCAAAGGGCATAACATCGCGTCAAAGCGGTAGAGCCGGCCGGAGCGCGTTCGGTCCACTTCGGAGTTGCCGATGAGCGCGCGGCGCTGAACCAGGCTCGGCGGCGCGCGATCAGCGATGCGCGCGATCAGGCCGCGGCCTATGCGGACTCCGCGGAGCTGCGGCTCGCCGAGATCATCGAGATCACAGACGGCGAGGCCGCGCCCTCTGTGGCAGATGGTCTCGCAGATCTTCCGCTCCCACGCTTCGTCAACATCATCCCGCCGTCCACCCTTGAGTTCAATTCCACAGTGAAGGTGAGTTGGCGGGCCGCAACTCGCCCATGACCGCCCTGATGTCATGACAACGCCGTTCAAAAAACGTCTGATGATATTTGCGGCAATTATGCTTTGCAGCGCCTCAGCCGCGCCGAGGAATGAGAGTTCACGCGTCAAAGACCTGGTGCATTGTAGCGGCGGCAGGTAGTTGGGTCAGGCGGAATTTCAAGCACGATAAAAAGGGCGACTGCTTGCGCCATCGCCCTTTCGTTTTTCAGAGATGCTTCGATCAGCGCTCGTGATCGGAACACGCATCGCACACTCGTGGTTACGGTGTCGCCGCCGGCTTCACCAGCCCGCTTTCGCAAGTCACGGCGCTCCTCAGCCTCGGTGAGCGAACGCTGTGCCGCAGGAGGCAACACCTTCGGCTCCGGCGGCACGTCTACAAGCTTGTCGCTGCCGGTTAGACTAGCTGCCGGGCAGCAGTCTGCAAAGTCGTAACCCATCGCGCGATTTCGAGAACGAAATCGACCAGACGAAGGATAAAGACAAGAGCGCCCGAGAGAAAATCAACCATTTGCCGCAAACCGCTATCGCGCGCCTAATGGTCGCCGCCTGTTTCGTTCCGGTTCAAGCGGCCGTGAATTGTCCGTCAATATCGGAACGCTCGCCACGTCGCACGGGTGACGCGGTGGTTTTTTTCCTAACGCACCGTGACCGGCGGCGGCAGCGGCGGCACAGCCGTCGGTGGGACAGGCGGAGGACCGGCGGACATCTGCGCCTGTGGCGCTGGTGGGCCTGGGACAGGCGCGGGCTGCGCTGACGCCGTCGTCATGCCCGGCGGCGGGCCGCCCGGCCATACAACCACGCGAGTGCCGACCTTGGCACGATCGAACAGATCGGACACGTCCTCGTTCAGCATGCCGATGCAGCCCGACGAGACGAACTTGCCGATGGTCGACGGCTGGTTGGTGCCGTGAATGCGATAGACCGTGTTGCCCAGATACATGGCGCGGGCGCCGAGCGGATTGCCCGGTCCGCCAGCCATGAAGCGCGGCAGATAAGGCTGCCGCTCGATCATCTCGGTTGGCGGGAACCAGTCCGGCCACTCCGTCTTCTTGGTGATCTTCTGCACACCCGTCCAGGTGAAGCCCTCGCGGCCGACGCGCACGCCGTAGCGGATCGCGCGCCCGTTGCCGAGTACATAATACAGGTAGGTGTGGGGCGTATCGACGACGATGGTGCCGGCCGGCTCCTTGGTGACAAAGGCCACCTCCTGCCGGCGCAGGTTCGGCGGCAGTTGTGCGGGCCCGACCTCGGGCTGCTCTTCCGGCGGAAGTGCTGCGATCGTCATCGGCCTGCCATCACCGCTGGTTGGCGGCTGAACCGAGCCGGTGACGCCGGGCGGTGCGCCAATTGCCTCGGGCGGACGCGGCATGTTCGGATCGCCATAGGCGCGGCCCGAATAAGCCTGAGGCGGCATACCCGGCGGCCGATCGGCATAGATCACCGGCGGTGAGGCGGCGGGTCGGCCATAACGCGGATCATCCGGCGACAGGATCGGACCGGTCGGAACCGAGCGGGCGTAGCGGGGATCGTCGGGCGAAAGAATTGGGCCGTTGGGAACCGGAGGACCGGGTGGCGGCAGCGCGGCGATATTGCCCTCATCGTCCTCGAGCGCGTCGAAATCGGGGGCGCCCGGGCCGTTGCGACGGTAATCGCCCGGATAGCCGCCGGGCGGCTGCGGATAGGGTGCCGGAACCGGCGAATACACAGTGCCGGGCGGCGGCGGATAGACCTGTTGCGCCTGCGCAAACGAAGCCCATGCCGCGCCCGCCGTCACGACGGCGCAAAACGTCAATAAACGTGTGATCATCATCGCGTTGGTATAGTCCCCAAGGGCCACCGGACCGTTAACGGCCAGTGACCTGAAGATCGCGGCACATTCAAGACAATTCCGGCTGATTCGCCTCGGATTTCAGTAATTTGTGATCCCGCGCCGTTCCGTTGCACCGATGTCGCAGCCTCGAAAAAATATGCGTTTGCGCATGATCTGGTCGATGCGCGCCGCCGATTTTTGGCATTGAGTGAACAACGCTTGCAGTATCCTCAAATGAGCCTGATTCGCGGCGGTGAAGGCCGCTCAACCAGCCAGAAAACGTAGTCACCGCGTTCCTTTTCAGCCCAAGGGCCCTTTGCAGAGACCTCTGCCAAGGCGGATTTGTCTCGCGATGCTTCCCGATTTCCGCTTCCTGCTGGCCGCGATCGTCCTCTGCATCTCGATATTGGTGTTCGGGCTCGGCGCGGCCGCGCTGCTGCGGGCCGCACATGAGGAGTTTGCCCAAAACCCCTCCTGGCGCGGGCCGCCCGAGCCTCGATTTGCGCAGTCCGAGGAGCCGTCCAGGACCGTGCTCGCCATGCTGCGCGCCGAACCGGCCGCCACTCAACTCAGGACCGAACCCACGATTGCAACGGATGCGCCGCCCTCGGAGGTCCGCGTGGCGCCCGCCGAAGCTCCGCAACCAACGTCGCCGCCAGCGGCCGAGACGACGGCCGTGCCGCTCGCGCGGGAAGCTTCGCCGCCGATCGAAAGCACCAAGACCGAACCTTCAAAGCCCGAAACATCAGAGACTGAGACATCGAGGACTGAGACATCGAAGTCCGAGGTGCCTCCTGAACCGGCAGCGGGCGGGATGGCGCCCGCTGTCACCTCCGCCGCAACCGACAGGCCCGCGGCAGCCGATACCAGGATCGCTGCGGTCGAACAGGCTCCAGCCGCGACCAACGAGCAGTCAGCCGCAACCGCGCCCGCTGCGGCTCCAGCACCAGAGCCTGATCCCGCTGCGACCCGGGTCGCATCGCTCGGCCGCCCCGCGGCCGCCATCGAGCCGGACGCGCAGCTCGAGATAGAAGCTGTCGCTGAACAAGACCAGGAGGAGGCCAAGCAACGGCTTCGGGCGCAACACGCCAAGGAACGCCGTCGGCTCGCCGCGCGCCGCGCCCGCCTTGCCAAACAACAGGCGCCGGTGCGACCGCCAGCAGCCCCGCTCCTCCAGCCGTTGCAATTGCCGCTGGAGCAGGTGACGCCGACGCAGCAGGTCCCGCAGACGCGGTCGAGGCAGCAGACCGCGGCGCGGCGGACCCGCGCCGAAGCATCAAGGTCGGGCGCTAACTAGTGGTTCATCACAGTGATTTTGACGTTTTGATACCGAGCCATTTGAGGATCGGCAAGCTTTCCGGCGGCACGAGGATTTCGATGCTTCTGGGGACGCCGGGTTGACGTCGGATGAAGCCGTT
>Ga0335080_10000789_pt1 | contig 29728 bp, 33 predicted proteins | sample Lox_Sample_34_FD_206720 | JGI IMG/M metagenome (GOLD analysis project Ga0335080, IMG submission 206720) | Soil microbial communities from Loxahatchee National Wildlife Refuge, Florida, United States - Lox_Sample_3.4 | ecosystem: Environmental > Terrestrial > Soil > Wetlands | place: USA... | reverse complement strand
CAGATTGAGCACGCCATTGATGGCGGCCTTCATGCCGCTGGTGCCGCAGGCTTCTTCTCCGCGGCGCGGGGTGTTGAGCCAAAGATCGACGCCCTGGACCAACTCGCGCGCGACTTTCAGGTCATAGTCTTCGAGGAAGACGAGGTGTTTCCAGAGTTCGGGATCGCGCGAGAGCTGCACGATTTCGCGGATGTAACTCTTGCCCGGCTGATCCTTGGGGTGGGCCTTGCCGGCGATGACGATCTGCACCGGCATGTCTTTGTCGAGGATAATGCGCTTCAGGCGATCGACGTCGCGGAACAGCAGCGTGGCGCGCTTGTAGGTAGCGAAGCGGCGCGCAAAGCCGATAGTGAACGCGTTGGGATCGAGCACCTCACCGGAGCGCCGCACCTCGGAAGTAGACGCCTGACGCCGCACGGCCGAGGCGTTGGCGCGAGCGCGCACGAAACTCACCAGGCGGCGCTTGCGGCGGCGGTGCACCTCGACCAGCTCTTCATCGGGAATGTCGGCCACCTGATGCCAGATGCTGGCATCGTTGATGCGATCGCGCCAGTCCGGCTCCAGGTATTGGTCGTAAAGCGCGGCCAGATCGCCGTTGAGCCAGCTCGGCAAGTGCACGCCGTTGGTGACGGAGGTAATGGGAACCTCCCAAACGGGCAACTGCCGCCACAGATCGTGGAACATTTCCTGCGAAACCTGGCGGTGCAGCCGGCTCACCGCGTTGCGATAAGCCGAAGTGTTCAACGCCAGCACGGCCATCGAGAAGCGCTCTTCACGATCGTGCGGATTGCGGCGTCCAAGGGCCATGAGCTGCTGAAAGTCGATGCCGATCTCGCCGCAGTACTCCGAAAAATAGTGGTACATCAGGCCGGCATCGAACAGGTCGATGCCCGCCGGAACGGGCGTGTGAGTGGTAAAGACGTTGCTGGTGCGCGCGGCTTCCCACGCCTCTTCGAAGGTGAGTCCCTGTTCGTGCCGGTAGCGGCGGATCTGTTCGAGCGCCAGAAACGCCGAGTGGCCCTCGTTCATATGGAAAACAGTAGGGCTCAGCCCCATCGCCTTCAGCGCTCGCATCCCGCCGATTCCCAGTACGATCTCCTGGCGGATACGCGTATCGGTGTCGCCGCCGTAGAGTGAATCGGTAATGTCGCGGTCTTGCGGCAGCACGTTTTCGGGGAGGTTGGTGTCGAGAAGGTACAGCGTGATCCGGCCGACTTCCAATTTCCAGACCTGGATGAATATGTTGCCGGTGGGCAGCTTGACGGTTACTTTCAGATCCTGGCCCGCGGCATCGGTCACCGGCGTGATCGGTAGCGTATAGAAATCGTTTACCGGATAACGCTCCTGCTGCCAACCGTCGGGATTCAGGAACTGGCGGAAGTAGCCTTGTTGATAGAGCAGCCCGAGGGCGATCAGAGGATAGTCCTGGTCGCTCGAGGATTTCAAATGGTCGCCGGACAAAACACCCAAGCCGCCCGAATACACAGGCAGGCATTCGGTGAGCCCGTATTCGGCGGAAAAGTAGGCAATCAGCTTTCCGTCGCTGGGCGGCGCGGCGCGGCGGACGCGCGTGTCGTAGGTGTCGCACGCCTGTTTATAAAGAGCCAGATAGCGGGGGTCGGCGGCGGCTTTGCGAAGTGTGGATTGGGAGACGCGGCCGAGCATCAGGACGGGGTTATACCCGCAGTCCCGCCAAAGCAGAGGATCCAGCCGGCGAAACAGCGCACGGATAATCGGCTCCCAACTCCACAGGATGTTGTAAGCCAGTTCATTCAGGCGGGACAAGGCGGGAGGGAGAGCCGGACGGACCAGGAATTCCCGGATCGGATGAATATGAAAGGGCATACCTAGCGGCTATCTCCAAGAATATCAGATCGGAATTGGCTGCCCGGAGCCAGAAGCCCTCGACCTCTCAGTACTTTCTTGCGAACCGCACTACACGGTGAGCGTATGGAATCCGTCACAATATAGTACAGGTCTTGAATGCGTTCGCTGCTCTCCCTTTTGTTATGGACCGCTGGTATGGCATTCGCCGGCGAATATGCGGTTTTGGAGAACGGGGCCCTGCTGCATATCGACCACCACGAAGCGGAGGGGGCTAAGATCCGTCTTTTCAATGGCAGCGGTAGCATCGAACTGGATGCGGCGCAGGTTCGCGGTTTCGAAGTGGACGAGGCCATCCCTGCGGCTGTTTCCATTCCTTCCCGGCCGGATGCGCCGCCGGCCCTCTCTCCGGAACGACTGGCCGATCGCGCGGCGGAGAAATACGGGTTGCCGCCAGCGCTGGTGCGCAGCGTGATGAAGGTGGAATCGGGCTTCGACCCGCAAGCGCTTTCTCCCAGGGGAGCGATCGGGTTGATGCAGTTGATGCCGGCAACCGCCGAGACGTTAGGGGCGGACCCGCACGACCCCGCGTCCAACGTCGACGCCGGCGCCCGGTACTTGCGGGAGCTTCTCGAAAAGTACAATGGCGGCTTGCGCCACGCGCTGGCGGCTTATAATGCCGGTTCCGCGGCCGTGGAGAAGTACCGGGGAGTGCCGCCCTACGCCGAGACGGTGGATTACATTCGCCGGGTCGAGCGGGACCTCAAAAAAGGGGACTGACGGTTCCGGCTGGCGATAGCCGCCGGCGCCTGGCGGGCTGAAAGAGTCCAAGACCCGCTTGCTAGCGCGCGCGGAAACGCGGCATCGAGTTCACAGGCAGCTACCGCGACCGTAGGGAGCGGAGGTTTGGGGTTTTTCAGCAGCCGCCTAGCGGCTCAAGAAATCAAACAGTGTGGTCCGCGGAATATTGGCCTCCATTTGAAACGCGGCTTGAATGTGGGTGGTTCCTTGGGATAGCTCGAGTGCCGCTGCGGTCACATCTGCGTCCTCGACCTGGCTGATCTGGGTTTGCAGTTGGATGTTGTAGTTGGCGGCGAAGCTGCTGGCGGCCTGAATGCGGTCCTGCACGGTGCCGTAGAACGCAAGGCATTGATTCAGGTGATCGGAAGCCGTACGCAACGAGGCAGCCGCGGCCGTGATTCCGTTCTGATTGTTGTTCAGCAGCGCCGTCCGCAGATTATCAATAGCTTGGAAGACGTTGTCGGCAGCCGGCGTACCGTCCGGGTTGCGATCATCGAAGATCTGCTGCGCCGTCATCGACACCGCGAACGTGCCTCCCGCCGGATCCTCCACCAAACGAGTGTTGGACGGTGTGATGAGTTGGTCGACACCATAACCAGTCCCGTTCAGCGTTCCATTCGGAGGGACATTGGTGTTGGCGAGATCGAGCTGGTAGGTGGGTTGGGTATCGGAATCGCCGCTAAATACATAGCGGCCTCCGGATTGTGTCTGGCTGTTGGCGAGCATTTGCTCTTCCACGGCTTCGACTTCGCCGGCGATATTCTGGCGGTCGCTGGCATTCATGGTCCCGGTGGCTCCTTGCGCGGCAAGGGAAATGGCTTGGTCGATGAGCTGGGTGGCCGAGTCCAGAGTACTCTCCGCCACATTCGCATCGGTCTGCGCAGTTCCGAGGTTGGTTGTGATCTGGTTGTTTTTCTGCAGGTCCGAGCGCAGTTGCAGCAATTGACTGATCACATCGGGTTCGTCGGAAGGGGCATTCACTTTCAAGCCGGACGAGACCTGCTGGTTGGCCTGCGAAACAGTCTGCTGAACGCGATCGATATTGGCCAAAAAACTCTGAGATTCAGGGCTGAGATTCGTGATCATGATACGGTACCGAGGATATTGATGGTGTCCAGCGTCAACTGATCGAGGACTGTGATGAATTGCGCATTCGCCTGATAGGCTCTTTGAAACTCCACCAGCATCATGGCTTGCTCGTTGAGATCGACACCGGATAACTGCTGCCGCTGATTCTGCGCCTGGGAAAGTAGCGACTGGTCGACATTGACGTTGTCCTGGGCATCCTGCAGCTGAGTGCCCACGTTGGCCGCCAGGTTCCCGTAATACTGGCTAAAGCTAAACCCGTTGATCTCGTCGGCGGGATCAGTCGGATTGGCCAGCTGCGACAACGCGAGCGGCACGCCATTGGCTACCTCCGGCGGTCCCGGACTGATCGCCGCCAACTGACCCGGTGTTACCGATGGATCCACGGCCAAGCTGGCAGCTACGTTGGTGGGATTGGTGGTGTCGTAAGTGAATAGCGGCACACCAGGCACTGGCGGAGGCCCGTCGGAGCTGTTTCCGGACGTGAGCAGTTGATTCACGCGGTCGGCGAACTGCTGGGCCATGGTATTGAGATCGCCGGCTTGCGTGGAATCGCCAATATAGGAAGCTAAGACCCGATTGCGGAAGTCCAGTATGGCGCCCAGTTGGCCCCCGGTGGATTGGGATGTGACATCGACGCCATCGACCAGCAGTTGTTCCGAGCCGGGAGCATTCGGAATGGTGGCGTTAGCGCCCCCCCCGGTGGTCGATGCTTCCAGCATGGATTGCTGATCCGCGACCAGTAACGGCGTAGTCCCGTTCAGCAGGATGGTGGTGGTGCCGTCAGGCTGTGTGGTGGCAGTGAAATTGACGAGTTGGGAGAGACTCTCGAGCGCAGCGTGCACTTGCGCGTCGACGCCGGGGTCCTGGTTGGACGTGCCCGTGTTCATCGCCGTTTGGTTGTAGGTCTGGATTTCGCCGACGATCTGGTTAACCTGGTTGACCGTGCTTTGGGACTGGGAATCCGTTTGTTGCGCCAGTTTCTGGATGGAGCTGGCAGCATTCTGGAAACTCTGCGCGACTTCGGTAGCGCTGTTGATCACGGATTGCCGCGCCGTGGCATCAGTAGGCGTTTGTCCCCAGGCGGAGGCGCTCTGATAGAAATCGTTCAACGCTTTGTCAATCCCGCTGTTGCCGGAAATGTCGAACACCGTTTGCAGCGAGGTGAGGTTGGTAACGGCCTGCTGCTGGAAGCCCAAAGTGGTTTGTTGGGTGCGGACGGCCTGCTCGGCGAATTCATTGCGGGAACTTTGCATCTGTCCGGTCGTCACCCCGCCGCTGGTTCCGCCTTCCAAATCCATCTGGGTAGCTTCGAGCGGAAGGCTCTGCTTCGCGAAACCCGGGGTGGACGCGTTCGCCACATTGTTCTGGGTTACATCCAATACCTTCGTGTAGGCATCCAGTGTATTGGCGGCGGTAAAAAGAGTGGAAAGAATGCTGGACATGAACTACCCCCGGAGGATCAGTCTACGGCCATGCGGAATCGCGGCAGGTTCTCCGCGGTTGTCGTATCCGGCGCTCATGGTTCCCGCTCTCCGCAGCCAGTTGTGGTGATACGCCGCTGCAGACTCGAGAAGGCGGCGCGTTTTCCGCACGGCCATGCGCAGCCGGCGCCCTTCCTCTGGCGCGCCCGGGTCGGTCCGCGGAGGCGCCGCGATAATAGACCGGCACGCAGCAAGGCGGTGAATAGCCGCCTCTAATAAGGGCGCACATCGATCGAGCGCTTCGGGCGACGGTGCCAGGAGCAGCTCGCACGCCTGGTCCAGCTTCTCCCGGGCATCTGCCAGTTGCTCGACAACCGTGATGGCGTGGCTACTCATGGCCCGCGGCGATGGCCTCGGCGATCATGCCTCGGCTGGTGGCCTGGGAATCGGGACGATATTGTCCCGCTTGATAACTTGCCGCGAGGGCCTGCACGCGGCCGGCGCGCGTCGCGCTGTCCGTGGCAATGGCCTGCGCCAGTTGGCCCAGGCTGGAGGAGAACTCGACTCGGTCGCCACCGGAGTCTGCTGCTCCCGTACGGCTTGTACCCGCCCGATCGGGTTTTTGTGTATCCTGCAAACGCCCGGTCTCGGACGCCGCCGGTCCCATCGTATTGCGATCGTTGACTCTCATAATTGCCCAACTCTAGCTGTAAGACTTATCGGCAAACGGAGGCGCGGTCTTTAGTCATTCGCGAGGGCAAATCGGGAGATTCCTGCTAAAGTTTCGCGGCAGCCGGCCGATGGCTGTTTGGACAGTAATGGAAGCGCAACGGTTGCTTTGGATCAATGCCGCGGGTTCGGCCGGGCTAAGTGCAGTGACGAATCGCTGGCCGACCGCCTACCGAACGCCGTCCACCGCTCTCAATGAATTGCAATCTCAGTGGTTCGACGCCATCGTGCTCGATTTTCCCCTGCCGCCGTGGACACCGGCGGAATTATTGGAGCACATCCGAAGATTAGCCCCTGAGTCGCGCGTATTGATCCGTCACCCCGAAGCCACGCTCTCCGAAGCCGTCCGCTGGGCGCAGGAAGGGGCCTACCAGGTTTTGGGTGGCAATGAGGACCCATCGGCGTTTCTCGAACAGGCACTCGGAGCCAGAACACCCGCCAACTCGGGATCGCCGCCCGCAGGGCCTGAGGAGTGGGCCTCGCTGCTCATCGGCAACAGCCCGCCGATGCGAAGGGTTTACCACGTGATTCGCATGGTCGGCAACCGGCGATCTACCGTGTTGATCACGGGAGAGACCGGGACCGGCAAAGAAGTTGCGGCCCGGGCGCTGCATCTAGCCGGCCCCCGCAGCCGCGGTCCGTGGGTGGCGCTCAATTGTAGCGCCTTGCCGGAGACCTTGCTCGAGGCCGAGCTGTTCGGACACGTACGCGGCGCCTTCACGGGAGCCGTACAAAACCGTGCCGGCCGGTTCGAACAGGCACATGGAGGAACACTGTTCCTGGACGAGATCGGGGAAATGCCGGCCGACCTGCAGGCGAAACTCCTGCGGGTCTTGCAAGAGAGGGAGCTCGAACGGCTGGGAAGCTCGGAAACGATTCGCGTGGACATCCGCGTGGTAGCGGCCACTAATAGCGATCTGACGCGGAAAATCGAAGAGGGAAGCTTTCGGGAAGACCTGTATTACCGGCTCAACGTGGTTCCTCTCCACCTCCCGCCGCTGCGCCAGCGGCGCGAGGATATCGCCTTGCTGTCGGAGCACTTCGCAGCCAAAATCTGCGGCCTGGAAGGGCTGCCCTTGAAAACCATCGCCCGTGAAGCGCTGGACTCGCTCCAAGGCTACGCTTGGCCCGGCAACGTGCGCCAATTGGAGAATGCGGTGGAAGTGGCCATCGCCATGAGCGGTGACCGCAAGGTGTTGGTCCCCTCCGATTTTCCGCTCGCTTCCCCGCCCCGGTTTCATCGAGAGGAATCGAATCCGCCTGTGGTTACCCTGCCCGAAAGCGGCCTGGACTACGAGAGGACATTGGCGAGGATCGAGCGCAGCATTCTGGAACAGGCGCTGGAAAAGACCGGCGGCAACAAGAAAGCGGCGGCCGACATGCTTGGTCTCAAGCGGACTACCCTTTCCGCCAAGGTACGCAGCCTGGCGCCGGCGGCATGCGGGTGAGCCTCTACCGCAGATAGTCTTTGGCGATCTCGCGCTTGCCGTAGCCATCCAGCACGTGAACGTGGCGGATCTTCTTGAGCGAGATGGGCGACAACTGGCCCAGCGGCAGGTAAATGATGGTCCGGCCCATGCGGGAGGCGATGGTCTTGAAAATCGATCGCGGCGGCTTGGCGGCCACGTACACGACGTAGCGGCTGGTCGAGTAGTCGAGACCCGCCAGCAGCAGTCGCTCCGGCTTGGTCTCGGCGAACTCATAATCGGCGTCCTGCCACACGTCATACATACGCCGCGGCGGCAGGCTCATGAGCAACCCCCCGTATTCGGCCCGGCCGATGCCCGGCCCAACCAGGTGGTCAAAGGGAAACGTGGCATAGAACGCCATGTCGGATTCGTTCTGGTTCTCGCCCAGCCAGGTGGTCATGTAGGAATAGCGGTTGGCGCGGTCTTCATCGAAGATTACGATTACCGATCCCACCTCACCCTGTATCTTTTGAAACTGGCGCACATAAATGCGGCCCTCGTGCCAGCGGCGGATGGTCTCCCGCATGTCGATGCCGTCGAGGATGGAGGTGGTGAAGGGCTCGACGCGGGCGCGTTCCTCGGAGAGGATACTCTTGCCCTTTTTCTTCAGAAACCTCCCATAGTCTTCAATCACCAGATCCTCGGGCGGATAGGAACAGATGCTGGTGCCGTGCAACTGGCTGGCCCACTCCCCCGGGAATTTCTCTTTCTTGCGCGGCTTGAGTCCATAAGGGCGCAGTCGCCGCTTGGTGCTGGGCAGGCGCCGTCGTAGCCGCAGGTGGCGCGTTTGGAGCCACACCTCCTCCCCGCGGATTTGCGCGGTAGGCACGTCCGAGGCGTCTTTTTGCGGAGGGTAGCGGCCCGCCGCCTCCCACACTTCCCACGCATAGTTGTCGTCGGCGATGGCACGCGCTGCGGTGGTGAGGTCGAAAATCCCGGCCGAGAGATCCTGGGAGGCCAGCGCCAGGTTGCGCGTGTAGCGGGCCAGCAGGCGCCTTTGCCAGTGCGCGATGTGTTCGCCCGTTTGGACTTCGTATTCTTTCTCGGCCTCGCGCAGTACAGCCAGTTGCGCGTGACGGCGGTCGATCAGGTGCGTGTCGGTCCCGAGCTGGCGGAAGTTCTCGTACCGCCATTGAAGCGCGGGATATTCCACGGTGATTTCGGCCAGAGATTCCGGATGCGGATTCAAGATCTGAATATGTTCCCGCCGCGTGGGGGCCATCGGTTGTGCCTGCGGCTCTTCCATCGCGTCGAGCACCGGATCGAGCAGATTGAGGGCCACCACCACCAGCACGCGCGCGTCGGGATTGGTGCCCTGCAGCTTCCACGCGATTCCGCCGGCGTGGCGCGCCAGTTCCTCCGACCGCGGCTGCGGATAGACACGGTAGGCCTCAACGTACCGGTCGAGGCCGATGTGCCGGATGGCGTAGGGATCGGGGAAATTGTCCTTGAGGTGCGGCCGCGTGCCGGTATCCGGGTCGGCAAACAAAATTTCCGCTCCGATCTCAAGGCCGGTGCGGACCGCTTCGGTAAACGGGTCGGCGGGCTCGATGGGTACGTAGATCGCCTGGTCCTCTCCATCCGTTTCGGCGGGATAGACAATCACGGAGATCTGGGGCAGGCGCTCGACGGCGCGTATCCAGGCCGGCTGCAGCGTGGCTGGCAATTCGAGCGCAATCACCTGCGGCTTCTCGCGCAGTATGGCCTGGCGCACTTCTATGGCGAATTCGAGGCGGCCGGGGGCGACCGGGAAGTACAGGAAGCGGCCGCGCCCGAGACTGGCGGCGTCAGGAATCGGCGGATCGATTTCTCCGGGCATAGCGCAAGCCCTCCTCTCCGAGCACCTCGACGATGGCGGTTTCGAGCGCTTCCGCTTCGTGCGTCTTGTTCGTAGCCAGGCTTTTCAGCTTGATGGCGAAGCGCGCCACGTTGATGCCGTCGCGCACGGTATAGCGCTCGTCGGCGGCATGCGCCATTTGCAGGAAGTCGGTCACGTAATGGAGAATGCGCTCCTCGGCAAACGGCAGATTTTCGCGCAGGATATGAAACTCCTCGTCGCGCTCGGGAAAATCGATGAAGATCTGCGGCTGCAGGCGCGAATGAATGTACTCGGGCAGCTCGAACGTGGAAGCGTCGTCGTTCATCGTGGCCACCAGGCGGAATTGAGCATGCGCCCGGATCTTAATGCCGGCGACGATCGATTCGACATAGCGGCGGTTGTCGAGCAGAGGCGCGAGGCTGGCCCAGCTTTTTTCGCTCATCCGGTTGCCTTCGTCGAGGATGGCGACGCCGCCACGAATCATGGCGGTGACCAACGGCGACGCCACGTAGCGCAGGCGTCCATCGCCTTCGATGACGGGAGTGACCAGCAGGTCTTCGGGGCGGGTATCGAGTGTCGCCTGCAAAATGTACACATCGCGCCCCATGCGGCGGCCGCCGGCATAGGCCAGAGTGGTTTTGCCGACGCCCGGTTTTCCCAGCAGGCGGGGATGCATGGGCAGATCCTGCTCATGCACGACCATCCAGGCAGCTAGCAGTTGCCGCATGAGCTCTTCCTGCCCGACCCACTGGATGGTGAGCTCATCGGGATGAGCCAGGTGCAGGGTTACGCCCTCAATTTCTGCAGTCATATGCGTTCAGTACTCATTTCAGTACTCATTATGGGACAGCAGAGGGACAAAACGAAGAGCGCAGGTGGGGGGCGATTGGAGGCGGCTAACGAATGCTGCGCAGCCGGTCTTGGCGGCTGGAGATCTGCTGAATGCGGATTCCGTAGTTGCCTTCGACCACTACCACTTCGCCGCGCGCTACCAGGCAGTGGTTGACCAGCACTTCTACGGGCTCATTGACGCCGCGGTTCAACTCCACGATCGAGCCGGTAGTCAGTTTGAGGACATCTTTGAGCGCCAGATGGGTCTTGCCGAACGAAATACTCACCGGCAGTTCCACATCCAAAAGAAGGTCGATGTTGCGCACGGCGCCGGGAAGCTTTTCCGGTGTCTGCGCGTCGCAGGCATGCTGCTGTGGTACAGCTTCCGCAGTTTCGTCGTCAGCGGCAGGCGCTGCCGTGAGCACCGCGGCCAACGGCGCGCTGAAAGCGACTACGACCGGTGGAAGGGCCGTGTCTGCGAAGGTCAACGAGACCGTGATCCACTCGTGTGTGCTATCGGGGGGCCGTTTTTCGACGCCAGTTCCGCAGCTGACCTCACGGCCCAGGTGAAAACCCAGTGTGCGCGCCAAAGCGGAAGTCCACTGGCCGACGATCTCCAGCCACGTGCTCTGGGTTTCGCCGGGGCCGGAGGTTTCGAGGCCCGCAGCTTTCAGCGTGAGGGTGCTGGCGTGCTCCCACGTCTGGCGCGGCGCGCCCAGCCAGATTTCGGCATCGGGAGACAACTGGCACGGCTGTTCCCACCACAGAACGTCGGCGTCCGCGCCGACATTGAGGTCTGCGGGGGTGCCGCTGGCGCTCTGCCAGGTGATGGCAGGCCGGACATCGGTCATCGACTCGAGGACCTGTGCGAGGTTTTCCACCCACCCGTTCAGCAGAAGGCGGGTGCTTTCGTTGCTCTCCAGGGCGCTCATGCCGTGAGCACTCCACGACCGACGGGCCACTGCTCTGCCAGGCGGCCGCGCAAGCGGAGAATGGCCTGCGACTTCAACTGAGAAATTCTCGACTCATGCAGCTTGACTACCTCTGCAATCTCACGGAGCGTCAGCTCCTCGTGATAGTAGAGGGCTAGAATGGTTCGTTCGATTTCGGGTATCTGATCGATACCCCGGGCGAGAAGCCGCTGTAACTCGGCGCGCTCGAGCAGGGTCGAGGGAAGGCTTTCCTCTTTGTCGGGCAGGTAGTGCAGCAGGTCGCGGCTCTGATCGTTGGCGGCGTGTTCGAGGCTGGCGATATTCAAGCCACATACCTCCACCAGCCACCCGTGATACTCCGCCAACGGAATACCGAGTTCGGCGGCGATTTCGTCTTCGCTAGGGGCCCGCTGCAACCGCTGCTCGGCCACCGCAATAGCCGCCTCAATCTGCTTGGTCTTGCGGCGCTTCTGACGAGGCGCCCAATCGAGCCCGCGCAGGCTGTCCAGAATGGCGCCGCGGATCTTGTACTCGGCGTACGTTTTCAGCTTGACGTTGTGACGGGGGTCGAAATGGTCGATGGCGGAGATCAGGCCGAGAACTCCGGTCGAGATCAAGTCCTCGAGACTTACGTTTTTGGGAAGCCGTTCCTGGATTCTCCGGGCAATCAGGCGCACCTGGGGAAGGTGCTCCAGAATGAGCCGTTCCCGCTCTTCGGGGCTAATCACGTGAGACTCCGCGTAGGGGTACATAGGGTTGCCACCTGGCTTCTAGGCCGCGGAGAGCGCCTCCGGGGGCTGGCTGCCGAGAATCGTTTCAATCAGCCGCCGCTGGCTCGCCGTTTCCAAGTCCTCGGGAATTCGTTGGCCGGCGGTGAAAAAAGACAGAGGCTTGCGAGTGCGCACGGCTTCATTGAAGATGGGCCCCAGCGAACTCGTCTCGTCGAGTTTGGTGAACAACAACCGGCGGGGCCGGAAGATTTCATAGGCGTCGATCACACGCGTTAGATCGGCGGGTTTCATGGAAGACGATAGGACCAACTGCCGATCGATGTCTTTGCGCGTCGAGAGCAGGCGCGCCAGAGCGGCCGAGCTCTCGAGATCGCTGAGCGCCAGACCCGCCGTATCGATCAGGATCAATTCCTTACCGCGGTTCTCCTCTATCGTCTGAGCCAATGACGAAACGGTCTCGAGAACCTGAAAGCCGATTCCTAAGATGGCGGCGTACGAACGCAACTGGTCGGCCGCGCCGATCCGGTAGGTATCGGTAGACAGCATCAGCACGGGCCGGCGAGCGGCCAACCCGTAATGCACCGCCAGCTTGACGAGTGTGGTGGTCTTTCCGGCTCCCGGCGGGCCGACCAGGGCGGTGATACGCGGCAGGGTTTCTCCGGCGCCGAGCGCTGCTTCGACCTGGATGCGCGACTGCACTTCCTCGGCAACAGCGCGATACCAGTGCGAGTCCTGATTTTGCGGCTCGCGGGAGTCGGGATTGCCGCTCCTGGCGGCGGCCGCCTGTACCACCTCCAGCGCCAGTTGGGGCGCCACCTCGTTCGCAGTCAGCAGAGAATAAGCCTCCGACAAACCGGGAGACTTGCCCAGCCATTGTGCCGGCGTAAAGGCCGATTTATTGAGCGCGCGGCGCATACTATCGAGCTGCTTCTTCAATTCCGCGATCTCACGTCCCAACCGTTCGCCAGATCCGGATGACTCTGGCGGCGTTTCGACAGGGCTGGGAGCCCCGAGATGCGATTCCGGCGTGACGGCAAACACCACCTCGTATTCGCCCAGGTGGCGCGCTTCGATGGGGGCGGGGCGGCTGGTGACCAACATCGCGTCCGGTCCCAATTCCTGACGGGCCATGGCGATGGCGCCGCTAATCGTACTCGCATAGTAGGACTTGATCTTCATCGGATCGCTCCTCAACCGCTATCCACCTACTGGATCGTCCGGTGAGCGCCGTTCCTGTAGAGCGAGCCTTACGAAATGTTCCCCAGCGTATGTACTTTTTGACCGGGAGGCACTTCATTGTGCGACACAAAGAATAAGTTCGGCATTGTGGGCTCCACGAGCTGGCGCAAGAAATAGCGGCCGCCCGAGGATGTCACCGCGATCACCGGCGTATCGAGCGCCGTGACACGGCTTCCGATACGGTTCAGGATGTCGCGAATGGCCTGCGGCGCGAGATTGAGGTGGCTGCTCTGCTCGCCGTGCTCGACCGAGCCTTCCACGGCGTGTTCGATCGAAGGATCCAGGAACCAGGCGGGAAGATCGCCGTTGCGGTTCAGGTACGGCTTGACCACCGTTCGCCGGATGGCTTGGCGCACGTACTCGGTCAACAGGATGGGATTGTGCGTGGCTGCGGCCGCTTCGCCCAAGGCTTCCAGAATGGAAACGGCATCGCGTATGGAAACGCGTTCCCGCAGCAGATTCTGCAGCACCTTCTGCACCGTTGCCAGCGGCAACAGCTTGGGCACCAGATCTTCCACCACTTTGGGGTGTTCCAAACTGACGCGATCCAGCAGTTTCTTGGCATCCTGGCGCGAGAACAGCTCGTGAGCGTGCCGGCGGATGAGCTCGGCCAAATGCGTGCCTAACACACTGACCGAATCGACCACGGTATAACCCGACTGGCGTGCGCGCTCGGCGTGTTCGGCGGGGACCCACAGAGCCGCCATTCCGAATGCCGGCTCCCGGGTGGCTTGGCCTTCCATCGATGTATTTCCCCTTCCCGTGGGAATCGCCAATTCGCAGCCCTGCGGAAGTTCATAGCGGGAAATCTCGACGCCCTTGAGAAGGATCACATACTCGCGGCTCTTCAGACTGAGGTTGTCCGCCACACGCACCGCCGGCAGCATGTACCCGAGGTCCGTGGCCAGTTGACGGCGAATGGCGGCGATGCGGCGCAGGAGCGGCGACTCTTGCGCTCCCTCGACCAGTCCCACCAGTCCGAGGCCGACCTCGAGAGCGAGCGGCTCCACTCGCAACAGGGCCTCCAGGTTTTCCTTGGCGGGCGCGGCCTTGTCGCCGGGCGCAGCCGGGGCAGCCGCCTGTAATTCCTTTTTTCGCATCCTCCATGCTGCCGCGCCGGCTCCGCCGCCGAGCAGGAGGAAGGGTAGTTTGGGCATCGAAGGAATCGCCGCGATGGTCAGCAGAACTCCAGATGCCAGCAACAAGGGCTGGGCGTTGCCGAGAATCTGGTGGCGAAATTCCACGCCCAGTCGCGCGTCCGAGCCGGCGCGCGTGACAATCAGACCGCCCGAGATGGAAATCATCAGCGCCGGGATGACCGTCACCAGGCCATCGCCGATGGTCAGCACGGTGTAAGTCTCGACCGCGCGGCGAAGCTCCATGCCGTGCTGCAGTACGCCGATCAGGAATCCGGCGATGATATTGATGGCCGTGATGAGGATGCTGGCCACCGCGTCCCTCTGGGTGAAGCGCGAGGCGCCATCCATGGCGCCGTAGAATTCCGCCTCCGTCGCCAGTAGTTTCCGGCGGCGCTTGGCCTCGGCCTCGTCGATCAAGCCGGCATTCAAGTCCGAATCGATCGACATCTGTTTGCCGGGCAGCGCGTCTAAAGTAAAGCGCGCCGTGACCTCCGAGATGCGCACCGCGCCATGGTTGATGACGACATACTGAATGGCGATGAGCACCAGGAAGATCACGGCGCCTATGATGTAGTTGCCGCCCACCACGAAACTGCCGAACGCCCCAATCACCTCGCCGGCGGCCGTGGTGCCGGTATTGCCGTTGAGCAGGATCAGGCGCGAGGAAGAAATGTTCAGCGCCAGGCGAAACAGCGTGAGCAGAAGCAAGGTGGTCGGAAACGACGTGAATTCGACCGGCCGCACCAGATATAGCGCCACCATCATCACCGTGACCGACAACAGCAGATCGGAGACAATCAGCAGGTCCAGAACAAAACTGGGCAATGGCGTGATCAGCGCCATCACGATCGCCAGAACGGCTAAGGGCACGGCCATTTCGCCGAGGCTCGCGAGCGGGATGGCTCCAAACAGGCGCGAAGGAGCGCTAAGAGTTTTTGAGGGCGTCATGGTTTCATCCCGGCAGCCGTCCGTTCATGAGCTTGAAAATGTATGCCAGAATCTCGGCGACCGCACGGTACAAATGGGGCGGGATTTCCTGGCCGACATCCACGGATTTGTACAGCGCCTGCGCCAGCGGAGGATTCTCGATGATCGGCACCTGGTGCTCGATGGCCCGCTGGCGGATGCGCTGAGCCAGGTAATTCTTGCCCTTGGCCACCACTACAGGCGCCACCATGGAGTCCATCTGGTAGCGTATGGCCACGGCGAAGTGCGTGGGGTTCACCACCACAGCCGTTGCGGTGGGCACCGCTTTCATCATTTGACGGCGCGCACCCTCGCGCTGCAGACGGCGGATGCGCGCTTTCATCTGAGGATTGCCTTCGAGGTCCTTGGCCTCTTCGCGGATCTCCTGCTTGGACATGCGCAAATCGCGCTGGTAGCGGCGGATCTGGCGAAATAAATCGACCGCGCCGAAAACCAGGAAGACCCCCGCCGCCCTCCAGAACAGGTCCATGAGCGACACACCCAGGAATCGAAAACCGCTTTCGACGCTCTCGAGCGGCAGAAGCAAAATCGCTTCCAGCCGCTCGCGCGTGATGAGGTAGACCGCGCCGAGGAACAGGGGGAGCATCAGCACGGCTTGAACCACGGCCGGCAGCTCGCGCAATTTGGCTAGCGGGCTGAGCCGTTGCAGGTCGGGGGCCAGTTTCTTCAGGCTGATACCAAAGCGGGTGGTGGCCAGACGAAACGCCAGAGTTGCCAGCACCACGGCCATGCCCGCCACCGCCAGCGGCAGAAAATGGCTCCAGAACAGTTGCCACGCGACCCTGGTAAGCTCGCGGGGCTCGAGATCCGGTGCGAACGCGAGCGTGAACAAGCGCCGGGCCGTCTGGCAGAACGCGTGAAACCATTGCGCCCCGCCGACGCTCAATAGGCCCAGAAAGACGAGGAACTGCAGGGCTGCGACGAAGTCCTTGGCGGATAGAAACTGCCCTTCGCGGCGCGCCTTGTCGACACGCCGCTTGGTGGGTTGTTCGGTCTTCCCCGACTGATCCGCCATTCTGCCTCATATCCCCAACATGTGGCGGGAGGCATTGATCGCCAGGCCGCCCATTTCGTGCACCATGCGCGGCAGCCGCGAGGCGATCCAGCTCAACACCAGCAAGGTGATCAACATTTTGGCGGGGAATGCCAGCGAGATGAGCTGCAGTTGGGCATTCACGCGGCCCAAGAGGGCCAGCGCGACATCCATCATGACCAACAACGCCACCACCGGAAACGCCAGCCGCAGTCCCACCGAAAACAGGCTGGCTCCCAGATGGATCAGTGACTGCGCCGCAGCGGGATTCAACATATAGGCGCCCGGCGGCACCCGATCCAGACTCAGGGCGAACAGCCGCAACACTTCCCGATCGAGACCCACCGCAAAAAAGAGGAGGCCCGCCGTCAATTGCGCGAACACCAGCAGGATGCCCGAGTCCGCCTGCGTATTCGGATCGACCGTGGAGGCATAGGCGTAGCCTGCCTGCAATCCACACACCTGTGCGGCCAGCACAAATGTCTCCAGCACCAGCGACAAGGCCACCCCGATGGCAATTCCGGATGCCGCCTCGGCGCTACACCATCCAACCAGACGCGCCGCGGACATCGAGGCAGCGTTGATTGCGGGCCAGCGGGCGGCGAGTGCCAGCGTGACGCCCATCGCGAACGCCGCGCGCGCCGGCATCGGCGTGCTCTGTAGCCCAGGCAGGGGCACGAAAATGACTGCGCCGCCTACCCGCGTCAGCACCAGCAGGAACGCGTAGAGTGTTCCGAGCGATAGAGTCAGGTTAGCGGGCATAGCGGCTGAGGTCTCCAAACAAAGCGGTCGTGTACGAGATGGATCGCTCGATCATCCAGGGCAGCAACAGGAGCAGGCTCACCAGGAAGACCAGCAAGCGCGGAATGCTGCTGAAGGTGGCGTCTTGCATCGACGTGGCGATCTGCACCAGGCTCATGGTCACGCTCGCCAGGAAGGCGATGGCCAGCAACGGGGCCGCCAGCCAGAACGTTGCCATCAACGTCTGGCGAATGAGCTCGACTACGGAATCCGGTGTCATGATCCGTAAAAACTCTTCATTAGGGAGCCAACTACCAGGTTCCAGCCGTCCACCAGAACGAACAGCAGAATCTTGAAGGGGGCGGAAATCATGACGGGAGGCAACTGCACCATGCCAACGGAGAGCGTGACAGATGCGACCAACAAATCGATCACCAGAAATGGCAGGAACAATACGGCCCCGATTTGGAAACCCGTCTTCAGCTCGGAAAGGATATACGCCGGCATCAACACCGTCAGGTCGAGATCCGCCGGGGTGTGCGGTGCGGGCGCGTGTGCGATTTCGAGAAACAGGCGGATGTCTTTCTCCCGCGCGAAACGGGCCAGGAATGCCCGCAAGGGCTTGGCTCCCTGTGCAAACGCCTGTGCCGGCGCGAGTTTGCCTGCCTCCATCGGCTCCCAGCCCTGGTGGTAGATGTCCGCCACCACCGGCTGCATGATGACGATCGTCAAGAAAAGCGCCAGCCCGATCAAGACCTGGTTGGAGGGAGTGGATTGCGTGCCCAGAGCCTGCCTCAGAAAGTGAAGGACGATCGTAATGCGCAGGAACGGTGTGATCGACATCACCGCGGCGGGCAACAGCGTCAGCAGCGTCAGCAGAAGGATGATCTGCATGGGGACGCTTAGTGAAGAAGCGTCTTTTCCGGGCGATATGCCGAGAAGGGAGAAGGAAGAGCCGGTTGCCGCCAACGCCGGAAGACCGCCGGCCAGAAGAATCGAAAGGCGCGCGAACCTCATGCCACAACCTCCCCGCGGCCTTCGACTTCCCGCCAGTCTACGGACTGCAGTAACACGCAGCCGGCAGGCGACGAGGCGACCAGCAGAGCGCGCTCGCCGAAACGCACCAGATGCAGGGTTTGTTGCGGCCCTAACGGCAGGCGCCCGACGCTCTCCAGCCGCCGCCCAGCGCCTTTGCGTGGTTCGAGTGGGCTGGCCAAGCCCCGCTTGCGCAACCACCAGGAGCTGGCAGCCGCAAGAGCCAGTACTGCAGCCACGGCCGCCAACTGCCCGACCATTTCCATACGGACCGTCCTTTAGAACTCATCTCGGAAGTCGGTGATTCGTACGCCCAGCGCATTTTCGATCACCACAATCTCACCGGAGCCGCATAGCACGCCGCCGATGTAGATGTCGATATTTTCGCCGGCCGATCGCGAGGTGGCCATCACGCTGCCTTCGGTGAGTTCGAGCACATCGCGTGTCGTCATCAGGCGCCGGTCGAGTTCGACTTCGACCTCGACCGGTACTTCGCCCACCGGCGCTATCTCTTCCTGAGGAGTCATCGGCGGATTACCGGATTAAGTTGATAGTGTCCTGGCTCAGTTGGTCAGCCGTCGTGATGACATGGGCATTGGCCTCATAGCCGCGTTGATACACGATCAAGTTGGTGAACTCGGTGGCGATGTCAACGGTGGAAGCTTCGAGCGAGCCGCCCTGGATGGTGCCGCGGCCGCCCGTATTCGGCATGCCTACCGAGGGCGCGGCCGTACGCGAGCTGAGCTGGTAGTTGTTATCGCCGACAGCAATTAGGCTGTCGGGGTTTCGGATGTTGGCCAACGCTACCTGCCCGACCACCAGCTGTGCGCCGTTGGTATACTGGGCCAAAATGGTGCCTCCGGTCGCCAGGCCAACCTGGACCAACTGTCCGGCCGCCTCTCCATTTTGGGAAGTCGCCGACGATTCGGACGGCTGGCCGAACTGCGTGATCCGGGCGTTCCCCGAGCTTTCGTAGGGGTTCCACGAGATATTCATGTCGGCCGCCCCGTCTGCCAGGCCAGTAACGGCAATAGAGATCGGGCTTCCCGAAGGGGGATCGGTGAGCTGGCCGTTCTGGTTGAAGGTGAGCGTCCCGCTAGCGCCCGTGTCGAACGGCGTTCCGGCGGTACCTCCGGAGATGTCCTCGCCGGGAATGGTTACGTCGTAGCTCCATTGATTGGAGCCAGTCTTCTGGAAATTCAGGGTCATAACGTGGGGGTTGCCCAGGCTGTCGTACGCCGTTACCGGCACAGTGAAGGTGGAGGTGCTATCCGCCGTCGCGGATGCGTTCAGATTTAGATCTGCCGTTATTTGGGTGGTAGCGGTGGGGGGCGCGACCGAACCCACCGGAACCACAATGTTACCGATGGGGCCATTGGTATCGACGGCGCCGGTGGCGGGGTCAATCGTGGTCCACCCTTGCACCTTATCGCCCATATCAGTGAGCAGGTTGCCTTCCGCATCCGTCTGGAAATTGCCGGCCCGCGTGTACAGAGGGTGTCCGTTGCTGTCCTGAACGACAAAGAAGCCGTTGCCCTGGATCGCGGCGTCCAGCACCCCGGCGCTGGTCTGGATGGCGCCTTGGGTGAACTCCCGGACCGTCATCGGCGTGCTGGTGCCGAACCCGACCTGAGTGGAGCCCAAGCCGGCGCCCAGCGATTCCGTCACCAGGTCGCTAAAAACCATCTGGCTGGTCTTGAAACCGGGCGTGTTCATGTTGGCCAGGTTGTTGCCGACTACGTCAATGGCGGTGGAAGTGGCGTTCAACGCCGATAGAGCAGAAGAAAAGGACGTAAACATATTAATCTCCTATTAAGACTGCTGAGTGGCCGTGCTGCTGCTGGCCTGTACGATTTGGTCGAGATCCTGACGCATCGCGGAAATGTCCTGGCCCATGTTCATGGATTGCTCCATTTGCTGGAATTGCGCCAATTGAGTCACAAACTGGGTGCTATCGGTTGGGTTCATGGGGTCCTGGTTTTGCAGTTGCGCGACCAGGAGCTGCAGGAACATGTTTTCGGTAACCGGCGCGGCTGGAGCGGCCGAGGACTGGCTGGTGCCAGTGGTGCTGGTCTGCGACGTGGAAGTGGAAGGGTTGATGGATGGTGTCATGCGAGTCTCCTTACGAGGCGGTTCCGTTGATTTCGCTGTCGATCAGGCCGTCAACGTACGATTGCGGATAGCCGTGGGTGTAGAACGACGCCACCAGGCCCGCGTTGATCGTGCGCCCATCCGGCATTTGCACCATCAGGTTGGGCTGCTGCTGGGCGTTGGGTGCAAGCGCATTGCTCTCGATGACTGTTCCTCCCAGCATCTGAGCCACCTGCTGGGCGGTGCTCGCGGTAGCGAAATAGACGGGGTTGTAACTAAACTGGCTGCCATCCGGGTTGAAGCCCACCGGATTGGACTCAAACGGATTGGCACCGAAGACCGATTCGGCCGTGGGCGCACTTGTGGATGGAGCAGACGCCGGCGCCGCGTTGGAAGTGGCCGCTGGTGTAGCAACCGGGGTTGTGGCCGCCAGCTTGGCAGCCGGCGCCGTGGCCGTCGAGGCAGTGGTGAAGAGCGCCCGAAAAACTGGCGTGGCGGCGCTCGGCCCCTTCCGCGCCGACCGGGGCGAGGTAACGGGTGCGGGCTCTGATTGCGCTGCCGGAAGCGGGTTTAGGGAAGTTGTGACATGATCCATGCGAATTCCTTTCGGGGTGAACTGTTGCCGGCCTTGAGTGCCGGAGATTTGGGCTGGCGCGGCGGCGATTGCTGTTGCTCTTGCCCGCCCTGCCGGGATCGATTGGAATCTTCGGGCGAATTGCCGGGGGAGTGGGACTCTGCCGAGCGAAACCGATTCTCGGAAGCGTTCATGGCCGGATGCCATGTCTCGGTACGGAATCCGGACTGTTCGAGCCGCGACGAAAGTGACGGTAAATCCTCGCGCAGCGTGCCCGCCAATTGCGTGTCGGGCGTACGTACCGCCACCAACACCTCTCCGCTTCGTTCGGTGAGCCGCACGTCCACGCGCTGCTCCCCGCGATTGACCTGAACTTGAATCTCACGCGCGGGTGCAACGAGCTTGGCCGTTTCCGGCTGAGTTTCGGCTTCCGTGCGGACTACCGGCTGCATGGGCTCAGGCGGTGCCGCCCTCGGCGGCACGGGAGGGTGTTCGGACACGGGGCCTGCAACCGTTGTCGAGCCGTTACTCAGAGAGGGAGTGCCGGCCGGTGAAGTGGGAACGGAATTCGAGTCCGGCGCGGACCGGGTTCTTTCCGCCTCGTCACTTCTCGACGCCGGATGGGGTTCGGGCGGCGCGGAATGGTTGCCCGGCACGGGATGGTTATCCGGCGCAGAACGCGGCTGGCCTTCGGTTACCGCTTGATCAGGGAGAGGCATCTCGCCGGCGGAATGAGGATCCCGCGCCTGCGGGGAAATGGCAGCCGTCAATGTTCGACCTGGCCGTTCCGGCGCGGCTTCTGATGGAGTATCGGGCGCCGCAAGCAGCGTTAACCGGGCCGCAAAAGCCAGAGTTGGCGGCTCTACGTTGGGATCCGATTTGACGGCTGGAGCGGGTGTCGATTCGCGTGAGGTCGTTCCTGGCTCGGAAGAACTGCGGCCGGGCGAAACCTCAGGGGACCCTTCAGGCGCGCGTTCTGGCGACGCCACCGGCACGCGGCCTTCGGCAGAACGCGGAGGTGCCGCCAGGTTTCGAGTCTCCAGGAAATCCACCGGCGAAGGATGGTCGAAAAGGATCCTACTTGCCTCAGGTGCGCCCTCGGAGGTTGGCGTAACCGGGCCGGTGGCTGGCGCCGGTTGCAACGGCTGACCGTCGTCCTCGCGCAGGTTTTCCGTGACCGCGGTCGAACCCGCGAAGACCGGCGCCTTTCCCAGCGCTGGCTCCGACCGCAACGCCGCCCCAACCGGTGTTCGGGCTTTAAATATGCGGGAGGTCTCCGCGTTCACGAGGATTGGCGTTACCCCATTCGAGTTGGCAATCTGTGTCGAAACCGGAGCCCCCATTGCCGGGCCCGAAACGATTGAAGCTCTCGTATCCGGCAACTGCAGGTTCTCGGAAGCCACCGTAGCGGACACGATTTCTCGGGCCGGGGAAGCATCGGGACCTGGACCGGCCGGCGTCGCAGCTGCGGATGGCCGCGGGGATTTGCGAGTCTCGGCGGGAACGCCCGGCGGCAGAGACCGAATGCCTGTCTGCGTGGGCGCCGAAGCCGGAACCTGGGCATTCGCCAAAGCTCGTACCACCCGGACCCCGTCGATTACGCGGATGGACTGCTTCTGCATAAAATTTTCACCGGGCGTCTGCGGGTGCTTTGGAGATGTGCCGTTCGCAGGCGCCTGCGTCGCATCCGGCTCTTCCCCGCCCGACGGCTCGGCGCCGTTCCCTAAACTTTTCGCGGCTACAGCTGTTCCGGTCAAAGCGGGCTCCACGGATGTCTTGAGGTGCGCGGCTTCCCCGAGATCCGGCTTGATATTTAGAAGCAGTGGAGTCGGCGGAAGCAGGGTAGCTCGTTGTTGTGGTGGACTGTCCTCTTGTTCGTTTTGTTCCGCTACCAGGTCTTCCCACGTTTTCGAAAAATGTGGCCCGCGGGTAGGTCGCTGCGGCGTGCCAGCGGCCTCGACAGAGTGTTTGGCTTGGCCGCCTTCGGTCACAGGCCCGGTTGCCAATTTGAGTAGAAAGGCCGGCAATCCAAGATGCGAGGTCGAAACCGTCACGCGGCAGACTGATGCAGATTGGGGGCCGTTCGCGCGTGTTGGTTTTTCAGTAGATCAGGCTCGATACGCGGCAAGAAATTGCCGGATGGCCGTCCGTGCGGCAAAGGCTTGGCGCGCCCTGAGCGGCTCCTCACATTGCTCATCGTTCGAGAGTTAAAGGTTTTGAGATATTTAAATATTATTTTGATTTACGGCCCGTGCCGTGCAATACAGTCGGCTGTCATGGACCCTTTGACCGCCGTCGCGGCCAGCGGCCTTCGGTCGCGCATGGAATCGCTCGAGATGCTGGCCAATAATGTCGCCAACTCGACCACCGGAGGATTCAAGTGTGACCGCGAGTTCTACAGCTTGTACGTGGCGCCGGAGGCGGATTCGAGCCCCGCGTCCACCATGCCGGTAGTGGAACGGCCGTGGACGGATTTTTCCCAAGGCCTGCTCCGTTCTACGGGGAACCCGCTGGACGTGGCGCTCTCGGGAAAGGGGTTCTTCGCCGTAAGCGGCCCCAGCGGGGCCTTGTATACCCGCGACGGCAGCTTCCGTCTGGCAAAGAGCGGCCAGCTCGTCACGGCGGAGGGCTACCCGGTCCGCGACACTTCCGGCAACAGTCTGACCTTGCAGGGAACCGGCACCATACAGATCGCCGGCGATGGGACCGTAACACAGGATGGGGCCATCGTAGGACAACTGCAGATCGCCGACTTCACCAGCACTGCCGGCCTGGTGAAACACGGAAGCAATTACTTTCAAGCCGGGAATCCGTCCGTCACTCCGGCGGCGGCCACCGGCGCAGCGGTCGAGCAGGGGCAACTCGAGGGATCTAACGCCGGCACCTCCGAATCGGCCGTGCGGCTAATCAGCGTCATGCGCCAGTTCGAGATGTTGCAAAAGGCGGTTTCCTTAGGGGCGGAGATGAACCGGCAAGCAGTGGAACAAGTCGCCAAGGTTGGTTCTTAGGGTTTGGTCTTAATAAGGAGAATTTATGATTCGAGCACTGTACAGCGCCGCCAGCGGAATGACGGCACAACAACTGAACGTCGACAACATCGCCAACAATCTGGCCAACGCCAATACGGTCGGCTACAAACAGCGCGTCGTGCAGTTTCAGGACTTGATGTATCAAACGATGGTGCAGCCCGGGGCCGCGGCTGGACAGCAGACGGTCGTGCCCGCGGGTCTGCAATTGGGCTTGGGAACCCGCCCCTCGGGCAACGAGGTGGTGTTGTCGCAAGGCTCTTTCTCCCAGACTAACAACACCTTCGATATCGCAATCCAGGGCAAAGGGTTTTTCCAGGTGCTCCTGCCCAACGGGGAGCAGGCTTATACGCGCGCCGGCAATTTTCAACTGGACAAGAACGGTAACGTCGTGGACGCGAACGGAAACGCGCTCCAACCGCAGATCACCATCCCCGCCGAAGCGCAGTCCGTAATGATCGCTGCTGACGGCACGGTCAGTTACAGCATGCCCAACCAGAGCGCAACCCAACAAGCCGGGCAGATCCAGCTGGCCAACTTTCCGAACGCGGGAGGGCTGAACGGCCTGGGCAACAATCTCTACACTCCCACGGATGCCTCCGGAGATCCCACCATAGCGTCACCGGGAGGGCCGGAGGGCCTGGGCACCTTGATGCAGGGGTACACCGAACAATCCAACGTCTCCGTGGTCCAGGAATTCATCAACCTGATCGTGGCGCAGCGCGGATATGAGGCCAACTCCAAGGTGGTCCAGGCGGCCGATAACATGTACCAACAGGTCAATAATCTCAGCCGATGAGCGCGCTAGGCGCATTCTTGCTGGCCAGTTGCCTGGCGGTGAACCCGGCGTCTGACCAGGTGACGGCTGGCGATCTGGCGCCGTCGTTCCCCGGATTGGACACCGTGGACGCCGGCACTCCGCTGGCGATGGCGCCGGCCCTTGGGGCGTCTCGCGTCTTTCGCGTGCCGGAGCTCACCCGGCTGGCTGAGCGCTTTCACCTCGCGCCTCCCGGTTCGGCCATCTGCGTCGAGCGCAAGGCGGCCCCGCTCGATCTCAAGCAAGCTTTGGCAGCGATGCAAGCAGCGCTACCAGCAGCCGAGATTTCGATTCTGGACTGGAGCCGGACGCCCGTGCCGGACGGTGAGATCACTTTTCCGCCGAGTCAGCTTCGCAATGGGGCGACGGGCCAGTGGTGGAACGGATCTGTGCGATACGGCGGTGTCCACCAGTTTTCGATTTGGGCGCGGGTCAGTGTTCACCAGACGGCCGATCGCATCGTCGCCCTGCGCGATCTACCCCCGGGTGAGGAAATTGCGGCGGACGCCATCGCCATTCAACATCGCGAAACCATCCCCGGCGCCAGGGATTTCGCCGTATCGCTCGATCAGGTGGCCGGCAAATGGACGCGTGCTCTGATCCATTCCGGAGCGCCGGTCCGCTTGAGCGAACTTGCCAGACCATTGGATGTCAGACGCGGAGATAAAGTGCAGGTAGATGCGCAGAATGGAGCCGCGCATCTGACATTCGAAGCCCAAGCCGAGGGATCGGGCGCAACGGGCGACCGGATTCCCCTGACGAACCCCGAATCGCATCGTCGTTTTACGGGACGCATCGTGGGGAAAGGCCGGGTATCCGTCGATAGCTCTGTGGGTACAGAAAAACCATGAACCGACTCATTTCGTTCGCGCTGATGGCCGGATTGCTGGTGGCGGCGCCGCTGGCAGCCAAGAAGAAGGAAGCGCCGCTCCCGCCTGCTTCGCCACTCGATCGCTACGTTTCGGAAGCGGAGGCCCGTTCGGCCGAAGCAGCTGCGGCCACCCCAGGTTCCATCTGGCTGGCAGGCTCACGGCTGGCGGATTCGGCGAGGGACTTGCGAGCCAGCCAGGTGGACGACGTCCTCACCATCGTAGTGGCCGAGCAAGCCTCCGCGGTCACCACCGGAGTCACCAAAACCCAGCGCGCATCCAGCTTGACGAGTTCGATCAGCGCCGCCGCCGGAATCACGAAAGTGGCCGGCCCGTTGGCGAACCTGGCCGGCCTGTCGGGCAATAACCAAATCAACGGGCAAGGGACCACCAGCCGCGTTACGACGTTGAACACCACCCTGACGGCTCGCGTTATTTCCGTGCTGCCCAACGGGGCGTTGGTCGTCGAGGCATCGAAAGACATTCAAATCAATTCGGAACGCCAGATGATCACGGTGCGCGGGGTGATCCGCCCGGCCGACATCGATTCCACCAACAGCGTGCAGTCCAATCGTTTGGGCGAGCTCGAACTGAGAGTCAACGGGAAAGGCGTGGTCGGAGACGCGATCAAGCAGCCGTTCATTCTCTACCGCCTGCTCATGGGCATTCTGCCCTTCTGATTATGAAGCTGCGCTCGGTAACGTTCTGGCTGCTGTTGGCGACGGTCTGCTCTGCCGCCCGGTTGAAGGACCTCGTCGCGATTGAAGGGGTTCGCGAAAACCAATTGATCGGCTACGGTATTGTCGTTGGCTTGGCCGGCACCGGCGACCGGCAGCAGACGGTTTTCTCCACCCAGAGTCTCAGCAACATGCTCGAGCGCATGGGCATCGCCGTCTCGCCCACGACGATCCGCGTAAAGAATACCGCTGCTGTCATGGTTACGGCGACGCTTCCCGCATTTGCCCAACCAGGCATGCACATCGATACCACGGTGTCGTCCATCGGTGACGCTGCCAATTTGCAAGGAGGCATCCTGGTGATGACCTCGCTGCGCGGGGCCGACGGCCAGGTGTACGCCGTGGCGCAGGGGCCTGTGGTTACGGGCGGCTTCTCTGCCGGCCGCGGCGGCGCCTCCCAGACGGTTAATCATCCCACCGTGGGACGCAGCCCCAACTCGGCCCTGGTCGAGCGAGCGTCCCCCTCGATAGCTCCCAAATCCGTCGTCCGGCTCCAATTACGACAGTCGGACTTTACCACTTCTTCCCGCATCGAGGAAGCCGTGAACAAACGATTCGCCGATGCGGCGCGCCCTCCGGCGGTCGCCGAGAGTGCGGGCCTGGTGAGCGTCACCATACCTCCGGAGTACGTGGCGCGCCCCACCGAGTTTCTGGCGGAACTGGAAAAATTGCCGGTGGATGTCGATAACCCCGCGCGCGTGATCATCAATGAGCGTACGGGAACCATCGTGCTCGGCAAAGATGTTCGCGTGTCGCCAGTGGCCATTCTGCATGGCAACCTGAACGTGGAAATCCAGACCACCTTCAAGGTGTCGCAGCCTGCGCCGCTCGGTCAAGGCACTACCGAGGTCGTTCCCCAGATCGAGGTGGGAGCTAAAGAAGAGAAAGCGCGCAATGTGGTGCTGAAACAGGGAGCAACGGTGGAAGAACTGGTGCGGGCTCTAGCCGCCATCGGCTCCACCCCCCGCGACATCATCGCGATTCTACAAAGCTTGCGGAGTGCGGGAGCGCTCGATGCCGAATTAGAGGTGATTTGATTGGCAGAACTCCCGATTGGTTCCGTAGGGCGAGCGGCTGGTGTCACGCCCGCCGTGCGGGCACCCGACGATCCTGCCAAAGTGCACGATGCAGCCGAGCAATTTGAAGCACTCCTGATCGGACAGATCCTCCGCACGGAACGCGAAAGTGGGAACGGCTGGCTGGGATCCGGTGGAGACTCCGCCAGCGATTGCGCAACCGACTACGCCGAGCAGCAATTTGCCACGTTGCTCGCTCGTCAGGGCGGCTTGGGTTTGGCGAACCTGATTGCTGCGGGGCTGAAATCGGCGCCAGCTGCAACTACAGACTCCAACTCGCCGGCGCATAATTCGCCTCCGGCTCTCCCGCCAGAGACTGCGACCAAGGACTAGCACCTGCTGAGGCCGCCGCTTCGGTAGGCTTGCTGATGCCGGCCCATCCTTCCGAGAGGGTGGTCAGCAGACCCAACACTTCGCCCAGCGGGGCATCGATCTGCTGGAAGTTCGCCTCCAGCAGCTTCTTTTGCATATAGTCGTAGAGGCCGGCCAGGCGGCTGGCGATCTCGCCACCGCGCTCGTGGTCAAGCGACGCCGTCAGTTCGACCAGAATGCTGACGGCTCTGGTGATCGACCGCGACCGGTCTAGAATCTTTCCCTCTGCCAGGTAGTGCCGCGCATCCTGCACCGCGTCAATTGCTCCTTGATAGAGCAGCCGGACCAGCTCCAGGGGGTCCGCAGAAAGCACCCGGCTTTCCAGGTAAGTGTCGTGGGCGCCGTAGAACATCCTCATTCTCTCCAAACTACTTATCGGGTTCGCCGGGCGCTTCTAGAGACCTCGCTAACGAAAAATCATCCGCCCGTTGGCGACTTCAGGTCTTCACTCAAGCGCACGACATATTCGGGCGGAATCTGTGAGATGACCTCCTTGGTTTGACGATTGACCACCTGAACGACCATGCGGCGCGCCTGACGATCCATTTGGAATGTGAGTTCGTTTTCCTGCCCAAACATTTCCGTGGCATTTAGAGCCTTTACCGCTTGCACCACATCACGATGCTCCGTGGAGTGTTCCACCGGCGCAACTGGCGCTGCGACCGGCAGCTCCCCGCTGTGACTGATAGCGCTAATATCCATAGCTGCTCCTTCAGAACCAGTAGTGGCTACCGATTCTGTTGTCACTTCTTATCGGCTCGAACCGGAAAACTTTTACTTTCGTGTTTCCTGCCAAATTCACCCGATGAGAATATCGAGAGCAAGCCGGGATGCCCCTAACCGTATCGATGATTGGACTTCAGTCCGCGGAACTGCGCTGGGTTCGGATGCTGGTCTCGCTTCTGCGCCACCCCGATCCTGCGGTGGCCGAACTCACCCGCCAGGCGTTGCTGTACCTGTCCCGGCCTCGTGAACCCAAAAGCCCGGCGGACGCGCAGGGCCCCGCCATTTCCGTTGACCAAATTCAGCGTAAGTAACGTCACATTTAGCCCTGCAATGTGGTACTGTATGATACATGTTGGGTAGTTGGTTCTTGCGGTTTTTGGGCCTTTTCCTCCCTGTATTCCTCCTCGTTCCAGCGATTCCGGCACAGTCGGCCGATGCTCCCGTTCATGAACGTGCATTGCAGGTAGAAGGTTTTGTGAATGGACGCCTGGCCGTCTGGCAGCAGCGTCTCAACCTCCAGGATTGGAAGATCTCCATTATCATGTCGCACCCCTCCGATCTGAAACCCAAGACTCTGGGTAACATTCATTGGGATGCCGAAAAGAAAAGCGCCGTAATCCGCGTGCTGGATGCCTCCGATTATCGCCTGTCATATCGCGAGATGCTCGAAGACATGGAGTTTACGGTGGTACACGAATTGATCCATCTGGAACTGTCCTCACTGCCGCGCAGCGAAGCCAGCCGGCGCGAAGAAGAGCACGCCGTTAACACTATCGCGGACGCGCTTCTGAAACTCGATCGCAAGAAATAAGAGCTGGATTACTTGCCCGGCTAACGGCTGCGCGGGCATACTGAAGCTTGCTGGCCGCCGCACAAACTCTGGCAGAAAGGCTGGCCCTGGTACGCCAGCGAATCGAGCGGGCCGCCGAAAGGGCCGAGCGCGATCCGGCCGGTATCCTGCTGCTCGCCGTCACCAAGGTTTTTCCAGCTTCCGTAATTCGCGATTCCCATGCGCTCGGCCTGCGCGACTTCGGGGAGAACTACGTACAGGAGTTCGAAGCCAAAGCGCCCGAAGTGCGGCATCTGGAGGGCGCGCGATTTCATTTGATTGGCCATCTCCAATCGAATAAATCCTCCAAGGCTGCGGAATTATTCGACGTGATCCAGACGATTGATTCACCGAAACTCGCCCGCCGCTTGAATGATGTGGGGCGCCCGCTCGAAGTGATGCTCGAAGTAAGACTCTCCGAAGAAGAGGCCAAAAGCGGCGCCCGGCCCGAGGAACTGCCCGAACTCATCGGTGCCATCGGCGCGTGCCCCAACCTGCGATTGACGGGATTGATGACCATCCCGCCGTGGTCCGAGGATCCAGAGCTCTCGCGTCCCTTTTTCCGCCGGCTGCGCGAATTGGCGGAACAGCACAGCCTCCGGCAGCTCTCCATGGGGATGTCGAACGATTTCGAAGCCGCCATCGAAGAAGGCGCCACTTGCGTGCGTGTGGGCACGGCATTATTCGGCAAGCGGAAAAAACTGTGACCGTCGGATTCTATTCGCCACTGCCTTCGGCGCGCACCGGCGTCGCAGATTATTCGGCCGCTCTACTCGCCGCTCTGCGGCGGA
>Ga0335080_10000787_pt1 | contig 29798 bp, 20 predicted proteins | sample Lox_Sample_34_FD_206720 | JGI IMG/M metagenome (GOLD analysis project Ga0335080, IMG submission 206720) | Soil microbial communities from Loxahatchee National Wildlife Refuge, Florida, United States - Lox_Sample_3.4 | ecosystem: Environmental > Terrestrial > Soil > Wetlands | place: USA... | reverse complement strand
GCGATTCGCGGGTCGAACGCCTGCCCGGCCCGGAAGGTGCCGAAGGTGCTTGCCGAAATCGCGTTGAAGTTTCCGATGTTTCCAGTCGACGTCGCGGCGTCCTGGGCCCCGAAGTTCGGATGGTTGAGGATGTTGAAGTACTCAGCCCGGAACTGGAGCCGGAAGCGCTCCGTGATGATGAAGTTCTTGGCCAGCGCCATGTCCCAGTTCACGTAGGCGGGCAAGCGGAGAGAGCCTTTGCCCACGTTTCCGGCGGTGAGCGTTGTGATCTGCGCCAGAGGCACGAACGCGCCCTTGTTCAGCCAGCTATAGCACTGCTTGTTGCCGGCGCAGGCGGTGCTGCTGTAAGGATCAATGCCCCCCGGGAAGAATGTGGCGCGGTCGACGCCGATTCCAGTGCCGGAAACGTTGGTGCCCTGGAGAATTGTGATGGGCCGTCCGGACTCGGCGGAGAAGATGCCGCTGAGCTCGATGTCGCCCAGGACCCAGTGCACGACTGGATTGACGTCTTTCCAGCTAGGCAGCTGCCAAACATAGGAGGTCACAAACACGTGGGTGCGATCAAAGTCCGACGGTCCGTAGTCGAACTGATGGCGTCCCACTGCGTTGAAGGGGAGCGCGGAGAAGTTGTCGAACGCGGTGACGCCGGCGCCGAACGGCAGGTCGTCGAGGCTCTTCGAGTACGTGTAGTTCGCCAGGACGGTGAGGCCGTGCGTCATGCGCTTTTCGAGTGAAACCTGTAGGGCATTGTAGATGGCATTCACATCATCCACGGCCGCTTCGACCTGAGGAGAGAACGTGTTGGCGTTCAGGCCGAGGTTGACCGCGATGCCATTGAGGTAGCCCTGACCGGTCTGCCCGACCTTGGTGGCTGCGGTCGGAACGCCCGGGTTCAGGTCCAGCGTTTCGATGATGTGGTTGCTGCGTGTGCCCACATATGCGAATCGCAAGAGCATGTTCGCGGGAAGCTGCCGTTCCAGTGTCAGGTTCCAGGTGTACACGGTGGGAACCTTGTAGTCTCCGCTGGGGTCGTACGAGTTCACCTGAAGGGCGAGCCCGGGGCAGGCCGTTGGGGCCGGCGGGTAGTGGAAGGGGAAGGGGTAGGCCACGGCCGACGAAGTGCCGCATGAAATCATGGTGGTTGTCTGGTTCAGGCAGCCGAGCCGCATCTGTGTGCCCGCGGCCTGGCAGATGGGATCGCTGAACGAGCCCGGGAACACCTGATTGGCGCCGGCTCCGGTCGCGTTTGAGGTGAGGGTGAACTGCGGGCTGAACGGGCTTTCGTCCACGAACCTGTTGTTCATGATGCCGACGATTCGTGAATCGTAGAACACGCCGAAACCGCCACGCATGCTCGTCTTTCCGTCGCCGAACACGTCATACGCAAAGCCGACGCGGGGAGCGAAATTGTTGAGGCTTGGATCGAGCCCGCGGTGGTTGATGCCCGGATCGCCGGGGAAGTAAACGCCCGGCGGGAAGTTCGGGAACGCCTGCGACCTCACGTTGCTTTCCAACCCGGTGATCGTGAATGAGGAGACGCGGCCCTTAATCTCGTCCCAGATGAAGGCCGGCTCGTAGCGGATGCCGAGGTTGAGAGTCAGGCGCCGTGTCACGCGGTAGTTGTCCTGGAAGTAGATTCCCGAGAAAACGTTGCGATTTTCCTTGAACTCGCCGGCACCCTGCAGAAGGCCAGTGGTTGTGGGGCTGCTGTCGCAAATGTTTCCGGCGAGGAAGTTGTTGAAGATGGGCTGCGCGGCGGCCTGGCCGATGGCGAGGTCCTGGCGGCAGAAGGTGAAGAGCCCCGGCTGGCGGAACAGGTTGCGGACGTCGACGCGGCTCCATTCCACGCCGCCGCCGAACCGGAGGTCGTGCTTGCCCTTGATCCACGCCAGGTCTTCGCTGAGGGCGATGTTGTTGCGGATGAAACCGCCAGTCGGGTTGTCGCCGAAGCTGAAGCCGTTCTGAACGGAAATGTTCTGAATCGCGTTGCCCGCAGGCTGGAACGGAATATCCACGCCGAGGGAGCGGACGCTGAGCGCGTCGTCGGCCGGTCCTCGTGAGGCGTTGTCGCGCGAATAGCTGAGCCGGAAGTCGTTGAGAAACGAATTGGTGAAGGAGTGGGTTTCGTGGACCAGCGCGTTCTGAGACGTGATCAACGAGCCGTCTTTGTAGTTGGCGAGGAACAGCGAGTTGAAGACGGCTGCTTGGTCGAACTGATCGAACTCGTATCGCAACTGGAGCTTGTCCTTCGAACCGATCGACTGGTCGAGCTTGCCGATGCCGGATTTGAAGTTCTGGTCGACGGGCTGCGAGTAGGTGACGCTCGGCGCGGCGCCGGTGGGGATCGGTCCGGCAATTCCGAACTTGGGACTTGCCAGCGGCTGGCCCGCCGTCGGGCTGCCCACGCACGTCCCCACGCTTACCGTGCAGCCTGGATTCACGCCGATCAGCGTCGCGGAGGCGGGGTCAATCACTCCAGGCGTGCCCCCCGGACCGCCGGTGGCGAGGAAGTTCGCGATGTCCGTGGTGCCGGGAGCGACCGTGCTGGCGGGACTCGAATTCCGGAACGCCGCCTGTTGATAGCCGACAAAGAAAAACGTCTTGTTGTGGATGATGGGGCCGCCGAAGGTGCCGCCGTACTGGTTGCGCTTTACCTGGTCGGGATTTGCCGGCGTAGAGAAGAAGTTCTGAGCGTTGAACACCGGATTGCGCACAAACCAGAAAGCGTCACCGTGGAAATCGTTGGTTCCAGATTTGGTGATCACGTTGACGACGGCCCCAGCGTTCTGGCCATACTGCGCGCTGTAGTTGGCGGTCTGGACGCTGAATTCCTGGAGGGCATCGGGGAAGGGGAACGGCTGGTTGACGTTCGTATACTCGTCAACATAGTTTCCGCCATCGAGCTGGTAGCTAACCATGTTCTGGCGCGTTCCGTTTGTGGAGTAGGTCACGGCGCCAGGGAAGGTCTTTGTTGTACCTTGGTCGGCTCCGCCGTTTGGCGAGGTCACGGCGCCGGGGACCGTCAGGGTGAGGGTGGCCACATTGCGCCCGTTCAGCGGAAGTTCGACCAGACGTTGCTCTTCAAGGACCTGTGTCAAGGTGTGTGTGCTCGTGTCCACCTGGACCTCATTTGTCGAGACTCGCACCGTCTCGGTCGAGGCTCCCAACTGCAGCTTGACGTTCAGGGTGAGTGACTGGTCGGCCAGGATGGTCACGTTGTCCTGCGTGGTGCGGAAGCCGCTGGACTCCACCGTCATGGTGTATTGGGTGGGTCTGAGAGAGGGGATAGTGTAGTAGCCCTCGGAGTTGGACGTGGTCGTACGGCTCAGGCCCGTGCCAATCTCCTTCACCGTAATGGTGGCTCCCGCGATTGCCGCTCCGGTGGGATCGCTAACTGTTCCGACGATCGTTCCGAGGCCTTGCGCGAGCGAGATGGAGGGCACCGCGAGCAGCACGAGCAATGCGAGTGCGAACTTCATTTTCATGTTCTCTGCCTCCCGGAGGACGCGATAAGCATTAGCTTCGTAATAGAAGCCCCTGGCGAAACCGCTTTGGTGAAGGATGGAAGACCCCGTCCCCACCCAAGACAACGAGAGGCGCAACCCGCGCTTCGCGCGATCAACCGCGCCGAAGCAGCCTGTCGCCCGCGGTAGCGGAGCGAGCGGCCGATTGAGCCACCCCATGGGCGGCGACATTAGGGAGCAGGTCAGTGTGTGTCAAGCTTGAAAATCTGAAAATTCGATTTAGTATATCTAAATAATGGCTCGCTGCCTGCGGCTCGCCGCGCGCCGAGTTGCCGGGCGATTGCCGAAATACCGGGGTCGGGATGAATATTCGACAGCTTGAGCTGTTTCTCGCGGTCATGGAGGCCTCCACAGTGACCGGCGCCGCCGACCACGTGCATCTTTCGCCGGCGGCGGTGAGCTTGCAGATTCACAGCCTGGCAAACGAACTGGGAACGGAGCTGTTCCGGCGGTCAGGCAAGCGCCTGGTGCCGACGAATGCAGCTTCACGCCTCGCGGAGCGCGCCCGGCCACTGGTGCGCCAAATGCACGAGATGCAACACGATTTTGAGAACGACGCGTCCACGGATTCGCGCCCCTTCCAGTTCGCCACCGGAATCACCAGCCTTATCTACCAGCTCGGCCAGCCTCTGCGGCTGCTACGCAAGGAGTTTCCCAAGACGCAGATCCAGATTTCCGTCGGTGTAACGGAGGAAATCGTTGCGGGACTTCTGGATTCCCGGTTCGATTTGGGGCTGATCTCCCTGCCCGTGTCGGACAAGAATCTGAAGATCATGCCGCTCTTCGAGGAGGAACTGCTGGTGCTGAGCCCCGCGGCCACGCGTGTGCGGGGGCAGCACGTGGGCACGATTCGGCCTTCGGATCTGAACGGAGTGCCGTTCGTCCTTTATCCCAAGCGGAGCAACATGCGGCAGATGATCGACCGTTTCTTCACGGAGATCGGACTGACTCCGCGAGTGGTGATGGAAGCGGACGACACCGAAGCCATCAAGCGGCTGGTGGAAGCGGGGTTTGGATATTCCATCCTGCCGGAGCATGCGCTGCGGAGCAGAGCGAGATTCTTTCACGTACACCGGGTCGGCCGCTACCGCCTGGCGCGAAAGCAGGCGCTTGCGATGGCGCAGGTGGACTATCCGCGCAAGCTCACGGAATCCATCGCCGGCTTTCTGCTGACTCTGCCGTGGGACAAGCCATCCGCGTGGCACTAGCCACGTGTTGCGCCCGGCGTCCGCCGCGCGGCGCGGGTCAGCACCGGGATCAGGCCAGCCGTCTTACGATGCGGCACAAAGGGCCGGCACACAAGACAATGCCGGTTTGCCAGGGCGGCGCTGTCTCGAACTTCGGGTATCATCTGCGCCATCTTTTACGTATCCGGTCGACGGAGGGCCAGCCATGAGTCGCGAACGGAAGCTTGCCAATGCTTTCTGCGGGGTCGTGATGGTTGGCGCGTTGCTCTCGCTGACCGTGCGTGCCGGCGTCGCCGGCCCGCAGACTCTGGCCGCGACGCCGCCCATGGGTTGGAACAGCTGGAACCATTTTGCCGGGAAGATTGACGATGCCACGGTGCGCGCGCAAGCCGATGCCATGGTCTCCAGCGGGATGCGCGACGCAGGCTACATCTACGTGAACATTGACGACACGTGGGAGGGCCAGCGGGACGCGAGCGGCAGCATCGTTGCGAACGCAAAGTTTCCGGACATGAAAGCCCTCGGGGACTATGTTCACGGGAAGGGACTGAAGCTGGGGATCTACTCTTCGCCGGGGCCGCTGACTTGCGCGAAGTACGAAGGCAGCTATGGGCACGAAGACCAGGACGCGCAGACGTATGCCAAGTGGGGAGTGGATTACCTGAAATATGACCTGTGCGGGCTGCGGAAGATGATGGTGGAAGCAGGCTCGCCGGAGGCCGCACACAAAGTGATGTTCGACGCTTACGTGAAGATGCGCGACGCGCTGGCGAGAACGGGCCGACCGATTGTCTACAGCCTGTGCCAGTACGGCGAGGACGCGGTGTGGCGCTGGGGCGCATCGGTCGGCGGGAATCTGTGGCGCACCACAGGTGATATCACCGACTCCTACGCCCGCATGGCGGCGATCGGATTCTCCCAGGCAGGGCTGGCGAAGTATGCGGGGCCGGGCCACTGGAACGATCCGGACATGCTCGAAGTCGGAAACGGGGGGATGAAAGAAAATGAGTACCGCACACACATGAGTTTGTGGGCGATTCTCGCCGCTCCACTGCTGGCGGGAAACGACCTGACGAAGATGACACCCGAGACGATTGCGCTGCTCACGAACCGCGAGGTGATCGCGATCGATCAGGACGCGGCCGGCAAGCAAGGTGACCGCGTGAGGGCCGAGGGGCCCATGGAGATCTGGTCGCGGCCGCTCGCGGACGGCTCGCAGGCCGTCGGACTGTTCAACACATCCAACGCGCCGATCGAGATCAGCGTGAAGTTCAGCGAACTCGGATTCGGGGGCGCGGTGAAGGTGCGCGACGTGTGGGCGGCGAAGAACGTGGACAACCCGATGACGGAATTCTCTGCGCGCGTCGCGGGGCATGGCGTGGTGCTGCTGCGGGCGAGGCCGGCCTAGCCTGCGAAAGCGGAACGCGGGTCAGAGAGAAACGCCGCGCTTCCAGGGAATGAAGTCGTCCTGAGCCGACAACTCGGATTTGGTTCGGAATTCCCCGCTGGCCACCTGGATCACCAGGTCAAGAATCGCCTCGCCGGACTTCTCGATGGTCGTCTGCCCGGTAACGATGCCGCCCGTGTCGTAATCGATGATGTCCGCCATGCGGCGAGCAAGGTCAGAGTTCGTGGAGATTTTCACGACCGGGGTCACGGGATTGCCGGTGGGGGTTCCCAAGCCGGTGGTGAAGAGCACGACGTTGGCACCCGCACCGACCTGCGCGGTCACGCATTCCACGTCGTTGCCCGGCGTGCAGAGCAGGTTCAATCCGGGCTCCGTGACCCACTCGGGATAGTCCAGGACGGCTGTGACGGGCGCCGTGCCTCCCTTCCGGGCGGCGCCGGCCGACTTCATGGCGTCTGTGACCAAGCCGTCGCGGATGTTGCCCGGGGACGGGTTCATCTCGAACCCAGATCCCACCGCCCTAGCCCGCGCCGCGTATGCGCGCATGAGCTGAATGAAGCGTTCGCCCACTTCTTTGCGCGCCCCGCGGTTGATCAATTCCTGCTCCACACCGCACAGTTCGGGAAACTCCGCCAGTATCCCGCTGCCGCCGAGCCCGGCCAGCAGATCCGAGGTGCGGCCGATGGCCGGATTAGCAGAAATCCCGGAGAATCCGTCCGAGCCTCCGCACTTAAGTCCCACGCGCAGATGGCTGAGTGGGGCAGGGGTGCGCACACAACGGTCAGCGTCGATGAGTCCCAGGAAGGTTCGCCGGATCGCCTCGGAAACCATTTTCTGTTCCGAGCCGAACTGTTGCTGCTCAAAAACATGCAGAGGCTTGGAGGGGCGCGGGTCGCGCCGCTGCACTTCCTCGAGCAAAATGGCCACCTGAGCGTTCTGACAGCCCAAGCTCAGTACCGTCGCGCCGGCTACGTTGGGATGGCAGATGTATCCGGCCAGGAGGCCGCACAGGCTCCGCGCGTCTTCGCGCGTTCCGCCGCATCCCATTTCGTGCGTCAGGAACTTGATTCCATCCACGTTGGGGAAGACCCTGGCTTTGCGGGCCTGATCCGGCGAATCGAACGCAGGAGAGATCCGGGATATTTCATCGGTGCGTCCTTGACGGTACAGACCGGCCAAGTCGGCGACGAACCGGCGATAGACCTGCGTGCGGGCGAAGCCGAGCTCTTCTTCAAAAGCCTGCTTCAGCACGCCAAGATTCCTGTTTTCGCAGAATACGAGGGGCAGAACGATCCAGTAGTTGCGCGTGCCAAACTTGCCGTCAGGTCGTAGGTAGCCGGAAAAGGTGCGCGCACTCCAACGCGAAACGTCAGGCGGCTGCCACCGGTATTCGCCCGCAGACTCGTGATAGGAAGCCGCGTCATGCGAGACATTGCCCGTGGAAATGAGCTCGCCACGCTGTATGGGAGCGAAGGCCTTGCCCACGACGACGCCATACATGTAAACGGGCGCTCCGAGCGGCAGGTCCCGCGCGGCGAATTTGTGCTTCGCCCTCACATCGGTTGCCAGCGCGTACGCGGTTCCGCCGTCGTCCACCTGCTCGCCCCGCTTCAAGTCACGCAGCGCGATCAGGACATTGTCTCGCGCATCGAGACGCAGGACGCGGCTATCGGTTTGCGGTTCGTCAGGCATTCGTCGTGACTATCCCAGTCTGGCCGCCGAATCCGGCGAAGCCCCGCCGGTAAACTCGACTTCCTTGCCGCCCTTTGGCACGCGATTCAGCGCGAGAGAGATTTCCGAGCTTCCAGAGCCGCGCACTTCGACCAGCGGAGAAGCGCCCGCCGGGGCGGAACATCCCTGGACCAGCGCTCCCTGCACGCGGTTCAAGCGGATCGCCGGCTGTTGCGCAGTCTTGCCGGCGGCCCCGAATTGCACGAGGTCGAGCTCGCGCACGTCGCTCACTTCGATCGTGGGGCCTTGGTCGCAGACCACGCGGACGTTTTCCAGCGACAGCCGGTTCACCTGAGAGCAAATCACTCCATTCGATGAAGAGTCCACCGCGACATTCCGCAGTGAAAGGGACTCAATCGGACGCTCGGGCAAGCCCTCAAAAACGATCGAGCGCGCCGAGCCGCTGACACTGACTCCGGCGAAGTGGATGTTGCGGACTGTGGGCGTGGTCTCGTCGACAGGGGCCGTTCGTTCGCGGTCGGCCGGACTGTAGAACATGTTCACGGCGACGGCCGTGTTTTCGATGTTGCGCATGGCAAAGTTCACTGCCTGTATGTTTTCGATCACGCTGCCGCGGCCCCGCGCGGTCTTGATATACAGCCCGCGGCGTGTTCCCTCGCACACGCAGTTCGAAATGGCGACGTTGCGGATGCCTCCAGCCGTTTCGCTGCCGATACCTACACCGCAATGCCCCTCGCCGAAGACGCAGTTGGTGACTACGACATTCTCTGTCGGTTGAAACGGCTTGCCGGGGATGTGTTTGTAGCCGGACTTCAGAATGATGCAGTCATCTCCCGTGCTGATGTAACAGTCGGAGATGCGTACGTTGCGGCAGGAGTCCGGGTCGATTCCGTCCGTATTCGCGGAATCGCGGGGATTGACGATGCTCAATCCCTGTATCCAGATGTTTTCGCAGGAGACGGGGTGCACGTTCCAGGAAGGGCAGTCGCGCAGCGAAAGCCCGGTGATCCGCACGTTCCGGCAGCGATACAGATTGATCATGCGCGGGCGGGGCCAGCGCAGCGGCGACCCGACGGGATTTTCCGGCTCCCGCCCGCTGAGACCCGTCTTCTTGCGCAGTTCTTCGGTTTCGTGGTGCGCCTCGCGCCATACCGTTCCCTGGCCGTCGAGGATTCCGTTGCCGGTGATGGCTACGTTCTCGAGGTCCATCCCGGTCAGCAAGGAGGCGAAGACCGTGCGATCAAGCCCCTCCCAGCGCCCTTCAATCGCCGGATACTCGCTGAACTGCGTGCTTCCCAGCAGTACCGCGCCGGACAACAACTCCAGTTCGAGATTGCTTCTCAGAAACAACGGGGCCGTCAGGTAGCGTCCGGCAGGAACGACGACTTTGCCGCCGCCCGCTTTCGCGCAGGCATCGATTGCGGATTGAAGTGCAGCGGTTGTGGGATTTCGCCCGTCTCCGCGGGCGCCAAAGTCGCGAACGTTGAAAACAACATTCGCCACCGGAGTCGCCGGTGACGGCATGGTCCGCCGGTTGCCGGATGGCGCCGAGACGAAAACCTCTTCGGGCGCCAGGATGGGGACGGCGCTGGCGGTTGCCGCCAGCCCCTGCATGAACCTGCGCCGGGCCGTTCGCTCACTGTCCATAGTTCGGCTCCGGCGCCATCATACGCACAGCGTCGGCAGAAGTGAAAGTACGCCCGGCCGGAATGCGCAACCGCCGGACATTGGGCTTGTCAACCTGCGCGCCAATCCGGAAGATTCATGCCGGTGCGGATTGTGAAGCATTTCCGGCAGAGGGGCGTGGTGCACCAGTGATTGTCCTGCTGATGGGCACGACCGGAGCGGGTAAAACCACGGTGGGCAGGTTGCTGGCCGGGCGCATCGGTTGGGACTTTGTCGATGCGGACAGCCTGCATCCGCAGGCGAACGTAGCAAAGATGCGGCAGGGAATTGCGCTGGACGATGCCGACCGCCGTCCGTGGCTCGCCGCCGTTCGAAAGCAGATTGAGCGCCAGCTCAAGGCCGAGCGCAGTGCGGTGGTGGCCTGTTCGGCGCTGAAAGAGGCGTATCGCGAGCAATTGCGAGCGCAGGATGAGGTCAAAGTCGTGTATCTGCAAGGCACGTACAAGGAGATTCTGGACCGTCTGCGCCATCGCAGCGGGCACTTCGCGGGCGAGTCATTGCTTGCGAGCCAGTTTGCGACGCTGGAAGAACCTGTCGATGCATTGCGTGTGCCGGTGAGCGGCCCCCCCGACGCAATCGTGCAGAGAATCATCGACGAACTGGGTCTCGCCTGATGGGACGCACCAGCTAGCCGCGCCCGATCTCGTTTTGGCGATACTGCGAAGGCACGGCCATTTGCCTCGCGCGGCCGAAGCTACCCAAAGTTTGCGCTGCCGGGTTAGAGTAGGCCGCCAGCGCGTCACCGGCAAACGACCATCATGAAGGCCCTGCTGCTCACGGCGTACAAGCACTTCGAACTGGCCGATGTTCCCGTGCCTGTCCCGGCTGCGGATGAAGTCCTGGTGCAGGTCGCGGCTTGCGGCATCTGCGGCAGCGACGTGCACGGTTTTGACGGCTCTTCGGGCCGCCGCATCCCGCCCATTGTCATGGGGCATGAAGCGTCAGGATGCGTCGCTGCTGTGGGCGCGGGCGTAACAAATTTCGCGGCGGGCGACCGGGTCACCTTCGATTCGACGGTCTACTGCGGCAAATGCGCACCCTGTGCCCGTGGCGAAGTGAATCTGTGCGACCGGCGGGAAGTGCTGGGAGTTTCGTGCGGTGACTACAGGCGCGCCGGCGCTTTTGCCGAGTACGTGGCTGTGCCTGCCCGGATTGTTCATTCGCTGCCGAAGCAGACCTCGTATCCCGAAGCAGCGTTACTCGAGGCGGTTGCTGTGGCGCTTCATGCCGTGTCGCTTTCGCCGGCGCCTGCCGGAACGACGGCGCTGGTGATCGGCGCCGGCGTGATCGGTCTCTTGTGCGCGCAGGCGCTGCGCGTAGCCGGCTGCGAGCGCGTCCTGGCGGCGGACGTTGACGCGACGCGGCTCGCGCTGGCGAAGGCCGGCGGCGGATCCGTGGAGACCTTCTGCGCTTCCGGCGCGGAATTAGTGGCGCAGATACTGCGCTTCACGGGCGGTTCAGGAGTGGATCTCGTGATCGAGGCCGTCGGTAGAGAGGAAACAGTTGCCGCAGCGATTGACTGCGTTCGCAAGGGAGGGGCAGTCACGCTGGTGGGCAACATTTCTCCCCAGGTGACGTTGTCTTTGCAGAAGGTGGTCACGCGGCAGATCCGGTTGCAAGGCTCATGCGCGTCCGCCGGGGAGTACCCTCGCGCCATCGAACTGATGGCGAGCGGCGCGATCAAGGTGAAGCCCTTGATTTCCGCGGTCGCGCCGTTGGAGGAGGGGCCGCGCTGGTTCGAGCGATTACTCGCGCGCGAGCCGAATCTGATGAAAGTCATTCTCTCACCGGAAGCATCGCGATGAGCGGCGCGCTGTTCGACCTAAGCAGCCGGGTTGCGGTCGTCACAGGCGCGAGCCGAGGACTCGGCCAATGCTTTGCGCGCGCGCTGGCCAAAGCGGGCGCCGACCTCGTGCTCACCAGCCGCGATTCCGCGCGGTTGGAGTCCTTTGCGAGCGAAATGCGAGCTCTTGGCCGCCGCACGTCATCGCTGGAGCTCGATGTGCGCGACGCGCACAGCATCGCGCGAATGTGCGCCGCCGCCGTGGCCGCGTTCGGCCGTGTAGACATCCTGGTGAACAATGCCGGCTGCAACGTCAGGAAGCCTGCGCTGGAAATTACCTGGGAAGACTGGAACCAGGTGGTGGAGACCAACTTGCGCGGCAGCTTCTTTGTGGCACAAGGGATCGCGCGACACATGATCGCGCGCGGCTATGGGCGGATCATCAACATCGGCTCCGTCACCAGCGTGTTTGGGTATGCAGGACTCGCACCGTACGGCGCGAGCCGCGGCGGCATCCGCCAGCTCACGATGAGTCTGGCGGACGACTGGGGGCGCCACGGAATCACCGTGAACTGTCTTGCGCCCGGCTGGTTCCGCACCGAGCAGAACGCGGTGCTGTATGAAAACCGCGAGTGGGTCGAGTATCTGTGCGAGCGCATCCCCCTGAAGCGTCCCGGTCTGCCTGAAGACCTCGACGCCGCTGTTGTTTTTCTGGCGGCTGAGTCGAGCCGGTACATCACGGGGCAAACCTTGCTGGTTGACGGGGGCATTTCCACTGGAGCGATACGGGCGCTGCCAGGAACTCCGCCGGTGTCTGGCGCTAAGCCGTAGCGCTGGGTCGGGGCTCTGTAATCGGTTCCATACCGCCGAGCAAAAACGCATAGCCGGCAATGCCGATGAGCAGGAACACGGCCGCGACGGTGAAAGCCCAACTGAAGGCATGAGTCACCTTGAGGACGTAGGCGGTAGCGATCGGCGCAGCGATGGCGGAGAGCTGGTTGCCGAAGTTGATAATGCCTCCGACGGTGGCTACGCTCCCACGTGGCGCAATCAGAGACGGGATCGACCAAGCCACGGGCGCCGCCGCGGCCAATCCACCCAGCGAAACGCTGAGCCAGAAGATTGAGCTGGCGGGCGTCTGCGAGAGCGCCGCGCCAAAGATACCGAGGCCGAGCGACGTTCCTCCGAGCAGGACACATTGACGTACGCGAACCGGATTCCAGCCGCGGGCGATCAGCACGTTCACCAGCCACCCTCCAACCACCAGATCCGTCACCGTTGCAAACATCCACGGCACACTGGTGTAGAGAACTGAGCTCTTCATGCCCAGCCCGAGACCGCTGGAAAGATAGCTGGGAAGCCACGTCAGAAGCAGATAGAAGGTGTAGTTGTAGGCTGCAAAGCCGATTCCCAGGCCCCACACCTGCCTTTGCTGCAGCAAGTAGGAAAGTGAACCGCCCGGGGCAGCTTCGCCCGCTCCTTCGCGCTGGGCGCCGCCGCGAGCAATGAATTCGCGCTCACGCTCCGACAGATTGGGATCAGCTCCGGGATCGCGATACACGGCCCAGAAGAGCAGGAAGTACAGCAGGCTGACGACTCCCGTGGCCGCGAAGCTGTACCGCCATCCGAAACGCAGCAGCAGCAGCCCGATCAACGGCACGCCGATGGCCGAGGCGAACTTTGCCGCAGCGTCAAAGATCGCCGTCGCGAGGCTGCGCTCCGCTTCGGGAAACCAGTAGCCGATCGCTTTTGCATTTGCCGGGAAGGTGGGAGATTCTCCGATGCCGAGCAGGAGTCTCGCGCCGAACAGGCTGGCCACTCCCGTTGCTGCGGCTCCGGCGAACGACGCGACACTCCACAAGAACGTGCTCACGCGCCCCACCAGACGCACACCGAACCGGTCGAGGATGACGCCCGAAGGCAGTTGAAACAGTGCGTATGTCCAGCTGTAGGCGCTCAGCAGATAGCCAAACGTCACCACGGAAATGCCGAACTCTGCGCTGAGCGCCTCCTGCGAGACCGACAGGTTAACCCGGTCGAAGTAGTTGATCAGCACGCCAAGGCCCAGGACGCTTGCGATCATCCACCGGCGGCGCGGTACGCTGCCCGCAGCATCTTGCAGAGAAGGATTCGGTGCCGGCGGCGGAGAAATGGCCATGTGATTTCGGTTGCGCCTCTCTGAATGACTGTCGAGGTTCGGCAGAGCATCGCAGGCGAACGCGGGCCTTGGCAATATGCGGTTTGGTTCCGTTTGCATGCTTGCGCCATATGAGGCCTTGCGTTGTGGGCGGACCGAGCTTACTTTCGGCGCGCGTCGGGGAAGGTCTCCACGGGAGTATTGACGAACATGAATCGCAGATCCTTTCTGAAGAACGGAACGGCGCTGGCCGGCGCCGCTGCTTCTAGGGGAATGCTCACGTTTCCCTCGCCGGAAACCTGCAATCCACCAGAAGATCGAATGCTGCCCACCGGCCAGCCGGGCGATCTTCTCTTGCTGGAAGATTTCTCCACGTTTCCGGCAACCTTGCTTTCGCGGCCCATCGGCCAGCTCAACGGGGCCGTTCAAGAGGTCCACTACATCGGCGCCCGCAGCCTGCCGGGCGGCGTGTGGGAAAACGCGATATGCCACCAGGACGCGTGGCTCGGCGGCGATGAGGACGGCAGGCCATATCTTGAGCAGCACCTGGTGAACGACCGTTCTGCCTATTCCTGTCCTGCACTCATAGCCGGCGACGCGGAATGGAGTGACTACACCGTTGCGGCGGCCGTCCGGCCGCTTTCACTCGTCGACATGGCGGGCGTCATCTTTCGCTACGAAACGAATCATCACTACTACCTCTTCGCTTTGACGGGAGGGAACAAGGTTCGGCTGGCTGTGCGGCTCCCGCTCGAAGAGGCATACCGCATCGCCCGCTGGCGCGAATTGGGCAGCGCACAATTCCAATATGACGTCAGCAGACCGTACGTCCTGAAGGTCGAAAATGTCGGCTCGCACATTCGCGCCTCCGTCGACGACGTGCTACTGATCGAGACCGATGATGCGGAGCTGCTGAAGGGAAAAGTCGGCCTGACATCGAACGTTCCGGCGCGCTTCTACGACGTGCGCGTTACTGCGATGCCCGAAGCGAAGGAACGGGTGACGGGGAGGATCCGCGCCCGCCTCTCGGAACTGCAGACATTGCGCGAGGAGAACCCGCAGCCGACGCTCCGGCGGAAGTTTTCAACGCCGGCCTTCGGCGCCGGACGGAGCGTGCGCTTCGGCGACCTGGACGGTGACGGCAAGCCCGACATGTTGATCGCGCAGAACGTGGCGCGAGTTTCAGGGGACGCCTTTGACCAGATCAGTTGTCTGACGGCGGTTACGCTGGAGGGCCGGGTGCTCTGGCAAACGGGGCGTCCTGACGGACGCAACGCGCTGCTGACGAACGACCTGCCGTTCCAGATTCACGACGTGGACGGCGACGGCCGCAGCGAAGTGGTTCTGGCGCAGGATGCCAAGCTGCAGATTCGCGACGGGGCCACAGGCAAATTGCGGCACTGGACATGGATGCCCGCGGCAGAGGGTCCTCGCCGGCCCTACAAGCTCGAAAACGGCGACGCCATTGCCTTTCTCAATCTCACCGGCAGTCCAGACCGGCATGAGATTCTCGTGAAGGACCGCTACACAAACTTCTGGATTTTCGACAACCGGCTCGAATTGCTGTGGCGCGGACATGGCCAGACCGGGCACTTTCCCTACCCGTTCGATGTGGATGGCGATGGCCGCGACGAACTGCTGATCGGTTACGCGCTCTGGGATCATGACGGCCGTCAACTCTGGAGCCGCGACGACGAAATGAAGGACCACGTCGACTCGGTGGTGATGGGAAACTTCAGCGGCGATCCGCAGGCCGAGCCGCTCGCCTACTACTGCTGCAGCGATGAGGGTGTGCTGGTGATGGACCGCCGCGGAAAGATTCTGAAGCAGGCGCGCATCGGCCATGCACAGAATGCGTGCGTGGCAAAGTTCCTGCCGGAAATGCCCGGCCTCCAGTACATGACCGTCAACTTTTGGTACAACCCCGGCATCGTTACCCTTTTCAATGCCGCGGGGGAGATTCTGATGCAGGCAGAGCCGACGCACAGCGGGAGCCCGCTTCTGCCTGTGAACTGGCGTGGGGATGGCCAGGAGTTTGCGTTGCTCTCCGGAAACGTTCGCGAAGGTGGAATGCTCGATGGCCAGTTGCGGCGAGTGGTGGTTTTTCCGGACGATGGCCATCCCGACCTGTGCGCGTATGCGGCGCCGCTCAGCGGCGGGCCGCTCGACGACATCGTGCTTTGGGATCAGGAACGCGTCTGGATCTACGGGCCGGACCGGCCGGCCGCGGGCAAGCGCGTCTACGCGCCCCTGCGCAACTCCAGCTACAACGAGTCCAACTATCGCGCCAGCGTCTCGCTGCCGCGCTGGGTGGACCGAACCGCATAAGAAACGCGCGCGGTCCGCGGACCGGTTACCGGACGGCCACTCGCCGGCGCGCCCGGCACGATTCGTAGATCGCCTCGGTAACCGCGAGGCTCTTCCGCGCTTCGGCGCCGCTGCACGCCGGCTCGCGGTCCGTGTCGATAGCGTTCAGGAAGTCTTCGATCACGGCCTGGTGTGCGCCGGCATCGGCAACCGCGGCTGACGAAGCGTTCTGGCCGGCTTCGGCGGCCGTTCGTTGCGCTCCCTCTTTCGCCGCATCGCGCATATCCATCGCGATGATTCCGTCATGCTCCAGAATCACCGTGCCTTGTGCCCCGGAGATCTCGATCCGGCGAGGGTAGCCCGGACAGATCGATGTCGCCGCGACGAAAACGCCCAACGCGCCGTTCCGGAATTCCAATAGCGCCGTGAGTGTGTCCTCGCCTTCAATTCTGTGCAGCGCGGTGGTTTTTTGGGCATCCACGCTGGCCACGTCGCCCACAAGCCACAGCAGCAGATCCAGAGTGTGAATTCCCTGATTGATCAGCGCCGCTCCGCCGTCAAGGGCCAGCGTTCCCCGCCACTTCGAGTCCGCGTAGTAAGCAGGCGGGCGGTACCACTTGACCCTTGCGTCCGCCAGGATGACCTTTCCGAGGGCCTTCCGGTCCATGAGCGCCTTCAAGCGCTTGATCTCCGGTTTGAAGCGGTCCTGGAAGAAGACGCCGAGCTTTACCCCGGCGCGGCGCACTTCCTTGATCAGCAGGTCCGTCTTCACAGTGCTGACGTCTATCGGTTTCTCCGTCAGCACGTGAAGCCCGCGTCGCGCCGCAGCGATGCCTTGGTCGGCATGCAGGCCAGAGGGGCTGCCGATGGCCACGAGGTCCATCGGCCGGTGGGCGAGGAATGCGTCCAGGTCGGCGTAGGCCGTCGCGCCGAACTCTTCCGCCAGCGCGGCCGTCTTTCCCGCATTCGCGCCGAAGATCGCCGCGATCTGTAGTCCGGAAGCGGCCCGTGCCGCCAACGCGTGCGTGCGGGTGATGTTGCCGCCACCGATCAGGCCAATGTGCCGCTTGGCGGGCAACGTGTTCACTCAGCGGCGATATTCCGCCGCAAAGGCCTCGTACTCCGTTTCCACCGTCTGCGGCGTGGCCGCCTGCGAGAGGATCAACACGCGATAGCGGAACGTAACGTTGGCATGCGGCGCGAGAGTGAAGTTCATCTCTTCCTTGCCGTTGCTGAACACCTTCGCGCCCAGCGGGTTCGCGGCGAACAGGCCGTAGGCGCGCGCGTGCCAGTAGGTCGGAGAGCCCGGATTCCGCGGATTGTCGAGGATGGCGATCGTTACCGGAGCGCCGTCGAGGCTGCCGGCGAGGGTGCACCAGCGGCCGCGGGTGCCCCACGCGGCGTCTCCCTTCTTCCCTTCACTCGTCAGGTAAACGCCCGTCACTTCTGCCGGATTTGCCTTTGCCACCGGAGTGGGCCGGCCGCTGGCGTCGGTAAACACCTGCGGCTGGTCCGCTGCTCCCTCCAGCGAACGAGCCACGCGCATGCCGAGAAGGCCTTCCTTGTCGTCGTGAAACACGGCTTGTTCGTCGCCCGCCTCGAGCGTCGCGATCAGGTCGACGCTGCGCGAGCCGCTCGATCCGCGGAAGACGTATTGCGTTCGTTGCGTCAGGATCGTCTTCCCCGCGCCGTCCTGCCAGATCTCTTTGGTCTCGAGCTCGCCTCGCTCCGCTCCGCCTTTTGCCATCACAATCGATTGGTGGATCACGGTTCCCATCTTCGGGCGGTCTTCAGGCTTGATGGCGTCGGAGTTGTTCCAGAAATCGAAGCCGTTCACGTTGCCGTAGTTGAACCACAGCCCGGCGTGATGGGGGTGGTCCACCCGCTCGGCGGCCCGAGGCTCAAGAGGAAACCCACGCGTCACAATCGCGCCATCCGCCCTCCGCAGCGGATACAGCACAGGCTTCTTGAGACTCGCTGGCCACATGTACGAAGTGAACGGCTTCCCGTCGATCGCCACATCGACGCGGCGCCCAGCTTCGTTGACGGCAACGTCGACCTTCTGCCACCTGGTTGTTCCGCCGGCCGGCGGCGAATTGGGGCAAAGCATCGCGGCCAGAACCGCCGCCAGCACCGCACCTGCCGGAATTTTGTGCATGGTCAGCCCGCCTTGACGACTTCCTGCCGCGCGTCGTCAAACGTGGCCTTCGCTCCGCTTTGGATCGACGCGACGGTCATGCACAGCGCCACGGAGTGGCTGTAGCCCGCTTCGATATCCGCGTTCGGCTTCTTGCGATTCCGCACGCACTCCATCCAGTTGCGCACATTGGCGACCGTGGCATCGTCGGCTCCGGTGTTCGCCGCCGTCGAGGCGCCGCTGGCTGAAGTCTCTCCGCTGAGCGATTCCGCCGCCAGAAGATTCGCCTTCATTCCCATCTCCTTGGCCGCGGACTCAGTCATTCCGCCTTCCGAGCTGATCCGGTTCTTGTCCAGGTCCAGCGTGCCCCCGTTCGAGTAGTAGAGCTCCTTGATGCCGCCCGCGGAGTTGGTCATGCGCGACGAGTAGATCACCTGGAATCCCTTCGACGGGTCGTTCAGCGGTCCGTAGTCGAAAACAGCCGTCATCGTGTCCCAGTTCTTCCGTCCGTCATGCCACCCGTAAACGCCTCCATTCGCGACAACGCTGCGCGGCCGCGGCAGCCCTGTGAACCAGTGCACGGTATCGATCTGGTGCACCAGCCATTGGTCTGGAATCCCGGACGAGTAGGGCCAGAACAGGCGGAACTCCAGATACTTCCGGGCGTCAAACGGCTCGAACGGCTGGTTGATCAGGAATCGCTTCCAGTCCGTGTCCTGCTCGCGCAGTTCCCGAACCAGCGCCGGGCGCCGCCACCTGCCCGGCTGATTTACGTTCCACGTCATTTCCACGGCCACGATGTCCCCGAATTTTCCGGAATGGATGTAGTCGTACGCGCGCTGGTAGACGGGCGCGCTGCGCCGCTGCGTTCCGACCGCGATCACCCGGTCGCTCTTCCTCACCGCTTCCCGCACGCCGCGAGCATCTTCCATGGTGTGGGCCAGCGGCTTTTCGATGTAAGCATCGCGGCCCGCGCGCACCGCTTCCACGCCGTGATAGGCGTGCTGGAAGTCGGCGGTCGCAATCATGACGGCCTGCACGTCTTTTCGCTCGTACAGCTCGTCGTTGTTGCGCACCGCGGCAACGGTCTTGCCGGTCAGCTTGCCGACTTGCGCCGCCCCCTCTTCCCTTCGGCGGCTCCAGATATCGGAAACGGCGACGAACTCGAACTTGAGTTCCTGCGCGTGCTTCAGCAGAGATGGGACGAGGCTCGACCGTAGCCGGTCCGAGAATCCCACGATCCCTACGCCGATCCGCTCGTTGGAGCCCAGAATCTTCTGGTAGCTCGAGGCATTCGCGGTAAGAGCCGCTCCGGCCAGGCCTGCGCCGGTTGCGGCAATGAATTCGCGTCGCGATGTTGGCTTCATCGGTTGTGCTCCCTCGTGTGCTTCGTGCAACGCACGCGGTCCGGCCAGCAGGGTAACACAGCCAGGAAAGCCGCCAGCCTGGCGAGGGGTGCTCTACTGCGCTCGCTGTCTCGAATGACGGTATGCATGAATCATTCGGTGTCGAGCTCGTGCGGTTCTGATGACGCTCGACGCTTGGGCATGCCGCTTGGCACTCGCTATAGTTGCTGCGCGGGGAGCGGTCGTTCGACAACTGCCTCCGCCAGATGAGGTGACGAAATGCCATTGCATCGCCGTGACTTGTTTGCCGTGGTCCCAGCCGCAATCCTGGCCACCACGGCAGGACTTGACGCCGCTGTTTCCCAAGTGGACGTGCTCCCTTCTTCCACGCAAGCCTTTGACTCGCTGCCAATGCACCTGTCGAATGGCGCCCAGATCCGCCCCGTGATGAAGGGAAAGCTCGCCACCGGTGAATCCGTCGAGATACACGAGACGACGCTGCCGCCGGGAGGCGCGCCCCATCCGCCCCATCATCATCCTCACTCTGAAATGTGGCTGATTCGCGAGGGCACTGTGGAACTGACTATCAGCGGCACGGGCCACACTCTGGGTCCGGGCGGCGTTGGCTTCGTTCATTCCGGCGAGGAGCACGGCATCCGCAACAGCGGTTCCGTCCCCGCAGCCTACTTTGTGGTCGCAGTCGGCCCGGGCGCCGGCGGGGCCTAGATTGATCGCCGCGCTCTAACGCAGGAGCGCGGATGCGCTCCACAGCACCGGCCCCTGTCCATGCAGATCGCCCGTGCGGCGTTCACGCGCGAGGTAGTAGGCCAGGTCGTTTTTCTTGTTCGTGCCTTCACATACGTTTCGCAGGTCGCCGTCAGGGTTGATGTAAGCCACCAATCCTAGCCACCCTTTGCGGGCGGCGCGTGCGTAGGCCTTGTCCTTCAGCCAGCCGTTCTTCACACCTGTAACCATCGCGAAGGTAAACATGGCCGAGCTGGACGTCTCCGGCCACGCCTCCGGGTGATCGATCAATTGCCGCCAGGTGCCGTCGTCGCTCTGGTATTGCAGCAGCGCCGCCATCATCTTCCGGTAGCTCTCCAGAATCTGCTCCCGCTTCGCATGCTTGGCGGGCAACGAGCGCAACAACTCCGTCATTCCCGCCGCGACCCATCCGTTCCCGCGTCCCCAGAAGAAGGGCGCATCGGGCGCGTGGTAGAACAGCCCGTTTGGTTGTTGCAGCCGGTCAAGGTAGGTGCTCATTTCGAGCACCGCGCGGTCGATGTACTTCGCGTCTCCGGTCGCGCGGTACGCCTGCACCTGAAGGATCGTGATCATGTACATGTCGTCGATCCAGAAGCGGGTCTGATCCGTCAGGCCTCCGGCATCAGGCTTGCTCCACTGCTTGTCGGCGATGCCCTGGCCCATCTGCAGATACCTCGCCTGCTTCTGCTCGATGTAGATCTCCAGCGGCACCGCGCCAAAGACCGAGAGGTCCACGTGCACGGCGTCGGGTACAAGACTCGCCTCGGGCCCGAAGAGCGGATCGAAGCGCGCGACCAGGTGCTTCGTCAGTTCGGTATCGCCGCTCAACTGCGCGAACGTGAGCGCGCCGTACCACGTCACCGCCTCCGGATACGTGATGTGCGGCGGCGGGCCCGGCCGGCTGAAATTCGTATGCGGTCCGGCCGCAAAGCGCTCCGCCACTCTTTTCCCGACCTCACGCGGCGAGGTTCCCGGCGGCCAGTTGTTGAATTCTTTCTTACCGCCAGCTTCAAGCGATGCGCAGAGACACAAGCAGGCAAGCACGGCCAGGTACGGCATCTTGTGATTCGGTGCGGCCGGAAAAGTCTCTGTCTTCATCAGTCTCCTCTGTCTGGTCTGCTTGCGGCCGCGCGGAATATCAGCATGACGCCGTCGGGGTCGGTGATGAATAGCTCGGCGTCTCTCTGGCCCACCGCAAGGCCCCGAGCCCGAAGCTTCGTTGCCGTGCGTTCGACATCAGCCACCGCAAACGCGATATGGGGTTTCGCCACCGAGGCCGCTTCCAGTTCGATTTCGTCCTCCGACTTTCCCGGTAAGCGCAGCCGGCGCTTCGAGTTGTCTCCTCCGACATCCTCGAATCCCAGCTTTTCCGTAAAAAATGTCTGTTCAGCGGCAACGTCCTTCACCGTCATGGAGGCGACAATCAGTCGTTCGGCTACTCTTCGCTCGCTCAAGTGCTTGCCGCGATCCACCGAATGCAGCGAGCCCGGCAGGTACATCGTGTATTCCAGCAACTGCCCTTCCGGGTCATGAATGGAAAACAGCATGTTCCCGGCACGAGCCTTCACCGGCGGCGGAGGTTCCAGGCTGCGATGCGCATACTCCTGATGAAGCGCCTCGATGTCGCCGGCTTCGAAGCACAGGTGCATCAGCCCCAACGGCTGCGAATCCGCAATGCGTCCGTAAAGTTCGACGAACTGCCGGTCGTTAATCTTGATGTAGGAGACCGGCGCCTTCCCGGGGTCGGCGAACGAGAATGCTTCTTCAAATCCCAGCGTCTTGTAAAACTCGCGCGCCTTCCCTACATCAGCCACGCGAAACGCCGCATGAGCGATTCCTTCGAGCGCCGGTGAAGGCGCAGACTGCGCCCCTGCCATGGCGGCTGCCGCCAGGAACATGGCGATGGCTGCTTTCGTCATTCGATGGCTCTGCCGCTCCGTTCCGATCCCTACGCCAATCCTTGCGCGGAGGTGCGGCGGCCGCCTAGCGTACACTAACCGTCCGTGCAGCACGCCGGGCCTGTCCATGCTATGGCCGGCGGCGGCCGCAACGGAAGAGCACCTCAGGGAAGAGAAGCGGAACGAAAAGGAGAGAACGCCGTGAAGACGACTGCATTGGTTTTGTGCCTGATGATTCCCCTCGGCGCGATCGCCTCGGATGACGCGGCCCCGAAGGGTTTTCAGATGTGGACGAAAGCTTCACTCGCGGAAATGGCCCGCACCCTGACGCAAAAAGCCGCGTCAGATTCACACCATCTGGCCCTGCAGCAGCTCGCCGACTACCCCAACGACACGGCCATCTATGTGCATCGCGAAGCGGATGGAACGCCCGAAATCCATGAAACCCAGGTGGACGTCACGCTGTTCCTCTCCGGGTCCGCGACCCTTCTTGTCGGCGGCACTCTCACGGGAGGTGAAACCGTCTCACCCCATGAGATACGCAGCGGCGCCATTCAGGGCGGGGTCCGCCAGAAGGTGTCCGCCGGAGATGTAGTCCGCGTTCCCGCCGGCACGCCCCACCAGATGCTGCTCGCCGCGGGCGAGGAGATTACGTACCTAGTCATCAAAGTCAAAGGCTACTGAGCGCCGCATCAAGGCGCCGTGCCGAGTTCCGGCAGGATTATGTTGTGCAGCGCCCACTCAGAGATCATGTGGCCGGAGGAGTGCTCGTCAATCTCCAGGCGAAACGAGCCTCCAAGCGCGCTTAGCGCAGCCCGCACCCGGGATTCGTACCCGCGGAGGGCATCTGCCGGAACAGCATCCGGCCTCACGGACCCGGCGGCAAAGCAACACGTGTCGTTCGCGTTCAATATCTGCACCTGCTTCCGCCCTTTCCCCGCGGAACCGAGAATGTACAGATCGGGATAGCCGGCAATTTCGTAGAGACCGCCGGTATTCTGCTCGGCATCCCCGGCATCTCTGGATCCTGTCTTTCTGAGGTACAAGGGAATGGAGCCGGCGACTGGAAAACTCGAGGTGATTCTCGGGTCCACGGCCGCGTATACCGTCGTCGTCCAGCCACCCCCAGAGAAACCCACCATGCTGTAGCGCTGGTATTCGGCTATCCCATGGCTCCGGGAATTCGCCTGGATGTAATTCAGGCCGAACGCAATCGTGTCGAGGAAGTAGTGTGTCGGCGCCTTCGCATGGCCCTGACCGTCTTCAGGCGTCCGCCCCGGCATGTAGACCGCCAGTACGGAGTAGCCCGCCGACAACAATTCGTGCACCACACGGTCCAGCCCGCCGGGGCCTACGAACGCGTTCTGGTGTCCGGCATGCACGATCACCAAATGGGCTTTGCGGGCGGCCGGAACGATGTAGTACGCGAAGCCTTCACAGTCGCTGGATATCGCGACCTTCAGCCTTTCGACCGCCACGCCGGAGGGCAGGGTGCCGAGGTCTTTCGCGTTTTCGGGCGGCACGCGGACCGCGGTCACCGGCGAAAACCCGGTGGGAATATTGGTGCCCTTCCAGATGAACTGGATGAGGCGGGCTCTGAGGCTATGAACGTCGGCCGGCGTGGAGACGCGTATGCGTGAATCGTCCGCCACGATGGCTGGACCGGATTCGACGGCCTGCGCCGCCGTAAGGGAGGGGGCAAACTGCGCCCATCCCGTCCCCACCAGGACAATCACGGGCCGCAGCAGCCGTCTGCGTTTTGGTGGCGCCATCGATGGATGGATGGACAGACTACTCTGAATGTCTGTATCCCGGCCAGAAGGGATGTCCATCGCCGGTTGCCCGCGTGCGAGGCCTTGTCGCAACGATTTCAGGCCAGGTCGTAGCGGTCCAGGTTCATCACTTTGCTCCACGCCGCCACGAAGTCCTTCACAAACGGCTCCTTCGAGTCGCTACATCCGTAGACTTCTGCGAGCGCGCGGAGCTGTGAGTTCGAGCCGAAGACGAGGTCTACACGCGTGGCGGTCCACTTGAGCTGTCCCGTCGCGCGGTCGCGCCCTTCGAACACGCCTGCCGAAGTGGACGAGGGCTGCCACTTCGTCCGCATGTCGAGCAGGTTGACGAAGAAGTCGTTCGTCAGCGTCTCGGGCCGGCTGGTGAACACGCCATGCTTCGACTGTCCGAAGTTTGCGTTCAGCGCGCGCATGCCGCCGATGAGGACGGTCATCTCGGGAGCAGTGAGGTTCAGCAACTGCGCCCGATCCACCAGCATTTCCTCCGTCGGCCGCTCGCATCCCTTGCGGACGTAGTTGCGGAAGCCGTCCGCCACCGGCTCGAGATTCGCGAAGGACTCGACATCGGTCTGGTTCTGGGATGCATCCGTGCGCCCCGGCGTGAAGGGAACCTTCACGTCGTGCCCGGCCTTCTTCGCGGCTTCCTCGACGGCCGCGCAGCCGCCGAGGACAATCAGGTCGGCCAGCGAGACCTTCTTCTTCCCCCCGGCCTGCGCGTTGAAGTCCTTCTGGATCGCCTCGAGCACGGGAAGCACTTTGCCCAACGCGGTCGGCTGGTTGACTTCCCAGTTCTTCTGGGGCTCAAGACGGATGCGAGCTCCATTGGCCCCGCCGCGCTTGTCGGAGCCGCGGAACGAAGCCGCCGCGCTCCAGGCAGTGGCCACCAGTTCGGAGACCGACAAGCCAGACTTGAGGATCCTGCCCTTCAGCGCGGCGATGTCCTGCTCGCCGATCAGTTCATGATCCAAGGCGGGAACCGGGTCCTGCCACAGTTGCGGCTCCTTGGGAACGAGCGGGCCCAGGTAGCGGGCGATCGGTCCCATGTCGCGGTGCGTCAGCTTGTACCACGCGCGGGCAAACGCATCAGCGAACTGGTCCGGATGTTCGTAGAAGCGGCGTGAGATCTTTTCGTAGGCGGGGTCCATCCGCAGGGAGAGGTCGGTGGTCAGCATGGACGGTGCGTGACGCTTTGAAGAGTCGTGCGCGTCGGGAACCGTACCCGCACCCCCGCCGTTCTTCGGTGTCCACTGGTGCGCGCCGGCGGGGCTCTTGGTCAGCTCCCATTCGTAGCCGAACAGGTTGGCGAAGTAGCTGTTGCTCCACTTCGTGGGCGTCGCGGTCCAGATGACCTCGATGCCGCTGGTGATGGCGTCGCCTCCCTTGCCTGATCTGAATTTGCTGGTCCAGCCGAGGCCCTGCTCCTCGATGGCAGCGGCTTCCGGGTCCGCACCCACCAGCGCGGCATCGCCCGCGCCGTGAGTCTTGCCGAACGTGTGCCCGCCGGCGATCAGCGCCACGGTTTCTTCGTCGTTCATGGCCATGCGGCGGAAGGTCTCGCGGATGTCGCGCGCCGCGGCAATTGGATCGGGCTTGCCGTTGGGCCCTTCCGGATTCACGTAGATCAAGCCCATCTGCACGGCGCCGAGGGGATTCTCGAGATGGCGGTCGCCGGTATAGCGTTCGTCGCCCAGCCACTTGCCCTCGGGGCCCCAGTAAACTGTCTCGTCCGGCTCCCACACGTCTTCGCGCCCGCCTGCAAACCCGAAGGTCTTGAACCCCATCGACTCCAGCGCCACGTTGCCGGCAAGAATCATCAGGTCGGCCCAAGAGATCTTCTTGCCGTACTTCTGCTTGATCGGCCAGAGCAGGCGGCGCGCCTTGTCGAGGTTCACGTTGTCAGGCCAGCTGTTGAGCGGCGCAAAGCGCTGCTGGCCGGAGCCGGCGCCGCCGCGTCCGTCGCCGATGCGGTAGGTGCCGGCGCTATGCCAGGCCATGCGGATGAAGAGCCCTCCGTAATGGCCGAAGTCGGCCGGCCACCAGTCCTGTGAATCCGTCATCAGGGCGTGCAGGTCCTTGACCACGGCGTTCAGGTCGAGGCTCTTGAATTCTTTGGCGTAGTCGAACTTCTCGCCCATCGGATCGGACTTCGAGGAGTGCTGGTGCAGCACTCTCAAGTTGAGTTGGTTCGGCCACCACTCCGCGTTGGAATTGGCGCCGCTCAGTGTGTGCCTGCGAGCATCTCCCCCTACCGGGCACTTCATTTCGGTTGACACGATGTTCTCCTGACGATTGATTTTTGGTCCTGCGAAACTGCGGTGAGCCGCAAACGCTCAACGGGAAGCGCGACGCCGGGCGGCGCACTTCGTACAAAGTCCTCGAAAAATCAGTTCGCTTTCGCGAAGAACCCGCCTGCCCAGGGAACGCAAACCGGGCCTGGGTACGGCGTACCACTCCATGTCTTCGACGTGGCCGCAGCGGTCACAGATAAAGTGGTGATGCCGCAAGCCCTTGGCGTCGAAGCGCGCGGCGCGGCCCTCAATGGCCACTTCACGCACCAGGCCGGCCTGCACCAGGTCGCGAAGGTTGTTGTAGGTGGTGGCCCTCGATGAGCGTGGGTCTATGCGATTCACGGCTTTGAAGATTTCCGCGGCGGTCGGGTGGCTGTTCTGCTCCATCAGGAAGGCCATTACCGCGTAGCGCTGCGGCGTGCACCGCAGCCCGCAGTCTTCGAACGAGCGCCTGATCGCATCGGAGTTCATCGCTCATCTAGACTCTATCTAATCTGACATTTTGTCAAGGACGGAACGCACGCGGCGCTCTGGGCCGGCTCTTCACGTGCATTCCGGGATGCTCAGAGAGCGGAGGTGACCGCAGTACCTGCGGCGGCAAACACGGTTTCCATGTCAGCTTGAGCGCTGTCACGAATCGCAGCGGCTTACTGTGTGCAGTATTCACTTTCATAGTCGTCGACGGGAATGCCTGAATGTTTGGAATCCCGAGGCCCGCGGTTGCTTCCCAAGAGTTGGGGGATGTTATACATTTCTCGTCACACTCGTGCAGATGCCAAAGCCCTAGCCAGCCATGCGCACGTGCCCGTCCTGCCAGCGAACCTACCCTGACGACACGGACTTTTGTTCCCGCGACGGAACGCCCCTGCCGGAATCGATGTCGGCTTCGGCCTCGGAACTCGAAGCGGGTTTAGCGGGACGCTTCCATGTTCTGCGGAGGCTCGGCGCAGGCGGCATGGGAGCCGTCTTTCTGGCCGAACAACTCGCCGTGGGCAATCGGCCGGTGGCACTCAAGGTGCTTCTGCGCAAATTGCTGGACGACCCTGAGTTTCTGCTGCGGTTTCGGAATGAAGCGGCTTCGACAGGCCGCATCCGTCACCCTAACGTGGTCACCATCTACGAGTCGGGCCAATCCGACGACGGCTCACCGTACATTGCGATGGAATACCTCGAGGGCGAAACGCTGCGCCAAACACTCAAGAGGCGCGGCGCGCTTCCCGTGGCGGAGTGTGCGCGAGTCCTTCAACAGGTGGCCAAAGGGCTGAACTCAGCACACAAGCTGGGCATCCTGCACCGCGATCTGAAACCCGACAACATCTTCCTGGCGCAAACCGACGACGGCGAGGTTGTGCCGAAAGTGATGGATTTCGGGCTCGCCAAGTTGCGCGAGTCGGCGACGCATACGCTCACCGGTACGGTCTTGGGGACGCCTGCGTATATGTCGCCGGAACAGGCCATGGGAATGAAAAGCGAGGAACTGGATGCGCGCTCGGACATCTACGCCCTTGGCATAACGGCGTACGAAATGCTCACCGGGCGCGTGCCGTTTCATAGCGACACCCCAATCGGTTATCTGGCCAAGCACATCATGGAGGAGGCTCCACTACTGCGCACCACTGCTCCAGGCCTCTTGTGGCCGCCGGAATTGGAAAGAGTCATCTCAAAGGCGCTGGCCAAAGATCGCGACCAGCGCCACGCGTCTGTACTGGATTTTGCGAATGAATTCGTTGAGGCCGCTTCTCACGCATCACCGGACACAGGCCAGCCGGGTCAGGGGGCCACGGCTTCGGTGGAGCTTCAGCCGGGGCAGTCTGGGAGCGGTGGAGCTGCAGCTCGTGGCGGCACTACAGAAACACCGGCGGACTCAGGCATGTCTGAGTCACCGACGACACCCCTAGGGCTGGTGCGGCCGCAGGCAAAGCTCGTGCCTCCAGCTCAGGGGTCATCCTCCGGCAAAATCGCTCCCGCCGCTGCGGGAACGACGCCCCGGCCTGCCTCAAGGGCCGTGGACGAACCCGGCGCCATGGCCTCTTCCGCCGAGAATCCCCCGCCGGCTGCGGCGGCCGCCGCCGCACTGGGTGATGGGGTGAAGCCGCTGGGAAGAGGCAAATACCTTGTAGGTGGCGCACTCGTGGTTTTGGCCGCGATCGCCGGAGGATTCTGGTACGTCACCCGGTCACGGCCAAGCCAGCCGGCCATCGGAAATCTGACGGATGCCCAGACCACTTCGCTCCCTGCGCCCGCGAGCACGACGCGGGCGGTCGCCGCGCCGATTGGAATGATCCCGATTCCAGGGGGGACTTTCGTGATGGGGCGCGACAACGCGGGGGACGTGGCGGAAGCCCCAGCACATTCAGTAACAGTCAGGACTTTCTATCTCGATGAACTCCCGGTGACAAACACACATTACGCCGAATTTGTGCGCGCGCCGGGGCGCACGAAAACATCTTCGTGGACTTTTCCTGCCAGCCAGGGGGAATGGCCCGCAACGGGCGTGTCCTGGCAGGATGCGCGAGCATACTGTGAGGCCCAAGGGGAACGACTGCCCACGGAAGCAGAGTGGGAATACGCGGCTCGCGGCACGGACGGCAGGTTGTATTCGTGGGGGAACGAATTCAACAACGAGATGGCGAATAGCAAGGGTAACCCTCGAGGAGGGGTCGAGGCCGTTGGGTTGCGCCGCGGGGCGGCGAGCCCGTTCGGTGTGCTCGATATGTCGGGCAACGTATGGCAATGGGTGGGGGATGACTACCAGCCATATCCCGGTGGTAAGCCGGGTTCCGCGATTCCGCCCGATGCGAAAGTGATACGCGGCGGCTCCTTCCAGTCCGACAAAGACCACGTGACCGCGACCGCTCGCGGTTGGGAGCGCGCCGGGAAGCAATCACCTCTGATCGGCTTCCGCTGCGCAAGGTCACGATGACTTCCGGTTCAGCGCCCAACCAGCACAAACGCGCCCCAGAAAAATGGTTCATCACGGCCGTCGCGGGCCCTGATCCTCGCGCGCACTTCCTGCTGTGCTTGGCGGAGCGCTTCGTGCTTCTCCGCTCCCGCAAGCCACTTCCGGTAGAAGAGCGTCATCAGTTCCCGTGTCTCCTGGTCCGGCACCGACCACATGCTCATGACCACGGCTTGCGCTCCCGCTTCTTGCAATCCCCGCTGCAGGCCGAACACGCCCTCACCCGCTTGGGATTTTCCCAAGCCCGTTTCGCAGGCGCTCAGCACAACCAGCTCGGTGCCCTGCAGATTGAGCTGCGTAGCCTCGAAGGCCGTCAGTATGCCGTCGTCCATATCGGCGGCACGTGCCTCGCCTTTCAGGATCCGGTTGGCGCCAGCCAGGTACACGCCTGAGCGCAACATCGGATCCTCGAGCCCCGGATCCTTCTGTTGCTCCTGCAAAGAGCCGCGCTCGGCGTGCTTCACCTGCTGGTCGGCCTCAAAGAAGCCGTGGGTCGCCAGGTGCAGCACGCGCGGCGCGTGCGCGGCCTTCACGCGCTCTTCGAGCGCCTGCGCTTCCGTGTACGACTGCACCTGCCAGTTTTCCCTCAGGAGCAAGCGGGAGACATCTTCGACTTCCTGTTGCGTTCCGGCCAGAGGCTCCAGCTGCCCGCTGCGGAGATCGCGGGAGCGCAGGCTGTTCCCGCTGCCACTGTCTGCGACTGCGGACACTGCCGCCGTTGCGACCTGCACCGCCTGCGGCTGCGAAGTCTGCAATGCTGCGCGCTGCTCCATTTCACTGAGATCGAAATTCGGATTGCCCACGAGCAGGGCCGCGTTCGCAGCGGACTTGACCGCGTGTCGCAACAGTTCCTTGGTACTGGTGACCATGCGGAGGTCGTAGGCATCC
>Ga0335080_10000785_pt1 | contig 29870 bp, 30 predicted proteins | sample Lox_Sample_34_FD_206720 | JGI IMG/M metagenome (GOLD analysis project Ga0335080, IMG submission 206720) | Soil microbial communities from Loxahatchee National Wildlife Refuge, Florida, United States - Lox_Sample_3.4 | ecosystem: Environmental > Terrestrial > Soil > Wetlands | place: USA... | reverse complement strand
GACGCCTCGAAGGCGCTGTCCGGCGAGCCGAACAGTCAGACCGCCGTCCGGCTTCACCTCGATCAGCTCGTAGGTCCCTCGGTCCCAGATCTCGACCTTGCCCGCGCCGTACTGGCCGGCCGGGATCTCCCCCTCGAAGGAGCCGTACTCGAGCGGGTGGTCCTCGACATGGACCGCCAGCGCCCGCGTGCCAACCTCGAGCGGAACGCCCTTCGGGACGGCCCAGGAGGCGAGCACGCCGTCCCGTTCGAGCCGGAAGTCGTAGTGGAGGCTCCGCGCAGCGTGCTTCTGGACCACAAACAGGGGCTTGCCGCCGCCGGATGCACCCTCGAAGGGCTCCGGAGTCCTGGACCGATCGCGTTTTGCGTTGTACGCCTCGAGCTTCGACAAACCTGGCTCACTCCGTGTTCACGAATTGTCAATACACGGTTGAAAACCCTGTGGATGGTGTGGAGAAAGTGCCCGAATGCGGCGTCGTTGCAATGGATCAGGAGAAGACGCCCATGGCGCGGAACTTCGCCCGTCGGGCCCGGCGGCGGTCGGCGGCAGACGTCCCGTCGAGCTCCTCGAGCGCCCCGACAAGGGCCTTCTCGAGAGTCGCGGCCGCAGCGTCGGCGTTCTCCTGGGCGCCGCCGGCGGGCTCGCGGACGATCTCGTCGACGACCCCGAGCTGGTAGCAGTGGAAAGCGTCCGGCTTGAACGCCGCTGCCGCCTTCTTCTTCTCGTCCGGATCGCGCCAGAGGATCATCGCACAGCCTTCCGGTGTGATCACGGAGTAGATCGCGTTCTCCTGCATCAGCACCCGGTCTGCGACCGCGAGCGCGAGCGCGCCGCCGGAGCCGCCTTCACCGATGACGCAGGCCACCGTCGGCACGCCGAGCGCCAGCATTCGCGCCTGCGACCGGGCGATCGCCCCACCCTGCCCGTGCTGCTCGGCCGCGATCCCCGGGAAGGCCCCCGGCGTATCGATGAGCGACACGACTGGAAAACCGAATCGCTCGGCGATCTCCATCACGCGGTTGGCCTTGGCGTACCCCTCCGGGCTCGGCATCCCGTACTGCCGCTCGACGCGCTCCTTGATCTCCCGGCCCTTCTGATGCCCGACGAGGGCGATCGTGCGTCCGGCAAGCCTCCCGAGTCCGGCAACGATCGCGCCGTCGTCCATGCGCCCGCGATCTCCGTGCAGCTCGACCCAGTCCTCGACGATCCGGTCGACGTAGTCGAGGGTGTAGGGACGGTCGGGATGGCGTGCGAGCTCGACGAACGCCCACATCTCGTCCTCGGTCGCGTCGGCCCGCGAGATCGAGTCCAGCTGCTCCCTGAGCCGCTTCTCTTCACCCGAGACACCGGTCCGGTGAAGGAGCGGCAGCCCCTTCAACCTCCCGAGCCGCTCCCGCAGCCCCCGCTCGGCCTCACTGCTCAAAGAGCCTCAGAAGCCGCGCCAGATAGGGCCGCTGCTCGGAGCGCGGAACGATGGCATCGATCTGCCCGAAACGGAGGTTCTGCTCCGACCGGCCGAAATCGTCGCCGAGCTTCTCCTTCACGAGCTCCTGGACGACCCGCGGACCGGTGAACGCGAGTAGAGCTCCCGGCTCCGCGACCACCACGTCACCAAGCGAAGCGAAGCTCGCCATCGCACCGCCCGTCGTCGGGTCGGTGAGAACGCAGAAGAGCGGAAGCTGCGCTTCGTGGAGCTCGTCGATCGCCGAGATCACCTTGGGCAGCTGCATCAGCGACAGGATTCCCTCTTGCATGCGCGCGCCGCCGGAGCTGGTGACGAGAAGTACGGGCATCGAGGTACCGATCGCGGCGTCGCAGGCCCGCACGAACTTCTCGCCCACGGCGCTGCCCATCGAGCCGCCCATGAACGAGAAGTCCATGACCGCCATCTCGAGCGGGTGACCTTCGAGCGTGGCCGAGCCGACCACCATCGCGTCCGTGAGACCCGTGTTCAGCTCGGCCTCCGCCAGGCGCTCGCGATAGGGCCGGAGGTCGAAGAACGACAGCGGATCGGCCGAGCGAACCTCGGCCGCGTCCTCGAGGAACGACCCGGGGTCGGCGAGCCACGCGATACGGGCGCGCGCCGGCATGCGGAAGTGGTGGGCGCACTGGCCGCACACGTAGAGGGTCGCTTCGAGCTCGTCGTCGCGGTAGTGCGACCCGCAGCCGGGACAGGTGTTCGGGTGCTTCTTGTCTGCCGCCCCGCCCTCCACCTGCTCGACCGTCACGTCGATCCTGGTCTCGCTCATGGACGAATGGATCTTAGACCGCGACCGGCGCGCTCGGGTTGCAGCCCGAGGACCGGTCAGCCCGGGATCAGATCGTCGAGGGTGTCCGGCAGCTCCGTCAGATCCGGGAGCTCCCGCGTCGGAGAGGTCACCGGGCGTTCCCGGAGGCGGTTGATCCAGATGTTCGGGATCCGGAGCTTGCTCGCGGGTCCGATGTCGTGGTAGTTGCTGGCGGCAACGTGCACGTGGCGGCGCGGGTCGACGAGTGTGCGGTCCCGGAACTCGAGCCAGTGCGTGAGCGCCGGCTTGAAGGAGTGGATCTCCGATGCGACGACTGTCTCGTCGAAGGGGACGCCGAGCGCCGCTTTCGAAGCCGTGATCAGGTCGGGGTCCGAGTTCGACAGGATCGCAAGACGCCAGCCCCGCTCGCGCGCCTCGGCGAGCGCATCTCGCACCTCCGGAAACGGCTGCCAGGACGTCAGAGAATCGGCAAGCCCGCCCTCCTCGCCCTCCGGCGCGCCGAGCCGCTTCATCGCCTCGGTCATCACCTCTCGGTAGGAGCGGCTCCCGTCGCGCTCGAGCTCGGCCTCCGCCGCGTGATAGGCCTCGAGCTTCGCCGCGATCTCGTCCTCGTCGTGACCGAACAGCCGCTCGAGCTCGACCTGGATCCCCCGGTTCCAGTCGATCAGCGTGCCGTAGCAGTCGAAGGTTGCCCAGCGGTCCTCTTCGCGCATGAAGCCCTAGGAGTTCTCGCCTTCCCACCTTCGCAGCACGATGGTCGCGTTGTGTCCGCCGAAGCCGAACGAGTTCGACACCGCGGTGTGGAGCCCGGGCACCTCGCGGGACTCGTTCGGGACGTAGTCGAGATCGCACTCCGGATCGGGATCCTCGAAGTTGATCGTGGGCGGCACCACGCGATCACGCAAGGCGAGAGTGGTGAAGATCGCCTCGATCGCGCCGGCGGCGCCGAAGCAGTGACCGGTCGCGCCCTTCGTCGACGACACAGGGGTGCGGCGTGCGTGGTCCTCGCCGAGCGCGACCTTGATCACCTTCGTCTCGGCCGCATCGCCTAGCGGAGTCGAGGTCGCATGAGCGTTGACGTAGCCCACGTCCGTCGGCTCGATCCCGGCATCGGCGAGCGCTGCTCGCATTGCGCGGGCAGGGCTGCGGCCGGTTGGATCGGGCTCGGTGATATGCGCCGCGTCGGCTGAAATGCCGTAGCCGATCAGCTCTGCGTAGATCCCGGCGCCGCGCGTCCTGGCCCGCTCGAGCTCCTCGAGCACGACTGCGCCGGCCGCCTCACCCATCACGAGCCCGTCGCGGCCGGCGTCGAAGGGCCTGGAGGCTGCGGCCGGATCGTCATTACGGCGCGAGAGCGCCCGCATCGCATCGAATCCGGCGACCCCGACCCGGGTCACCGGGGCCTCGCTGCCTCCCGCGATCATCGCGTCGGCACGGCCGAGGCGGATCGCGTCGAGTGCGTCGCCGATCGCCATGTTCGACGCGGCACAGGCCGTGCACTGGCTCATCAGCGGCCCCTTGGGGCCGAGCTCGATCGAGACCCAACCCGCGCCCATGTTGGGGATGATGCAGGGGATTGAGAACGGGCTGACGCGATCTGGGCCCCGCTCGAGCAGCACGTCGTAGCAGTCCTGGAACGACCCTAGACCCCCGATGCCCGTCGCGATCGAGGCGCCGATCCGCTCGGGGTCGGCCGCGATGTCGATCCCGGAGTCCTGCTCCGCCTGGCGCGCCGCCGCGAGGATCATCTGCGCGAAGCGGTCCATGCGCCGCGACGCCTTGTAGTCGATCCAGTCGGTCGGGTCGAAGTCCTTCAGCTCGCACGCGAAGTGCACCGGGTAGCCGTCGTGGTCGAACTGGGTGATCTCCCCCGCCCCGGATTCGCCCGCAACCAGGCGGCTCCAGCTCGTCTCGGCGTCGTTGCCGAGCGACGAGACCATGCCGATCCCGGTGACGACGACGCGTCTTCTTCCGTTGCCGTTCTCCACTACATCCCCAGTCCGCCGTCGACGAGCAGCACCTCGCCCGTGATGAACGAGGCCTCGTCCGAGCAGAGGAACCGTACCGCTCCGGCCACGTCCGCGGGATCGCCCAATCGCCCGAGCGGCGTGTTCGCCAGCATCAGCGCCTTGCCCTCTTCGGGGATCACGTCGGTGAGCCGCGTCTTCACGTACCCCGGAGCGACCACGTTCGCGCGAACACCGCGCGAGCCGAGCTCCCGGGCGAGCGACTTCGTGAAGCCGATGATCCCGGCCTTTGCGGCGCCGTAGTTGGTCTGACCGAAATTGCCGTGGAGACCGACGATCGAGCTGACGTTGACGATCGCTCCCGACCGCTTCCTCATCATCGGCCGGGTCACCGCGCGGCACGTGTAGAACACCGAGCTCAGGTTCGTCTGGATGACTGCGTTCCAGTCCTCGTCGGACATCCGCGCCAGGAGCCCGTCTCGCGTGAGACCCGCATTGTTCACGAGGATGTCGACGTCGCCGGACTCGTCGACGAGCCGTAGGGCGTCGCCGGCGCTCGACACGTCCGCGGACACCGCCCTGCCGCCGATCTCGGCGGCCACCTCCTCGGCCTCCCCGGCCCCCGACCGGTAGCCGACGACCACCTCGGCCCCCGCCCGGGCAAGCTCGACCGCGATCGCACGACCGATTCCCCGCGAGCCGCCGGTGACGAGCGCTGTTCTCCCTTCGAGGGAGCAGAACTCAGCCAAGCTCGTGTGCGGCTGCGTTCAGCGATTTCAGGTCGTTGACCGAGATCGCCTTCACGGAGCTGTCGATCCTCTTCAGTAAACCGCTGAGGACGTTCCCCGGGCCAACCTCGACGAACGTCGTGACGCCGCTGCCGACCAGCTCGCGGGCCGATTGCGTGAACCTGACCGGGGCCGTGAGCTGCTCGACGAGGAGCGTGCGCAACCGGGAGGCGTCCTCCAGCTTCGCGGTCACGGTCGAGACGAAGTGCGCTGTGGGGGCCTTGAAGTCGATCCGCTCGATCGCGGGTCGCAACCTCTCGGCGGCCAGTTCGACGAGCGGCGAGTGGAACGCCCCGGAGACCTTGAGCCGCACGGCTCGCCGCGCGCCTTCACGTTGCGCCTCCGAGCAGCACTCCTCCACCGCGTCGGTCTCGCCCGAGACGACGAGCTGCCCCGGGCAGTTGTAGTTGGCAGGCCATACGTTGTGGATCTTCTTGCAGAGAGCCTCGACCGCCTCGTCGGCAAGTCCGAGGATCGCCGCCATCGATCCCGGGCGCTCGCTGGCCGCAGCGGCCATCGCAAGGCCGCGCTCGCGGACGAGCCGGATCGCCTCGGGCACCTCGAGCGCTCCGGCGGAGCCGAGCGCCGAGAACTCGCCGACCGAGTGACCGACGACGAAGTCGGGCGAGATCCCGCGGGCGCGCAACGCCGCGTCGATCGCGAGGCTGGTGGCCACGAGGGCCGGCTGCTGGAGATCGGTGCGGGTGAGCTCCTCGGCCGTCCCGGCGAAGCACAGCTCGCGCAGGTCGAGGCCGGAGGCCTCGCTCCCCTCGTCGTACACGGCCATCGCCGCCGGCACCGCCTCGGCGATCTCGCGGCCCATGCCGAGCTCGAACGAGCCCTGCCCCGGGAACATAAATGCCAGCTTGTTCATGAGGTCGCTCCCATAGTCGCATGTGTCCAACGTATGACGGCGGAGCCCCAGGTCAACCCGGCTCCCATTCCCGTCATCAGAACGAGGCTTCCCGGGCGCAGGCGGCCGTCGCTTACCGCGTCGGCGAGCGCAAGCGGGATCGAGCCCGACGACGTGTTGCCGTATCTGTCCACGTTGACGACCACCTTCTGCTCGGGGAAGCCTAATCTGCGGACAGCGTGGTCGATGATCCGGACGTTCGCTTGATGAGGAACGTAGACGTCGACGTCGTCCACCGAGAGGCCGGAGGCCTCGAGAGCCGCCTCCGCCGAGCTGACGAGGACCCGCGTCGCGAACTTGAACACCTCGCGCCCGTTCATCTTCAGGTGGGGGCTCTCCTGGTTCGGCTTCGACCCGATTCCCGGCAATGTGAGCTCGAACCCCCCGGCGCCGTCGGCACCGAGCTCGAAGCCGAGAAACCCGGCTTCATCGACCGGCTCGAGGACGACCGCTCCGGCACCGTCGCCGAACAGGACGAGCGTCGAGCGGTCGGTCCAGTCGAGCACGCGTGAGAGCACGTCGCCGCCGATCACGAGAGCCCTTCGAGAGAGGCCCGAGGCGACCGAGGCATGAGCCTGCGCCAGCGCGTACATGAACCCCGTGCACCCGGCCGAGAGGTCGTAGGCCCCTGCGTCGGCGCATCCGAGCGCATCCGCGACGAGCGCAGCCGTGGCGGGGAAGGCCATGTCAGGAGTGACCGTGGCGACCACGACCAGATCGACGTCCCGAGCCCGAACACCGGCATCAGCCAGCGCTTCCCGTGCAGCGGGAAGCGCCAGGTCCGACATCACCTCCGTGTCGGTCGCCATACGCCGCTCGCGAATCCCCGTGCGGGTGCGGATCCACTCGTCGGACGTCTCGACGTACTGCGCGAGCTCGTCGTTCGTGACCACCCGCTCGGGGACGTGACAGCCGAGGCCGGTGATCGAGACGGACCGGCCGGCGGCGCGAGCCTTCACTCGCCCGCCCCGGTCCCGGAGGCGACCGCGAAGGTGAGCATTCCTCGCACGGCGAGCTCGCCTCCGACCGATGCCCGTACCTTGCCCTTGCCAACCGGGCCTCGCACCGACTCCACCTCGCACTCGAGCTCGAGCACGTCTCCGGGCCGGACGATCCGCTTGAACCGGACGTCGTCTATCCCCGCGAAGAGGACGAGCCGTCCTTCGTTCTCGGGCCGGGAGAGGACGGCGACCGCCCCGCACTGGGCCAGCGCCTCGACCATCTTCACCCCGGGCATGATCGGGTTCCCGGGGAAGTGTCCGGCGCAGTCCTCCTCGGTCACGGTCTTGCGGGCCGAGACCCGCTCGCCGGGCACGAGCTCGAGCACCTCGTCCACGAGCAGGAACGGGTGACGGTGCGGGATGATCTGCTCGATCTCCGACTTCCCCAGCGCCGAGCTCATAGGCCACTCTGCGGTTGGACGCTCATGCGGAAAGCTGCTCGCGCAGCGACGCACGGCCGCGGTGCGCGTAGCACTTGGCGGTTCCGACCGGGAGCCCGGTCGCCTGGGAGATCGCGCCGAACCCGACATCGAAGGCGTCCTTCAGCGCCACGACAGTGGCCTGAGCCGCCGGCAGCTCGGCCAGGCAGCGTCCGAGCTCACGTCGTGTCTCCGACGAGGTCAGCGCGCTCACGGGGTCGCCGTCACGTGCAGGCCGCTCGTCAACCAACAGGGGCTCGGTCCGGCGAACGGCCCGACCCTGGGCGAAGTCCTTGCACGTGTTGACGACGAGCCGGTGCAGCCAGGTGGAGAACTGCGACTCGCCCCGGAACTGCCGGATCCGTACCACGAGCTTGGCGAGCGACTCCTGCGAGGCGTCCCTCGCGTCTTCGGGATCGCGAAGCAGATGCAGCGCCAGCCGCTCCACCCGCGGCGCATGCCGCTCGCAGAGCGCCTCGAGCGCCCGGCGGTCACCGGACTTGGCGCGTGTCACGAGGATCGGATCGGAGAGACGCTCGTAGACGAGTGGGGCATCGTGGCGACCACGGCTGGTTGGACGGCCCTGCGCTTGGGGGGGTTGCACGGCGGGCCTACTCTAGTAGCCATGGCGCTCGTGCCAGAGATCGTGCTGCCGATGCTGCGGGGCAGCTTCGGCCGCGTCTACCTCCACGCGCTCGAGACTCCTTCGACCCAGGGAATGCCCTCCCGGGACGCATCTCACGGCACCGTTGCGGTCGCCGAGCACCAGACCGCGGGACGCGGGAGGCTCGGGCGCATCTGGGTCGACGAGCCCGGGGCCGGGCTCGCGCTCTCGGTCGTCCTGCGGCCGCCGCCTCCGGTCACACGCTGGCCCGAACTCACGCTCGTGGCCGCCCGGGCGGTCGCCGGGGCGGTCGGGCCCGAGGCGGAGATCAAGCCTCCGAACGACGTCCTCGTCGCTGGGAAAAAGGTGGCCGGGATCCTCGCCGAGGCCGGCGACCGCGTCGTGCTGGGCATCGGGGTCAACGTCGGAGAGGCCCCGTGGCCCGGAGCCGGCTACGTAGAGCGCGATCGCCTCGAGCTGCTGGTCGAGATCCTCGACCTCCTCGAGCAGGGCTACGAAGCGTGGCTTTCCGGCCAGGACCGCTTGTAATGCAAGTTGCAAACATCGGGGAGTCGCGGCTTGCAATTCAAACTCGCCCGCCGGGTTGCCGGGGGCGCCTACACTGATCGCACGGTGAAGCTGTCGCTGCTCTTGGCGGCATTGGTCGCGGCGGTGCTCGTCCCCGGCGCAGGCTCCTCGCCGGCCCCGGCGAAGCCGCGTGTGCTCGCGATCACCTTCAACCAGGAGATCGACCCGGTCACACAGGCGTGGCTGACCGACAAGCTCGATCAAGCGCAGAAGCACCACTACTCGGCGGCGGTGATCCTCCTCGACACACCGGGCGGGGACGAGGACTCGATGCGGAAGATCGTCCAGAAGGAGCTCAGCCTCAGCGCCTCCGGGACGCCGGTGATCGTGTACGTCTCGCCGAACGGAGCGAGGGCGGCGTCGGCAGGGGTCTGGCTGTCCCAGGCTGCAGACGTCCTCGCGATGGCACCCGAGACCAACATCGGCTCCTCGACGCCGATCTCCTCGACCGGAGCGAACCTCGGCAGCGACCTGCGGCGGAAGGTGATCAACGACGCGGCGGCGTCGCTGCGCGGGCTGGCCAAGACGCACGGACGCAACGCCGCCTGGGCGAACATGGCCGTTCGCAAGGCGTCGAACCTGACGGCGGTCGAGGCGCTGAAGCGAGGCGTGATCGACCTGATCTCTCCGAGCCTTCCGGCCTTGCTGAACACGATCGACGGGCGTACCACGATTCCGTTCCACCTGAAGCTCCACACCGCGGACGCGACGATCGACAGCACCAAGCCCGGCTTCATCACGCGGTTCCTCTCGACCCTGCTCAACCCGAACCTGGTCTCGCTGCTCTTCCTGGCGGGCATCGCCGGGATCGGCTTCGAGATCTTCCATCCGGGGGTCATCCTGCCCGGCGCGCTCGGAGCGGTCTCGATGGTCCTCGCCTTGTTCGGACTCTACGTCCTGCCACTGTCCTGGACCGGGCTCGGGCTGGTCCTGCTCGGCATCGTGCTGCTCCTGCTCGACGCGCACTACCCGACCCACGGAGCCCTCACCCTGTCCGGCCTCGTAGCCCTCGGGTTCGGCCTCGCGACGCTCTTCCAGGGCGGAGGCGGCGGGCCGCACACGTCGATACCTCTCGTCGTCTCGCTGACCGTGGTGATCGGCGGTGCCTGGGCCTGGGCGATCGCGAAGGCGGTGGCGGCACGCCGGCGGCCGGTATCGGTCGGGCCCCAGAAGATCGTCGGCAAGCAGGGAGTCGTGCGCGAGAACGGTCTCGTCTTCGTGCAGGGAGAGCTCTGGCGCGCCCGGGCCGCAGAACCGCTCAGGGCGGGCCAGCGCGTCGAGGTGGACGAGCTCGAGGGGCTGACCTTGCGCGTCCATCCGGTATGAGGCGCTATAGGATCGCGCTGTGACCGTCGCCGGGATCGCGCTAGCCGTCGTCCTGTTCGTGCTGGTCCTGTTCCTGATCGGCGCGCTCAAGGTCGCGCGCGAGTACGAGCGCGGAATCGTCTTCCGGCTCGGCCGCCTCTTCCCCGAGCCCAAAGGGCCGGGACTCTTCATCCTGATCCCGATCGTCGACAAGATGGTCAAGGTCGACCTGCGGACGATCACCCTCAACATCCCTCCGCAAGAGGTGATCACCAAGGACAACGTCCCGGTCCGCGTGAACGGCGTGGCCTACTTCCGCATCGTCGATCCGAAGGCGGCGATCGTCCAGGTCGAGAACTACATGGTCGCGACCTCGCAGATCGCCCAGACGACGCTGCGGTCCGTGCTCGGCCAGCACTCGCTCGACGAGCTGCTCTCGGAGCGAGAGAAGATCAACGTAATCCTGCAGGGCATCATCGACGAGCAGACCGCGCCGTGGGGGATCAAGGTCTCGATCGTCGAGCTGAAGGACGTCGAGATCCCTCAGGGGATGCAGCGCGCCATGGCGCGACAGGCCGAGGCCGAGCGCGAGCGGCGCGCCAAGGTGATCGCCGCCGAGGGCGAGTTCCAGGCCTCGGAGCGGTTGAAGGACGCCGCACTCGTGATCGAGGAGCATCCGATCGCCCTGCAGCTCCGCTATCTGCAGACGCTGCTCGAGCTGGGGTCGTCGGCGTCGACGACGATCGTCTTCCCCGCCCCGGTCGACATCATTTCGTCGTTCCTGCCGAAGCCGGTCGAGAAGACCTCGTAGCCCTCGAGGGGTGCGACTCGCGGAACCTGCGGGCCGCCGCGATCGCGGCGCCGAGATTCAGGCCCTTGTCCCGGCCCTGCTTGATCAGCATCACGGTCTCGATCGCGTCCATGTCGTAGATCCGCTGCTTTCGGCCCTTCGTCGGTATCTGGGCCTTGTTCGTCCAGTAGTCGAGCTGCATCTTCGAGATTCCGGCAAGACGGCAAACCTGGCTCAGGTAGAGCTCGATCCTGTCGATGCGCGCGGCCATGTCGACCGGTTCCAGCACGACCTCGCCGCGCTCGTATCCCGTCTCGCGATCTGCCATCTCGCGACCCTCCGCGGTCGGTACGGGGCCTTCGGGCGACTTATAACGGGTCTGTTGCCGAAAGTGAAGCGGCTACCGGCCCTACTCGGACGACGGATCGTCGTCGGAGACGACGTCCTCCCCGCTCTCCTCCTCCACAGGCTCCAGCACGCTCTCGGACTCACCCGTCGAGCCGACGGACGGCGTCTCGGGTCCGCCCTCGGGAGCGCTGTCGACTACGGGGGCAAGCGAGACGACCTTTTCGCCCTCGCGCAACCGCATCACGATCACGCCCTGGGTCGAGCGGCCGAGCCTCTTCACGTCCTCGACGGGCATCTTGATCACGGTCCCGCCGGTCGAGATGAGCATCACCTGGTAGCCGTCGCGGACGACCCTGGCTCCGGCGAGGTGCCCCCGAGCCTCTGTGAGCTTGACCGTCAGCACGCCCATCCCGCCGCGGCCCTTGCGCGGGTACTCGGAGACTCGCGTCCTCTTGCCGAAGCCGTTCTCGGTGACGACGAGCAGGTCGGAGTCGTCGCGGGCGATCTCGGCCGCGATCACCGCGTCCTCGCCACGCAGCGCCATTCCGCGAACACCCTCGGTCGCCCGCCCCATCGCGCGAGCGTCGGCCTCCGAGAAGCGGATCGCCTGACCGTTGCGCGATACGAGCAGGATGTCGTCGCCGGTCGAGCAGTGGCGCACCGCGACCAGCTCGTCGCCCTCACGCATCTTGATCGCGATGATCCCATCGGCCTTCAGCGGCGTGTTGTACTCGGCGAGCGCCGTCTTCTTGACGACGCCGTTCTTCGTCGCGCACAGCAGGTACTCGGCCTCCTCGAAGTTACGCGTCTGGATGACCGCGCGAACCTGCTCGTCCTGGCGGAACGGCAGCAGGTTCACGATCGCCCGTCCCTTGGACTGCCGCGAACCGAGCGGCAACTCGTGGACCTTCAGGCGGTAGACCTTGCCGACGGAGGTGAAGAAGAGGATGTAATCGTGGGTCGAGGCGACGAAGAGATGCTCGATGTAGTCGTCGTCCTTCATGTCCATGCCCATCACGCCGATGCCGCCGCGCCGCTGCTCTCTGTAGGAGGTGACGGGCAAGCGCTTGATGTACCCGGAACGGGTGATCGCGATCACCATGTCTTCCTCCGCGATCATGTCCTCGAGCTCGAGCTCCTCCTCCGCCGCGATGATCTCGGAACGGCGGTCGTCGTTCCGCCCGTAGAGCTCCTTCAGCTCGAGCAGCTCCTCCTTGATCAGCGCGTCGATCTTCGCCTCGTCTGAAAGCAGGTCGCGCAGCTCCGCGATCCGCTCCTGGAGGTCGGCGTACTCGTCCTCGACCTCCTTGCGGGCGAGACCTGTGAGCCGGGAGAGCCGCAGCTCGAGAATCGCCGCGGCCTGCAGCTCGCTGAGCCGGAACTGCTCCACGAGCCCGTTGCGCGCCTCTTCGGTGTCGTTCGAAGCGCGGATCAGCGCGATCACCGCGTCCAGGTTGTCGAGCGCGATCAGGTAACCCTTGAGAATGTGGGCGCGCTTCTCGGCCTGGCGCAGCTCGTACTGCGACCGGCGCGTGACGATCTCGCGCTGGAAGTTCAGGTAGTGCGTGACGAGCTCGAGCAGCGAGAGCGTCCGCGGAACCCCGTCGACCAGCGCGACGGCGTTGTAGCCGAAGGTGGCCTGCAGGCCCGTGTGCTTGAAGAGCTTGTTCAGCGCCACCTGCGGGATCGCGTCGCGCTTGAGCTCGATCTGGATCCGCATCCCCGTCCGGTCGCTGTGGTCCGCGAGGTCCGAGACCTCCGTGATGACCTTCTCGTGGACGAGATCCGCGATCTTCTTGATCACGCCGTTCTCGCCGCCCTTGCGGATTCCGTAGGGAAGCTCCGTGACGATGATCGCGCTCCTGCCGCCGCGGAGCTCCTCGATGTGCGCGCGGGCACGCATCACGATCCGGCCGCGGCCCGTCCGGTAGGCGTCCCGGATGCCGGAGCGGCCCACGATGATCGCACCGGTCGGAAAGTCCGGACCCTTGAGATGCTTCATCAGATCGTCGGCGCTGGCCTCGGGCTTGTCGATGAGCGTCACGACCGCATCGATGGTCTCGCCGAGGTGATGTGGCGGCATGTTCGTGGCCATCCCGACCGCGATCCCGGCGGAGCCGTTGACGAGGAGGTTCGGGAACCGCCCCGGCAGGACGAGTGGCTCGCGCTCCGACTCGTCGTAGTTCGGGCCGAAGTCCACCGTGTCCGTCTCGAGCTCGCGGAGCATCTCCTCGGCGAGCCGCGTCAGCCGCGCCTCGGTGTAGCGCTGCGCCGCCGGCGGGTCGTCGTCGACCGAGCCGAAGTTTCCCTGGCCGTCGACGAGGGGATACCGCAGCGAGAACGGCTGCGCCATCCGTACGAGCGTGTCGTAGATCGCCTGGTCGCCGTGGGGGTGGTACTTGCCCATCACATCGCCCACGATGCGTGCGCACTTGACGGGAGGCCGGCCGGGGCGGTTGCCGTTCGACCACATCGAGTAGAGGACACGGCGGTGGACCGGCTTCAGCCCGTCCCGCACGTCCGGGAGCGCGCGCGAGACGATGACCGACATCGCATAGTCGAGGAAGCTCGAGCGCATCTCCTGCTCGAGCTCGCGGGACTCGATCCGGCCCGGGCCGAGCGCGCTGGTGTCTACCTCAGACATCCAGGAACTTCACGTTCTTCGCGTTCTGCTCGATGAAGACCCGCCGCGGCTCAACCTGGTCGCCCATCAGCATCGAGAAGACCATGTCGGCTGCCTGTGCGTCCTCGACGTCGACCCGGATCAGCAGCCGCCTGGCCGGGTCCATGGTGGTCTCCCAGAGCTGCTCGGCATTCATCTCGCCGAGGCCCTTGAAGCGCGAGACCTGGATTCCGTGCTTCGCGGCGTCGAGCACCTTCGTGCGGAGCGAGTCGAACGTCTCGGCCACCTCGACCCCCTTGCCGACGGCGACCGAGAAGGGCGGTAGCCCGACGAGCTCGGTCAGGCGCCCGTAGGTCTTGCGGACGTGCTCGTAGATCGGTGAGCCGAGAAGCTCCACCGGCACCGAGATCTTCCGCGTCGTCCCGGTCTCGGTCTCGACGAGTCGGAGGCGGAATTCGGACTCTCCGGGCTCGAGGAGCGAGAGCTCATAGCCGTTCGGGGCGATCTCTCCGATCGCGCGCTCGAGATCCGCCGGCTCCTCGATCTCGTGCTCGACGAGACGGTGGTGGATCATGAGCTCGGCGGCTGCGGCACCGAAGTCGGAGCGGAGACGTGCCGAGTAGCCGTCGTACTGCGCGAGCTCCTTCGTGTATCGGCCCCATCTCGCCTCGGTCAGCTTCACCTCGGCACCGCTGCGGTCGGTGATCGCCACCTGCGGAATCCGCTCTCGCGCCAGCAGCTCCTCGAACTGCGACTCCTTCTCGAAATAGAACTCCTGGCTGCCGAGCTTCACCTTGTAGAGCGGCGCAGCCGCGATGTAGACATGCCCGCGGTCGACCAGCTCAGGCATCTGACGGTAGATGAAGGTCAGAATCAGGGTGCGGATGTGCGCTCCGTCCACATCGGCGTCCGTCATGACGATCACCCGGTGGTAGCGGAGCTTCGACAGGTCGAATTCCTCCCCGATACCGGTGCCGATCGCAGTGATCATCGCCTGGATCTCGAGATTCGAGAGCACCTTGTTGATCCGGTTCTTCTCGCTGTTGATGATCTTCCCGCGCAGCGGAAGGATCGCCTGGAACCCGCGGTCCCGGCCCTGCTTCGCCGACCCGCCGGCCGAGTCGCCCTCGACGATGAACAGCTCGGCCGATTCGGGGTCCGAGATCGAGCAGTCCGCGAGCTTCCCCGGCAGCGACATCCCGTCGAGGGCCGACTTGCGGCGCGTCAGCTCCCGCGCCTTCCGGGCCGCGAGCCGGGCGCGGGAAGCGGCAATCGCCTTGTTGACGATCTGGCGCGCGTCAGTCGGATTCTCCTCGAGGAACTCGGCCAGCTTCGCGTTCACCGTCGACTCGACGAGGCCGGCTATCGCCGGATTGCCGAGCTTGGCCTTTGTCTGGCCCTCGAACTGCGGGTTGGCGAGCTTGACCGAGATAACGGCTGCGAGACCCTCGCGCACGTCCTCACCCTCGAGATTGTCCTCCTTCTCCTTGAGCAGCGCCTTGTCGCGCGCGTACTTGTTCAGCGTACGCGTCAGAGCCGAGCGGAATCCCTGCATATGGGTGCCGCCCTCGCCGGTGTGGATGTTGTTGGCGAACGAGAACACCGACTCCTGATACGAGGTGTTCCACTGCATCGCCACCTCGACGTAGCCCGCCTCGGTCTCGTTCTCGAAGTATGCGATGTGCCGGTGGACCGCGTCCTTCGAGTCGTTGATGTGGGCGACGAAGTCCTTGATCCCGCCCTCGTAGCGGAATTCGACGGTCTCCCCGCCGGCCCGCTCGTCGGCCAGCGAGATCCGGAGCCCCTTCGTCAGGAACGCCGTCTCGCGGAGGCTCTGGACGAGCGTCGCAGCCGAGAACTCGAGCTCCTCGAAGATCTCTGCGTCGGGCATGAACGAGATCGTCGTGCCGGTCTCCTTCGTCATCCCGACCGGCTTCATCTCACCTTGCGGGACGCCGCGCGCAAACTCCTGCCGGTAGACCTTGCCGTCTCGCTCGACCGTTGCCACGAGCCATTCCGAGAGCGCGTTGACCACCGAGATGCCGACACCGTGGAGACCGCCTGAGACCTTGTAGCCCTCGCCGCCGAACTTGCCGCCGGCGTGCAGCTTCGTCAGGACGACCGTCAGCGCAGGCAGTCCGCCGTCCTCCATCACGTCGACGGGGATGCCGCGGCCCCGGTCGACGACGGTGACCGAGTTGTCGGGGTGGATCGTGACCTCGATCGAGTCGTTGAAGCCCGCCATCGCCTCGTCGACTGCGTTGTCCACGACCTCGTAGACCAGGTGGTGCAGCCCCCTCGAACCCGTCGATCCGATGTACATCCCGGGGCGCAGCCGGACCGGCTCGAGGCCCTCGAGGACAGTGATGTCCTTGGCGGAGTAGGACGGATCTGACGCAGGCTGTGACATGGGCTCCTGTCCGGGGTCGCTCAAACGAAAAGTGCCCTCAAAATTCCTGCAAAATGCAGGTTTTACCGGGCATGACCAGTGTATCAGAGCCGGCGGTCTGAGCCACCGCCCGCGAGGCTCAAACTCACCGCTCTTTCGATACTTTTACGTAGGTTCTCGTCCGAAACGGAGGAGGCGATCTCGGCGGCCGCCTGCGCCTGCTCGGGCGACGGCGACGGGGCGATGCGGACGGCCGGCTCGGCCGCGGTGACTGCGAGCAGGCCGGGCGCGAAGCGGACTCCCGCGACGTCGAGTCGCTCGGCGATCTCGGCGCCGCGATGCGCCAGCTCGAAGGCCCAGATCGAGTCCACGGTGTTCACGTGCAACGTCCCGTCGCGGCCGATGCGCGACGGCCATGCGTTCCGCGCAATCGACTGGCCGACCGCCTCCGGCCACAGCGCGATGACCTCGCCGAGGCGTGCCTCGACGCCGATCTTCGACGCTTCGACGCGAACCGTCTCAGACAGCCGTTCCAGGGGTCACCTCCACGACCTGATCCGGGTCCGCGGGCAGCGCCGAGCGGTGGGTTGACGTGATCACCGTCTGTCCGAGCCCCGCCACGCTCGAGGCGAGAACCTCACGGCGCCTCGAATCGAGCTCCGAGAGAACATCATCGAGCAGCAGCACCGGCACCGGGGAGATCAATCTCGCCTCCGCCAGCAGAAGCGCCAGCACGGCCAGCCGCTGCTCGCCCTGCGACCCGAAGTTGCGAAGCTCGCGGCCGTCCGCGACGATCGACAGGTCGTCGAGGTGCGGGCCGAGCCCGGTCGCACCGCGGGCAAGGTCGGCCTCGAGCCGCGCCTCGAGCGCTGGAACGTCCGGGGGTGCGCCTTCGTACTCGAGCATGCCGCCCGGGAGTCCGAGCTCGGCGAGAGAGTCGCGGAACCCCGACAGCAGTGCGGATGCCGTTTCGCGGCGGGCCTCCACCAGCTGCGCGCCGTGCAGGGCCACCCGTTCCGTCCACGGGGCAACGGCCTCCCGCGAACCGAGCCCCAGCTGCGCCCTGCGCAGTGCGGCGTTGCGCTGCGCGAGCGCCACGGCGTAGTCCTGAGGAACCTCGCTCTGGGCCGGGAACAAACGGGGCACGACCCGATCGAGGTAGGCGCGCCGGACCGCAGGGCCGCCCTTGACGACGGCGAGGCGGTCGGGCGTGAACACGAGCGCCGGAAACTCGCGCCGCAGCGACTCCGAGGAGGGCAGCCTCGCTCCGTCGAGCTCCGCGCTCTTTCCGGCGCCGGCCGCGAGCTTCACCCGGACGTCATGCCGGGAACCCGAGCGGTCGATGCGGAGCGCGACCGAGGCGGCAGTCTCGCCGAGCCTGACCATGCGTCCATCGCTGCGCGTCCGCGGCGAGAACCCCTGTGTCCCGATATGGATCGCTTCGAGGAGGTTCGTCTTGCCCGCCCCGTTCTCGCCGGTCACGAGAACGATCCCCGCGCTGAGCTCGAGCTCGAGCGACGCGTAGCTGCGGAAGTTCCGGAGCGCGATCGCTTCGACAATCAGACTGGTTCAGCCCGCGAGGCGGATGGGCATGATCAGGTAGGTGTAATCGGCTGTCTCGCCCTGCAGCACGGCCGGACGAAGTGGGCTGATCAGCTTCACGCGCACCGTTGACGACTCGATCGACTCCAGACCGTCCCGGAGGAACTCTGCGTTGAAGCCGATCTCCATCGCATCGGCAACCCACGGTGCGGGAAGCGTTTCGCTCGCCTCGCCCACGTCCTGGGTTCGGGAGGAGACGGTCAGCTCACCCGCTGCGAACCGGAGCCGGATGGGGGAGTTCCGTTGCGCGAGCAGGCCGATTCGCCTGACGACGTCGAGGAGCTCGTCCCTCGGCAGCTCGAGCTCGTGCTCGAACTGCTCCGGCAGCAGCTGACGGTAATTCGGGAACTGGCCGTCGATCCTGCGGCTCGTGAGCCAGACACCGTCGGCGCCGAAGACGACGTGGTTCTCCTGCACCGCCAGCTCGACCGTCTCCGAGCCCCCGGCAATGCGGGTGAGCTCCTGGAGCGCGCGAGCCGGGATGATCGCCTCGAGCTCGGGCAGCGGGCCTGCCACCTCGGTCTCCTTCACCGCGAGGCGATAGGAGTCGGTAGCCGCCATCACGAGCTTTCCCGGCTCGAAGCGCGCGAGGATCCCGGTGAGAACAGGACGGCTCTCGTCCCGCGACGCCGAGCGGCCGACCCGGGCGACCGTACCCAGAAGCGCCTCTGCATCGGCCTGCTGCAGCTCGACGCTCTCGAGCTCAGGCAGGTGTGGAAAATCCTCCGAGGAGTACGTGTGGATGCGATATTTGGCCGAGCCGCTCGTGATCATCAGCACCGACTCGTCCGCAAGGTGCTCGAGAGCGACATCCGAATCGGGCAGGGCGCGTGCGATGTCGACGAGGAGGCGGCCGGGAACGACGACCGTTCCAGTACCCGACACGTCGGCGTCGAGCGAGGCTCGGAGCGAAAGCTCCATGTCGGTCGCGGCAAGCTCGAGTGTCCCCTCGGTCGTGGTCAGGCGCATGCCGCCGAGTACGAGCACCGAAGCTCGAGCCGAGAGGGCGCGTGCGACTACCGAGACGCGCTCGGAGAACGACTCGCGTGGAACAGACGTTCTCAACAGTTCCAGGGTCACGGTGTCTGAGTCAATCATGAATTAAAGAAATTCGTAGTAGTGATAGGGGTGGGGAAGAACTGGAAAACACACCGGATCGCACTTGTGGTGCGCATTCTCCCTGTGTGGTCGGACGGGGGAGAGATGGCCCGCAGGAACACGTCGGGCTCCTCATCGGGCCTGCTTGACTCGGGCTGTGAGCTCCTGGACGAGGTTGTACACAGACCTGTCCTCACGGATCATGCGCGCGATCTTGGATGTTGCATGGATGACCGTTGTGTGGTCGCGGCCGCCGAAGTGCTTGCCGATCTTTGGTAGTGACGAGTCGGTGAGCTCGCGTGAGAGGTACATCGCCACCTGGCGCGGGTAGACGATGCTCTGCGAGCGGCGCTCGCTCTTCAGCTCGCCCAGGGTGACGCCGAAGCGATCACAGACGAGCTCCTGGATCCGCTCGATCGAGACGACGGCCGGCTCGCCGTGGGGGAACACGTCGCGGAGGACGTCCTGGGCGAGCTCGACATCCATGCGGCGCCCGGTGAGCGACGCGAAGGCGACGACACGCGTGAGTGCACCCTCGAGCTCACGGATGTTCGTCGTGACCCGCCCGGCAATGTGGGTGAGAACCTCGGGATCGCTGACGTCGATGCCGTCGTACTTCACCTTGCGGCGGAGGATGGCGATCCGTGTCTCCAGATCGGGAGGCTGGATGTCGGTGATGAGACCCCACTCGAATCGTGAGCGGAGGCGATCCTCGAGCGTCTGGATGTCGCGCGGGGGTCGATCCGAGCTCATGACGATCTGCCGCCCGGCCTCGTGCAGCGAGTTGAAAGTGTGGAAGAATTCCTCCTGGATCCGCTCCTTGTGCTCGAAGAACTGGACGTCATCGATCAGAAGCACGTCGTAGGCCCGGTACCGCTGCTTGAAGCCTTCGATCCGTTTGTCCCGGAGCGAGTTGATGAAGTCATTCATGAACGTCTCCGAGGTGACGTAGCGGACCCCGAGCGACGAGGAATGAAGGGCAACGTAGTTGGCGATCGCGTGGAGGAGGTGGGTCTTACCGAGGCCGGTGTGGCCGTAGATGAAGAGCGGGTTGTACGCCTGCGCCGGGGCCTCGGCGATCGCCAGGGCGGCTGCATGGGCGAAGCGGTTCGACGACCCGATCACGAACGAATCGAATGTGTACTTCGGGTTGATCGCGAATCCGTCCGGCCGCGGCATCACCGGTGGTGCCGCGGCAGAAGCCTCCGGCTTGACGACGAGCTCGAGCCTGCGCTCGCTGCCCGCGGCGTCGGTGACGCCGGCGCTGACGAGGTGGGCGAAGCGCCGCTCGATCTGCTCTCGCGTCAGATCGGTGGGAACGGCCAGCACGAACGTCTCGTCGTCGAGTCTTACCGCCGAGACCTCCCCGAACCAGTTACGGAAGGTCTTCTCGTTCAGAGTGCCCCGCAAACGGGCCGACACGTCGCTCCAGAGGGTCTCAGCAGTCAGCTCGTTCGAGTGCTCCACGCGACCAGCGCGCTCCTTCGGTTGGTTCGGGCGGCGGCGAGGATAGCACCGCCCGACAACCGGGACACTGAGGATTTCGGCCTCCAACGCGAGCGTAAATTACGCCGTTTTGCAGGGAACTTCTCTCTCTCCACATCGCTCTCCACAGGTGTGGACACCGCCAAGCCTCGAAGGGGTTCTCACGCACTTTCCACGAGTTTCCGCCCGCGGACCCCTGTGGACAACCGGAGAGGAGGTCGATGCGACTATACTGGCCGCTCGGCTAGGCCCCTGGACTCCTCCAGGCGCCGGTCATCGAGCGATGAAGCGCACTTATCAGCCAAACGTTCGCCGGCGGAAGCGCAAGCACGGCTTCCGGGCGCGGATGTCGACTCGCGCCGGGCGCGCCATCCTCAAGCGCCGCCGCGCAAAGGGCCGCAAGCGCCTCTCGGCGTAGCGTGCAGCGCAAGAATCGCCTTTCGCGGTCCCGTGACTTCGATGCCGTGTACCGCCACGGTCGCTCCGTCTCGACTCGCTTTCTGACGCTTTACTGGTTCGACCGGGACGAGGCCGCAGGCGAGCCGAGGCTCGGCCTGGCCGTGCCTAGGGCTGCCGGATCGAGCGTCGTCCGCAACCGGATCAAGCGGCAGCTTCGGGAGATCTGGCGGGCTCGCCTCGAAGGCGAGGCGCTCCCCTCTACGAGCGACTACGTCCTCGTCGTCCGGCCGGGGTTGCCGGAGGCCGCGGAGGCCCGCGGTCACGACTGGCTCGCCGAGCGGGTCGACGAGGTGCTCGAGAAGGTGGCAGCATGACGGCGCGACTCCGTGCCGCGCCGGCGTGGATCGGGATCGTGATCGTGTACGCCTACCGCTGGACGTTCGGACTGCTCGTGCCTGCCGGCACCTGCAAGTACCACCCGAGCTGCTCGGAGTACGCGCTCGGCGCGCTGCGCAAGCACGGCCTGCTGAAAGGGTCGGCGCTCTCTGCCTGGCGCCTGCTCCGTTGCAACCCATGGTCGCACGGCGGGGTCGACTACCCGTAGCCCGATGAGCGCCGCAGTCCTCGTCTTCAGCATCCTCGCGCCGCTCGAGAACGCCGTGCGGTGGGTGCTCGAGCGGTTCCATTACGACGTCGGCGTGACATGGGCCTGGGCGATCGTCGGCACGACGATCGTCGTCCGGATCCTGCTCGTCCCGCTCACCGTCAGGCAGATCCACTCGATGCAGTCGCTGCAGCGCCACGCGCCCGAGATGAAGGAGATCCAGCGTAAGTACAAGGGCGACCGGCAGAAGATGAACGAAGAAATGATGAAGTTCTATAAGGAAAATCACATCAATCCGGCAGCTTCCTGCCTGCCGCTGCTCGCGCAGGCGCCGGTCTTCATCTCCCTCTACCTCGTGCTCAAGAACTTTTCCAAGCACGTGCCGCCGGGCTCTGACCTCTCGTGGCTCTACTTCGTCCCGAACATCACCGCGAAAGTGGACTCGCACTGGTCAGGGTACGTTCTCCTCGCCGTCTATGCGCTGAGCCAGATCTTCTCGACCTACTTCATGTCCCAGGCGATGGACAAGACGCAGCGGCGGCTGATGATGGTCCTGCCGCTCGTCTTCATCACGGTGATCGCCCACTTCAAGGTCGGCCTGCTGATCTACTGGGTGACGACCAACCTGTGGACGGTCGGCCAGGGGCTCGTCACGAGACGGCTCGTCCCGAGGACAGCGCCCGCGGCCTCGACGAGCACGAAGAAATCCTCGAGGACGCCGCCGTCCAACGACGGCAGCGGGGGTAACGGAGCGAAGACCGTCGAGGCGCCTCCAGCCCCCCCGCCCAAGCCTCGGCCTGCCTCGACGCAGCCTCGCCGCGTCAAGCGGAACAGGGGCGGAGGCCGCCGCCGGTGAGCGCCGAGCGCACGGTCGAGGCGACGGGCGAGACCGTCGGCGAGGCGAAGTGGCGGGCGCTCCGGGAGCTCGAGCTGCTCGTGCCGACGCTCGACAAGGCGGCGGTTCGCTTCCAGGTTCTGTCCGAAGGCGAGCGCGGGCTGCTCGGAGTGGGCTACACACCGGCGCGGGTCGTGGCGACCGCCGGCACCGACGGGCAGGCCGGGCCGCCCGAGGAGATCGACGAGAGTGACGAGGCCCGCCGGCTGCGGGATCTGCTCGAGCACGTGGCAGCTGCCGTCGGCGTCAGATGCAGGATCGAGATCACCGAGTCCGGGGCGACCCTCGAGGCGACTTGCTTCGGTGACGAGCTCGGCCTGCTGATCGGCCGGCACGGACAGACCATCGACGCGATCCAGACGCTTGCGTCCGCCATCGTCGGCGGCCCGTCCGAGGAGCGGCGGACCGTCGTCGTCGACGCAGCTGGCTACCGCGGCCGCCGGCGCCGGACGCTCGAGTCGCTTGCCCTGCGTAGCGCGGAAGAGGCCGTCCGGACAGGCGCCAGGGTCGAGCTGGAGCCGATGAGCGCCGCCGAGAGGAAGATCGTGCACACGACGTTGCAGGAGCACGAGGGCGTGACGACGGCGAGCGACGGCGACGAGCCGAACCGCAGGGTCGTCGTCGAACCCGCGCAGTAGTCCGGTGGATCGGCTCGAGGCCTGGCTTCGGGGCGTCGTCGAGACACCGGGACTGACCTCTCTCGAGCTCGCAGCCGCCCGTGCGGTTCTCGTCGACGACGCGCTTCGTGCCGTACCGCTGCTCGAGCGGTACGAAGGGGTCGTCGTCGACGTCGGGTCCGGGAACGGCTCGCCCGGGATCCCACTTGCGCTCCGGCTGCCCGGCCGCCAGATCGAGCTGCTCGAAGCCGAGCGCCGGCGGTGCGAGTTCCTGCGGCGCTGGGCTCCCCCCAACGCGACGGTCGTCCGCGGTCGTGCAGAGGAGCAATCGGTCGACCGAGTGGGTGTCGCGCTCGCGAAAGCGCTCGCCCCTCCCCCCGTCGCGGCCGAGTGGTGCCTTCCGCTCGTGCGTCCCGGCGGTGCTGCGATCCTGTGGGTCGGTGAGAGCGCCGACCTCGAGCGGCTGGCCAGAGCCGCCGGGCAGGTCGCAGGCCGGATCGCCGACGTTGCCGGAGGGGTCGTCGTGATCGAGAAGACCGGCGCGACGCCGGCCGGGTTCCCGAGACGCGTCGGTGTCGCGAGGAAGCGCCCGCTCGCATAGATCGGGGCCGTCCGCGGCGAGCACTACCCTGGCGGCGTGCCCGGCCGGATCTACGCGTTCGCCAACCAGAAGGGCGGAGTCGGCAAGACGACGACGACCGTGAACCTCGCCGCCTGCCTCGCCGAGGCGGGTGAGCGGGCGCTCGTCATCGACCTCGACCCGCAGGCGAACGCGACCTCCGGCCTCGGCATGAAGTCGAACGGAACGTCGAGCTACGACCTGCTCGACGGCGCCCCGATCGGTGAGCTCGCGAAGCCGACGGCGTTCCCGAACCTGTTCCTGATCCCCTCCAAGCCCGAGCTCGCCGGTGCGGCGGTCGAGCTCTCCCGGCGCTCCGACGGCGACGCATATCTGGCGGAGTCGCTTGCCTCTGCCGTTGATTTCGCATTCGTGCTGCTCGACTGCCCGCCGTCGCTCGGTCCGTTGACGGTGAACGCGCTCGCTGCGGCCGACCGGGTGATCGTGCCCGTGCAGGCCGAGTACTACGCGCTCGAGGGGCTCGCTCAGCTGATGCGCTCGATCAACCTCATCAAGGCCCGCCTCAACGCGAGGCTCGCTCTCGGCGGCGTCCTGATCACGATGAGCGACACCCGGACGCGGCTTGCCACCGAGATCGAGCGTGAGGTGCGCAGGCACTTCGGGAACCTCGTCTTCGAGACGGTCGTCCCGCGCTCGGTCCGCGTGGCCGAGGCGCCGAGCCACGGACTCCCGATCACCAGCTACGACCGGCGTTCACGCGGCGCCGAGGCCTACTGGAAGGTGGCGATGGAGCTTGTCGAACGCAGCTGAGAACGTCCCGCGCCGCGGCCTCGGTCGCGGCTTCGAGGTTCTGATCGGTGGGGCCTCGGGCGTCGAGCTCGCCCACGTCCCGCTCGAGCAGATTCACCCGAACCCGCGCCAGCCGCGGCGGCGCTTCGACCACGAGGCGACGGCGGGCCTCGCCGACTCGATCCGCCACGAGGGCGTCGTCCAGCCGGTCGTCCTCCGGCCCCGACTCGCCGGCGGCTACGAGCTGGTCGCGGGAGAGCGGCGCTGGCGTGCGGCCCGCGAGGCCGGAGTCCCGACGCTGCCGGCGGTGATCCGCGAAGCAGATGACCGTGAGACGCTGCTGCTCGGCCTCGTCGAGAACGTCGCGCGCGAGGACCTCTCGCCGGTCGAGGAGGCGCGCGGCTATGCGCTCCTGATGGACGAGTTCGAGCTCTCTCTCGGGGACGTGTCGGAGCGGGTGGGCCGCTCGAAGCCCGCGATCTCGAACAAGCTCAGGCTGCTCGAGCTCTCCGACGACGTCCTCGCCATGGTCGAGCGTGGAGAGCTGACGGAGGGGCACGCCCGGGCAGTGCTGGCCGTTCCCGATCCTGTCGAGCGGCGCAGGTTCGCACGGAGGATCGTCGCCCAGGGAATGTCCGTGCGGGCGGCGGAGCGGGCGGCACGCTGGTCCGGAGCCCGGACGAAGCCGCGCACGAAGACGCCCGTGGACCCGGTGCTGGCCGGCCGCGTCAAGCGCGGTCTCGGCCGCCTCACCGCGCTCGACGTTCGCGTCGCTCCCGGCCGAGTGGAGATCGCCTTCGACGACGAGCACGACCTGGAAGGACTCGCCGAGGCGCTGGAGCGCCTCTCGGAGTAACACCGCCCCGGTGATCCCGGGCCGAATCAGAGCGACCCCGGCTTTCCAGGCGCGGGAACATGGGCGATCCTGGATTCGAACCAGGGGCCTCCGCCTTATCAGAGCGGCGCTCTAACCGACTGAGCTAATCGCCCGCGCCGGGGCAGTGTAGCCACGGTCTGAGCGTCCAAAGCGCGGGTAAGCTAGGAGAGCGATGGTCGAGATGTCGATCTACGGGGTCTCGTTCGACCTCGTCGGCAAGCAGCCGATCGTGCTCCTCAAGACCGCCGACGGAAACCGGTACCTCCCGATCTGGATCGGGCATCCGGAGGCGGCCGCGATCCTGATGAAGCTCCAGGGCGCAACCGCACCCAGGCCCCTCACGCACGACCTGCTCGTGAACATCCTCAGCGAGCTCGAGGTCGAGATCGTGCGCGTCACGGTGACCGAGCTCCGAGAGAACACGTTCCACGCGTCGATCACCGTTCAGCAGAACGGCTCGGAGATCGAGATCGACTCGCGCTCCTCGGACGCGATCGCGGTCGCCGTTCGCGCTCAGGTGCCGATCTACGCCGCCGACGAGGTGATCGAGGAGTCGGCGATCGAGTTCGAGGGTGAGGACGTCAGCGAGGAGGACATCGTGGACGAGTTCAAGAGGTTCCTCGACCGCGTGTCGGCCGAGGACTTCGCCGAGGCAGAGGCGGAAGCCGAGCTCGACGCCGACGAGGACGAGGACTAGCCAGGCGGGACCGAGCTCCCTCAGTGCAGGAAGACGCTCGCGAGCGCGAAGCTGTTGAAGGCGCTGTGGACGAGCATTCCGGGAAACACGCTGTCTGTGCGTGAGCGCAGCCAGGCCAGAGCGAAGCCGAAGATGGCGAGCTCGGGAAAGGCCTGGAGCAGGCCGTGGCTCGCGGCGAAGAGCAGGCCGGTGGCGACGATCGCAACGGTGACTCCCCAGCGGGCGAAGAAGAGCGAATAGCCGAGCCCGCGATAGGTGGTCTCCTCGACGAACGGGGCGACGCCTGCGACGACGAGCCAGTTGGCGGTGTATGCGCCGGCGTGCCCGTGGAGGAAGTGCTTCGGCACGACTCCCTGCTCGCGGCCGCCGTGCAGGAACGAGTCGATCAGGGCGATCGCGATTCCCGCAACGAGTAGCGTGGCGGCGGCGAGCCCGAGGGCACGCAGCCAGCGGCGCGGCGGACGCAACGCCAACAGCTGTGCTCGCCACGGGCTCGCGATCCAGAGCACGAGCGCCAGGATCAGCCCGTAGACCACCGTCGCGAGCACGGCTGTCGAGTAGTTGAAGAGCGCCTCCTCGGTCTTCTGCTTGCTCGTCGTTACGGCGTAGTTGCCAAGGTAGTTGAGCGCCGACACACTCCCGACGAGGGCGAGGAACGCCACCAGCTTGGCGGTCGTGGCGCCGGAGGGCCTTCTAAGATTCGGCGCGGGCGCCGTGGTCGACCGATCGTTCACTCCCAGCGAGGCTAACAGTGCCCTCGTCGCCGTGAACGTGACCCATGAGCTCTGGGTGCGGGTCGCCATTGCGGCCACGGCGATCCTGCTCTCGTTCCTCGTCGCCAAGCTCGTCGATCGGAGGCTGAAGCGGCATCACCTCGATCCCGGGACAGCAACGCGATATCGGATCCTGCGCCAGTCGATCCTCGGGACGATCGTGTTCGTCGGGGTCGCCTCCGCCCTGCTCGTGATTCCGGCGATCCGGGGCGTCGCCGTCGGCGTCCTAGCCTCGTCCGCAGTGATCGGGCTGATCCTCGGGTTCGCCGCCCAGCGCACGATCGGCAACTTCATCGCCGGCCTTCTGATCGCGTTCACCCAGCCCGTCCGGCTCGGCGACGAGATCGAGTTCGAGGAGACGCGCGGCGTCGTGGAGGAGGTGGGCCTCATCTACACGTGGGTCCGCACTCCCGACAGCGACCGGCTCGTGATCCCGAACGAGAAGCTCGTCTCGGAGACGCTCAAGAACACGACGATTCGCAACGAGCGGCCTGTCGCCGAGATCACGGTGCGACTTCCGCTCGGAACCGACCTGAAGGCCGTCACGGCTGCACTCGAGCCCGTAGGCCACGAGGTGGTCGTCACCGGGCTCGACGACCACGCGACGATCGCAGTGCGACGGTTCGTCCATCACCGCGAGTCGGTCGAGCGTGCTCAGAGCGAGCTCCGGATCGAGGTATCCGAGACGCTCCGCGAGGCAGGGATCCTCGCGGCTGCCGAGTAAGATCCGGCATGGCTCCCCGCCGCGAGGTCGACGCGTTTCTCGCGCACCACTTCAACCGCAAGCGTAAGCGCATCCAGCGTCAGCGTCAGCGGCGCCGGGCCGGTGTCGTCCTCGTCCTGGTGATCGCGGTCGGCGTGATCGCAGTGTTGCTCGCCGGGTTCGGTGCCGGAGCCGCCCTGTCGGAGTCCTGCAGCCTCTCGAGCCTTCGCCCGGTCGACATCGGCGCGAACACCTTTGTCTATGCCGCCGACGGGTCGTTTCTCGGGACGATTCCGGCGGATCACAACCGCGAGCCCGTGAGCCTGGACCAGATGAGTGGATGGCTCCCCGAGGCGACCGTGGCGGTCGAGGACCGCCGTTTCTATCAGCACGGCGGGATCGACTACGTGGGCATTCTCCGTGCGCTCTGGGCCGACGTGAGCGCCGGGAAGGTGGTCGAGGGCGGCTCGACGATCACGCAACAACTCGTTCGCAACATGTACACGGGCCGCGAGCAGACCTTCGAGCGGAAGATCAAGGAGGCCTGCCTCGCGATCAAGCTCGCCGACAGGTGGCCGAAGCGGAGGATCCTGCAGACCTACCTCAACACCGTCTACTACGGCAACCACGCCTACGGGGTCGAGGCGGCCGCCGAGACGTACTTCTCGCGGCGCGCCCGCAACCTCACGCTCGCACAGGCGGCCCTGATCGCGGGGCTTCCGCAGGCACCGTCGATCTACGACCCGCTGCACAACCCGAAGGCAGCGCTCCTGCGCCGGGCAGAGGTGCTGCAGGCGATGCTGATGGGCGGGGAGATCACGAGGCCGCAGTACCGGTGGGCGATGAGACAGAAGCTGCACCTGAAGCCGGGGAAGATCTACACGAGGATCAAGCAGCCGTACTTCTTCTCGTACGTGATCGACGAGCTCGAGAGTGTCTACGGTGCGAACACCGTGCGCGAGGGCGGGCTTCGTGTCTACACGACGATCGAGCCGAAGTTCCAGGTCGCCGCGAACAGCGCGATCCGCGAGACCCTCGATCAGCCGAACGACCCAGCGGCAGCGATCGTCTCGGTCGAGCCCGGGACCGGGGCGATCCGGGCGATGACCGCGGTGATCCCGGGGAACCGGAGCAACCAGTTCAACCTGACCTCGCAGTCGGCGCGTCAGGCCGGCTCGACGTTCAAGACGTTCGTTCTCGCCGCCGCGATCGAAAAGGGGATGGATCCCGACACGACCTACTACACCTCCGCGCCGTTTACCTGCACGACCGGGCCGTGGTGCGAGGACGACTACAAGGCCGGGAAGCCGTGGACGGTCAGCACCTACGACGGCACCTACGCCGGCACGATCTCGGTCACGAGCGCCACCCTGCGCTCGGACAACACCGTCTATGCACAGCTCACACTCGACGTCGGTCCCGACGTCGTCTACCGCATGGCAGAGAGGCTCGGCGTCAACCTGACGGGGCAGAAGCCGGTGGCTTCGATCGGCCTCGGCTCGCTCTCGGTCTCACCGCTCGACATGGCTGCGGCGTACGCGACGTTCGCATCCGGAGGCATCTATGCGAGGCCGACCGCGATCCGCAAGGTGATCCTCCCGTCCGGCAAGGTCGACAAGACCTGGAGCAAGCCACAGACCAAGCGGGTGCTCTCGCAGGGCGTGGCCTGGGAGGTGAACCACGTGCTGGGCCTGAACGCGCAGTACGGAACCGGATACGGCTCGGGTGACGGGATCCACCCGAATGCGGGCAAGACCGGCACGACGACGGATCATGCCGACGCGTGGTTCGACGGCTACACGCGCGACTTCTCGACCGCCGTCTGGATGGGCTATCCGAGCGGCGAGATCCCGATGCTCGACGTGCACGGCGAGGCGGTCGCCGGCGCGACCTTCCCGGTGCCCATCTGGCATCTCTACATGGAGCAGGTGGAGAAGGGACTGCCGGCGAGGCCCTTCCTGACCCCGGTCTCCTATCCGAAGTTCACCTACTTCCAGAAGGGCTACTGGGGCTACCTGGCCGTCCAGACCACCCCGACCACGACCACGTCCACCACGACCACGACCACGACCGCCAAGTCGGTCACGACCCCGATTCCGACCGAGCAGAACCCGGGGCGTCGTGGATCGCCTCCGCCGCCACACGTCGTCGCGGGCGGCTCCGGCACGCGCCTGATCCCGTGACCCGCAAGCTCTTGAGCATCGAGCGGGCGCTGGAGCTCGTGCTCGGGAAGGTGGTGCCGCTCGAGGCCGAGGCCGTCGCGCTCGCCGACGCGGCAGGTCGTGTCCTCGCCGAGCCGGCGAAGGCCCGAACCGACCTGCCGTCATTCCCCGCCTCGGCGATGGATGGGTTCGCCCTTCGCGCGGCTGATGCGCCGGCGACCCTGCCCATCGTGGGTCGTGTCGCGGCCGGGCGACCGGCTCCCGCTCGGCTGGAAGCCGGGCAGGCGATGGCGATCGCGACCGGAGGGGTCGTCCCCGAGGGTGCAGACGCGGTCGTCCCGATCGAGGATGTGCAGGAGAGCGGCGACGTCGTCATTGTCCCGTCGGAGATTGCGGTGGGCGCGAACGTCCGCCGTCGGGGCGGCGATCTCGGTGTCGGCGAGCTCGTGATCGGGTCCGGGGTCCGGCTCGGGCCGGTGCACCTGGGCGCGCTGGCCGCGGCCGGTGTCACGCAGGTCCGCTGCTCCCGGCAACCGCGGGTCGTCGTGGCCGTGACCGGGACGGAGCTTCGCTCGCCCGGCGAGGAACTCGGGCCCGGGGAGATC